>JACCDK010301063.1_pt1 | contig 49929 bp, 35 predicted proteins | sample 7445871 | NCBI WGS metagenome assembly JACCDK01 (sample SAMN15323436, study PRJNA562643) | freshwater metagenome | isolation source: river surface water | place: USA:Blue River Watershed | collected 2017-08-15 | reverse complement strand
GCTTCAAGTATTTGAATGAGCGCAGCAGCGGTATCGGACTTACTTTGAAGCGGTAATTCAAGACGTCGCTCTGCTTTATCGAATATAACAATTTTATTGGTATCGCTGCCAAAACCACTCACGCCATTTTGCTGTTCGTTGAGCACAATGTAGTCGAGATTTTTGCGACGCAATTTGCTTAACGCGTTTTCTTCAGAATTATTGGTTTCGAGTGCAAATCCAACGACTTTTTGCGTGGTTTTATGCGCTGCAGCCCAAGCCAAGACATCAGGATTCTTGACCAAAGCCAACTGCATATGATCTGCTTGCTTTTTGATTTTTTCTGCTGCAATTGACTCCACACGGTAATCGGCTACTGCAGCACTGAAGACACCACAAGTTGCCCACGCCCAATTCGCCTGTACTGCCGCAAGCAAGTCTTGGGCACTTTCGATGTGAAGCAGTGTTAAGTTTGGATGTGTGAGGTGTTGTTCGGTTGGGCCGCTGATCAAAAGCACTTCATGGCCTGCTTGCAGCGCAGCTTTGGCAAGCGCAAAGCCCATTTTGCCAGTGGAGTGATTGGAAATATAGCGAACAGGGTCTATAGCCTCGCGGGTGGGGCCAGCGGTAATGAGCCATCTTTGCGCTGTTTTAGACTTTGTGTGGGTCTGGTTTTCAAAAAAGCGCTGCACATAAGCACAAATTTGCTCCGGCTCTTCCATGCGGCCCTGCCCTTCCAGACCACTAGCCAACGCGCCAAACGTTACCGGAATGACTTCGATGTGATCGGTTTGCAAGGTGGCAAGGTTGCGCTTGAAGCTAGGATGCTGATACATGTCGAGGTCCATAGCGGGCGCAATAATACAGGGGCATTTCAATGACAAATAGGTCGCCAACAAAAGGTTATCGCAAGCGCCACTTGCCATTTTAGAAACGGTATTGGCAGTAGCTGGCGCAATGAGCATGAGGTCTGCCCACAAGCCGAGCTCGACATGGTTGGTCCAGACGCCAGTTTGTTTGTTCCAGAATTCGATATGAACGGCCTCTTGAGAAAGTGTTGCAAGCACAAGTGGGCTCACAAAGTCTGCGGCATTAGGACTCAGTACACAACGCACTTCTGCACCGTGTTTTTTGAGTAAGCGAACGAGAATAGGGATTTTGTAGGCGGCTATACCTCCTGTAATACCAAGAAGGATCCGCTTGCCTTGCATGTTTATTGCAAAGACTCTGGTTTGCGTAAATAGATTTTTTCTTCTAGCAACTCTTGCATGGCAATAGCTGTAGGCTTAGGCATTTTTTCGTAATGCTTAGAAATTTCTATTTGCTCGCGATTTTCAAAAACCTCTTCTAGGTTGTCTGTGTGGGTTGCGAATTCTTGCAACTTTTGAGTCAACTCTTCTTTGAGTTCTGAAGAAATTTGGTTAGCCCTTTTGGAAATAGCCACCAAAGATTCGTAGATGTTGCCAGTTTTTTCTTCCACGAGGATGGTGTCACGGGTAACAGTAGTACGTTCTGCAGCGATATTTTTGAAACTCATTTGATGTGTATTTATTGTTTTTTTTCTAATAACGCTACGTAGCCTTCTAATTCCTTTAGGTATTGGGAGCTTGCATAGCGAATGGCAAAGTTACGGAATCTTTCCGTTGTTTGGGCGCTTCGCTCACTTTTTTTGCTTTCGATGCTATTGATGGTCATGAAATAAGAATTTTTGACCACTATATAGTGTGCTTCTTCCATAAATGCCGAGCGGCTGTAGTGCTCCATGAAAAGCTCACCTGCTGCCACAGCAGCTTTGAAGTTTTCGGTGCGGTCATAAAGCTGAACGGTTTCGAATTCTTTGCGCTCCAATTTAAAACGGAGTTGATCGATGATCAGGTTGCAGGAATCTACGAGGTAAGAACCAGGATAGCGGTCTACGAATTGCTGCACGTTGCTGATCGCAAGTTCTGTTTCAGTTTGATCTAGGGAGTGTTCAGGTGAGTTTTTAACCGAGCACATGGCAATCATGAATAAAATTTCTTCGGATTTATCGCTGTAAGGAAAGCGCTGCATGTAGGAACTATAGTAGTATTGGGCCATGTAGAAATCTTCGATTTCGTAATAGGCTTGTGCCATGCGGTAGTAGGAGAGCTCCCCCTCGCCCGACTTCGGTGCATGCTGATAAATTTGCTCGTACAAAACGATTGCTTTGTCGAATTCTTTTTGGTCGTAGAGCGCGTTGGCCGTTACAAATTTTTGACTGTAGTCTGAGCCCTTTACAATTTTGGCGTAGTCTGAACAAGAAGTCAGCAAAACAACAAAGACGCTAAAAAGAAGAATGTTTTTCATGTTATTTTACTCTTAAACTGCGTCCTAATTGGAGAACAGTAGTTGGTTTGATGTTGTTTAGCTGGCAAATTTTGGTGACGGTTGTGTTGTTGCGCGCGGCAATTTCGGTGAGGGTATCGCCTGGACGCACCTTATAGTAACGCACCTGAGGAGTGCGCACCACTACTGGCGCCTGAACAACCTCAGTAGGATGATCTTCGTAGTAATCAGAAGGTTTGGCACCTGGCCTGAACAAGCCCTTGTGGACAAATAAATTTTCATTTTTAAGCCCTCTTTCGGTGAAATCGATGATTTCTTCGGGGTTCATGGGCGCGTCGTAAAAACGTATTTCAAAATGCAGGTGTGAACCATAGGAGTGTCCGGTATTGCCTCCGAGGCCGATGGGCTCACCCGCAACGATGTCTTGATCGGGATAGACCAAGAATTTGCTCAAGTGCGCATAAAGTGTTTCAAGGCCATTTGGATGGCGGATGATCACTAAATTACCGAAACCACCATCGTTGTATTTGGCGTAACGGACTTTTCCAGACCAAGTTGCGTATACGGTATCTCCTGTTTCCAAATCGATGTCTATCCCATTGTGGTTTCTTCCATTACGAGGACCGTAACGAGAAGTAACAATACCGGGAGCAGGCATATGGAAATTTTGGTCGTATTCGTCGTTGACACAAAGCCATAGGGTGTCTTTGAGTTTAGACATATCGTTGCGGCTCGTAAAGCAGATGTCGTTGCTCCAAGGATGGCGAAAGCTGGGGTCTTGGGAAAGCATTAAAGCGTTGATTCGGGGGTTCATGATGCCGTCAAAAGTACTGACCTGCAAGAAAGACCATGTTTTGTTGCTGTACAATACAACCTTGCCGAGTTCGGTTTCAATGGTATCGAGGGCACGCTGTGCAGTGGCCGAAAAACCAAAGAACAAACAAAAAATATATAGAAGAGTTATCGAACGCAAAACAAAAATTTCAGTACAAATTTAGGCATTTCCTACGATATGGATCGGACGCCCACGATGTCTAGTAAAAAGAATACGGGCTCATTGGGTGCAATCACCTGCCCATAACCTTTGCTTCCGTAGGCCTGTTCTGGCTGTAAAACAAGGTAATAGCGCTCGCCTTGCAAAGCATTTTTAAGTATTTTTCGCAGGCCAGGAACCGTTGTTTTTTGACCCACGACAAAGCGCTGTGGAAATTTGCGTGCTACAATTGCATTGGCTTTATTGGGTGTCGAGGCCACAAACTCATATGCGACTTCTTTGGCGCCACCTTCTTCAAGGTTAAAGGCTTGGCCATCTGCGAGTTTCCAAGCACGGATGCCATCGGTATCGATACTCGGCTTGATTTTCGAAATGACCTTCACATAAAGCCAGTTGGGCGTATTGGGCGCCAACACATCTTTGATCCCTTTGCTGCCATAAGCCAATACGGCAGGAATCTCAACCTTTACAAAATCGCCGACGCGCAAGTGTGCAAAAGCTAAATCCCAACCTTGTGTCTGCATGCTATAACCCACTACAAATGGAATAAAAGGCAAGTCAATTCTGTTGTTGCCATCAATGATGCGGCCGTCTGGTGTTCCTAAACGGTAGTCGATGAGCGCCATTTCGCCGGTTTTGAATCCTGGGCCAGATCCGCGTTCAATCCATTTGAGTACAATGCCACTCGGCAATTGCTTGCGCATGCTCACCTTGCCTTTTTCGAAATTGATCAGGTTTTTCTTAGAGCCTGCAGCACTTGTATCCAAATCGCTGAGGTTTTGGGTATTGGCCTTCGTAATATTTTTGGTAGAATGCTTCGGCTTGGGGTCGTTGTCACAGGCCGCAAAGGTCAAAAGCAAAGAAAGAAACAGCAGACTTCTCATTGGAGCTCAATTAGTTGGATATCGATGTATAAAATACTTTGTGGCGGAATCTTGCTGCGGTCTCCGAGCAAGCCATGCCCTAGGTAACTCGGTAAAATGAGTTTGGCTTTGTCGCCCTTGCGCATGAACTGCAAGGCTTCATGGATGCCCGATTCTTTTTCTGAATGGGCAATGGTAATGCGTTCAATTTGATCCGCTTTGGTTTGGTAACAAACAGTTCCATCTAATAAACCTACTTTCAAGCGCACCAAAGCTTCTTGACCATCGTGCGCCAAGGCTTGAGCAGTATTCCCCTTCTCATAAATCATGTAGCGCAAACCTGAAGGTGTTTGCTGCATCTTGAGATGGGTGTAGTGGGCTAAATAAGTGTTGATTTTGAGGTTTTCGCGCACGCTGAGCTCCTGATTAAAATCTACGGAGTGCCCCGTAGACCATTTTTGGTGTGTTTGCTCTTGGGTTTGCGCTCGGCGGCAAGCCGAAAACACAAGTAGACCCATTAACCCAAGTGCAAGCAGAAACTGTTTTGACATGCCACTATAATTGATCAATTAACGATTCAAGTTTGGCCAGCGCAGCGCTCAAGGTGCCTTCGTAGAAGCCCCCTGCCGCGTATTGGTGTCCGCCGCCATTGAAATGCGCTTGTGCAAATGCATTGACAAAGCGCTGACCTTTGGAGCGAAAAGACATTTTAACGCCGTCTTCTGTTTCCATTAAAAATACACCAACGTTATAGCCCTCAATCGATAAAATGACGTTCACCAAACCTTCCGTATCACCTTTTTGATAATTGAAACGCTTGAGCTCCTCATTATTCAAACTGAGTACCCCCACACCTATTTCTTGATAAAGTTGAAGTTTCTCCGCTATGGCATAACCACGCAATTGCAAACGCGTTACACTATTGACATCGTAAACGGCCTCATGAATTTCATGCTGCGCCAAGCCCAAGGACAATAAATGTGCAGTCATTTGGTGCGTATAGGCAGAAACAGAAGGGAAGCGAAAAGAACCGGTGTCTGTCATGAGACCCAGATACAAGCCCTTGGCCATCGCTAAGTTGATGAGCGAAAGTTCCCCAAGATCTTCTAAAGTCTGATAAATGACTTCTGTAGTGGAACAAGCCTTCGGATGTGAAATGGTGTGCTCACAGAATGCTTCAGGCCCAGGGTGGTGGTCTAGCATGACTTTCCTTGCAGGGTAATCCGCAACAAAACCAGACATCTCTTGACCTACCCTACTCGGCGCGTTGTAGTCGAGGGCGAAAAGCAGGTCAAATTCATATTTTTTATCAGCTTGAAAAACCTCCCACTGATACCCTTCTAGAAAAGGACACAGATAAGCTGCCGGCTGATCTGGAAATACGATCAGGTAGTTTTTGCCGCAGAGCTGCGCGTAAGCAGCCCAAGCAACTACACTGCCAACGGCGTCGCCATCAGGACCTTTGTGCGTGGTAATTAACCAATTTTGTTGACTTTGAAGGGTCGAAAAGAGTGAGTTTGGCGTCATTTAGTCTTGTTGCATGTGCTCATCCTCTTCTGGATCAGGCGGAAATAATTTAGGTGCGTCTGTCTTGTTTTGAAGTCGGTCAAGCATGTCTTCTAGTTGCGAAACAGAAAGGTTTTTGGCAATGATTTTCTTGTCCTTATCAAGAACGAAGACTTTTGGCGTGGAATAGATATCATAGGTCTGTTGGTAGTTGAGACTCTGCAAGGTGGTCGGCTTGCCTTTCTCACCTGGGTAGAGCGGTACTAATTTTTCTGGTGTGGCTTTGGCAATTTCATAAATGCTATTGGTAACGGCTACATTAATAAAAGTTAATTTGCTCTCGCGGATGTATTTTTTCCAGGCTTCGAAGTCTTTGCCAACTCCTTTACCAACTGCGAAAACTTCAATGTTGCGCGCTTTCCATTTTTCGGCATAAAGGGTTTGGATTTTTGGCGTTACTTTTTTGCAATGGCCACACTCTGGATCCCAGAAATAGAGAATGGTGTATTCAGAAGTAAGGCTATAGAAGTCTAGCCATTTGGTATCGGAGGTATCGCGCATAATGAGGTTCGGTGGCTTGATACCCATCACGGTGTTCATTTTGTTATCGAGGTTTTCACAGAGGTCTTCGAATTTGTCTTCTGCCACCCAAAACGCTGGTGATTTTCCGCTCGCATCTTTGGTGCAGAAATAACGCTTGAGCATATAGTAATAGACTTTGTCCATGCCCATGATTTCACTTTTGCCGTAAGTAGAAGCAATCCAGCCCACGCTGTATTCGTACATGCGGGATTTTGGATCGAGGGCGTCGCAAAACGCAAACGCGTACTTGATAATGGTGTCCCAGTGTTGGATCATCATGGATTTGCCAAAATAAAACTCTAGTTTGTTGGCAAAAATAGGGTTGTTGACCAATGCATCGGTTTTGAAATCGACGTTGTCCCAGTAGTGGGCAAAGTAATATTTGTAGCGGAAATTGGAGTCGAGTATTTTGCCGTTCGCATCTTTAGGAGGCTCTGGCACCACAACTTCTGTCGACATTTGGACAATTTTAGACACGAGCTTTCCTGGATTGGCCGCCACTAAATTGGCTTGATACACTTCCACTTCTTTATTGAGTACATCGATTTGTGTGCCGAGTGTGGTGTACTGCGCATCTTCGGGCTTGAGTTTGGAGCGCTGCTCAGATAGTTTGGCAATTTCTCCTTTTTTGCCACTGATGAACTTTACGTAAGGGATGAACAATTTGTTTTCCTCTGATTTTTTGATGACCATATTGGCCATGAAGTCTGGTCCTTTGGTTTCGAGCTGAATTTCTTCGTTGTTGTAAACGAATTCAAAATAGCGCTGACCCGGCAAAAACAAACCAACAATACCCGGCTTTTGCTTGGCACCGTCAAAAATAACTTCGCCGTTTTTCATTTGGGCGGTGTCGGCATAAAAGAGTTTTGAACCAAAGTACTTGATTAAGTAAACGGTGGTATCTTTTTGATCTTCAACTTTTAAGCGAATTTTCTGCGCAGAGAGTTGTTGGAGAAATAAGAACGAAAATACGAGCAATAGATGTTTCATGTGTTCAGCTGTTTAAGTACGAAAATGCTTGAATTTAAGCTTCGCTCTTTCTTTTTAACATTTCTTTAACCAATTTTAACAAGTGCAGTAGCCAATAAATCTGAATCAGTGGCCGGATCTAAAGCGATGATTTGTTCGTAACGCGCCAGCCATGTGAGTTGCCGCTTGGCATAATTACGCGTATGCTGCTTGATTTTGTCAATTGCCTCCTCCCTACTCAAATTACCTTCAAAATGAGCAAAAAACTCGCGGTAGCCAACAGTTTGCAGCGCTTGTAAATGTGCTTGATCTGGAAAAAAATGCCGCGCCTCTTGCTCAAGCCCGTCCGCTATCATGATATCTACGCGCGCATCGATGCGTTTGTATAAGCTTGCGCGCGGCCAATTGATAAAAATACGCACAACGTTTGATGGGTCTTTTCGAGGGCCTTTTCGAAGGGCTAAATTGGATTGCCCGGTGAGTTCATTTATTTCTAAGGCCCTCATGAGCCTCGTTGGGTTCATGGTGTCTACTTGCTTATAAAATTCGGGATCTTTATTTTGAAGGGAGGACTGCAAGGCTTCGAGGCCATTTTGCTCAAAAACATACTGCCATTTGGCCTGAACAACTGGGTCGTGTGGCAAAGGATCCAAACCCAAAATAAGGGCATCGGCAAATAAAGCAGAGCCTCCAACCAGTACTGCTGCACCATTTTCTTCGAGGAGTTGATCTAAAATTGGTCTGGCCTGAGCAACAAAAGAGGTGGCATTCAGTGGCTCAAGTATACTTTGGGAAGCAATCAAGTGCTGCTTCACCACTGATAATTCTGCTGCGCTAGGTCGGGCAACACCAATGGAGAGTTCGCCATAAAACTGTCGTGAATCAAAGGAAATAATCTCGGTCTGAAAGTGTTGAGCTAAGGCAATTGCCAGAGCAGTTTTGCCCGATGCTGTAGGGCCTTGAACAACAATAATGCGCTTCTCTGACATTTATTTCCAGCGCGCGTAAATTGCTAAGACTTTTGCTACATAAGAAGTAGCTTGCCCTCTGTAGGCTCCACAGCGGACTAATTCAGAGCGGTAAAATTGTGGCTCGTCGAGTTTATTGACCATTAAAGCCACATTGCCATCCCATGCATTTGGATTGAGACCCGCTGCACGCGCTAGACGTTGCGCATCTTCGATATGACTCATGCCTGCATTATAAGAAGCCAAAATGAATTGCAAGCGCGTTTGCTCGTCGGAAATACTCGCCCAGCGCTTACTCATGGACTGCAAATAACGCATACCGCCTTTAATTTGGGCTTCTGGACTTGATTCCGGAAAAACACCAAATCGAGGTCCTGTGTTGGGCATGAACTGCATCAGACCGTAGGCCCCTCCAAAACCGCGGGCATTCGGATTGAAGCGCGACTCCTTAAAAGCGACTGCGGCAAGTACTTTCCAATCCCAGCCATAGGTTTGTGCAGCCTTTTTGAAGAGCGCATCAAATGGAGAGAGCGCACCTTTCGGCGTGAGGTAAAATTCTGTGGGTGTGGAAGCAATGTAATCGAAATAGCGCTTTTTAAGCTGTGTGTAGGCTTCCGATGCGATATAAGTCTGTAAAAACGCATCGAGTTTCTCTTTGAGGATTTTACTTTTGGGCCTAAGGGCAAAAGCGATGCGCTGTTCAAATGACATGCGGGTGGCTATATCAAGATTGGGATGCATGTCTTTGACGATGCGCGCTTGGTTTTCATGCGCCAAGGTATACTGAATGCGACCATTTGCTACTTCTTCAATTAAATCTTCGGCAAGCGGAGAATTGGAACGGTAGCGGATACTTAATGTGTCGCCGATCTCGTCTTGTAGTGCAGCCAGCCGTTTTTCGTAAGCAGAGTTTTTACGGACGTACACCGTTCTATTGGCCAAATGTGCTGGCTCAGAGATAATGGAGTCTGATTTGCGCTGCACCAATACTTGATAGGTCTGGTAATAAGGAATGGAATAATTGAATTGCTTTTCTTGCCCTAACTCGATAGGGAGATTTGCCGCCACAACATCACCTTCGCCTTTGCGGAGCATGCGTTGGAAATCCCCGAGTTTATTCACGACTTTTACCTCCAATTTGAGGTGATTGGCCTTGCAAAAGGTATCGAGTATTTCGTATTCAAAACCCATGCGCTTGCCCTTGAATTCAAAAAAGGAAAGCGTTGAGTTTTCGGTAAGTAAGGTGAGTTTGCCGGCTTGCTGTATTTGCGCCCAATCTTTGCGCATTTCGTCTTGTTGAGAACGAAAATTACAGCCCAATAAGAAAGCACTGAGGCCAACGAAGAACAATATGTAAACAATTGAGCTTTTGCGCATAAGCCCAAGTATACGAAAAGATTTTGGATTAGTTGCAACTCATTTTTTCCTTCCTTTTTTGAAAAGCATTGTAAAAAACTTGATTTTTTCTTTTGATTATTGAATTATTTCATATCTTTGCACTCGTAAACACAAGGGGGTTTAGCTCAGCTGGTTCAGAGCATCTGCCTTACAAGCAGAGGGTCGGCGGTTCGAACCCGTCAACCCCCACAATAAAACCCAGTATTCTTAATAGAGTACTGGGTTTTTTCTTTTGCTACGCTCCTATCCCCCCTACTTTTGGTTTCAATTCTAAAGAAGCACTTGTGTGTTTAAAATGTTGAACAGTTTTTAATAGCAATACCCTTATTTTATAATAGTGTGTAAACTATTTCATAACATACATTTAAAACGAATTCAAGCAAACATCATAAACTTTGTCACAATCAATAAACTACTTTATGATGAAAAGAAAATTACTTATTGGATCGCTGCTTTCCTTGGTAGCGGCTCCGAGTTTTGCCCAAGTTGGTATGGATATCGATACCACGCGCGAGCAAAGTGTTAAAGAAGTCCGCGTGATTTCCAGCTATGGCAAGGACCGCAAGACACCTGTAGCGATGTCAACGGTTAACGCAAAGCAAATCTCTGAATTGTATGGCGGTTCTGCAGAATTACCTGAGGTATTGAAACTTACCCCTGGTGTTTATGCAACCAAAACTGGTGGAGGTGTCGGAGATTCTCGCATCAATATCCGCGGTTTTGACCAACGCAACGTAGCGGTAACCATCAATGGTATCCCTGTAAACGACATGGAAAACGGTTGGGTTTATTGGTCTAACTGGGCCGGTTTAGGCGATGCAGTTTCTACCATCCAAGTTCAAAGAGGTCTTGGCGCATCTAAATTGGCCATCAACTCTGTCGGTGGAACCATGAACATCATTACCAAAACAACCGATGCCAAAGCAGGTGCTTCTGTACTCACTTCCATGACAGACTACGGCCAGTACAAAGTGATGGCTTATGCATCTACAGGTTTGATGGAAAACGGATTTGCCTTAACGACCGTTTTATCAAAAACAGCTGGCGATTCTTATGTAGATGGTACTTGGATCAATGGCTATTCATACTTCTTTACCCTTGCCAAACAACTCAACGAGAAACACCGTTTGGTACTCACTGGTATTGGTGCACCGCAATCACATGGCCAGCGCAGCTCTGGACTTACGCCAGGTCAATACGACACCCTAGACATCCGCTTCAATGGTGACATCGGTTACTACAACGATGGTACTTTATTCAACGACCGCGTCAATTACTATCACAAGCCACAGTTTTCTTTAAACCATTACTGGACGGCATCTGAAAAAACAACGATCAGCACCTCTTTGTATTACTCTATCGGACACGGTGGTGGTTCTGGTCGCTTAGGTTCTGCATATGCGCGTACCGAAGACGGCTTACTCGATGTTCAAGCGGCTTACGACTACAATGTTGCAAACCCTGAAGCAACCAGTGGAGGTGTTAAATATGCACAACGCAATTCTGTCAACAACCATTACTGGACCGGATTAATTTCTACTGTCAATCACAAGGTGAATCAGTACGTCGACCTTACTTTGGGCTTAGATGCACGTTCTTACCGCGGTGAGCACTTTAGAGAAGTGCGCGATCTTTTAGGTGGATCTGCGCGTTATGACGCAGTAAATGGTTTGGTTGGCGTCAATGAATATGCATCCAACTATGGCAATGTATTCCACGTAACGCCAGTAGATCAGCGTGTAGCTTACGACAACGATGGTTTGGTCAAATATGCTGGTCTTTTCGGACAAGCTGAATACAGCAAAGACAAACTTTCAGCTTTCGTAACAGGAGCAATTAACACCACTGCAAACCAACGTGTTGACCGCATGTTATACGTCAACGACACAACGGGTCGTGGCGAATTGTCTGAAAAAGTAAATATCATGGGTTACTCGTTCAAAGGCGGAGCCAACTACAACATCAATGCCAACCACAACGTTTATTTCAACGCTGGTCATTTCTCTCGCGCACCATTCTGGACATTTGTATTCGTCAACAACTCTAATGATGTTGTTCAGAACTTGCTCAATGAGAAAGCTGAATCATTTGAACTCGGTTATGGCTTCCGCAGCGAAAAAGTTGCAGTTAAAGTCAATGCATACCTTACAAATTGGAGAGACAAATCTTTATTGTCAGGCAATATCACAGGCCCTAACGGCACCATCACTCGTGCCTTGATGTCTGGAGCAAATGCCACACACAAAGGCCTTGAAGTTGAGTTCAATACACGGCCAATCAAAGGTCTTGAACTTGGTGGTCTTGTATCACTTGGTGACTGGCGTTGGGTTGGTGACATTAACGCTACTGTTTATTCAGAAATTGATCCAACACAATCTGTTACAGTTACATCTTATGTAGACGGCGTTCATGTTGGCGACGCACCTCAAAACCAATTTGGCTTACAAGCGCGTTATCAAATCACCAAAGGATTGTACGTAGGTGCAACATGGGTATACAACGATAAATTCTACTCCAACTTTGATCCATCTAAAAAGACAGATCCAGAAGACCGCGTAGATGCATACCAAATCCCTTCCTATTATAACCTCGATGCACGCATCGGTTATGAAATGAAATTTGGTGACCGCGTTCTCAACTTAGGAATCCAAGGCTTCAACATCACTAATGTTAAGTTCATGTCAGATGCTACCGATTTAGATGGTACCACTTTCGCATATGGCTTCCCAGGTTTTGGCCGCAACTTTAATTTCACCGCGAAGTTTACCTTCTAAGCGAAGTTTAACCATTCCTTAATACAAAAAGCCTTGTCGTTTCTCTCGGCAAGGCTTTCTTTGTAATATGAACTTGATCAATAGAGAACTTAGCTGGCTTTCTTTTAACGAACGCGTCTTGCAAGAGGCCATGGACCCTAGTGTTCCGCTTACTGAGCGCATGCGGTTTTTGGGCATTTACTCCAACAACCTCGATGAATTTTTTAGGGTGCGCGTGGCGAACCTCAAAAGAGTATTGGATTTCAAGCAGGAGAAAATTCAAGGCTATAAAGGCACTGCAGAGGAACTCTATGTCGAAATTCGAAAAGTGGTTTTGCGCCAGCAACAGCTATTTGAAAGCGCGTATCAAGAAATCAAAACTGGTTTAAAGACCGATGGCATCTACTTTATAGATGAGTCGGGTTGTACAGATAAAGAACTTGTCGAGCTAGACGATTTTTTTCACGACAAACTCAAGCATGCGATCTTTCCGATCATGCTCGATAAAAAAAGACCCCTGCCCAAACTCCGAGATTACGCCATTTATTTAGGCGTCAAAATGATCAGCGCCGCTAAAATACGCTACGCGCTCATTCAGATCCCGACCGAATACAGCCGCTTTTTTATCCTCAATCGAGAGTCACACACAAATGTCATCCTCATCGACGACATCATTAGGCTGTACCTCAATGAGATTTTTTCGGTATATCAGCCCGAGCGCGCAGAAGCTTTTAACTTTAAGTTTACCCGCGATGCCGAACTCGATTTAGATGACGACCTATCGCTGTCGTTTTTCGAGAAAATTGAAAAAAGCATCAAGCAGCGCAAGAAAGGATTGCCCGTACGTTTTGTCTACGATGCTGCCATGCCCGAAGATTTACTGTCTTTTTTACTACAACAACTCAAGCTTAAAAAAGGCTTCAACACCATTCCGGGTGGGCGCTACCACAACTTCAAGGACTTTATGCGCTTCCCTGACTTCGGTCACGCCGCCTATCGTTTTCAAGCGCAACCACCTGTGCAGCACCCCGCATTTCGAACTGGAAAGAGTCATATTTCAACCATTCTCAAGCACGATGTCTTGTTGCACTTTCCTTTTCAGCAGTTTGACCATGTTGTGGACCTCCTGCGCGAGGCCAGCCTTGACCCGAAGGTGAAAGATGTCAAAATCAATATTTATCGTGTCGCCAAGAATTCAGAAATCATGAATGCCCTACTCGCTTGCATCTTTAATGGCAAGCAAGTTACGGTCGTTTTTGAACTCCAGGCGCGTTTTGACGAAGAAAACAACCTTTGGTGGAGCAACCGCCTCAAAGACAACGGCGCGAACGTGATTTACGGACTTCAAAACCTAAAGGTACACTCCAAACTTTTGCAGATCAAGCGCGTTTCAGAAGCCAAAACCCAATACATCACCTACATTGGCACGGGCAACTTCAATGAATCTACAGCTACAATCTACACCGATCTAGCACTCCTCACCGCAGACAAAGAAATTTCTTTAGAAGTGAGCCGCGTGTTTGGCATGCTCGAAAACAACCTCGAACGCCACGCCTTTCGTCACTTGCTCGTTTCGCCTTTCAATACCCGCCGCAAATTACTCGCCCTCATTGAGCGTGAAATCAAGTTTGCAAAGGCCAAAAAACCCGCTCATATCCGTCTGAAATTCAATAACCTGACGGATGTCAAGATGATAGAAAAACTCTATGCAGCCAGTAAAGCTGGTGTCAAAATTGAGCTCATTATCCGCGGTATTTGTTGCTTAAAACCAGGCGTGAAAGGCTTGAGTGACAACATCACGGCCATTAGCATTGTGGATCGCTACCTAGAACATACCCGTTTCTTTATCTTTGGCAACAACGGCAATCCGGAATATTTCATTTCGAGCGCCGATTGGATGGAGCGCAACTTAGACCAGCGCGTCGAGGTAGGTACAATAGTCAAAGACCCCAAAATTCAAAAAGAAATTGAACTCATTTTTGAATACCAATGGAAAGGCAGCGTCAAGGCCAGAAGCATTTCTGCCGATTACAAAAATGCCTACTCCAAGCGCAACTTGCCGCCGTTTCATGCGCAGCAGGAATTGTATGGGTATTACAAAACGCTTTCAGAAAAAATAACGGAGTAAGCCAAGTTTTTGTCTGAGTGTCTCGAACTCCACACCTGGTTCGTAGGCCGCCCTGCCCTCTTTTTGAAAAGCATTGAGTATATCAATGAGGATTTGTTCGGTTTGGTCCGGATACAAAATTGGTCCTTGTTGTGCCTGACCCAGCCAATAATTGATTTGTCTGTGGTAAAGAAGGTCGAGTTCTGGAATGGTAGTGGCGCCCACATCTGCAGCCCCCAAAGCATTACAAGTTTGTTCGTAGTGCCCTTTCATCGGGATCACCATTGTTTTCTTCCCTAAATACAAAGCCTCTGAAGGCAGTTCAAAGCCTGCTCCACACAACACGCCAGTAGCACTGATCAGGCTCTGCTGAAAGCGCAATTGGCTAATGGGCTCAATAAAAACGTTGTCTACCCTATAGGCATAGGTCGCATGTTTTGAGAACACTTCCCATTTGACTTCAAATTGACGCAAAAAATGCATCAACACATCGTCGTGGTAACCTGGCAAATAAACCGTGTAATGACCTTGATCCGAGGGCTGAGCATTTCGGATTTCATGCCGAATAACCGGCGTAAAGACGCGCTCGTCATAAGACTTGAAATGAAAACCGTATTTGTGTTTAGATGGCGTGTAATGCTGCAGCACATAGCGCCCGAAAGCCGCTTTTTCTTTTGGCTTTGGCGCTAAAGGATGCACCACTGCTGCCTGATGGCTCAGTTCAATGCAAGGCACGCCGCTGAGCAAAGCAGACCAAGCCGACACAGGCTCAAAGTCGCTGAGCACAAGATCGTATTGTTTAATTGGAAAGGCCCTAATTTCTCGAATGAGGTCTATTGGGTGGGTATTTTTCAGGGACTTCAATATACTGATGTCGCCATTTTTTCCACTTATAAACGTGAGGCCAGTGCGTTGATAATTGATCTCGAATTCGGACTTTATTTGCGCTTGATTACCGCTAATTAAAGTATCTACCTGCACATGTTTTTGCAAGAGCGGAACGATTTCATGGGCTCGGCTGAGATGGCCGTTGCCCGTTCCTTGTATGGCATATAAAACACGCATGCTAATTGGCGTAAAACTCCGAAACAACCTCTTTCAAGAGCACTTCATAATTAAGTGCGTCGCGGTGTTCTTCTTTCATTTGCAGCACATCTTCCTTGATATTCTGGTCGTGCTTGTACAGTGTCCATTCTTGGTTGTGGTATTCCAAAGCCGTTGAGTTCTCTACCCAATCACCTGAATTGAGATAAAGTACCTCCAAACCTTCTTTGCTAGTCATTTTGCGAATTTGTGGCTGATGGATATGCCCGCAAACCACATATTGGTAATTCGAAAAGCAAGCAATCTCTGCCGCTGTCTCTTCAAAATTATTGACGTACTTTACCACTCCTTTGACGCTATCTTTCACTTTTTGAGAAAGCGAGATGCGACCTCTACCCAGGCGTTCAGAAATCCAGTTCATGCAGGTATTGAGCATGATCAGTAAATCATAGCCTTTGCCGCCAAGTTGGGCCACCCATTTGGAATGCTTCATGGTGGTATCGAACACATCGCCATGGAAAATCCAAGCTTTACCCGTTGGCAAGTCTAAGATCAATTTATTTTGAATTTCAAAATCCCCCATCTTGAAGCCCTTGAATTTGCGCAAGGTTTCGTCGTGGTTACCCGTGATGTAATACACTTTGGCGCCATGCGTGAGCATCGAGGCGATCGTCTTGAGAACCTCCATGTGAGCCGCAGGAAAGTAACGCTTGCTGAACTGCCAAATATCAATGATATCGCCATTGAGCACCAACGTTTCCGGATGGATACTCTTGAGGTAAGACACCAACTCGGCTGCTCTCGACCCATAGGTCCCGAGGTGCACATCCGAAATCACAACTAAATCAACTTTGCGCTTCATGGTTTTTTTTGGTAAAGTTCGCTGCGCTTTGTAACCGTGATTTTAAGCCTAGATTAACATTTTTTAGTTCTTTCAAAATCAAATTGTTGATAACGAAAAAAGGGACTCGTTGAGCCCCTTTTCCACTTTATAAATATTGGTTTATTGTTTGATTACTCTTTGTGTTTGCATATGATTTTCACCAGTTAATTGAAGTAAATACATACCACTTGGGTAATTGGTCATGTCAAGAGTGATTGGACTTGTATGAACACTTGTTTTGCTCAATAATTTACCTTCCATGTTACGCAGTGTTACGTCGAGTAAAGCCCCTTCGAATTCAATATGCAGCATACTATTTGTTGGATTCGGGAAAATTTCAAAAGTGAAAGCCTGATCTTCAAGTCCTACACATGGATCCGAAGTAATCACTACGCTATCGACAGCGGAACAACCATTGCTATTTACTCCTGTTAACACATAAGTACCTGGTTGAGAAATAGAAAGAAGAGCCGAGCTGCTTCCGTTATTCCAAGAAATGGACTGAGCACTTCCACTTGCAGCGAGCGTAATTGGAAATTGGTCCTCACAAATTACTTGATCTTGGCCCGCGTTGACCACCGGAGAATTCAAAATACTCACCTCAAATGTTCCCGAGTTCTGGCAACCGTTGGCATCTACAACCTCTATTTCAAAAGTACCAGCTATAGAGCCTGTCAAAAATTCAGTCGTTTGGCCATTGGACCAAGCATAGCTAAGCGCTGTACCTGTCGCATTTGCTGAGATTGAATACGGTAAGCTCGCCGAACATACCCCGATGATTGTGTCTTGAGTCAATGTTGGTATGGTTAAAATATTGATTTGTGTGGTTGCTGTGTTAACACATCCTGTGCTCAATTCGGTCACGGTTAAATCAATGATACCTGGGTTACTCACTTCAATAGCATTCGAAAGTGCACCTGTTGACCAAGCATATGATACGTTTGATGCACTCGCTGAAATCAATATCGGTAAATTACTGGCACAAGTTTCAAATTGCGTCGCAAGCGTAAGTACAGGAAGGTCATTCACAACTACTAGTACGGTATCAACTGAACTACAAGCTGCAGCATTCGTTCCAGTTACCACTAAACTTAGCGTGCCCAAACTTGGGATGAGATAAGCTCCGTTTGCAGCACCATTACTCCAAGTGTAAGTAGCTGCGCCGGTTGCATTGAGTAATAAAGAATCACCCAAACACAGCGTCAAGTCAGGCCCTGCTGTAGTTTGCGGCAAGGCATTCACTGTGAGCTGAACTGCATCTTGTGCTTGGCAACCTGTTGCGGTGTTGATGCCGGTAATGGTATACGTATTGGTTCCTGTAAAGCCTTGCGTAGTAATGCTGAGTTGAGTTCCTGCTTGCCCATTATTCCAAATGTAATTGGTTGCAGTTCCACTAGCTTGGAGCGTCACTATTGCTCCAGAACAAACGTTTTGGTCATTACCGGCATTAACTTGCGGCAATGGATTCACGACAAGGTTAAAAACTGCTGAAGTATCAGAACATCCTAGGGCTGAATTTTGAACTACAACCTTATATGCTCCTGAAGTATTAGCAACTACACTTGTACCATTTGCACCTGTGATAGCTTGTCCGTTCGCAACCCACTGATAGCTTACGTTTGGTTGAGCGCTAACTGACAAGGTAGCATTCTGACCCGCACAAATAGCACTCGAATTTGAGCTAATGACGGCGCCAGAGGCTACAGCACATGAATTCATTTGATAAATAGAAAGCGTAGAGCTTACTTCGTTTGCCAATAACACCAAATGTTGTCCGTTTGGTGAATCTTGTGCATCAATGACAATGATACCTTCTGCACCTAAATCTGGGCCATTTGGATTACTAGCCGAGCGGTTGTTCGCATAGCCTACGTATGTAGGTGATGCAGGATTGTCAATATTGAATATCATTACACCACCAATGCGCTCTAAGGAAGCAAAAACATAATGATGGCCGTTGAAAGTATGCACCGCGATACCTTCCACTTCAGGACCTTTGTCGTCAGATCGATTTTTCAAGGCAGGAGTACCAATGGAATTAGATGCATTAAAAAGACCCCCAAAGGTTGGATGATTTGCGGTGATTTGCTCAATTAAATCCTTAGAGTCAAACACTTGCGCGCCAGTTACAGGATTCCAAATACTAAACGATCGCCCGCTCATAACGTGCAATTCATCGTAGTCGCCATCACCATCTGTATCGCCTGAATATTTCAGTGCCGAAAGGCGACCTAAGAATTTATTGTTACGCAAAATACTTGCGTCAGGAAATGCAGTTGCATCTAGCAAATTAAAAGTACTTGAAGATATGCGGTTTGCATCTACAACCGACCCGAATTCACGAGAATCCCCCTCATTGGCTGTAAATAAATACCCTTGACCATTAATCGTTTTAAAGGTCATTGCATCTGGCATATAGGCACCTTTGATAGGAAGGTCCCCGGTAATCAATACCATCCCGCTCTGATCGGAAGCATCTAACGCATTGTTACTGCCTGCTGCATACGACGAATAACCAAACGGCGTCAGGGAAACGATGGTATTGGTGAGCAAGTCAATGGTGAGCAATGCATTGTTTTCTTGAAGTGTTACATACGCTTTCGAGTTATCAGACGATATGGCAATGTATTCTGGTTCTAAATCTTGTGCAACACTTGCACTCGAGGTAAAAATACGAATGCCTTGAGCGCGCAGAGCCACTTCCTGGCCGTTAAACTGCGTTAAGGGAATAGTGGTTACGTTTGCTTGCGTGAGCGCTGCAATTCCACCAGAAATATCAATTACAGATACAGAGCCTTCTGGGTCGACTGAATAAGTAGCGTTGGGTTCCCCTTCGTTTGCCGTCAGAAGTTTCGTGTTGTTTTGATTGAAAGTGATCATGTCTGGCATTGCCCCAACCGAAACTTGGTTTTGAAAAACACCGTTCTGATCAAAGAAAACAACCGAACCGTTTAATTGTGGATTGATGTTTTCTACCGCAGCTGCTACCACACCATTTTTGGCAACAATTGAATTGATACCTCCATAAGTTGCCATGGACACACTCGTGATCAATACAGGAGTTGCCGGGTTACTAAAGTTGACAACATCCATTTTTTGACCAATACTATTGGCGATATACAAACGATCTGTAGAAGGGTCGAAAGCGACAATTTCAGCTGAATTGGTACCTGCCGCACCATTTGAAAAACTACTTAGCAATTGCAAATTAAGCTCATTACTAGGTGTGGGCGCTACGTAGTCATTGTCTTTGATAAAAATGATACTGTAGTTATTAGTGAGTGAAGCGGTGGCGTTGTCCGAATTGAGGAGCTTTACGACAATACGCTCTGCTTTTTCAGCGAGTGCATCATCGACAATTTGAATTGGTAAGTTAAATATACCGTTCGTTGCTGCAGGTACAGTTAACGTACCTGTCCAAGTGAAGTCATTATTCACAGTAGCATTGTGATAAGTAGCAAAACCTAAATTAACTGTTACTGGTGCCTGATTGGCATTAGAAACAGTAATCGGAACTTGGACAGTACCAACATTTTCATTGACTGCGAAGAAGTTACTTGCCGAAGCAATTGAGACATCTACCGGTGCTTCAAATACACGTACCAAATCAAAACGTGAGGTGCCGGTAGTCGAAAAAGTGCTCGTGGAACGGGCAGCCAAATAAGTACCTGCTGTGGGATCAAATGCTGCAACCATCCTGAAAGCTAAGTTTGGCTTATTGTTAAAATTACTATTAGCTGCAAAGGATACTGACCTATGATACCAAGTATCTCCGGTACCAGTGGCCTGTGGTGTAAATGTAAAAGTTGTGGTATCAACCCATACAACTGTACCACCAGTAGTTGCACCTGTGTGATCTAAAGTATATTGTAAAACCCATGTATTCGGCGCAGTATTGCTCAGGCGCTGCCAAAAGGAAATTCCGATTCTAGAAAACCCTGTTGAATTAGCATTGATCTGAATACCACGGGTTTTGGAACCTGTTCCTTGCGCAGGCCAACTAGAAACATTGTAGCCAGAATTATCCGATGTATTGGCTTCAATTGGAACAACTGTCCCCGTATATCCCGTGGCAAAACTCGAGGTTGCTCCTCCCACTACATCAAAAACCCCTGTTCCAGAAACCGGTAAGTTTGTTCCTGTCGCGGCGTTAGCGTCGTTCAAAGCTGAATTAAAATCCCAGTGAGTGATAAGCGATTGTTGCGCTAATGCACAGATAGGTACTGCAAAAATAAAAGCTAATAATTTTCTTTTCATCTCTTCTTCATTTATGGTGCAAATTAACTGCACTTAAATCAAGAAGATATTTCCTAAAAATGAAAGTTTTGTTTATTCTTTATGAACACATTAAACCTATCAACTGATTTACCAAACTCGGATCCAAAAGCGTGCTGGTATCGCCTAAGTTTGAGGTATCGCCTTCGGCAATTTTGCGCAAGATGCGGCGCATGATTTTACCACTGCGCGTTTTGGGCAAGCCCGGAACAAATAAAATTTGATCGGGTTTGGCAATTGGGCCAATAATGCGCGACACCGTTTGCAAGATATCTTGCTTGGTCAATTGGGCATCGCCATGGGTATCCTCGATGATCACGTAGGCAAAAATGCCCTGTCCTTTGATATCGTGTGGGTAGCCCACCACCGCGCTCTCAATGACACCTGCGTGCATATTGATCGCATTTTCCACTTCTGCCGTACCAATGCGGTGGCCACTTACGTTCAAAACGTCGTCTACCCTGCCCGTAATGCGGTACATGCCGTCTTCATCTCGGAGGCAGCCATCACCAGTAAAATAAAGGTTTTCATAGGTAGAAAAATAAGTTTGACGACAGCGCTCGTGGTCGTTATAGGTGCTTCTGATGATGCCGGGCCAAGGGAACTTGATGCATAAATTGCCATTGACGCCATTGCCTTCAATTTCTACGCCGTTTTCATCGACCAAACAAGGCTGAATACCCGGCAAGGGCAAAGTAGCATAAGAAGGCTTAGCAGGCGTTACGCCCGCTAAATTAGAGATCATGACGCCTCCTGTTTCGGTTTGCCACCAGGTATCGACAATTGGGCAGCGTTTCTGGCCAATGTGCTCGTTGTACCAATGCCATGCTTCTTCATTGATCGGCTCACCTACAGAACCCAAAACTTTCAAAGAACTCAGGTCTTTGCCTTTGATCGGGTCTAGTCCAAAACCCATGAGGCTGCGAATTGCGGTTGGAGCTGTATATAAAATATCAACTTTATACTTCTCAACAATTTCCCAGAACCTACCCGCATCGGGCCATGTGGGCACACCCTCAAACATCAGCGTGGTGGCGCCAGCGCTGAGCGGACCGTAAATAATATAGCTATGGCCGGTGATCCAGCCGATATCTGCCGTGCAAAAATGCACTTGACCGGTTTGGTATTGAAAAACGTTGACGAACGTGTAGTTGGTCCAGACCATATACCCAGCTGTGGTATGCACCACACCTTTTGGTTTACCCGTTGAGCCTGAGGTGTAGAGGATAAACAAAATATCTTCGGCATCCATGGCTACTGCAGCAACGGCAGGATTGCCCATGGTTTCTACCTTTTTGATTTCGTCTTCCCACCAGACATCTCTGCCTTTGAGCATTGAAACAGGTGTGCGCGTGCGGGTGCAAACAATTACCTTTTGAATGGTTTTGTTTCCAACCAACGCATCGTCTACAACGCTTTTCAAGGGAATATCTTTCGCTCCTCTAAATGCACCGTCACAGGTCACTATGAATTGTGCGCCTGCGTCGTCGAGCCTATCGGCAATGGCTTGGGCAGAAAAACCACCAAAAATCACGGAATGAATCGCGCCAATTCGGGCACAAGCAAGCGTGGCAATGGCTAATTCGGGGATCATGCCCATATAAATACAAACGCGGTCGCCTTTTTGAACACCGTTATTGAGCAACACATTGGCAAATTGCTGCACCTTGAAATGCAATTCATTGTAGGTCAATACCCGATGATGCTCCTCTGGATTGTTCGACTCCCAAACAATTGCAGGTTCATTGCCTCTTGTTTGCAAATGGCGGTCTAGGCAATTTTCTGTGATATTGAGTTGCGCACCTCTGAACCACTCCACTTTGGGCTCCTCGAAATTCCAATCAAGGACTTTGTCCCATTTTTTTTGCCAGGTAAAATGTTCCGCAATATTTGCCCAGAAAGATTCAGGGTCTTGCACGCTTTGTGCGTAGGCTTTTTGATATTGCTCCATCGTTTGGAGCTGATAAGGGAAATTCATCTTAGCAAGTTTGTGCTAAAATAACGAGAAAACAAAGGCTAGAAATAGGATTTTCTCTTCAAGTTCAGAAAAAATCTAGCACCATTTGGTCAGCTTATTTGATTTCAAAAGCAACTTCATTGCGACGACCAATGAAATCCCAAGGAGCATTGTAGCCCATATAAATCAATTTGTCTTGAAAAGCAATCCCCTCTTTCTTGAGAAGATCGCGCAAATCTTGGGCTTTCTCTGCAATTTTGACATCATTGGTATAGCCACCAAAACGCAGCACAGCAAGTGTGCGCTCCGCCTGTTTGGCAATCTTTACATTCTGGCTATTCGGATTCGGCAGCGCATCCATACTATATTGCTTTGGCATCACAAAAGCCACTTGGGTCTTGGCTCCCATTTCCATCACAACCGGTGAAGTCATGGCAATTTTCTCACCCTTTTCATTCCCACCAAAGATATAACCCGCCACCCTTCTGAAGCCCAAACTGCTGTTTTCACTGTAGGTACTCGAATCCAAATCAGTTTGCGCCAAAACCAAACTCGGGTAGCGCCTGATCTCTGCCTTTTTGGTAAGCACACGAAGCACTTCATATTCAGGAGTTTCGATAGATGAACGCATAATGGAGAGCAGTAAAATGAATAAAAGTCCTATAACTGAAAGGACCACAAGTAGTTTTTTCAAGCGCTTTTTTTCTTTAATAACATTGCAATTGCAAAAAAGTTCTTATCTTTGCACTCGAAATCGGCCTCGTAGCTCAACTGAATAGAGCATCAGATTACGGCTCTGAAGGTTTCAGGTTTGAATCCTGACGAGGTCACTCTGACAAAATGCCTTCCGCTCTGCGGAGGGCATTTTTCATTTAAAGCCGTTGCGAATTCATTCGCAAAAGGTATAAAAAATGAAAAATGTCCAAATGAGCGCAGCGAATAAAGGCGTTTTGTCCACTGCACGTAACGACGAAGGAGTTTAAATCCTGACGAGGTCACAAGCAAATCAAAAGCCCCATTCCTATTAGGTTTGGGGCTTTTTTATTGCTAAACCCAAAGCGGTTACTTTGAGTGGATTTGAAGTCTGATTCCTTTGATTTTATTGAGTTTGAAAGGGGAAATGAAAAATTAGAACTTTTTGAAATAATTGCGCTCAATTTTAAATATATTATTCAAAATGCGCTCATTATTTTGGGAGCGCGCTTGTTTTTTCTTAAATTGCGCTCATTATTTAATTTAAATGACTCAAAGCGCTCACTTTTCTCGATTTGCACCCAATTTTGCGGGACGTAAGTTACCTGAACACGAATTTGTTGTTGGTTATGCAGCCGTCATTCAAAAAATAGGGCTTCCAATACCTATTCCAAGACGGATTGCCTTGATCACAGCAGGATCAAAGAAAAAGATCAGTGATGAATTTCTTCTCTTCCCTAAAGCCTACGCACCAGATGACAATGCTTCGCTGGATGAAATCAACGCACTTTACAACCACTTGGTATTCGCTCTGAAATATGAGGGGGTAAATTTACTGTTCTTTAGTAAACTAACCTCACAATACAATTTGGAACAATTAACTGAACTGGTATCGATAGAACCTTCAGGCCAATATTCGAGAAGAATTTGGTTTTTAATAGAATGGCTTATTGGCAAAGAACTTCCGGGTATTAATGATTTAAATAAGAAGAGTTACGTTTTGGCTGTTGATCCTAAGCTACAATTCAGTGGTAGCGGTATACGGTCACCTAGACACATGGTGTTCAACAACCTTCCAGGCACGATTGATTTCTGTCCTTTGGTTCACAGAACGGAAAAATTGGAACAATTTGTAAAGGAGAATTTCTCCTCGAAACGAGCGGATTACCTGAAGGGCTTTCGCAAAGAACTACTTTTACGTGCATCTTCTTTTTTATTACTCAAGGATTCAAAGGCATCTTTTTCAATTGAAGGTGAAAGCCCTAAAAGTAAAAGAGCAGCCCGTTGGGGGCAAACGATAGGTCAGGCGGGTATGCGCGAACTTTCGATTGATGAATTGTGTCGACTACAACAACTCGTAATTGAAAACGAACGATTCTTGAAGTTGGGACTCCGAACGTCAGGAGGATTTGTTGGAGAGCATGATCGCTTTAGCGGAGAGCCGCTGCCAGATCATATATCTGCAAAACCAGAAGATCTTAAACGCTTAATGAATGGTCTAATTGAGACAAGTCAACTACTAACCAAAGACCCAATAGATGCGGTTGTTGCCGCAACTAAAATTGCATTTGGGTTTGTGTACATCCACCCCTTTGTAGATGGTAATGGAAGAATACATCGCTACATCATTCATCACCTTCTTGCGCTTAAAGATTTTTCACAGCAAGGCTTTATTTTCCCTGTTTCAGCCTCCATTCTAGATCATTTGAGTGAATACCAACAAGTACTGGAAGGAAATTCAAGACCGCTGCTGGATTTTATAGAATGGAAAGAGACTCCAGACCATAATATTGAGGTTCTAAATGACACCATTGATTTTTATAGATACATGGATTTAACTCCTCATGCTGAATTCTTGTTTGAATGCGTAAAAGACACATTGAATAGGATCATTCCTGAGGAGGTAAACTACTTAAATGCATACGATGCTTTCAAGCAATACATCGATTCTCAATTTGATATGCCAGATTCACTAATAGGACTTTTGGTACAGTTCCTTGAAAAGGGCAATGGTCAACTCTCCAAGCGTGCTAGACTGAATGAGTTTAAAGAATTGAATGAGGAAGAAGTCAGAAAAATAGAGGAGGAATTCGCAAAGAACTTCCTGAACAAATTAAGTTGATTTCTTTTTAAATCACATAAACGGTACTTTTATCGTTATTTACCGTTTTTTTTCGACGGTAGGTCTAATTCCTTCATCCCCTCTAAATCCACATAAAAGTTAGATTTTTCGAACTTGAACCCACAAAAAAAACCCAGCACAAACGCACCGGGTTTCAATTTTTACAAAAAAATGAAGCTTTCTAGTGCTTCACGACTTTAACTACCTGCGTACCGATATTCAGGTAATACACGCCATTTGCAAGCGTTGAGATGTCCAAATTAGTATTTGCTGCGTCGCAGCGTTTCATCATGATGAGATTTCCTTGAACATCATATAACGAGCATGCAACTTTTGAATGTAGGTCATTGAGTTGAATGGTTAATTGGCCATTCGTCGGGTTGGGAAATACGTGCGCAACAGCTCCAGGTGAAAGCGCATTTTCAGAGACATTCAAATTATTGATCACTGCGCAGGATTGCTCAATAAGTGGAGAGGTTGCGCTGCTTTGCCCATTGAGTGAGGCTCCAGTAGAATTTGCTTTATTTGGTATGGTGATAAATGAACCGGCAATAAGATTTTCAAAATCAAAATACAGCACCAAATTAGACTCATTTCCAAGTAACGCATTGTTCATAGAAAAAGCGACCTGTTGTGGCGTTCTAATAGTATTCCAAATCTTTAATTCATCAATTTTCCCATCCATAAAGTACAAGAAGTTACCATTTAAACCTTTGTAAATGCCTAATCTAAAGGGCTCTGTGCTTGGCTCGATATTCGAATAATTACCTAACATCAGAGCTGTAGGAACCTCGACTCCATCGACATAAATTTTAACCATTGAACTCGAATGAGAAACTGCAAGATGATGACAATCTCCAGGGTTATAAATGATATTGGTGGTTTCAACCATTGAAGAAAAATTACAATTCCCGTTGTTATTCCAACCCCAACGAACCTTTCCATCTACGACATTAAAAGTATAGGCATACTCCGAATTACCGCACCACGACTTACTCAAAATAAAGTTAGTACCGTTGGTTTTATCCAATTGAACCCATGCCTCAATTGTAAAATTGCTTGCAAAATTGAGCTGGTCAGCATTGGTGATTTCGATATAATCTGCAGAGCCATTGAAAGAGAGGGCAGCATTTTGTGCATTCACAACGGACTGAAAACTAAGTAAGAAAATAGAAGAAAGTAAAACAGTTTTGATCATGATTATTGTCTTTAAATTGGTGAGGATTGGTTTGACATCTTGTATTCCATCAATCAAATCTATCAATATTTGAAAACCCTCTCTAGACACGCTCAAAAATTTAGAACATGTTCTAATGATGCGGGAGGGCATATTTTAAGGGTTACTTCTCCTCCACCCTAACCCTCACAATTACCTCAAAACTTCCTGCCTGGTCGGCTTTGTAATTCGTATGCCAATAGTTATTGAAAACATACAAATAAAGTGGGGAAACACTTTGATTTTCGCGCGTCCAGACCTTTGCGCCGCGTTGCTGCTGTTCGTCTATGGGAGCGCCAAGTTCAATGAGGTTGCAGTCGGGAGTAAAGACGGTTATTTTGAGATTTTTGTCTTCTAGAACCAAGTGATCTGAAACGCAAATAAACTCTTTATTGGAACCCGCTAATTGGTCTTTGGGGTAGTTCAATAAGGTTTGGTCTCCATACGTTAAAGTCGGGTTGTCGAGTTGAAAAGGCAAGCAAATGTGCAAGGCTTCTTTGTCTCGGATGGCTTTTTTGTCAATCTGAAACCGCAAGAGAAATTCATTTGGATTGGCTGCCGACTGAAATTGAACTGTGATATTCAAGTTGGGATGGACAATGGTTTGGGTGGCTTTTTTAAGCTCATTTTGCTTTGGCAACAACACTTCGTTGACCTGAGGAGAAATACCCAAACTATAAATACATGCACCGAGCCCTGGTGTGTTTTGCTGGAGCAATTCAATTCCATCCCATTTGAGTGATCTGATTCCCGAATAGGTATCATCCCAAAGAAAACTAAAGTTACTTGCTACGCTATTATTGCAGTATCCTTTGACTTGTGCTTGATTGCCAATGCGCGAAAATTGCAATTGTGCAGAATCCAGAAAAGACTTTTTGATGCGCCATTGTTCAGTCGTGAAAAATACGTCGGGAGCTGAAATGCTGCACCACGCGCCCCATGTGTGTTCGTGGAACAAAATAAGGTTGCGGTGGATTTCTCGCAAAGCTCCTTGCTGCTCATTTATTTCAATTTCGTTTAACTGCCCTTCAAAATCAATGACTTCTTTAACCAAACGGCGCATTTGAATCTCTTCGGCAGCTGTGGAGTACGCGCCGTCTTCCCAATACGGACTGATTTCTCCTGTTTGAACCGGTAAATCCTCTTTGTATTGCTTTAAAAAATCTGCAAATAAAGTGTCTATATTGGAAAGCACTAACTGAGGTGAACTGTATTTCAAATTCCAGGCTGCCACGAACTCACAAAGAGTGGTATCTACGGGGCCGTTGTCGGCGTTTTTGGTATAGCGCAGCTGCACCACATCGTAGGGATACGCAGCCAACTCTTGGGTGTAGGCAGAGAGGCGCTTTTCCCATTCAAAAAACTGCTGGCCTGCGGGAATATTGTGAAAATAAGAGTAACCTTTGCCTGCGGTCCAGACGAAAAGTTGTGCGGTGCTATCGGTTTTGGACTGCCACAGAAAGGGTTGGTCGCCAGTTTCGCGAATGACTCCACCTACTCTGTCGCCATGATCTGCATGGTTGGCAACGTAATTAGGGCCCAATGATAAATAAGGTATTTGCTGTTTTGCATACGCCTCAAAAGCGGCATAAGTTTGCCCCGGAATGTCGGTCACCATGGCGTTGGAAATATAAAAACCGTAGCGCTGCTCTAAGTGCCGTGCGTATTCAGTGAGCCAAAGAAATTCGTCGGGGCGCATGAGGCCGGTAAGGCAATTGGCGTAGTTGGCAGAAAGCACTAAATTCCCGCTTTTGACGGCGGCCACAAACTGTGCTTCTTCGGCTGCGCTCGCTTCTTTTAAGAAATTCTCCACCGCCCATAAAGATTCAATGTGCCATATTGGCTGAACAGCACCAACACCTCCTTTTGCAATCCAGCGCAGCGCAGACCTGATATTTTCAGTCTGAATTTTGGCCACATCTGTCTGTAGATGCGAATAACCGATATCGTTGTGTGAGTGGTGAATGAGATGAAAGGCCAGGTCTTTGATCGGTTTGACGTCCAGAACAATAAGCGAATCTATGCTGATCTTGCCACGCGCATATGCTCGAAAATGCAAGGTATCGGAACCAACAAAACCCACCGGATAAGCTGGTAAGGTCAGGTAATGATAACCGGGTTCAAATTGATTTTGAAACGAAACGAAAGCTGAAACAAATGATATACTATCTATTCCTTCTGGGATAAGGCACTGTACATTGATTGGGCGCTTTTGTTCTGCTCTGAGTACAAGCGCACTGGCCTGCACTTTAACTTTTGTATCTGCTTTGTATTGAAAAACCATTAGCCAATCGCGGCTTTGCGCATCCTGTCCTACAACTTTAAATACTGCATTTTGATCCAATCCTTGAGAAGGAAGCTCAACTTCAAGGTAACCAAACATGTCTTTATTGATGTCTTTTTCAAGAAGGGTAAAACGGCAATTTGCCTCAGGAGCAAAATTGCGACCCAGTTGAGAAAATCGTTCATTTACCCAACTCTTCTTTGTGGTAAATGTAAAGAGCTGTTTCCCATTCATAAAGAAGTCAAAATTGCGATCGGCACCGCTCGTTCCATTCGAAAAACCGATTAAAAACTGATATTTAGCCACACCAGCTTCTATTGTTGGCGTGCTTGCCTCCCACTCAATTGGTGAAACACCATTACAGCGCGTCAATAAAGCGAGATCAGCAAACTCGCGAAAAGGCGAAAAATAGCTAATGTCTTCACCTGAAATTTTCTTTGAAAAGCCTGCTGGTTGGGTTTGAGCAGCTAAATAGGAGTTTAAACCTAAAAAAAGTAAAATATGCCACCAATGTTTCATGCACCTAAGGTAGTAAATTCTAATTTTGCAACTAAACACTTCATATGCGCTTCAACCTTTCTGAAATCAACGAGCTGATTCGCTCCAGACGCACCATTTACCCCGAACAATTCTCGGACAGAAAGGTCCACAAAGAACAAATCGAATTGCTGCTCAACAACGCACAATGGGCCCCAACCCATGGCAACACTCAACCTTGGCGCTTTCAGGTTTTTATGGAAGATGGTCGCCAAAAGCTCAGTACTTTTTTGGGCCAAACCTACATGGAACTCACACCAACCGAGCAACAAGACGACGCCAAACTCGCCAAAATGCTGCGACGCCCCCTACTCGCTTCTGCAGTGATTGCGGTGTCTATGAAAAGACAAGACAGCGAAAAAATTCCAGAAATAGAAGAAATTGAAGCGGTGGCCTGCGCCATCCAAAACTTGCACTTGAGCTGCACGGCTTATGGTTTGGGCGGTTTTTGGGCCACGCCCAAACTCATTTATAGCCAAGAAATGAAGCACTTTCTCGGACTCGACGAAAAAGATAAGTGCTTGGGCTTGTTCTACATTGGCTACCCTTCTATTGACTGGCCGAGCAACCAGCACCGCCGCCCCTTAGAATACAATTGCACCTGGATCACCGAATAACTCCCCCTTTCGGTCAAAATTTCGTTTCTTTGCGTATGCGTCTGCTGCTCTTGTTATGTGTTGTCACTCCGTTTTTGAGTTGGTCTCAGGCCTTCAATCAATTGGGTAAACCCAACTATTTTGGTTTTCATTACCGACACATTGCCCCCATGCAGCAAATGCAATCGGGGCTGCAGAAATTTTCGGATAGCGTCCTCCAGACCAACCTCACGCCCACAGACGGATACACATTCGGCGGCGTGCTGCGCTATGGCCTCACCGACCTCATTTCCTTAGAAACTGGCCTCTACTACAATCAACGCAATTTCAGCATCAACAGCACCCGCACAGACAGCGCCCTCAGCGTCACACAACGGCTGCGTTTTGTACAGTTTGAAATCCCAATCCAAGGCAATATCGGCATCCAACTCAGCCGCTCCATTTTTGCGAATGCCGCACTTGGTGCCGCCATTCTCTACAAACCTTCAAGCGTAGCCACCTACGTCAATCCATCGGACAAACATGAGTTCAGGCAAGTCGGCTTGGTAGAAATCAACAAAAAAGTAGGCTTTGATTTCAGGGCCAGTATGGGCTTTGAATACCGCAACAAGAAATACGGCGTTTATTATTTAGGTGCTACTGCGTTTGTTCAGATGCAGCCTGCGTTTGTGTTGTTGTCTCAATACAGCTATGAAAATTTCGGACAAACCGCTTATGGCGAGGTTTCGGCCTCAGGTTTTGGCCTTGACTTCAAGTATTTCATTCCCTACACGCGGCCAGGAAGGCTGATTTTTCAGCAGGGCCCTATCGAATAACTAGCGCTGCCCGAGTTTGTAGCCCAAATAAGCCATAGGCAAGTAGGCTACGATTAAATCCAATAAGATAAACCAGACCGGCGTACCAGGTAGCATCACCACCATCATGACGCCGCCAGCAAGAAAAGCAAATCCTATGGCCATGGCATTGATCAAAGTGCGGTTGACACGCATTTTACTCACAAAAAACGCGCCTACAAAAGTACCCAATGCATGCGCCAAAAATGGAAAAACAAAATGCTTGAATTCCATGAGTGGCATAGCTTTGGCCAAACCTTTTTCAGTCGATAAGTCAAGTCCTAAAGGCGCTTCAACGACGTTAGTGCCGATTTGAACGAGTATTCCGTTGGTAATTGCGCCCAAAATGAGGCCTAGGACAGAAAGTAAAATTGATTTCATGCGCTTTAATTTGATGTTGGTGTTGTAAAAATATCGTTTTCGGTATAAAAAACCTTGTATTTGCTTTTTGCTTCTTCCCGACTGCAGGCATTATAGTGCCACCACTCGGTTGGGAGTTGCCTGAACCCCTGTGCTTGCATGGCGCTGCGCAAGAGTTTTCTGTTTTGGACTTGCAAGGGGGTCAGTTGACCTGTTCTCAAAAAGGAATCTTCGTAGATCGGGTAAGCGATGTGCCGAATATCGTCGAAACCTGCGCCCATATCGAGCGGATTGCCTTTGGCATCGAGAATGGTGAGGTCTAGGGCAGCACCCATATTGTGCAAGCTCAGGTTTTTTGGATTAGAGACAAATTTAGCGCGTTCCACCGGTCGTAGCGAATCGAGGGCGTCCCACATTTTTTGCTGCACAGTAACTGGGCGCAAAGCGTCGTAAATCAAAAGTTGGTATCCTGGATGTGTTTGCCGCAGTGCTTTTTGAACGCGCGCCAAGCGGGCTGCGACATCTTTTTGCAAATAGGCTTTGTCGATTTTAGAATAAAGCTTTTCGCCTAAAAAATTAGCGGAAGTCGTGTATTTGAGTTCAATTTGAATTTGGGAATGACTTTGTTGGATGTCTACTAAATCTGGATGAAGTTTAGCGTCTAGCGCTTGGCCATCCTTCTTTTTTGTAGGCACCACCAAAGCGGACTTTTCTGCAGATTTTTGCGGCGCTCCGTTGTTACAAGCGCACAAGTAGCAAGCACAAATCAAAAACGCAACTACTTGATACATCTTTAAATGCCAGACAACAAACGCTTGGTCTCGGCTTGAATGCGGCTGCGCAAGCCCTCTGACACAGGATAAAGCGGCATGCGCATGGTTTCTTGCATCAGGCCTCGTTGCGCTAATGCAACCTTAACACCACCTGGGTTTCCTTCTTCAAAGAACATTTTGGTGACATTAAATAAATCGTAATGTGCTTCCTTTGCAAGGTTCAAGTTGCCTTCCATGGAGGCGTGCACCATTTGCGAAAAGCGCTCCGGAAAAGCATTGGCCACTACAGAAATGACACCATCGGCACCAGCTGCAATGAGCGGCATGGTGAGGTTGTCGTCGCCGGATAGCACGCCAAAACCTGGTTTGCGCTGGCGAATGATATCCATGATTTGCTCCATGTTGCCCGAAGCTTCTTTGACCGCAACAACATTTTGAATTTCGGCCAGCTCAAGAGTGGTTTCTACACTCATGTTAGAACCCGTACGGCCCGGTACATTATAGAGAATGATCGGTAAATCGGTGAAAGAAGCCACTTGCTTGAAGTGCGCCACGATACCTTTTTGAATTGGTTTGTTGTAGTAAGGTGAAACAGACAAAATGCCGTCTACACCACTTGGTAAGTTTTGAAAAAGTGCTGCTAAGCCAGCGGTATTGTTGCCGCCAATGCCATAAACAATGGGCAACTGGCCGTTGTTGACCTCCAATACGGTATCCAACACTTTGCGTTTTTCGTCTTGACTTAAAGTGGGAGACTCGCCAGTGGTACCCTGAACCACTAAGAAATCTGTTCCTCCTTTGATTTGTAAAGAAACGAGTTGTTGAAGTGCCTGAAAATCGATGCTGCCATCGGTCTGAAATGGCGTCACGAGCGCGACACCTGAGCCTTTGAATGTTTTCATGATTGAATGCGTTGTAGGGTGTGTTGAATGAATTCGAGTTGGCCAGCAGGCGTAGTTTGCTGGGTGTTGAGCAACATGTCAAAAAGCGGATCTACTTCATTGATGCCAAGCCACTGCTTGATATTTGATTTTTGCAATAAACCTTTGATTTTAGACTCTGGGGAACCAAACCACAACAAAAGATCGTAGTTCTTTTGAAGTTCAGCCTCTAGTTGCACATCTTTGAGCTTGCCAAACATCGAGAAATCGGCTGGCGAGTTGTAGTAAATCAAGAAATGTGGCGGTAGGGTTTTCTTGTCGAGGTCTTTAGGGACATTCACAATGATGAGCGCGTGGGCAAATTTCTTTTGCTGTAGCAATACATCTATCGCCTTAACGAAATCGCGCATTTGTTGCTCGTCTTGGTAGGTCCAGACGATGGCAATATGCTGTAGTTGCTCCCAAATGCTGCGCGTACTCACGTTGAAATCAGTTTAATGAAGTCGTTTTCTGAGAGCAAAGTTACACCTAAGTCCGTAGCTTTTTGCATTTTGGCGGGTCCCATATTGGCTCCGGCGATTAAAAAGTGTGTTTTGGCCGAAACCGAAGACCCTATTTTGCCCCCATTGCTCTCGATGAGTTCTTTGAGTTCGTCTCGGCTGAAGGTCTCAAAAGTACCTGAAATGACAAATGTTTTGCCCTCAAGCAAATCTGACTCTTTTGCTTTTTGAGCGGTTTCAAATTGCAAACCTTCGGATTGTAGACCCTGGATGAACTCAAGCTGTAAGGGATTCGAAAAATAAGCCAAAATAGAACTGGCTATTTTCTCGCCAATTTCATCTACGGCCAAGAGTGCTTCTAGGTCAGCACTGATGAGCGCGCTCAGGTTGCCAAAATGCTGAGCCAATTTTTTGGCGACGGTTTCGCCAACAAAACGGATGCCTAAGCCAAAGAGCACGCGTTCAAATGGAATGAGCCTAGATGCAGCAATAGATTGCAAGAGGTTATTGGCAGATTTTTCGGCCATGCGGTCTAAAGCCAACAGTTGGTCAAAAGTGAGTGCGTATAAATCTAAAGGGTTTTTAATCAGTCCTTTGGCATACATTAATTCAACTGTTTCTTCACCTAAACCATCTATATTGAGGGCCTTTCTACTGATAAAATGCATGATTTTACCCGTCACTTGCGGCCTACAACCCAGTTCATTTGGACAATAGTGCTGCGCCTCTCCGTCCTGACGCACCAAAGGCGACTGACACTCCGGGCAGACTTCAATAAATGGAATGCGCGCTTCAGACTTTCGCAAACTGAAATTAACACCGACAATTTTAGGAATGATTTCGCCTCCTTTTTCAACCTGAACGGTATCCGAAGCGCAGAGATCCAATTTTTGGATTTGATCGGCGTTGTGCAGCGAGGCGCGCTTCACGGTGGTGCCACCTAGCTGAACGGGTTTTAAGTTGGCCACCGGGGTAATTGCACCGGTGCGGCCCACCTGAAAACTCACAGACTCGAGGAGCGTTTCTACTTGTTGGGTTTTGAATTTATAAGCAATGGCCCAACGTGGCGATTTTGCCGTGAGACCTAGTTCGGCTTGTTGGGCAAAAGAATTGACTTTCAAGACCACGCCGTCGATGTCAAAAGGCAAATTGGCACGTTGGGCATCCCAGTAATGAATGAAATCCATGATGCCGTCAATACTGTTGGTCTTTTCGATCATGCGCGCTGCAGGATCGGGCACTTTGAAGCCCCATGCTTTGGCGGCTTGCACAGCCTCAAAATGACCTTGTGCGTGTTCGGTAAGGCCATGAACGCCGTACAAATAACAATCGAGGCCACGCTTGGCTACTTCTTTGGAATCTAAAAGTTTGAGTGTCCCGGCTGCGGTGTTGCGCGGATTGGCAAACAAAGGCTCACCTTGCGCCTCGCGATGTTGGTTGAGTTGCTCAAAATTTTGCTGAGGCATGAAGATTTCACCGCGGATCTCAAAATCTGCGGGGAAATCGGCCTGGAGTTGCAATGGGACGGTTTTGATGGTGCGCACGTTGGTCGTGACCTCCTCGCCTTGTTCGCCATCGCCGCGGGTGAGTGCCTCTTGAAGTTGGCCGTTTTGGTAGCGCATGCCAATGGCTACACCGTCGTATTTGAGCTCACAAACAAACTCAGAGGCCTCTTGCAGGGTTTTCTGGCAGCGCTCAGCCCATTCGATGATTTCTTGCTCAGAGTAGCTATTGGAGAGCGAAAGCATCGGGAAGCGGTGCTTTTTGGTCTGAAACTTCTTGGTGAGGTCTCCGCCGACGCGTTTGGTTGGGCTATTGGGATCTGTGAGTGCGGGGTATTGGTTTTCGAGCGCCTCTAACTCCTTGAGGAGCATATCGAAGTCGTAATCAGAGATTTGTGGATCATTGAGCACATAATACGCACGGTTGTGCGCATGCAGCGCTGTTGCTAGCGCTTGCATTTGGGCCTGAATTTCCTTTTGATCCATAAGTTAAAATTAAGCTTTTTGCGCTAAAATCATGCGTTCTTTTCCTTGTAAATCGCGATGAATTGTCACATTTTTAAAACCAATCGCTGCAAGCAGCGCTTTTGTTTCAAGGGCAAATTTTTCGTGAATTTCTAACGCGAGATAAGCCTCGCTGTTGAGTGCTTCGTGTGCAATTAGGCTGATTTGCCTGTAAAATAAAAGCGGATCGTTGTCCGGGACAAACAAAGCCATGTGGGGTTCAAAATCCAGCACATTGGCTTGCATTTGTGTTTTTTCTAGATTCGGTATGTAGGGTGGATTTGAAACGATCAAATCAAAAGTTTGATCGGCCTTCCATTGAAGTACATCGGCAACTTCAAATTCGAGGTTTAGGCCATTGAGCAGGGCGTTTTCCTGAGCAAGGGCAATGGCGTCCGCAGACAAATCAAGGCCCCTCACCTTTGCATTTGGGAACTGCATTTTGAGCGCGAGCGCAATGCAACCAGAACCCGTACACAAATCGAGGATCGATTCAAAAGCAAGACCTAAATTTGATATCAAAGCAACCAACTCTTCGGTCTCTGGCCTTGGAATGAGCGCACGCTGGTCAGTTTTTATTAGAAGACCTGCAAATAAGGTGTCGCCAACCACATATTGAAAGGGCTCGTTTGCTTGCATGCGCTTCACGGCGCTTCTGAAATAGAGCAAATCGGATTCTGAAACCCTGGCTTCCAATTGCAGCATTTGTTCAACAGGGCTCCAATCAAAGCGTTTTTCGAGCAATACCTGCCACATTTGCTTGCATTCACTTGGAGAAAATAAGGAAGCAAGTTCGTTAAAGAAGTATTTTTTGGCCGTTGCCAATCGGTTGTCTGCAACAAACATCAGTGCTTGCGTAATTGAATAAATGACTTGATTTTCTCGTTTTCGATGAGCACAGTGAGGTTATAATAAGCGAGCTTCCATTCGCCATTTTCCAGAACGCAAATACCACTTCCGCGGCAGCCTTCCATCCAAGTCGCTAAATCTTCATCGAAATAAGCAATAGTTCCTTCGCAAGCAAATTGCCAATTTCTATTGCTAGGCTTGAAATCCCAAGCTTTTCCTTTATCAAAATAAGGCTTGCTAAAAGCCATGAATTCGGCTTTGCTCCAACGCTCACCCGGGGCCGTTCCCAAGAAGACAAAATTTGAAGTCGTGAGGGCAAAATAGGTCTCAAAATTGGCCTGAGCTGCAGCAACATGCCAGTTATCTATCTGTTGATCCAAAGAATTGATGTCCTTTGGTGTGCTTTGAGCCTTGCAAGTGAACGCAAGGAGTAGGAATAGAAAGCCAAAGAAGCAATTTTTCATGATGCGTTTTGTTTTTAAAATAGAAATTAGTTACCTCGTTTCTTACAATGCCTCTAGTTTGAAAACACATTTACCTTTGATAAAAGTGCGCCAAGCATAATTTTGTACTTGCCCAACCTGCGCATTTACGGGATATTCAAAAATGGCAAATGTAGCATCTTTACCTTTCTCTAAAGTACCCAATCTTCCTTCCTGATAAGATGCAAAAGCTGCAAAGATGGTCATGCCGCGCAATACTTCTTCGAGCGTGAGGGCTTCTTGAACGGGTCTATTGACGGCTGCTTGAATACTTAAAAAAGGATTGGTTTGCTCCACTGGAAAGTCGGTCCCGATAGCGAGCATCCCAAACTGACCCAGCAGCGTGCGATAGGCATAGGCACCTTTCATGCGCGGCTTACCAAGGCGCTTTTCAGCCCAATCGGCATCAGAAACAGCATGGGTGGGTTGCACAGACGGGAACACTGCATAATTGGCAAACTTTTGAAAGTCCGCAGGGTCGATTACCTGTGCATGTTCTATGCGAAAACGGTGATCTGGCTCTTGCTTGTAGACCTTTTTATAAATAGACAACACGAGTGCATTTGCTGAATCGCCAATACTGTGGGTATTCATTTGATAGCCATATTTGAGACAGAACTGCGCGAGGTTTTCCATACGGGCAATTTCTGTTAGTAGCAAGCCCCGGCTCTCTGGATGGTCGTGGTACGGTGCTTTGAGCAGGGCACCGCGCGAACCTAACGCGCCATCGGCGAAGCACTTGAAACTGCGGATGGAGAGGTTTCTGTAGCGATAAGGTCCATTTTTTTGCGCAAATTGACGGTTTTGAGGGCTATCCATGAGCATGGCGTACAAATTGAGTTTCAACTTGCCTGCTTTGATGAGTTGCTTGAACCAAGCTATGTGCTCAAAATCGATACCTGCCTCGTGCACGCCTGTGATGCCGTATTGTAAGAGTTCATCTTGCACTTGCAAAATGGCCTTGAGGTAATCTTTTTTCGGGTAATTTGGTAAAAAAGGCTGAACAACATTGATCGCGTTGTCGATGATGACACCCGAAGGCCTATATGTTTGTAGAATAATTTTTTCGCCAAAATTTGAATCTCTGGGCAAATTCAAATTCATGGGAAATTTGATGTTTCCTTCCAGAACTTCTTTGTTAAAAACGACCTCTCCACCCTGTAAGGTGGCTATTTGATCGAGTAACTTACTTTTTTTGATCAAAAAATCATTGACGAGCGCGACATGTCCATCGACACGATACAAGCAGACTGGAATATTGGGAAAGAGCGCATTGAGCTGCTGATTGGTCGGCATTTGCTGTCCTGCCCACATGGTTTGGTCCCAACCCTGCCCGATGACAAATTTGAGATTGGGATGCTGGGCTTTGTATTGTTCACAGCGGTGGATGAGTTCTTGTTCGGAGCGCACGCCACGCAGGTCGATACCGAGCAGTTGCTTGGCATACATCAGCATGTGCCCGTGTGCATCGGTCAGGCCCGGATACATTTCCTTGCCTTGGGCATCTATGGTTTGGTCAGAACGGTATTTGTTGAGGATTTGACGCTCGGGCCCTACTTCAACAATTTTACCGTTGCGAATGGCGATGGCCTCATGGACAGTATTGGATAAGTCGAGGGTGTAAATTTTGGCGTTGTGCACAATTAGATCGACTTTCTCTCCTTTCATACAAGCGGATAGCAATATGATTAGAGCGATAAATGAAGTAAGTATTTTCATGTTAAAACGGATAACCAATTCCAAAATTGAGGTAATTCGGCAAAAACGGCCTAGGCATAATCGACTTGACCTGATCGAGGCTCAGGTTGAAATGCTGCATACCTTCTGCGTAATAGGTTTCGCGGGTTTTGAAGTCTTGAAACACCCAACGCGCGCCGTCGGCAAATGCGGGGTCAAATATCGGGAACCCGACATCTAGACGCAAAATAAAGAAGTCGAGGTCCATGCGCAAGCCCACGCCTGCAGAGATAGCGAGCTGCGGAATAAACGTTTGCCAATTGAACTGGCTGCCCATGCGCGAGAGATCTTCGCGGTAGGTCCAGATGTTGCCAAAATCTGTAAAAACGGCGCCTTTAAAGGTGCTGCTCATTTCAAAGCGATACTCGAGAGACCCACCGAAGCGGATGTCGCCAATTTGGGTTGCCAAGCGATTGGTATCGAGGTGATATTTGTAGGCGCCAGGGCCCAGTGCGCGTGCTCTCCAGCCGCGGTTGTCATTAGAGCCTCCGCCAAAGAAACTGTAGTCATAAGGCATGGCTGTTTGGGAATTGCCGTAAGAAAGACCTGCGCCTGCATGCATGCGCAAGTGCAAGGTGCTTTTGTTGATCATTCGCTTGGAGGCAATGAGTTGGTTGTCTAGGCGCACAAACTGTGAGTAAGGCTGCTTTCCGAGCAAGTATTGCCCATTTAGGGTGTCTTGGCGCGCGCGAAAAGCGTAAAGAAGGTTGCCGGCAGCATCTAAGGTGCTATTGAAGTAGAGCGTACCGTTGTAGCGCTTTTTTTGCCCAGGTTTGTCGTCTTTGTCTTTGTTTGAGTATTCATAGGCAAATTTGAAATCTTGCCAAATGAATTGATTGCTGTACGTATTGTATAGGAAAAGGTCGTTGATTTGATTGAGCTGCGCCTCAAATGCGGCAGATTTTTGAATATTGACATATTTAATGACAGAAGCACCTGGCAAACCCATCTGAAAAACTTGGGTTTTACCCACCAAAAACTTCCAGGTATAGTTGAGCTGAAAAACACGGCGGTCAAAAATATTGCGCTTTTCAAAGTTCATGGCGGTACTAATGACCGTGCGGGGTTTTTGACGCTTCCCTAAAAGATTGACAGGCGTTGGAAACAAGCCTGGTAAATCTAGTTTCAGGCTCGGGCCCAGCTCGAATGTATTGAAGGTGCGCCCGGCCGTAACGAGGGGTGATTCGCTATTGGCGTCAAAAACAGGCGGCTGCGACTCAAAACCGCCACCCAAAGAAAAGGTCAGGCGTTCTGCTCCACCAAACAGATTTTTATTGTTGTAGTTGAGCGAAGCTGCTGCACCGAGCAAACCAAAACTCGAGGTAAAGCGCGGGTCAAAAGCCCAAGATTGTTTTTTAGCCGGCTCTAAATAGTAATGGACATTGAGTTGATTGCTACCCGGTATCTCTTCTACATAAGGCTTGACCGAACTGAATACGCCGAGTTGTACGAGCGAACGATACGAGCGGTCTAGGTAATATTCTTTATAGGTATTGCCCTGCTCCAAATAATTTTGCATCTCGAGTACTTCTGGATTGATCCATGGATTTGGCCCGTTGTATTTGAGTGTCATGCTGCGCCAATTACTTTTGGTGCCATAAGGCACTTTGAGGTCTTGGGCTTGTTTTTTAGAGTAGTTCAGTTCGTTGTAAAGCAATTGATTGGTGGTACTGACATATTGCGGCTGCAAGGAGTCATAGATGCTGAGGCCTGCCTGAGCGAGTTCATTGGCAAACGTACCGGCTACTTGCAGCGTGTCGGCCAAATGAAAAAATACTTTGTTGATTTTGGTTTCTCGGTAAGGCACGCGCACCAAGCTGTCGGGGTTTTGCAGCGACGGCACAAGACGGTCTTCGAATTTGACCACCAAATGGACGGTCATGGTTTGGCGATTGGTGTCGGCCTGAAATTGGATGCTGTTGCTATTGAATTTATAGACGCTTTCGTCGCGCATGAATTTGGCGACCTTTTCTCGGTAGCTACTGAGGTAATCGAGGTCGAAGGGCTTGCCGATGAGTGGGTGATCATCGAGGGGAAGGTATTCTTTGCGGATGAGCTTTTGATGGAGGTCGCGCAGCAAGCGTGGTCCTGAATAAGTAACAGAATCAATGATGTACTGACGGCCTTCGTCTATGTGGTAAATCGCTTGTACCGTGCGCTTTTTCTCATTGAAACTTAGTTCGGACTTGACTGTACCGTAGTAATAGCCTTTCTTGACGATGTAGCGCGCGAGCTGATCTTCGTTTTTTTGATGCAAAACGGTATCGAAAACGACAGGTTTTTGCCCGTACTTATATTTGAGTTTTTCGGCCCAAATGGCTTGCTTGAAGGTGCTATCTGGTTGTGATTTGTAACGGAAATCAGGCTTACCTTTGCGCAGTGCACGCGCATTGCGCTTGGTATTGATTTGATTCACTTTTGCTTGTTTGTGAATTAGCTTCAACTGAAAACGGGCTAGTTTAGTTGCTTTCTTTTGAGCTACAGCAGCTGAATCTAGGGCATTGTAGAGCCAAAGCTTCCAGGGTGCACCAAAAAAACGGGGATTGGGCTGTTGGCGCAAAACTTGCGCGAGCTCATAGCGATCTAGGTTGGTAGTGAGCGGGTTGTCTAGAGCAATGGTGGTGTTGTGCAGCAAATAATTACCCTGCGGCACGTTCTTCGCCAAACGGCAACTCGCCAAGAGCAAGGTAATCACCACAAATAATTGTACTTTTGAAATCAGGCGCATTGTCATACAAAAGTAAATAATATTCACCTTGGAAAAGCTCAGTCAGCAAAAGATCAAAGACTTCAAAAAATTGCAGCTCAAAAAGCACCGCAATGCAGCACAATTACTTTATCTAGAAGGCGAAACACTCATTAAAGACCTCCTTGCCGAATTCCCGCAACTCGTCCTGACCCTCGTGCTCACCGAAGACAAACTCCCTGAATTCGAGCAATACAATAAAGAACTGCTTATTGCGCCGTTCGCAGACCTCGAAAAACTCACGCAACTTAAGACACCTAAAAAGGTAAATGCTATCGTTAAGTATCCGAAGATCAAACCCTGGAAAGCAGGTCAAAAAGCGCTCTTACTCGATCAAATTCAAGACCCCGGTAACCTCGGCACCATTATCCGAACGGCCGATTGGTTTGGTATCCAACATATTTTTTGTGCACCCGGCACCACCGATTACCTGAGTCCAAAAGTCATCCACGCCTCTATGGCTTCAGCCTTTCGCGTGCAGCTTCACTACCAAGAACTCGCCCCCATGATCAAAAAATACGCCGACCAAACCTTCGGCACTTATATGGACGGTACTGATTTTGAACAAATTGACCCCAATCAAATGCAATTTCTGGTTTTGGGACACGAAGGACACGGCATCAGCGACAATTTAACAGCGCTCCTCAAGCACCGCATCGGCATCCCTCAAAAAGGCCGCGCCGAATCTTTAAACGTTGCTGTAGCGGCAGGAATTTTACTGCAACATCTCAGTAAATAACAGAATTCATTAGTAAGATCAGGGAAAAGGCCGTACTTTTGCAAAATTCCCTTTTTCCCGATGCTAGATCTCGATTTATACGAAGCCAAAAAACTCTATCCTTTTCAAGAAAAGACCGTCAATCAGGTCCTCGACGAACTCCGCAAAAACGGTAGCAATTTCAACTTGCTGTACCAACTTCCTACCGGAGGTGGCAAGACCGTCATTTTCTCAGAAATTGCCAAGCGCTACATCGAAGAATCTGGCAAAAACGTCCTGATCCTCACCCACCGCATCGAACTCTCGATCCAGACCTCAAAGCAATTGTCGGCTATTCAGGTACCCAACAAAATCATCAATTCAGAGGTCAAGACGCTAGAAGACCAAGCCGAATACACTTGCTTTATTGCCATGGTGGAGACGCTTAATAACCGCCTCAACGAAAACGATCAGTTTATTGAGAATGTTGGACTAGTAATTGTCGATGAAGCCCACTACAACAGCTTTCGCAAAATCTTCCAGTTTTACGAGGACGCCAATATCCTTGGTGTAACAGCCACGCCACTCAGCAGCAACCGCAATTTGCCGCTCAAAGACCACTACAACAAACTCTTGGTTGGCGAATCCATTTCCAACCTCATTAGCGACGGCTATTTATCTGACGCCGAAACTTATTCCTACGACGTCAACCTCCACGGGCTCAAAATTGGCTCCAACGGCGATTTTACAGTGAGCTCCTCAGACTTACTCTACTCCAATTACTTCATGCAAGAAAAGCTCATTTTTGCATATGAGGAGGTTGCCATTGGCGAAAAAACACTCATTTTTAACGCTGGTATTGAAACTTCGCGCCGCGTAGAGGAATCCTTCCGAAAACTCAAATACAACATCCGTCACCTCGACTCTACGTTCTCAGACAAAGACCGAAAAGACGTCATCAAATGGTTCAAAGAAACGCCAGATGCCATCCTGACCTCTGTGGGCATCCTGACCACTGGCTTTGATGAGCCCACCGTTCAAACCATCATCATCAACCGCGCCACCCGCTCGCTTACACTGTATCACCAAATGATCGGCCGCGGTTCGCGCAGTATCCCCAACAAATCGCAGTTCAAGATCATCGACCTCGGTAACAACGTGCGCCGTTTTGGATACTGGCAAGACTACATCAACTGGCAAGATGCCTTTCGCTTCCCAGATCGCTTCCTGGAGTCGCGTATTTCTGAACTCGAAGACATGGAATTCGAAGTCGAATACGAGTACCCTAAAGGCTTTGAACAACTCATCCGTACACACATTTTAGAAGAATTCTCTATCAAAGAATGCTACCTTGCAGCCATTGACCGCGGCGGCAAAGGCAAAGATGCCATAGATGCCTCCATAGACAATCACTTCACTTGTATCGCTGCGTCTGCCACCGACCTCGACCACGCACTCGAGTTGCAAAAACTCCTCCAAGACCACATCGAGCACCGCATCAAGCACTACACCAAGTGCATCTCTAAATGTACAGACAACTATTTCAAATACTTACTTGAAACCTACAACCGTCAGCTGAGTCAGAAAATCAGGCTCAACATCGAAGATTAACAGGCTTTTCGTAAATTTAAGGCGATGAAAAAGTTTTCCCTCCTTATATTGCTGTTCCTCTTGGGCTTTCAAGGCCATTTAACGGCCCAGAACAAAATCAAGGCTTACCTCGATACCAAGCAGTTTTACGCACCAGAAATCGGGCCTTACCTCGAAATCTACATCGAGTTTGCGGGTTACACTACGCAATTTGTGCCTTGTGAAGGCGGCACCAAAGCCACCGTCATTGTCGATTGCGCCATTGCCGATGCAGAGGGCAAAATCGTTTTCAAGGATTTGTATGCCCTAGATTCTCCTATTTCTACTGATTCTACCCAAAATAATTTCATAGAAATCTTGCGCGCGCCGCTGTCTAAGGGCACCTACACACTGTCTATCCACCTTGAAGATGCCAACAGAGAAAAAAGCAAAATCTCAGGTACTATTCCATTTGAAATAAGCGACAACCGCGACCAACTGCGCTTTTCATCTATCGAACTCGTAGACCTCGCCTTCAAGAGCCAAGAGGAATCTCGCTTCACGAAATCCAATTATTACATCATTCCGCTGCTCAAAAATTATTTCAACAAAGACATGAATAACCTGCCTTATTACACCGAAATATACGGTGCCACTGGGCCAATTGTACTCGAACGCAAAGTCATCAATGCGCTAAACGGACAAGCCTACCCAGCGCTCGCCACCACAGACACCCTTCAGCCAGACGCCGTTTTGGCGCTTCTTCAGCAACTAGACCTCACCGACCTACTCACAGGGACCTACCAACTGCAACTGAGCGCACAAAACCTTCAAACAGGCCAACAAGCAAACCAAGTATTTGACTTTGAGCGCTTCAACGACAGCGACATCGCGTTTGACATCAACTCCATGCTCCTCGACCCTGCTTTTCAAGCATCTATTCATCCCGATAGCGTGGCGTATTACCTCGAAAGCCTCATCCCGATAGCCAAACAAGGAGAAATCCGCACCATTATTGAGCTGCTCAAAACAAAAGATAGCGCCAATATGCGCCAACAAATCCAGGCCTTTTGGTACCAAACCTCTGGCGCAAACGCCTACGAGCAATGGATCAAATACCAAAGCCAAGTGCGCTCTGTCGAAAAATACTACGCCAACAACTACATGGAGGGCTTCGAGACCGACCGCGGCCGCGTGTACCTCAAATACGGCCAACCCAATTCAGTTGTCGTGAAAGAATCTTCGCCAAGTGAATACCCATATGAAATCTGGACCTACGACAAAATAGGTATTTACAGCAACCGCCGCTTTGTTTTCTACAACCCAGATTTGGTCAGCAACAACCACCGTTTGCTCCACTCCGATATGGTTGGCGAACTCCGCAACCCCGCTTGGCAGCAAATTCTCGTGAGGCGAAACACCGTTAATGGTACCGTAGACGACCCCAACATGATGAACGTGAAGCATTTCGGAGGAAACTCCAATGATTTCTTCCGTCAATACTAAGCCAGATGCGAAACGCCATTGTCATTCTCAACTACAACGGTGTTCAGCACCTGCAAACCTATTTACCTAGCGCAATAGCCAACAGCCCAAATTGGGAGCTCATCGTTGCAGACAACGCCAGTACCGACGCATCGGTCTCCTTTCTCCGGACCAATTTCCCTCAAATTGAAGTCATTCAACTCAAGCAAAACTATGGCTTTGCCGGTGGCTACAACCAGGCTTTAGAGCAGTTAAAAGGTAAATACGAACTGTATTTCATCCTCAATAGCGACGTCAGACTAAGCCCCAACTGGGACACCCCACTTCTTGCCTATTTGGCAGCGCAACCTCAAGTAGCTGCCGTTGGTCCTAAAATACTATCAGACCAAAACCCAGAGCGCTTTGAACATGCGGGCGCAGCTGGTGGTTACCTGGACAGCTTTTATTTTCCGTTTTGCCGCGGTCGCCTTTTTGACACCCTAGAAACCGATCTACAGCAATACGACAGCCCCCAAGAAGTATCTTGGGTTTCAGGCGCTGCGCTACTCATCAGAAGTAAGGATTTTCACGACGCAGGAGGCTTTGACGCCGCCTTTTTTGCCCACATGGAAGAAATTGACCTCTGCTTGCGCTTGGCCAATAGAGGCAAAAAACTGTATTGCATTCCTGCCTCAACGGTGTATCACCTCGGCGGTGGCACCCTTGGCTACGAAAGCCCGCGAAAAGTCTTCTTAAATTTTAGAAATAGCCTCTGGATGCTCGTCAAGAACCAACAGAAATTCTTGCTTCCCTTGCTATTTGTGCGCATGGCCTTAGATGGCATCGCAGCCATCCAATTCCTCCTGAAAGGCAAACCCATCCTCACGTGGCAGGTTTTCTTGGCACACATGGCATTATACCGCCATTTTGGTACTTTTTACCAAAAGCGCCCGACTTTTGAACACCAACCCTTGCGCTACCACGGCCTCATCATCTGGGACTACTTCGGCAAAGGCATCCGCGCTTTTAGTGCGCTTAACAAACGAAAATTTCATTCATGACTAAATTCAATATTGGCATACTTTGCATCCTACTTTCATTGCAAAGCCTCGCACAAGTTCCTGACCTACAGAAAGCCAGCGACAAAGCACAAAATACTTTTGGTGCCTCAAGAGAAATTCCCAAACAAAAACAGACCATCCTTCCCACCATGCTTGTCAATCCACTCATCGGAACAGGTGGCCACGGCCATACTTTCCCGGGGGTTTGCGCACCTTTTGGCATGATGCAACTTAGCCCCGATACCCGTTTCGACGGCTGGGATGGCTGCGGAGGCTACCATTATTCAGATTCTATCATTTATGGCTTCAGCCACACGCACCTCAGTGGCACGGGCGTACCAGATTACGGTGATTTATTAGTGGTCCCCCAAAGCGGCGAAGCCAAATGGAAAGGCAAATTCGAGGACCCGAACGGCTACGGTGCGCGTTTCAGTCATGAAAATGAAGCGGCACGCCTTGGCTTTTATGAGGTATTGCTCGAAGACGAAAACATCCGCGTCAATTTATCTTGCACAGAAAGAGCAGGCATGCACCAGTATACGTTTCTCAATGCCAACGAGCGCAAATACATCTTGCTCGACCTCAATTACCGCGACAAACTCCTCCAAGGCTCTTTCCAACTCATTGACAAACAAAATATTAGCGGCATGCGCAGCTCAGAAGCTTGGGCCAGCGAACAACACTTTTATTTCCACCTCACAACATCCATTCCTTATATTGCACATGAGTTAAGAGATCAAAATGGCCAAATGAAGCTCTTGCTCGAATTCCCGATAGACACCAAAGAAGTGCTGATCAAGGTGGGGATGTCGCATGTAGATGTCGCAGGGGCTAAAATGAATCTCGATGCAGAAATTCCGCATTTTTCGCTTTCAAGGGTGTACAATGAAAACCTCCAAAAATGGCAACTTGAGTTCCAAAAAATAAGTTTGAACGCAGACCGCGAAACCAGTACGATATTTTACACTGCGCTTTACCACAGCATGGTGGCACCGAACCTCATGAGTGATGCCGATGGCCGTTACCGTGGCCGCGATCAAAAAATCCATCAGTTGGCCGCTCTTTCAGACAAACAATACACGGTTTTCTCCTTATGGGATACCTACCGCGCCAACCACCCCCTATTTACCATCATCGACCAAGAGCGCAGTGCGGCCTACATCCGCACCTTTCTCAGACAATACGAAGAAGGCGGAGACCTACCCGTTTGGGAACTCGCTGCCTGCGAAACCGAATGCATGATTGGCTACCACAGCGTGAGCGTCATTGCCGATGCGTACCTGAAAGGTATCCGCGATTTTGACGCCAACAAAGCACTCAAAGCCATGGTTTCTACTGCAAAAATGAATGAATTTGGCAAGATTGCCTATGCTAAAAACGGCCTGATCAGCGCCTCAGACGAGCCGGAGTCGGTATCGAGAACACTCGAATACGCCTACGACGATTTCTGCATTTCAGAAATGGCCAAAGCGCTCGACGCCAACGATATCGCATTGGAGTTTGAAAAACGCAGCTACAACTTTGTCAACCTCTACGACCCCAACACCAAATTCATGCGGGCGCGCCGCGGTGCCCAATGGTACGGCCCTTTTGACCCGTCTGAGGTCAATTTCAACTACACCGAGGCCAACTCTTGGCAGTATTCGCTTTATGCGCCTCATCAAATAGAGCTACTCACCGAACTGCTCGGCGGCAAAGATTCTTTAGAAGTTTGGCTCGACCGCCTCTTCACCACCGACATGAAACTCAGCGGCCGCGAGCAAGCCGACATCACGGGCCTCATTGGGCAATACGCCCACGGCAACGAGCCATCTCACCACATGGCTTATTTATACAATTTCACTAATGCACCTTACAAAACGCAACTTTACATCGACCGCATCCTCAAAGAGATGTATCAAAATGCGCCTGACGGCTTGGCGGGCAACGAAGATTGCGGGCAAATGAGCGCGTGGTATGTCTTGAGTGCATTGGGCCTCTACCCTATTGCGCCTGGTAAACCCGTCTATCAAATTGGGCGTCCGTTGGCCAACAATGCACAGATCAAATTAGAGAATGGCAAAACTGTTCAAATTGTCTGTCAAAACCAAGACCAAAACCACCCTTACATCAAAGAAGTGAAATGGAACGGGGTCGCTTTATCCAAATTAGAAATCAATCATGCACAACTGCTACAAGGCGGCGTGTTGGCTTTTGAAATGAGTGCTACCCCCAACCCGCGCGCAACGTCTGCGCAAGTTGTAAATAAAGTACCCCCATTCTTCGCACCGGTGCCATTTATCAAAACAGAAGAGCGCGTTTTTGCTGATTCCTTGTTGATTGAAATTGATGTCGTTTCTGCGAACCAAAACAATAAAACAAACACAGAGATCCAACTTTTCTATCAAATAAATGGGCAAAAATGGCAAAGCTATCAGCAGCCATTTTATATTCACTCAAATACAAATATCTCCATTAAAGCAGGCTACAAAGAGCTCCTGGTCAAAAGACAAGGCTTAAATTACTGGAGTTCAACGGTGTCATCTACATTTATCAAAAAAGACCCCAATATCCAATTGGAGCTCAAGAGCAACTATTCCAACCAATATGCTGCTTCTGGTAAGGATGCGCTGATAGACGGCTTGCTTGGCGGCAATGAGTTCCGAACTGGCGATTACCAAGGGTATTACAACCAAGACGTTGTTGCGATCGTTACTTTTCAGACGCCATTAGCGCTTTCTGAAGTGGGCTTTTCTTACATCCAGGACCACAAATCTTGGATCTTTGCGCCAAGTACTTTCAAGGTAGAGGGCAGTATCGATGGGGAGCATTATATAGCGCTTAGGCAACTAGAACTTCCTGCAGCCAAGCCAACTGACAAGAATCCATTAAGAAATCAAGTATTACTTGAATTAGATAGTGACAAACATTTAAAATTTAAGTATTTACGCTATACAATAAGCAATCCAGGGAAACTTCCTGAATGGCATTTAGGTGCGGGCAATCCCACTTGGTTATTCATCGATGAGTTGCTTTACAAGTAGGCCTTAGACAAAAGGCCATCTTCCTTTCAACACCTGATAATAGTTGTCTTTGGCGCCAAACTTGCGGTAAAAAGCGGCGATGCTTTCTTGGTTTGAACCCACAAAATCTAGCGCAGTGCAGCTGTCGGCATGCTGTTGAAGCACGGCATCCAATAAAAACACCAAAGCCCCAACAGGCTTTCCCTCCTCATTGAGCGTGCCCTTCATGAAATAAAGCTTTTGCTGATAGCTAAAAAAGAGCCCTGCTGCCACGAGCTGATCATCGAGAAATACGCCAACACAAAAGGCCTGCTCCTTCAGTTGCGCTTGTGCATATAAAGCCTCTAGACGCAACCAAGCTGCTGCAGTTAAACTGCCTAGGTTTTCACCTTTCTGCGCAACAAAGAATGCATGAAATGCACTGTAGGCAATTGACCTCAATTCCAAACCCTTTGCTTTTTTGAGGCTGCGTTTCACGTTTTCAGAATAGCCCGCTCTGATTTGCTCGATTCCTTCTTGCCACTGCAGCAACTGATATTTCCCTACAGGATTAGTCAATTGATTATTTTGGGCTGCATCGATATTGAGGTGTAAAAATAATTTTGATTTCAATGCACTTAAATCGGCTATAGACTGACCTGAAAGCAATGGTAAAGAACGCAGGAATAATGGTTGCAAGTAAGCACTCAAGCCATATTTCTTTACGACGGGTATTCTAAAAATGGGTTCTTGCTGCGCGTTGAGCAAGTAGCGCCAGTTCGGATGAAGGATATCTTGCACCCAGGTTTGTTCAAAGAAACCAAAAGTGCCTTGCGAAGCAACTAATTGTTCGTATTTTCGTCTGAGTTCAGGATGTTCGTCAGCTAGGCGCATGTGACACGAAGTTAAGCAAAGCAAAAGAGCAAGCAAGTCATCGTGTAACTTTTTTGCGTATTT
>JACCDK012131820.1_pt1 | contig 50552 bp, 56 predicted proteins | sample 7445871 | NCBI WGS metagenome assembly JACCDK01 (sample SAMN15323436, study PRJNA562643) | freshwater metagenome | isolation source: river surface water | place: USA:Blue River Watershed | collected 2017-08-15 | reverse complement strand
GTACCGCCATCAGAATCGCAGGCGACTCCATGAGCACCATCGCGACCGCCATATGCCCACCCGTCGACATCTGCTGCGATTCGAGGTACTGCATCGCTGTCACGAAAGTCACCGCACTCACCGAGCCATACGAGGCGGCGACGGCAGCGGCATCAAATCGTTCCACTCGGTTTCTCAGAAAAAGATAACCCAGCGCCGGCACAATGAAAGCCATCATTATCGCGGCGAAAAGACTGATCATCACCGAGGGGTTGAGACCTGAAGCCGCAAGAGCGAAGCCACCCTTGAGACCCAATGCCATCAGAAGATAGAGCGACAGAAATTTGGCCGTGGCGGCGGGTATCTCCAGATCAGAGCGCAGCCAGCCAGCGATTACACCAAACACAAAAAAAAGAATTGCCGGGTCGAGCAGATTTTGCATACATCCTCCTTAAGGCGAGGATGATAGACACTTTAAATAATCGAGTAAAATCGATTTTTATGCTATTTAACATAGATAAAATACTATGAATATGACGTTCAGACAGCTGCGGCTAGTGCTGGCGCTGGCCGACACCGGCAGTATCAGCGCAGCAGCGCGCGCAACCCACGTGACCCAACCAACCGCCTCAATGCAGTTGCGCGAGGCCGCGAATGCGGTGGGCATGCCCTTGTACGAAGTGATAGGCAAACGCGTGCATATGACTGAGGTCGGAAAAGAACTCGCCCGCACTGCGCGCGCGATGTCGGCCGAGTGGGAAGCATTTGAACAAAAAATCGATGGCCTTAAAGGCCTGACGCGAGGTCGCCTGAAAGTGGCGGTGGTCAGTACAGCAAAGTATTTCGTACCGCGTCTGCTGGGCAGCTTCTGCGAAAAATACCCCGCCATCGATATTTCACTGGAAGTCCTCAATCGTGATGGTGTTGTCAGCCGTCTGGCTGACAATCTCGACGATCTCTACATCATGTCCATGCCACCCAGCGCGTTCGATCTTGAAGATCAGATATTCATGCCGAATCCGCTGGTCGTGATCGGTCCCAGCAAAAAACGGCTCCCCAATCAAGGTCCGATGGAATTGCGTGAATTGACCGGTAGCCGTTTTATTCTGCGCGAGCCCGGCTCCGGAACGCGCATGGCAACTGATGCACATTTTCGGCGGCTACGGTTCAATCCTGTAATGAAGCTGGAACTGGGCAGCAATGAAGCGATTCGGGAAGCCGTGGCAGGTGGTCTGGGTGTAGCGGTTATTTCTAAGCACGCGCTTCAGGGGCAGGCTTCGGGACTAGGCGTGGCGATATTGGACATCAAAGGTTTTCCCCTGCAGTCGCAATGGCATGTGGTGCACCACAAGGGCAAGCAGTTATCTCCGATTGCGACAATCTTTCGCGATCATCTGCTCAAGAGTTCTGCGCTATGGCGCTGAGCAGAAAAACGCACAAATCCGCTGCGCAGCCCAAGACATCAAAGCAGCAGCGTGAACGCCCCGGCCATCACCAACGCGAACAAAATGACCAAACCCGCGAGGTAAAAGCCAATGCGCCGCTGAGCACGACGCGCATCGGCCAGTCGAGCGGCCAGGGCGACCTGATCCTTTTCCAGGCCCGCGAGGCGCTCTTTGGCTGACTTCAGTTCATCAAGGGCGTGGTTGACCCGGGCATCATCCATTCGTTAGCCAAAAAATATCAGTGCAGTAGCGCAGACACTGAGCGAGGTTAAAACGCTGAATATATCAGCAGTCATACGACTATATGATTATCAGATCGAGATTAAAGCAAATCCGACAATATTTGGGCGTCGGCACAAGCTCGAATTTACAATTTGAAAACAGCATGATCAAGAAAGGCGTCCTATCACCGATCATCCCGATAGAGCGTATCCTTGCAATTTCTTATAATGATTCTGTCATGTACGAGCTGTCCCGCTTCGGGAAGCCGCATGATTTTGTCACGTTGGAACCCATAGAACTCTTCATATGAACGCCGTCAACGTACTACCGCGATTAGCGCCTTCTTTCTGCGCACTACTTGTGATTATTTTCGGACTCGCTGCGTGTGGCGGCGACTATACCAATCAAGTAAGCAAAGTCACTGGAAAAACCCGCTATCTGAATCCGAACGCAGCCAGCACAAAAACTCAGGGTTTTGAATCGGCTTACATTGACCAGCGTGGCGTGCTGACGGTGGCATTGAAAGAAAAAATCAACGCACCGGAATTCGAAGCGCCCATTGTTCAGCGCCGCGAAGTGACTGGAAAACGTGCCAATCCGATTGGCTCCACGTTGGCAGCCACATTTACGATTGGCTTGTATCCCTTGCTGGCACCGGCGAATTTTTTGAAGGACACTTTCGGTCACGAGACAAGCACACAAATTCTGAGCGAGGAACCGGATCGCGATCGCGCAGTGGCCACGGGCCGCAATGAATGGGTGACCCTTCCGCTCAAGAGTGCTCAGATTGAGATCAGTGGACTCAGGACCACCGTCACTCGTGAAATCCAACTCGATGCTCAAGGCTCGGGCTCGATTGATATCGGTAATGAACTCTTCGATCGATTCGCTGAAACAGGCAATCTGCAACGCCTGTCGATTGTTTGCAAAAACTGTGTTGTCAACGCGAGCGTTTCTGGCCCGCTTGCCAAAACGCCACTGGAATTCAACGTGCCAGAAAGCTGGCGACTGTTGGCGGAATATCGCCGAAGTCCTGACCTCGTTTGGGTCGCTGATGGCGATCTGATAGGCACTCGAGGACGCAAGGCTGCAAGTAACCGGCCTCGCACCGTCGCGTGGAAAGATATCACTACCGCTGCACAAAAGCGTGGCGAAACCCAGATGCAGCGGATCGCCGAACTGCCCGAAGCCTTGCGCCGCGAGAGACGCGAAATCGAAGCGTCGAGACCACCACCCGAAGTGACGCTCACGCGCGACGAATTCGAGTCGACAGCGGAGTTCAACGAACGTGTGCGGGCCACACGGGCCAGTGAAGAGGCTAAACGGGCAGCGTACGACCGTCGCATTGAAAACCTGAACCGCAAATTGCGCGAGTTCCAGGACAGCCTGCCCAAAACGCTGCCCCGCCCTCTGGTACTGCAGTCGATCAGTGAAAGTCTTTACGAACTGGTCGGCGAACCGGAGGTGAAAAACGTCGTCTATGACGCCGATCTCAAACGCTTCATCATCACGGTTGCGGGCTCAACCCAACCGGATCGCGCACCCGTGACGTTCACGATGGTGACACAGAACGATATCGAATCGGATCAAGGTCGCCGACTCAAGCAATTGATGAATCGTGCTCGTCCTTTCCTGCGCATGGCAGTCAGCGATAAATTCATACGGCCGGTATCAGGGCACCTGATGGTGGGTGATCAAGTGCTCGCTATGCAATTTATCGACAATGTGGAAATCGCAGCACTGGATACGGTCAAGCTGGAGGCAGGACAGGTGGCCAACCTGCGGCCTCTGCGAAAAATCGAAAGTGGCACCGTGTCCACGCAATCGCTGGTGCTGACCGATGACATCGAAAGCCGCAAGCTGCGCGAGCGCCTGGATGAGCTGCGGGATGATGTCCGACAGCGTCAACAGGTCAGCGCTGAAAAAGAACGATTGAATGAAGAAATCCGTCAGCTCGAAGCTCGCCTGAAAACCATGGATCAGGGCGATTTCAAGGACGATCTGGTTGACGCGATCGCAAAAGTTTCACCTGCCCGCGTCGCGGGGAATACCTATGCAGTGGTGATAGGCATAGCCGACTATGATGAACTGCCTCGTGTGACATTTGCCGATCGCTCCGCGAAAAGTTTCGCTGATCTGATACGCAGACAGTTCGGCATTCCTCCCGAACACATGATGAGTCTGATCAACGATGAGGCGACGGGCGTGCGCATGATGACACGCCTGCGCTCCATGGTCGGAAGACTGACCAACAAGGACCGGCTGATTGTTTACTACTCGGGTCACGCGGCGCCAACCCGGGATGGCAAGCACACGGTACTGATACCTCAGGATGCCTCGGACGGCAGTCTGGACGATCCTGCCTTCAGGCTTAATGAGTTTTATCAGACTCTGCTGCGCAGTAATGCGCAACAAATCGTCGTGGTTTTGGACACCTGTTTCTCGGGCCGCTCCGAGGGCAACAAGCTGATCTACAAAGATGTCGCACCTGTGATCCCGGTGTCGCGCGATGGCGTAACCCCCCCGCCGGACACACGACTGACAGTACTTGCGGCGGGCGGACCTTCCGATTTTGCCAACGCACTGCGCGGCCGAGGACATCGTTTGTTCTCTTATCATCTGCTGCATGAGATGCTCAAAAGCGGCAGTCTGGTACCGGACCGTTTCAGTATGGTGAGCGAAGCAGTGCAGCGCGATTCGATTGCACTGGGACCGGATTATCGGCAGAAACCTTTATGGCTGGGCAAAATAGAAACGGTGAAACCATGATGAATCAGTTGAATCTACAGCAGCGTCATGCCGTCGTTACCGGTGCCGCATCCGGTCTGGGCTTCGCGATAGCGAACCGCCTGCTGGCTTCAGGCGCCAGACTCAGCCTATGGGACCGCGACCCCAAAGGTCTGGAAAAGGCGATGCATAGTCTTCAGGGCAGCGTTGCTGGCAGTGTGATCAATACCTTCACCGTCGATGTTGCGTCCCATGCCTCCGTGGCTGATGCAGCACGCCGGACACACGCAATCGCCCCCGTCGACATTCTGGTCAATTCCGCCGGTATCAGCGGCGTCAATGCCAAGCTCTGGGAATACCCGACTGATGCGTGGGAAGAGATCATCAACATCAATCTCAATGGTACGTTTTTCTGCTGCCGCGAGCTGGTACCCGGCATGCGCGAGCGAAATTACGGTCGCATCGTGAACATCGCCTCGATAGCGGGCAAAGAAGGTAATCCGAATGCCAGCGCTTATAGCGCAAGCAAGGCCGCAGTCATTGCTCTGACCAAATCACTGGGCAAGGAACTAGCCGACACTGGCATCTGCGTAAACTGCGTTACCCCTGCTGCAGTCAAGACAGCCATTCTGGATCAGAACTCTGCTGAGCATATTGCTTACATGCTCAGCAAGATACCGATGGGACGTTTTGGTACCCCCGAAGAAATCGCCGCAATGGTGGCTTGGCTCTGCACGGAAGAATGCTCATTCACTACGGGTGCCGTGTTTGATCTGAGTGGTGGGCGGGCGACCTACTGAGGTGTGTCTGTCTCGGTAGATGCCAAGCATAAGCAGCGCGTTCTCACGCCTCGCCACATTCGTACTTTCACAGCATCACTTGCTGTAGTCGAGCTGTTCGGGATCTACCCCTGTGTGATCCGGCTCAGGAGTTGTATCAAAGCGAATCGCCATAATATGCGATTGCCCGAGCAATATGGCTTTTGCGATTCGGTGCATTCCATCCATGACCCTGCCCTCTGAACACAAAATAATAGGATAGGCGAGATCGGCGGCGTTCACCAATTGTATGTGCTTGATCACGTTCCGGCAGGTGGGCGGTTCCCTATCATTCTCGAACCAGAAGACCTCATCAAGTTCGACTATGCGGGACAATGCGACCGGTTGAGGAGTTAAGCCTCTGCTCAAATCGATGAGACGACGCACGTCCCAAGCCAGCAGGCCTTTGTGATTTTTTCTGAAGTGATATTGGCGACGCATTCTATGTCGCTAAAGACACCAAACAAAGCCAATCAACACGCGAGATAAGATACTAGTCTCAGTCATCTAAAGAAAGCATGCGACGAATAGCAGTGACAAAAATTTCAGCCTTTTTTACTGCATGTGATGCCTGCTCTCGAGAGATTTCTTCACCGGTATAGTCTGCAAGCAAACGTAATTGTTCGACCTCATTGAGCGCACGACCTAACTCACGCGGAATCATGTTTTTCGAAACTATATGCAAGCCAAAAGCGGAAATCAGTCCGCTGTGAGTTTTTGTGATTTTGTACTCGGCTTTATTGACTGACAAGAGCGCAGCATGTGCTGCATCGCACATTGCGTAATATGCGCGGTTGCATGCTCCTTAGATTTCCCCAGCAGCGTCCAGCAACCGAGCACCCTGAAGAGCCCTCTCCGCTTTGTCGAGATATCCTGCCGGGGTCAGCGCTGAACTCAAAGCCTGATTCCCTCACTTCGAATGCTGTGGATCAATGCGGGATTGCCGAACTTCTCCGGATGGTCGAGCTCATCTCGCGACAAGGGCAAAGCTTGGACCAGAATACCCGTGTCTAGCAAGACGTCGAATGCGATTCCCGCCATGGCGACAGCAGTCTCCGATCGACTGAGGGCCTGAACTTTCATCACAATAGCCAGATCTGCGTCACTGTCCTTACGGTGGGTGTGCCGCGCACGGCTCCCATAAAGAATTGCATACTCAACCGGAAATTGTGATGAGACACGCTCGAGAAATACCTGAGCGGCGTTCGCGGTAGCAGGATCAATCGACATTGATGGCATCTCTTTCATGGAGGCAGCCTAGCATGGCTTCATAACGGAATCCGCGGGCGAGTGTACCCGTCGAAAGCGGAATCGCGACCAAAAAAAGCCCGCTGCAAGAGCGGGCTAATCCTATGCCTTCGGGGGAGAAGACTAGGGGAGACAATCAATACATCTGCGGTACCAGATGCGCGGTCGTTCTAAGCGATGACCGAAAATCTTTCTGATACTCAGTGGGCGGCACCCAGCCGTGCTGGCGCCAAATGTCCTGCACGCTGCCTGAGGTCACGCGCCGGGATTTGATGGTTTGTCTGGGTAGCTCAGGATAAACAAAGTTACCCGACTGCGTCATTGCCTGATTCATGTGTTCTCTCCTTTATTGCCTTGTCCAATCAATGCCGGTGCGCTTATTCAGACAGCACGAACCGGCCTTGCCCATATATAAGCAATAAATAGGCCAAACAATCGTCAAAAAATCGTCACTCATTTCAATAACCGCAATATTAATATCTTAACTTATTGAAATAAAAGAAGATTTATTGCTCACATATGAGAAAACATATTGCCCATAAGGCGATTTGAAAAGCAGCGGCAGCTGTAGAAAGCGGCAAATCTGTCGATATTCACGATAACAGGCAAAGAAAGGGGAAGCAAAACTACATTAGCAAAGGAGCAATATTATGAGTATCGAACTCGGACGGGAAATTGATTCGATAGGCTCGCGGCACTCCGGAAACGGCAACTCGGGTGGGAGCCGGCGTAGTCAGCATCAGGAGAAGCTCAAGGCACTGATCGCAGCACTTAAAGCGGGGAATCTGCCGGACGCACGCGCATGCTATCAAGACCTGGTGGATTTCAATCCGGCGCTCGCTGACAGCTACTTCCAGCGCGTGGGTCATGCACTCACCAGTGGCAATCTCTCAGGTGCACAGCGGGTGATTGAGGAAATCTACGGCCAGAATCAGATGATTTTTGCCCGGCCGGTGTCGAGCATGCCAGCAACAGTACCCCGACACTCGACGCGTGATGATTTTGGCGTGCTGGTAGATTTGTCTGCCTGATTCTTCAGGAACTTTAGCGTACTGATGCCTCACAGGCTTCACGCATCGCGCGTGTAGCAACCTCTTCCAGCCAGCCGAGATCGACATCGGCGTGGGCTTCGCACAAGAACCAGGGCTCGCGCGAATCCGGCTCGAGCATGACACCGTAATCAATCAGCTTCCACGCAAAATCACGATAGAGATCGCTATTGGTTATGCGCCAGTCGCGATAACTCTGTGGCACATCGGGCGTGAAATGAATGCCTAACATCGCTGGTGGTCCGGCGAACGCATGCTCAACGCCTGCCGCCGTGAACACTCTGCCCAGCAACGCGCGAATTTCGTCGCCTACCCGATTGATGGTCGCAAGGGCATCGGTTTGGTCCAAAATATTCAGCGTCGCGTGCGCTGCAGACAGCGCGACCAGATTGGCAGTGTAGGTACCGCCATGTACTACCCCACCCTTGTTCGAACTCACCACATCCATGACCTCGGCACGCCCACCAAAGGCCGCTACCGGATAACCATTACCCATGGCCTTGGCATAGGTCGTCAGATCCGCATAAATGCCATACAAAGCCTGCGCTCCACCTTTGGCGACACGGAATCCTGTCTTGACTTCATCAATGATGAGCATGGTGCCGTGCTGCGTGCACAAGTCACGCAGTCGCTGCAACCATTCCGGCGTGGCAGAGATACTACCTGCATTGCCGATGATAGGTTCGAGCACGACACATGCGATTTGTTCGCCCTGCTGCGCAAACAAATGCTCAAGCATCGGATGATCATTGAGCACGATGAGGTCAACCAGATCTCGCGCACGCTGCGGAATGCCGCTACCAAACGGAATCACCGCCGGCGCTACCCCGCCCTTCGGATCCCAGTGTTCGATATCGGATTTCCACATCATCTCGTCATACAATCCGTGGAAACCGCCTTCGACAATCACCACCCGATCGCGGCGCGTGTAGCCACGCGCGGTGCGTACCGCACCCATCACCGCCTCCGTGCCGGAATTGGCAAAGCGCATCTTCTCAATGTTGGGACACATGGCCTTGATCTGCTTTACCACTTCCGTATCGAGTTCCGTCGCGAAACCTGAGAGCGTGCCACTCTGCGTGATCTGCTTGATCACCGCAGCATCGACACGCTCATCGCGGTAGCCGAGAATGATGGGGCCATAACCCAAACGAAAATCAACCCAGGTCCTGCCGTCACAATCAGTGATACGACAGCCTTTGGCGTGATCCACAAACACGGTACGCTCGTCACCCCAGTAACGATAGTTCTCGGCGACGCCCTGCGGCATGTGACGATGTGCCTCGGCCATCAACTGCAGCTGGCGCACGCCTGGTTTGCTGAAATCTTGCATGATCGTTGTTGAATCAGTTGGATGAGGGTGCTTGCCCATGCGGCGGGCGCAGCAGCAAGCCGGCGCGTTCCTCGAGCAGCTTGACGACATGCAGCTCGGCCGCGGACTCGCCGTATTTTTCCATGGCGTCGCGGAACAGTGATTCGACGAATTTGCCCATGGTGAGCTCATAGCCCTGACTACGCGCGATCTCATTGACGAGTCCGAGATCCTTGCAACACAAGGCCAGCGAAAAACTAGGATCGTAGTGGCCTGCAAAAATCGATGGCACATCATGCTCCGCCACCCAGCTGTTACCCGCGCTAGATTTGATCGCTTCCCAGACGGTCTCGAGCGGCACGCCTGCCTTTGCCCCCAGCATCAGGCCCTCGCCTATCGCCGCGGCACTGACGAACCAGAGCAGATTAGTCAGCAGCTTGATGGTGGCGCCATTGCCATGTGCCCCCACGTGAAAAACTTTGTTGCCCAACACATCGAAGATAGGCTTGTGTTTTGCGAAGCACTGCGCATCACCGCCAACAAAGATCGACAATCTACCCTCGGCCGCTGCATCAATCGCATTTGTGATCGGCGCTTCGAGATAATCGATACCCCGCTGCTGTGCTTGGGCGTTTAATTCGCGCGCCAAATCAGCGGCACTGGTCGTGGTATCGATGATCGTTGCGCCACGTGGTAGCGACGCGATCAGCCCCTGCTCACCGAACATGACCTCGCGCACCTGTGGCGGGCCGGGCAACGAGGTGATCACAACATCGCATTGCGCAGCACCCTCGGCCAGACTCGCCACGGCGCGCGCGCCCATGCTGATGAGATTGGCTGCCTTGTCGGGTGATTTATCAAATACGCAGAAAGGATATCCGGCGCGAATGAGATTAGCCGCCATGGGATTACCCATGTTACCCACACCGACGAAGAAAAGACGCGGCTTATCCGCGCCTGTACCGCTGGAAGCGTTCATGACCCGATCAAACCTTTGTGAATGCAATGAAGTGACTGGATTTCTCTGCCTGAGCATCATGCTCGAAGCCATACTCAGCCAGCAGTGCCAGCGCTTCTGACCAACTATAGGTTCTGTAATTGATCGTCTGTGACATCACTACCTGAGCGTCATCAGCGAGGTAATAGTGCTTGATGAAGCCATGTTCGGCGGGCTCAATTTTTTGGGAGTACAGCATGCCGTTCGAGACTGGTTTTTCATAGTCATGATGCGGCCCCTGTATCCCCAGCAACAGCCGGCCACCCGTATTCACATGACTGGCTACGCGCGAGAGACCTTGATGGTTGCTCTCTTCCTGATACAGATGGCTGACCATGAAAGGTTCCTTGTCGCCATCCACCACGAAGTACCAGACACCGCCGTAGGAAAAAGCGAGGTCGTAGCGTTTCTTCAGATCGAAATCAGTGACATTCTCGAGCGAGAGTGAAATATTCGGAAACTGTTGCAAGCGGTCAGAGGCAATCGACAACATGGCCTCGGTCAAATCGACCCCCATGATTTCTGCCGCTGGCTGTCTATGCCCCAGCTCTTCAAGTATCAAGCCGGTGCCACAGCCAATCTCAAGCACACTGCCAAAGCTATTATCTCTGGTGATGTTTTCTACAATTTTCTGATAATCGTAATAGCCCGACGTCATGATCAGGTCGTAATACGCGGACATGTTGGTGTAATCGCCCATTGACTCTTCTTCCCCTTGTATACCTATTCTCAGCGCAGACAGGCCTCGTCAGCGCTTTGTTTTTTTATGGTGTGTACCGCTTTTTACTTACGGCAACAGAGTTTCAGGGGATTTCGGAAAATGGTCAACGTAATTACTTTTGCCGGTATTATCAATATAGAAATACGAGTGAATTTGCGCGTGAGGTTCATAAGGCTTTTTGCGCAAATTTATCCGAGCAAATTTCCATAAAAAAAGCCTGCCGCAAAGGGCAGGCTTTTGTGAGGCAGAGACACCGTGTTTCTACTTGCCGCGCAATCCGTCAAAGACTTCAGCAAATCCTGGCTGATTATGATGGCTGATCACACTTCGGGCAGCTTCAATCACCAGCGGCACAGGATGGCCGCGCAATGTATTGACGATCATTTCATTGATGACTTTGAAGACTTGGCCATCTTCATCGATGATCTGACCCAGACGGCTTGACAGTGGATCAAACACGCCATAAGCCACAAACACCCCAAGGAAGGTACCGACCAGCGCCGAACCAATCAGGCCACCCAGTACCGGCGGTGGCTGGTCAATCGCGCCCATGGTTTTAACCACACCCAACACGCAAGCCACAATCCCCAGCGCTGGCAGCGCGCCGGCAATAGAAGATAGTGTGCCTTGGTATTTGAGTTCGTCGTGGTGGTGCGTCTTGATGGCGCTTTTCATCACTTCATCGACCGCATCCGCATCGAGGTTACCCTGAGCGATCACCACCAGCCGCAAGGTGTCACAGATCATGTGAACGATGGCGTGATCTTTGGCGAGCTTGGGGTATTCACCAAAGATGGCTGAGGAATCCGGGTTTTCGACGTGGGCTTCGAGCGCCACAGCGCCCTCTTTTTTCATCACGTTGAGCAGCTTGCCGACCATCAGAATCAGATCAAGATAGTCCGAGCCTTTATAAGTGGGCCCCTTGATGCATTTGACCATACCGCCGATGGCGCCCTTGAAAATGCCGATACTATTACCGATCAACTGCGCGCCAATGGCCGAGCCCACGATAATGAAGCCCTCGATGGGAGCGGCCTTGATGATCGGCGCCATTTTGCCGCCCGCCATGATGTAGCCGCCAAACACGCAGCCAAACACGACAGCCAATCCCACGAAAAAAAACATATGCCTCTCCTTTTTCCTGCAAAGCGGCGCCGCAATGGCGCATCCACAACCTATCGTCGCTTATATCGACACATTCCCAAATAATTCAAGGGGAAGTCTAGTCACTGGTATTGCAACAGTGAAACAAACTTCAGAATAACACCACACTCGCCCCAAAAACAGGGTTTGTTAAATTTTTTGAAATTGTTTTTTTCAGAACAAACACCAGACCCCTACGCACTCACCTGTAATCTGCTGGACTACCAGATCAATCAAGCCTCCAATTGCCATGGCCGGGACGCCCAAATAGAACAGAATCAGACACCAACCGGCCAGCGTGATGCGCGGCTTATCGATATCGTGCCCGAGTATGGGCTGGAACTTCTCGCGGGTGAATAATCGCTTTATCATGCGGTGCCTTTTTGATTGCTGATTATATCGGTCACTTGCAAAATCTTACGCATGCACATTCTCTGGAACCAGATTGATTACCAGCAGTGGGACAAGGCGCACGTGGCGCTTGGCGGCGCCATGCAGCAAGACTGGGCCTATGGAACGAGCCTGAAGGCGCTGGGTGTCGAATGCCACCGCGCAGAAGTGATCCTGAATGGCGAAACCGTCGCGCTGGCGCAATTCATCTGCCGTCGCTATGGGTTTTTGGTCGGTATCGCACTGTGCACGCGCGGACCTCTTTGGCTCAAGCCGGTGAGCGCCGACGATCAGGCGCGCATTTATCGCGAACTCAAACGCAGCCTGCCCATGAGCCGACCGCGGTTTGCCTTGTTTTCTCCGAATGCCACCGATCCCCTTGATCCAAGCCTGAAAAAGCTTACCCGGGTCATGACGGGCTATTCGACCGTACTGATCGATTTGACCCAGACCTCCGAGCAATTGCGTGCGTCAATGGAGGGGCGCTGGCGCAACCGGCTGGTCGCAGCCGAACGCGCGGGACTCAATATCGTTCGTACCGGTGCCAACCCTGGACAATACCGCTGGCTGCTGGAAGAAGAGCGCGCGCAGCGCGCAAGCAAAAGCTTTTACGGTCTGCCACTGGAATTTGTAGAGAGCTATATCAATGCGCGTGCGCAAACCACCAAAACCATGCTGATCCTTCGGGCAGAACTTAAAAAAGACCGTGTCGCGGCCATGCTGTTTCTGATTCATGGCAGCGCAGCGACCTATCACGTGGGCTGGTCCAATGAAGCGGGGCGGGATAGCAATGCGCATAACCTGCTGCTGTGGCGGGCATTTGATGAGTTGCGCGAGCGCGGCGTGCGCACGCTGGATCTGGGCGGTATCAATACACGCCAGCTTGCCGGTATCTCACGCTTCAAAATCGGATCGGGTGGCAAGGTGGTGACGTATGCCGGTACATTTGTCTAAGGTTCAAGTGTGAATGTCTCGGAGCGGTATCTCAATGCCCAAGAACTTTATCGAGAAACTCCCGGGCCCGGGGACTGCGTTGCGACGGATCACCAAAAAATGCATCGCTACTGCAATCTTCAACGATACGACCGCCATCCATAAACAACACACGATCGGCCACGCGACGTGCAAACCCCATCTCATGCGTCACGCAAAGCATGGTCATGCCCTCCTGCGCCAATTTCATCATCACTTCAAGTACCTCGCCCACCATTTCGGGATCCAGCGCAGACGTTGGTTCGTCAAACAGCATGACCACCGGATCCATCGCCAATGCTCGCGCGATGGCCACCCGCTGCTGCTGACCGCCTGAAAGCGCCGCTGGGTACTTATCTCTGTGGTCCGACAGACCAACCCTCGCCAACAGCGCTTCAGCACGGTTCACGGCATCCTGCTCGCTGCGGCCTTTGACATGCACCTGCGCAAGCGTGAGATTGTCGAGTACGCTCAGGTGAGGAAACAGTTCGAAATGCTGGAATACCATGCCCACGCGCGAACGCAAAGTCCGCAAGTCGCTACGACTGTCATGAACGGGTATGCCATCGACCTGAATTTCACCGCTGTTGATTCCTTCCAGACCATTGATCGTTTTGATGAGCGTGGATTTACCGGAGCCCGAGGGGCCGCAGATGACAAGCACTTCGCCGCGCACCACCGAGACTGAACAATCGCTCAGCACTGCAAAGCTGCCATAGGATTTGCAGACGTTTTTCAGACAGATGATGGTGGTGTCAGTAGTCATGGATAGTCAGCACAAATAATCAGGGTTGAAGTGCGACGCGCTGCTGAAAGCGTCGCACCAGTGACGACAGAGCAAAACAGATAACAAAATACGTCAGTGCCGCTGCTACATAAGCTTCAACCGGACGTCCGAAATTTTTTCCAGCCACTTCAAAACCTTTGAGCAGATCGTAGGCGCCAATCGCATACACCAACGAAGTGTCTTGAAAAAGAATGATGACCTGTGTGAGCAACACCGGCGTCATATGGCGAAACGCTTGCGGCAAAATGATGAAGCGCAGGTTCTGCCAGGTGTCGAGTCCGAGCGCGCTACCCGCCTGCATCTGCGTTTTGGGTATGCTCTGAATACCGGAGCGCATGATCTCGCAAAAAAATGCCGCCTCAAAGGCAATAAAGGTCACCACGGCTGACAACTCGGCGCCGGTACTGCGGCCTAAAACAAATGGCACGAGCAAAAAGAACCACAGCAGCACCATGACTAGGGGCACAGAGCGCATCACATTGACATACATCGTTGCGGGTAATGACAGCAGGCGATTACCTGAGAGGCGCATCAAGGCCAATAGCGTACCAAGCGCAATACCGCCTACCGTAGCGATCACAGTGAGCTGCAATGAAAACAGCAATCCGCGCAGCAGATAATCCTGCATCATTTGACTACTAAAAAATGAAAAGTCGAAGCTCATCAGCGCGCTCCGACCAAGCCAGGCAGACGCGTGCGTGATTCTATCCAGCCCATGACGCGATTGACGCTCAAGGCGGTGAAGGCATACAGCAGCGTGACACCTGCGTAGATTTCCAGACCGCGCCCAGTTTCTTCCTGCGCCTGCATGGCGAACAAGGTCAACTCTGTCACTGACACTGCAAAGGCCACGGAAGAATTTTTGACGACATTCATTGCTTCAGAGGTCAGCGCTGGCAAGACGATGCGTAATGCCTGTGGCAGCAGCACCTTTGCGTACACCTTGGGTAGCGACAGACCCAGCGCTCTGGCTGCCATTGCCTGTCCGGGTGGAAGCGATTGCAAACCTGCCCTCACCTGCTCTGCAATGCGCGCGGAGGTAAAGAGTCCGAGCGCAATCGCCGCCAGCCAGAACGAAGACACGCTGCCAATCGCCGGCACAAACACCGGTAAAACGTGGTACCAGAGAAAAACCTGCACCAGCAAGGGAATATTTCGAAACAACTCAGTCCATACGGTCGCAGCCAGAACCAAGGGCGCCAGCGGCAAGGTACGTGCAACACCCACCATCACACCGAAAAACAACGCGATGACGAATCCCAGTGCAGCGACTGACACCGTCCAGCCCCAAGCAGAGACCATCCATTGCAGATAGGTGATGTCACCCCCAGCGCCAAAGCAGGCCGTGGCTTCACCACTGAGGGTGCTGTTGCAAAAAACTTGCCAGTCCCAGTGCATGTCAGCTTGCCGGCTGATCGGTCGGCGATTTCAGGTTGTCGCGCAATCGATCGCTGATGGGTAAAGCGAGGCTTCGCTGGCGCGGTGGTATCGGCGACATGAACCATTTTTTATACAGCTTCTCGAACTCACCAGATTTCATCATTGCGATAAGCGTGCCATCGACGAGCTTTTTGAACGCAGGATCATCCTTGCGCAGCATGCAGGCATAGGCTTCGACCTGCAAAGGTTCCCCAACGATGATGTAGTCATCGGGAGTTTTTGCGTTCAACATCAATCCTGCAAGCAGAATGTCATCCATCGCAAAGGCTTGCGCGCGGCCGGACTCGAGTAGCAAAAATCCATCAGCGTGGTCTTTCGCTGGAATGACGTTCAGGTTGAGATTTCTTTCCAAACTCAGTTTGCGTAGCTGTCCAAAAGTCGTAGTCCCAGTGGTAGTGGCAATCGCTTTACCTGCCAGATCACTGAGCTTTTGAATACCCGTTGATTTTTTAACGAGCAATCGTGAACTCGCATAAAAATAATTGATAGCGAAAGCAACCTCTTTGGCGCGCGCAGCATTGTTGGTAGTGGAGCCACACTCGAGATCGACACTACCATTGGCGACGAGTGGGACGCGATTTTGTGAAGTGACTGCCTGATATTCGATGCGCAGCTCTTTTTTACCACTTGCCTGCCTTATGGCCTCAGCCACTTTGTTCGCAATATCAACACCAAAACCAATCGGCTTGCCCGGTCCATCGAGATAACTGAAAGGCACGGATGATTCGCGATAGGCCAGTACGATGCTGCCACGCTCGGTGATCTTGCCCAGCGTATCGGCACTCGCGCTAAGTGCGGGTAAAAATAACAATACCAGGCAGCGCAGAAAAAACGAATTCATGTCAGGGATTCTCCAGAGAGGTGAGTTCAATCGCCGGCAGCGCGCCCCTCGCGACGTGGATCGGCACCACCTGTAATGCCGTCCTTGTCGAGCACAATGGCGTGCACGCCGCTGGGCATGGGCAAGATGGTGACGCGATGGCCGCGTTGTCGCAAGCCCTGTTGCAAGGATTCGGCTGCACTACCCCGTTCAAGCTCAGTGTCACGATTACGGCTACCGATATTCGGCAAATTGATCGATTGTTGAGCATCCAATCGCCAGTCCAGCACGCCAATCAGGGTCTTGGCCACAAAGTTGATGATGGCACTACCACCGGGTGAACCTGCCAGCATGAACAAGCGCCCGTCACGCATGACAACGGTGGGCGCCATGGCACTGCGTGGGCGCTTGCCCGGCTCGACGCGATTGGCGACTGGGCGTCCTTCATTGTCGTTTGGCTGTAGTGAAAAATCGGTCAGTTGATTGTTGAGCAAAAATCCGCGCACGAAAATTTTGGAACCAAATTCGGATTCAATCGTGCTGGTCATGGAAACACCATGACCTTGAGCATCGACTACCACCAGATGCGTGGTCGATGGCAGATCAGCCGCCTGGTCCTTGCCACGCTTGGCTAGCATCTGCAAAGGGTCGCCGGGCAGCGCCGTGCCCATGCTCATGCGGCTGTCAATCTGCGCACCACGCCACCGCAAGTAGCGTGGATCCAGCAAGGCATCAACAGGTACAGCAATGAAATCTGGATCGGCGATGTAGCGCTCACGATCTGCGAAAGCTAGACGACCCGCTTCAGCAAAATAATGCACAGCCTCAACCGAGCCGGGCTGCATCTGATCCAACTGGTGCTGCTCCAACATGCCGAGCATCTGCAACACGGCAATACCGCCCGAGGAAGGTGGCCCCATGCTGCAGATTTGATAGATCGCATGTTTGCCGCAAACCGCCGTTCTTTCCTTTGCACGATAGGCCGCAAGATCCGCCAGCGTCAGTTCACCCGGCACCGGATGGGCGCGCACGGCCGCAACGATGTCAGCGGCAATCTCGCCATCGTAAAAAGCATTCACGCCTTCGGTGGCAATGCGTTTTAGCACCGCTGCGTAGGCCGAGTTTTTCAGGACATGACCTACTGCTGCGGGCTGGCCATTGGGATAAAAATAATCACGCGCCGCCTCCTGCGCAAACAGGGCACGGTTTCCTGCAATCTGCGCATGCAGCCGCGGCGACACCGCAAATCCTTGTTCCGCCAGTGTGATGGCAGGGACAAACAAACGCGACCAGCGCAGTTTTCCGTGACGACGATGCGCCAATTCCAGCATGCGCAGCACACCCGGCGCGCCGACCGCGCGACCACTGTTAACAGCCTCACCGAATGGCATGACCTTACCCTGACGCAGGAACAAATCAGGGCTTACTGATGCGGGTGCGGTCTCACGGCCATCGTAACTGCGCACCTTCTGCCCGACAGGGTCGTAATGCAGCAGAAAAGCGCCACCGCCTATGCCCGAGGATTGCGGCTCAACCAAGCCGAGTACCAGTTGCATAGCAATAGCGGCGTCCACTGCACTGCCACCGTCACGCAGAATTTGCTGGCCCGCCTGAGTGGCCAGCGGGTTTGCCGACACCGCCATGAAACGCTGCGCGCGCACGAGTGTCTGGTCAAGCTTCGCCGTAGCAGCTTCCGGGGCGGCGTCGGGCATCTGTGGCTCGCGGGCGAGCGGTGCGGTGACTGCCGCGCACAGAATCAAAGCCACGCAAGTCTTTTTCAGCTTGGCCTGCAGCAGCGATGATGAAAAATCAGTGGGCAAGTCTGGCCTCGTTCTGTTCGCAAAAAAGTGCCGCATGGCAATATGTACGGTATTATGTTGCATAAAAGAGCATAACGTAGGGTTCTGGCTCGGCAGGGCTGGATTTTTCCTGCGTTGTGTCGATTCACTGAGCATTCCATCGGACCCGTACGAGAATGACACATGGCTGAAGCCGAAGATCAAAAGCCAGCCGAAGGCGCCGCGCCGGAAGGCCCGCCGCTTGAACCGATTGTCAAAAAGAAGAAGATCGAAGGCGATCACGCCGGCGCGCATGGTGGCGCGTGGAAGATTGCGCTGGCAGACATGATGACGGCGATGATGGCCTTCTTCCTCCTGATGTGGCTACTGAGCGCCACAACGGAAGACCAGCGCAAGAGCATTGCGGATTACTTCAAGCCCACCTCCCACAGCAATGTGCAGATGAGTACCCTTGCCGGCCCCGGTGGTATCGGTGGCGGTAACTCTCTGATGGACCCCGATGGCTTCCCGAATACGGCCAAGCGCACCAGCTTCATGGAACGCGAGACACCCCGATCCGAAGGGGGACAGTCAAAGGACAGCGGGACGACCAAAGACGAACTCAACGACAAAAATCCGAGCGAACTGTCCGAAGAAGAGCGACAAAAAATCGCGGCCGAAGCAGACAAAAAGAATTTCGACAAACTCGAGCAAGCCGTGCGGGAAAAAATTCAGCAAAATCCCCAGCTCGACAAGATCAAAGACCAGGTGAAGTTCATTCGCGAGAAAGAAGGCTTGCGTATCGAGGTCATCGACAAAGCTGATTTCTCGATGTTCTCGCTAGGCACAGCGCGCATGCAGGGCCGTGCAGAGACACTCATTCAGGAAGTGGCAAAGTCCCTGATCGGCGTGCCCAACAAAGTTGCCGTACGCGGTCACACCGATAGTCTGGCTTATGACGATGGCGTACGCAGCAATTGGTCGCTTTCGGGACAACGCGCGGAGAGCACGCGTCGCATCATGGCCAACGCAGGGTTGCCATCGTCTCAGTTTGCCAAAATCGAAGGTGTCGCGGACTCCGCGCCCTACATCCCTGAAAACCCGGCCGATCCGCGCAACCGTCGTATCAGCATCACCGTTCTGTATCAGGACACAACGACGCCCCCCAAAACCAACGCCGAGTAAATGAGGCTGCCTATGCAAAACCTGGTGAAACACTACGCCTGGCTGCTCGCGATGGGATGGAGCCTGACATTCGGCATGGCAAATGCGCAAAATGCGCCAGCCCCTGGAACAACAGCGATACCGGCAGCGCGACCCGCTCCCGGTAATGCAGGAACGACGCCGCAAACCAAGCCAGCAGCGCCGGCACCGCAGCCCGCTGCAACGGCACCCAAGGCGCCAGACGCAGCAAAATCCCCGACACCGGCAAACAAAGCAGCCGATACGAAGCCCGCCACCGCAACAGCAGCGCCCTCGGCACAAGCGCCAGCTGGGGACCCAGAACCCGAGAAGACCGGCGAAGCAGCGCCAGCAGAATCACCCAAGAAAAAAGCTGCAGCCGAGCCACCACCGTGCATCGTGGCGGATTTCAGGGCTATTGGTATCGACACTCAGGATGCGGAAAAACGCCGTGCAAAGGCGCTGGCATGGATCAACCGGCGCGCAAAGCAGTGCACGCCCCAGCAATTGCTGGTGATTCGCAACAATCGCGCGCAGTGGCTAGGCACGGGAGATTCAGCCGCAGCAGCGGCGGCGATTGATTCTTTGCTCGAAGTTTTTGCTGCGACCAACCCGGATATTGCGATGCTGCTCTATGGCACACCGCCACCACCTCCGCCACCGCCCGACCCCAAGGCGAAAAAACCACCACCCCAATAATCAGGCCTACGCGGGGGTTTAGCCGTCGCGGCCCATCATCAGGAAAGATGGAATCACCGCTTTGATGCGGCCACCGGGCTTGATTCGTGCGCTGTCATTGGCAGCGGATCGAACCGAGGGATTTTCGCTGGAATTTCGCACGGCACGGAAACGATCCAGGATGGAACCGCTGACCTTGTGGGTAAGCGCATTTTGCCGGGTATTGAGCTTGAGATCAGCTTCGATCTCGCCCAGCTGCTCGATGGAACGGCCAAACTCGATGAAGTTCTCGCGAATCTCTTTGTTGGTGGTCATCACAAAGAATTCGGTACCGAAGAATTCATTGGCACTCGTGCTGTACATCACGGGCGGCGAGAGGAAGAAACCGGCGTTGAATGACTTGGAGAAAATGCTCTCGTAGGTCTGCAGGTTGTCGACGCGGCTGGGTACGATCACCAGCTTGGGCGGATTGCGCAGACGGGAATTGAAAACGAAGGAAAAACGGTTCACGAATTCGAGGGTGCTATCGAGCTCGACACGAGACAGGGAGCTGGGCACCAGCACCAGATCAAACTCGAACAGAAAATCAGGCGGCAACACATCGGTCCAGGTCAAGTCGGTAATGACGACCTCCATGCTATCGACGCATTTGCGCATCGCCTCTTTGGCTTTTAAAAGCGCGATACCCGAGCCTTTTGCATTGGGCAAATCCACGGTCATGCAATCGATGCCAATTGGATAAGCTTTTTTGACCCATTTTCCGGCAGTTGCCTGATGATCAAAATCGATTAATGCTGTTTTTTTGCCAGAAATATAAGAAAAATACGCGGCCAAATTCGCCGATACCGTACTTTTGCCAACCCCACCCTTTTGGCTGGTAATAAGGATCTTGAGTGCGTTGCTCATGGTATTCCTTTGATTCGGCCGCAAGCCGTTGATTTTTTTGGTGAATTATAATTTAACGTTGCTTGAGGGGAAGTTTTGCCATATTATCACGTTGAAGTATAGATCAGCTTTTTCCGCAAAGACAAGATTATTTTGCAAGAGAGGTAATTAAGCATGGGAAAGTCATCGGCAAAACCGACAATGATGCGATTCGAGCCTAAATCCGGCTGGTCTGATGCAGGTGGTCAGGTTATTTCGATTAATGACCACCTTAAACCGGAAGATAAGCCGGAACATAAACTGAAAATCGATGCCGAGCCATTATCTGCAGAGGCGCTGGTTAATCTGGGCGAGTCGATGCAGGATGTCTTTGACAGCCTGAAAATCAACGATCCTCGTCTGCAAGCCTGGACTCAGGTGCATGCGGCGATCCGCCTGATTGGCGGAAAAATTCAGGAACAGAAAACCCTGCGCGCGCGCATCGAAGCACTGGATTCGGAAATCGAAGGCGTGCGCAGTCTCGCCTCGGAGTTGGTATCCAATGCTTACCGTGGCGAGCAGGAAGTGCACGAGACTTCCAAACTGCGTATGCAGATTGCCGAGTCGCTGCACGACAAACTCATCTCCACACTGAAAAGCTGATCGACGTTCATGCAACCGAGGCACCGCCTTTCTGCACTGTTGCTGCTACTGAACTGGGGTCTGTTTTTTGCTGTATCCGCATGGATCAGCAAATCGCAAGGCAACGTTCTCTGGTGGCTGAGACTGAACTGGTCAGGCTGGTTAAGTGATCTGGGCAGCGTCGCGCAGTTGAGCCCCCTGTCCGGTGGCAGTGTGTGGATCGCGTGGTTGATACTCAGTGTCTTACTTAGCGTGTTTCATCTGCTGACCAAAGCACCGGCTGAACAACCCAAACCTGCTGAACCGATCGCGAGAAAAAATCTGTTCGCCAATGGCGACATGATGGAATCGCGTCCGGAGCTCAAAGAAAAAATCCTGCGACTGCATGAGTCGCTCGACAGGATCTGAGCCTCACCCTGCCTCCCACAGACGCAGATCCCAGGATCACTTCAAAAAGCACAAACGCAAACCACCCACAGCATCACCTTACTGCTGCAACATCTGTACGCGCCTGCCATTAAGTGGCTGCACCGGACGCGCGTTCATTTTGTAAAGCTTTTTGAATGCCGCCAGCTGTGCGTAGGAAATCTCGATGGGCGTGCGCATCACCTGCCATTTCACATCTTCAGTACAAGGCGGCGTCGTCAATGATCCCAGGTAGGCAAAATAGGTGGGATCAGCCGGCAATAATTCGGCAGGGTTGAATTCCTTGAGCTCGAACGTGAGGCCCGATTTTTTCGGCATATTGTCGAACACGGGCTTGAGCGTTGCGTTTTCCTTGCCTAACTTGACCATAACGGCAACGACAGCCAGCTTGGAATCGCCGGCGCGATGAACAAAGTGCACCACCATGTGCTGAGCCATGCTGTCGATTTTCTCTTCGCTAGGCGTATGAAAATGAAATTGCACGAGCTTGTACTCAAGGCCATCAAAACGCGCAGTGCCTGAATTGGGCAGATTGACCTGGATGGTATGGCCGTTATTGAGCACCTCGGCCGGGCCCGGCAGATACGTGAACATGATGGGCTTGAGCCCGCCCCTCTCGACGTCACGGGTTTCGATGTTGATCGGCGACTGACGCTTGCCGATCCCGCAGGTTTTGAAGCCCGGATCAACGCCGGCCCAATGGGCCGTACCAGCCTCGCCCTCATATTCCCAATGGGGCGCGGGACCAGCTGCCAGCGCAGGCGCCGCAAACAGTGCCAAGACAAACAGACTGACGAACTTGTGTTTCATGTGCATCCTCTTGCAATCGAGTGAAGGAATTCACCCGGGCGATAATGGAGTTTACCGTTTCATTCTAATCGGCAAGATTACCCGGAACTTGAGCCGGTGCCGGCGACCCAGCCCGCCTGCAGCCAGTGTGCGTACTCCGGCAGGAACGGCCAGGCAATCAGTTGACTGGCCGTCCCGGTCGGAAATATGCCTGAGGTCAGGTGATCCATCCACTCGTCATGGCCACCGACCTGCGAGAGCAACAGTCTGTGCATCGGTGTGTCGCGCAAACCATTCACCGCCAGTCCCTGTGCATCATTCAACGCGTGATACCGCAATACCGGTTGCGCCACCGCCCGGTTGCTATCCACCGGGCCGGAGTACAGGTCATGCACGCTCCCCCAATCCCGCCCCTTGAGACGGGCGGCGATCTGCTGCAGCTCGGATTCGGCACGCGCCATGTCGCGGACCCGGTAAAGATGCTGACCAAGCACGTTATCGAAAAAAATCGTCGCCTCAGGTGAGTCTGTCAGCAAACGATCAAGCGCTTTCAGACCATCGATTTGAACAAACTGTAGTTGCGACTCCGAAGCGCGCAAGGCACGACCGTGATTAAGCCGAAAAAGCCAGGAGGCGTGTGGATCGATGTCGATCAGATCGATCTTCCGAAAACGCTGCAACCAGGCCGATGACATCATCCAGCCTGCGCTGCCGCCTATCAGGAGTAAATGAGACGATGCCGGACGGGTAGTCTCCAACCAGTCGGCAATCAGTGCGGACGTAGACTGCCAGCGCCGCCTTTGCCAGAAAGCACGCAAATGCCAGCGCAAGCCGCCTGTGGTGTCACGATCGGCAGACAAGATCGAGAATTTCACGGATCGGCGTGTCGGGCGGCACAGGATCCCACTCGGGCAGCGAGCCCATCTTGCTGATCTGCTTACCGCCGAGCATGGCGTCTGTGAAGTGCGACATGTGGACGGCTCTTGCCAGCCTCGCCTTGCACTGCAGTTGCAGCAGCGAGCGCGTGGACCGAAAGATATGCCCATTGGGATGCATTTCCGGATTGCGATAATTCATCATGCTCCAGACTTCGCGCTGATCGCCTTTGGCTTGTATGGTGCTGCGATCGATATAAAACTCGCCCCGCTCGAATCGGCCGACGCTAGTCCAACCGGCTTGCACGCTGCCGCAGACGGCGAGCAGCGCAAACCAGCACAGGGCGCGCCGCTTCATCAGGCTCAGATACGTGAATTGGGAATCGCTCATTTCGGCGCCAACCCAGTTGCGGCACCCAGTGCGGCGCCAGTCGCAACACTGCCGGCGATTTCACTACCGCTCTCGCCCTGACCACCACAACGCGTGGTCATGTTCGACGCATCGATGCGATCTGCCGCATCCAGCCCCGCATTCGCGGCGACTACCGGCAGCAGCAGCCCGCCACTCAGAATCAGCAGCACGGGTGTTGCCACCATGCTGACGTTTTTAACATCCCGATGGACGGCGCTGTCAGCAATACTGCTCTGACAGCCGTGGCTGCGATATTGGGGTTTGTTGGGATCAAGACGCAAAGCCGCCAGCTCGGACTGGCTAGCGCAGCCACCGAGGCAGGCCGCAAGTATCACAGGGATAGCTTTGTAGGGAAACTGGGAACTCATCGGGAACACGCCCGTGTCTGGATGCCTTAGTCCCCAGAATCTAGCAACTTCCAGAAAAATTGTAAATAAGAAACTCTCGGCGAAGGCGTTTTGCGCGTGCTCGGTGGTTACGTTGCGCCTTGATGTACGGAGCAGGCCACTATCACCAGAAAATCAGCCAAAGCGCAGCGCCGATCGCTACCCACTTGGCGAGGTAGTACACAGAGCGAGAGCTGGCCTTGAGCTTTTTACCCAGCACGCGAAAATGGTAGGCAATGCTGAAAAACCGGTTCAGCCAGCCTATCGATTCTCCCTCAACGTTCTGCGAGGATGCTGTGGCCATCACATACTTCGCAAACAGCCGATTAAACCAGCGTGCAGGCGCTGTCCATAGCGGTCGCTCGATATCGCAAAAAAGCACCACGCGCTGATGGTCAGTGGTGTTGGCGGCGTGATGAATGAAGGTCTCGTCGAACATGACCGCCTCGCCATCGCGCCAGTGATAGGGCTGACCGTCAACGTCGATATAGCAGCGGGGATCATTGGGCGTCACCAACCCGAGGTGATAACGCAGTGACCCTGCATAGGGATCGCGATGCCGCACCAACGTCGCGCCGGGCGGCAGCGAAGCAAACATCGCCGCTTTGACACTGGGAATTTGCTTGAGCAGGGCCAGCGTCTTGGGACAGCTCTCCATCGCCGAAGGCAGCTCGCGTCCGTACCAGCTGAGATAAAAACGCTTCCAGCCCGTGCGAAAGAAAGAATTGAAACCAATATCGTTGTAACCCGAGGCCGCACGTATCTGGCCGCCATCGGCCAGCGCCATGGCTTCATCACGGATAATTTGCCAGTTGGCCTGCAGCGGCGCCAGCTCAGGAAACTCGCTGGGGTCAATGTAAGCAGTGCGTCGCGTACGCGAAAACAAATACATGACCGCATTGACCGGCGCCAGCAGTACGGTGAAGTCCGTCAGCGCCCGTACCAATCCAAAACGGACAGTGCCACGGAAATGTACGTAAAGAGCAGAGGCGATGAATATCGCCAGTATCCAGTGCCTTGTTTCGATCATCCCTGCATTCATCTGCAACCTCAGAAAGCCAGAAGCCGTGATTTTAAACAATGCGGCACTCCCACGGGGAAATCCCTGCAGCCACGGGCCCATACCCCTGCAATGCGGCCTTGCCACCGTGGGCGAGCGGCGCCCGCAATGAACGCTGACCGAGTGCCCTGCCCTTCGCGTAAAATTTCTCTAACGAAACTTAATCAATGCCCATCATGGCCCTGAGCGCCTCGGACATCAGCCTTCTGCTGATTGCCGCTTACTTTGTTTTTCTTCTGGCCAGCCTGCTTCGGCGGGGCAAAGTGGTGTCCGGACCCTGGCTATTTTTATTACGCAGCTTCTTTCCGAACTGGCGCTTTTATCACGGACTTGGGTATCAGCCGCGCCTGTTTGTCCGCATCGTGGATGACACCGGTCAGTGGCAGCCGTGGCAAATGTTCATACCGCGCGCGGTCTTCCATCTCGGCGATCTGGTTCACAACCCGCGCAACAATCTGACACTCGCTCATCAGAACCTGGTCGATCATCTCAGTGCCGATGTGCAAACCCTCCCAGATGATGGCGATGTACGCGATCTGGTGACCTATCAACTGGTCGAACGACTGGTGCGGTCCCTGTTGCGAATCGATGCGCGACAGTTTCAGTTTCAGCTGCGTCTGATACCACCCCACACCGAAGCCGATGAGAGCATGGCCGTACTCACCTCGCCGGCACAGACCGCATGAGCATCAGTGATCCAATCAGCTTGTACACCGCAGTACGTGCACTGGAGTGTCTGTGCGCGATCAGTTTGCTCATACAGACTCTGGAATTTCTGAGGCTGCGCACAGCAACCAGTCATGCGGGTGTCTGGTCCTGGCAAGTGCAACGGGCCGATGTTGCACACGCACCGCTCTGGCTGCGCAAGGTATTCGATGGTCTCTATCGTGATCGCATACACCATCTGCATTTGCTGCTGCGTGCCGGTGCTGCCGCCAGTCTGTTTGCGGGTAGCAGTCCATTCAGCGCGGTGCTGCTGTTTGCGAGTACGATTTTGATATTGATACGCTGGCGCGGCGCGTTCAACGGCGGAAGTGATTTCATGACCGTTGTGACGCTGACAGGTCTGGTCGTTGCCAATATGGCCGCGATGTTCGTGGGACCGGTGCTGGCTTGGAAAGCAGGTCTCTGGTACATCACGATTCATGCGATGAGTTCTTATTTCATCTCCGGCGCAATCAAAGTGTTTTCACCGGCGTGGCGCGATGGCAGTGCGCTGAGTTTTTTTCTGGATGGGGGTTTGTACGGGCCGCTGAGTGAGCAGAGCGTGTTTCGCAAGCCTATGATTGCCGCCGCTTGTGCGTGGGCATTTATCCTCTGGGAGTGCTGCTTTCCACTCACCATGGCCGGGCCGGCATGGGCCATGATCGGCTGCGGAATCGCCGCAGTGTTTCATTTTCTGGTGTTTCGGTTTTTCGGATTGAATCGCTTTTTCTGGGCATGGATCGTCAACTTTCCAGCGATCGTGTACTGCTCTGCTCAGTGGTGATTTTTGCGGATCAAAGGTATACCCAGCATCAGTAAGGCGATCCGACGACCTGCTTTGAGCAGAGGATATACGAGCCTTGACCGACCACGCGAAGAAAAAATCCAGACGTTACAGCGATTGAACCAACCGGAACGCGTGCTGCATGCCGCCAGCATATGGATTGCATCAGGCCCTGCATAGACTGCGTCTCCCATCACCACTAACATCCCCTGATCCAAATCGTAGCCTTGTTGCTGATAGTGTGCGATGCGAGCATCCGCATCACGAGCGTTCAGCAATTCGACTGCGGCCGTCTGCTCCCTCAATCGCAGCAGCCGCACATAGGCACTGCAAAATGGACAAGCACCGTCATAAATGATCAGCATCACCTCAGGTTTCAAGCGCTTGCTCTGCAGCTTCCGCAGGTTCTCCCTCTTCAGGGCTGTCACCATTGCGGCGAACTTGCTGCCCATTGAGGAACTCTAGGATTTGCTGCTCAATTGTTTGCAGCATGGTATCGATCAATGCCGCATTACTGACTTTGCCATTCACCTTGAGAACACCATTGGCAAATTGATAGGAAGCACGCATCCCGTCGGGTATCTCTTGCGCAAAACCCAGCGATATCAGTGTTTTTTTCTGAATCTGCTTGATATCTTTACCCGTCAGCGAAAGCTCACCCTGCGAAGTCAGCACCGGCATCAGAGAAAACTCTTCACCCGGCGTCTTTGCCAATGTCATGGACCATTTTCCGTCAAGATCACCACCATCAACGGCACCCGCTACGCGACTGATCCCGACTGAAAATCCTTCGAACAGTAATTTGCGCAAATTTGCGTGTAGCTTGTCGCTATCTTCTTGGGTAAGGTTTTGGAAATTGCAGCTCGTCTGAGCGAGGTTGAACACATAGTCGGCACTTTCGCCATGTAGACCATGGATGCCAAAATCGAATACCAGATTTTTAAACTGCTTGCCACCCGCTTCAAGTGATTTCATCTCGGGCGTAACATCGATATCCATACGACCCGCTTTTTCCAGCACCTGGGTGACCAGACTCATGCCGTTGGCAGTGAAATCAGGCGTACCGAATTTTTCAATCATGAGTGAGACCTTGCCCAGACCACGAGCCGTGCTAGTGAGGTCTATCGCCAACCGAAGATCGTCGATCGCAACGGCAGAACCATTACCGCGCGTACTGATTTTTCCGGTATGCCAATCCAGCTTCAAGGTGTCTTTTCCAACGATGACAGAGCCAACTGAAGGCGACACCGTCACACGCGTGCCTTTATTCGAAAATTGAATTTCCGGTAGCTTCATGTCTGAATGTACATCGCCGTTCAGGCCTACTTTGCCTCGACCTTCCAGTTTCGTCCCTACACCAAAAAATTTTTCAAAAACATCGCGCTCTGCCCCCAATGGCTCAATCGACCAATCAATGTTCATTAAAGCCAAGGGAAATACGGTGTGCTTGAGCTGATAAGTCAAACGTGTTGTCATCCATCCGGGGCGAGATGCGCTACCGCAATCATCAATCAATGCCACATCCACGTAGCCTTGCGACGAAAGCAACCCACGCTGATGGTGCAGATTGCGCAGGCGATAGCTATGCGATTTCTCCGACGCGGCTACAAATTCCTGCAGCCATGACTCGGCACGTTTGCCTGCGTAGACGTTGATGCCGAACCACAGCAGTGCACAAGCCGCGATAACCGAGGCGATAATTTTTTTTTGACGGGGAGAAGAATTCATGGGTGTGGTGAGAACAATAAAATGGTAATGCCTGACAAGAGTGATGTATTCGATGCATACGGCTTGGCACAACGATGACTCAGAGCACTACAAGAACCTGTGATCGATGGGCACCGTGCGCTGACTGAAACGCACGACACCAGAAAAATAAGGGCTTGGCTCCATTTTTAAAACCCAGACAAACTTGCGGTGCAATCTTATTAGTCGTTTCCTTGAAAGTATTCGCTAGACATCTTCAACATGACCATCGGCGAAAAATAATTTTCCTTTTGTCCATCTGTCGCTTTCTTGTAATCCCTCGTATTTAATCCTGCCGTGCTGGTCGTTTTTTGGAAAGTACAGCACGCCGAAGCCATTACTTTTTCCTTCGATCAGATCACCCACGTATCTGATACCGTTATCATGCTGAACGATGCCATACCCGGTTTGGGAACCAAATATCCACTCGCCCTCATATTCATAACCCTGTACGACATACTTTCCCCAGCATTCACTTCGCCGATCTTTGTAATATTGAGCATCTGGCTGTGAAGCGTATAAGACAAATGGATCACACCATGGAAGATTATTCGGGTTGATATCCTCCCGCGATTTCTCATTCTCGGCAGTTATATTTTTTGGGGCCACCACCTGATCGCTTTCGATTGACTGCTTGGGTTTTGTATCCCATGAACTGAAACTCCAGATTGCCAATAAAATACCGGCAACTACTAATATCAATTGAATCGGCTTTTTTATATTTTTCGGGCCTTGGCGGTTGCGTTTATTTTTTTCTTTCTCAAATAGGTTATCGGGTGCCGGCAAGATAATTTCAGTTTCCGAATTTCCCGCTTCAGGTAAACGACCAGTCCGCACCCCCTCGGCGCCCAGAAACTGGCCTTGATCCCAGATCCCTGCAAATCGACTGCCGTCAGATTTTGTCAGAACGCCTATACCGTGGAATGCGTCTTTTTTGAATTCCCCCACATATTCCGCTCCGTCTGGAAAGAAGCAGGTCCCGCACCCATTGGACTGGTCAACTTCAAATACACCCACGCATTTGACGCCATCAGCGCGCACATAGGTACCGAGGCCGTGAATGTTACCGCCCTTAAAAGTCCCTTCGTACGCAGATCCGTCAGACCAGGTTCGTCTGCCCAACCCATGAAAATTTCCTTGCTGCCACTCGCCCACATACTTACTGCCGCTCGTAAAAGCAAACGTACCCCAGCAATTTTCATAACACTCATTCTGATCCGCCGGGCAGAGCAACAAGTTATTCGGATTGGCAACGGCAAGTTGCCTCGTTACCGACTGCGCTTGTTGCGTGAGTAGCGCCGCTTGCCGAACAATTTTTTCAACCTGCTGACCTGTTTGAGATGCAATTTGATAATCACCAGAAAAATGTCTTATTTCCTCCAGTATGGATTCACAACTCGATTGTCGATTGCCCGGCTCCTTTTCGAGTGATTGCATTACCACTTTTTCTAGCCAAGCTGGAATACCCGGAATAATTTGGCGTATTGGAATCGCGTATTTGGTCGTGTGTGCAGTCTTGATCTCGAAATCGTTTTCAGTATCAGATGCTGCGCCATCTCCAAAGGGAGGTCTACCGGTCAGCACCTCGTAAAACACACAGCCCAGAGCGTAAATGTCACTCCGTGCATCGGTACTCTCCGGCCGTAAAATCTGCTCCGGTGACATGTAATGCGGGGATCCCATCTCCGTGCCAGCCCGAGTGAGATTGGTCGCACCAAAAACCTTTGCGATGCCAAAGTCAGTGACCTTCGCCTCTCCGCTGCCCATGATCATCACATTCGAGGGCTTCAAATCCCGGTGAACCACGCCCTGCCTGTGCGCATAGCCCACTGCCGCGAATACTTGCTCCATGATCTTGAGTGCATCATCGACCGGCAGCGCACCCCGCCGATCCAGAACCTGATCCAAGGATTTGCCGTCGATGTACTCCATTACCAGAACGGGCTGCTCGCCTTCCATCTCCGCAGTCAATAACTGCACAATCCCCGAATGACGCAACCCGGCCTGGATATTTGCTTCCCGTATAAACCGCTCACGCAACGCCTGATCTTGCGCGTGCACGGGCGAGAGCGCCTTGATCGCCACCTGTTGATTCAATACCGTGTGTTGCCCCAGGTAGACAATGCCCATCCCGCCTTTGCCTAGTTCCCGCTCGACGATGTAGGTTAATACGCGATCGCCTACTTTCATTGATTAGACACTTTCATTTTTTGTTATTTTTAAGCTTACGAATCATTCAGCGAAAATCTCGATTTTGCTTGGTAATTTTGGGAGAGGTTGTAGCGACAGGCTTCTTTTTTTCGTCCAGCTTCGTTCTTTGCCTGACATTGACCTGCGCTTGTTGGCGGCTTTTTTCTTCGGGGCGTCCACGTTCACCTGATATTTGCGTACGCTCATTCTCAACATTTTCTTGATCGATATTTGTGGCGGCTTTGTTGGTAACGGTAGGTACATTGACTTGCGATTCGCGAATCAATTTACCGTTTTCATATACCACTTCGAATTGACTACCATCTGGCTTGGTAGAAATTCCCTGTCCATGAAATTTGTTGTCCTTGAACTCACCAACATACTTACCACCGTCGACAAGGGTCAATGTTCCCTGGCCATACCTCTTGCCGTCCTTGAATTCGCCGACATACTCGCCAATATGGCGACTACCACTTCTCTGAGTGAATATTCCCTGCCCGTGAAATTTGTTGTCCTTGAACGTGCCAACATACGTGTCGCCATCCGCAAAATCGAGTGTTCCCTGCCCGTTCCGATTATCGTCCTTGAATTCACCAACGTACTTATCACCACTGACATAAGTGAGAACTCCATGTCCGTGTCTTCTGTTGTAGCGAAATTCACCCACGTATTTTTCACCATTGGCCAGGTGGTGTGTACCCTGTCCATCCATCATATTGTTCTTGAATTCGCCGACGTACTTATTGCCATCGGCAGAAGTAAGCGTACCCCTTCCATGCCTCAGATCGTCTTTGAATTCACCCACATATTTGCTACCTCCAGCGGAAGTAAACGCACCTTCGCCGTGCTTCTTGTTATCCTTGAATTCTCCAACATATAGGTCACCATTCGCAAAGGTACTTGTACCCTGCCCATCTCTCATATCATCTTTGAATTCACCGACATACCTGTCACCGTTGGCCCAGGCGTAAGTACCCTGCCCATTGCGCTTGTCGTCTTTGAACTCACCGACATAATTGTCGCCATCAATCTGCTCAGTTCCCCAGCAATTATGGTACCGAGACTTTTGATCTTTCGAGCAAAGTGCCAAACTGTTTGGGTTATTCAAGTCTTTTTTTACAATTTTTTCTTCCCGTGGATATTGCGAGGGCAAAAGCGTCAAAGGATCTATTGGTTTGCCCAGATGGCGTATCTGAAAACGGAGCTTCACAGAGTCCGCATCAGAATCTCCCATCTCGGCTATTTGCTGACTCTGGGTGACCGATTGACCTTCCCTAACCAGGATGGTTTTATTGTGTGCATAGGCCGTCACCATGTTGTCGACATGCTCAATGATGATCAGGTTGCCATAGCCACGCATGTTTTTCGCGTAGAGCACCTTGCCATTGCTGACCGCAACCACGGGTTGACCGGCCTTGCCAGCGATATCAATGCCTTTGCGGGTAGGATCAAACGTACCGATGACCTTGCCTTGGGTTGGCCAAACAAAACGGCTGCTGCCGGGCGGCTGCGTGTCCGCCGGTTGCTTGTTCGTATCCAAAACGCGTGTTAGAACCGGCTCCCCACGGTCCAAGGCATCCATCACCTTATCGGAGTATGTGATTTTGTTACCTGCAGGCGCTGTTTTTGTTGTTGGGCTTTTTGCAACCTGCCCATGAGCAGCGGTAACGAATAACAGCAGAAAAATGAAAATTAGACGCATAGTCGCCGCTTGAAACGCTGTGGGTATCGCAGCCAAATATCAGTTATGAAAAATGTAACGCCGATACAGGCAACGGATGGTCGAATGATAATGTGCAAATGGTACAGTGCTGAGTAAAATCGCGCTGACCAGCAGTGCAACCAGGTCTTCGCACGGAGATTTGATTAGCACAGGCACTAGACCGCAAAGGTAAGAATTTGCACCAGCAGCATCCACTAGAACTGACGACATTAAACGTCCCTAACCCACTCTGCAATCGCAAATGAAATGCTGTTCTGACACTGAAAGAGTCTGCACTCCCGCGCCTCCCTATAGATTCAGGATAAGTAACCTCAGCGCAGTAGCAGCACCTCTGGCTGCCAAAGGACAAAACACAATCCGCTATGAAATTCGTGATAATTTTAAATTTAGAGACTAGATAACGGATGGAATTTGAAAATGAAATTTTTATCAAGAAAGCCAATATTCATCACCCTCGCAAGAATATGTTTTCTTGCCCTCTTCGCACTCCTGTCAACACATCAGTCCGTGAGGGCCAACGGTATCGAGCGGCTGAATGGCGAGTGGTACAGCTTTCAATGGAAATATGGCTACACACTGAATAACGGCAAGGGTTATGCGACGATCACCAACAGCCCCAATTTTGAAAATGGCCAGGAAATCGTCCGACTCACCCCGGTCGGCCGCGACAGCTTTGTAGGAGAAAACGTCTACAAGGACGGGAAATTCTACAAAGTGAAGGTTACGCTGCAGTCTGACGGAACCTTGTTATTTGAGGGTGAGAAAAACGTCAAATGGACCATGACGCGTATCAGTAGCACCGAGTTAAAGGCACTAAAAAACGATGCAAGGGTACCCACCCCCGTGAACTCTCAGGTTGGTAAATCCTATGATGTACTCCGTAACGCCTTATTAAAAGAGGGATGGGTCATCCTCAGCCGACGCGACTTCAAGCGGTATGCAAGTGATGACTCTCCTGTCACCGGCAGTGGTCGCGTGGGTGTTTGCCATCAGCATGGCTACGAAAGAAAATCTTATCGATTTTGCTGGATAGAGGTTCTAGACCTGAAAAGACCTTCCAAGGTTTATCAGGAAATTATGAACGATGCTAATTGGTACGATGAGGAATATTATCTAGCCGAGTTTGTGCACCCCACGGATGTGAAATTCAAAAATCAGGTGCGCCAGATCTGGTTCGCAGTCTGTAATGGCGCTTATGGTTATTGCCCTGAAAAACCCCGGGGCTACCTAGAAGTTGGCACGGACCAATTACTCTCTGTCGGCAATGCGAAAAAAGAATTTTTATCGGTTGCGCTTCGTCATTTTGTTGGTGATTGATGATGAAGTGCGTCTCAGTACGGATAGTGCATAGTGTTAATTCCTCATACGACATCCGCAGAGATTTCGCTGATTCCGCCTATAAACAAAATGCCCGCTGAATTCAGCGGGCATTTTTCATATTACTTGACAGAGGGATTCAGACCATTGCTTAAAACGCATTGAAATCAATGATCTCTTTGATTTGAAGAATGTGGGTATCCGCAAATATATCCGCAGAAGGTTTGGCTGATAAGCATCATTCATCACAGATAGACGGCGTTTGAAACGACTTGCCACGACCTAGCTAAGGTAATGCGTGATCTGCTTGCGGAAAGCCTCATCCAACATATTTTTTATCCGTAACACTGCGAATGTTAGGTGCAAAATGTATTGTTACGTGGCGCACGTAACGAGATGACGCCACTGCAAAAAGCAACTCAGGCGGTTGTTAAAAAGGGGGGATTACCCTCAACCCAAAAAATGCCCACTTAAAAGCGGACATTTTTAGTATTACTGGCGGGATATAACGGACCGCTCAACTCACTTGCTCAGGCTGGTGGTTCTCAAATTATGATGCAACGGGGGATTCGAACCGCAGTCTAAAGCCAACAAACTGCCTTGCGGCGCATGGCGCCACACGCTACAATTTACAGATGATTCGCAGCTTCAGGCACAAAGGCATTGAACGTTTTTTCCGATCGGGCTCCCGAGCCGGTATTCAAGCCATGCATGCCCCGCGATTGGCGCGGCAACTTTCTGCGCTTGATGCGGCGTCCCGCCCGGAAGACATGAATCGCCCAGGCTGGGACTGGCATCCACTGAAGGGAGAACTCTCTGGGCACTGGTCGGTTAGCGTCAACGGTAACTGGCGCCTGACTTTTGCGTTTGAAAACGGCGATGCCATCTTGGTCGATTATCAGGATTACCACTGAGGTTCATATGAATTCTATGTTCAACCCCCCCCATCCCGGACTAAGCCTGCGCGATGACATCCTGCCTGCATTAGGGCTACAGATTGGGCAGGCAGCCGTGCAGTTAGGTGTCGACCGCACGACTTTGTCAAAGGTACTCAACGGCCGCGCAGCGATTAGTCCTGCGATGGCTTTGCGCATTGAGCGCTGGCTAGGGCGTGATCATGGAGGCGCGGCTGAAGTCTGGCTGGCTCAACAGGCAGCTTACGACCTGTGGCAAGCCCGACAGGTAGTCAAAGCAAACAAGACACTCAATGGCGTTAAGGTTCTGAAGTTCCAGGCTGCTTGAAAAGCGGGTGCCTCAAGGCGCATCTTGATAAGGGAGGCCCGCTGGATTGAGGGAGCAAACTATCAAAGAACACCGGTGGCTGATCGAAGGGGTACTTACCGCACCTTGACCATATGTCGCTGGCTGCGCCTAGAAACAAAATACCCGCTTCTTGGCGGGCATTTTTAGTACTGGCGGGGCAGAACGGACCGTTCTACTAACTTGCTCAGATCAAGAAGCATCGTTTTTTGATGGTGTCGGGGATTCGACCTGTTGATTCAAGCGACTTCAATTCCACAACCGGTACACCCAGAAGCTTTCCTCGGTTTGCATCAGCTGCACGATTTCCGTAGGAGTGAATCCGCTTGCTCGAACTGTTTCCCGGACCATGTGCGATTGATCGGAAAATCCGGTTTCGGCAGCCACCTGCGCCCATCCAAACTGCCCCCCTAAATAAGACTCACGGATCTGGACATAAGCGCGCTCGTCCCTTGCGTATATGCGCAGCTTGCGCAAAGAGTTACCGGTCGCCATCAAGAAGCGGCGCTCTAACTGCCGCAAGCTGCGACCGGTGCCGGAAAGGGCAAGACGCATAGCCAAGCTTTGGAGCCAGTCTCCGATGGATTCCCCCAATAGAGAAGCGGGACGACAACTCGCCCACCGCGGGTTCAAGAAATTCTCGATGATCTCCAGTGCCTGATTCTCACTCGGAGCCTTCAGCACGGCGTCAAGCCAACCGTGCCATTCTGGTGGAAGCACCTCGCGGGCGTCTGCACTGCGCCCTATCCACTCGCGGCTATCCAGACCAACGAGCTGGTGCAGCGCGTCCGGCATGAACACCAACATCAACGTGCGCACCGGCCCGGGGTTGTAGGTCACGAAGGGTTCTGTCGTGGGGCCCATGAGCAGGATTGGGCCAGGCAACGCCCGCCTGGGTGACTCTGCAGTCGCGTGCCTTATTGGGACTTCTGACAACACTTCGCCGCTGCCATCAAAGCACCATGTCAAACTGAAGTACGGAGAAACGGCGACGTGGTTCAGTCGTTGCCCAGCGCTCAACACCACGCCTCGTGTGTCGCGCAGCAAGACGGCTCGCACGCAGGACGCAAGCGGCGTTTCAGGCAGCCAGAGCAAGTTTGTCGTTGGTGGCAGAGCCACATTGGGCGGCAGCCTTACCGTAGGACAAAGGACCATGTCGAATCCGTTCTATAGATTTGAATCGAGAAGAGTCAAAATTACATCACTTAGTGACCGACTGACGATAGAGAATGCGACACCGATATCCAATACCGACGGAACCCAAGGCACAGAAAATCGAGGAAACAGCTAATTTTAGTGCCGTAAAGCTCAAGCTGCCTAATTTTGGACTGTCTTTGATGAAGGATTTCGTCAGAGATACACTTGGCACCTTTGATCGCCTAGCGAATTTTGGAGATGCTGTTCAAGTCCAAGTGGGTTGGCAACGTATCCATTTTTTATTCCATCCTGAACTGGTCCGTACAGCGCTACTCGAAGACGAAAATGGCTTTACTAAGGAGACTCGGCAGCTTCGTTTGTTCGCGCTCGCACATAGGCACAGTGTGTTGACTACGGTGGGTGTTGACTGGAAGCGGCAGCGTAAGCTGCTGAGTACGGCCTTTAGCCCCCGACAGGTGAGCGGGTACCTTGGACTGATGCGCAGCGCGGCCATGGAGGCCAACAAAGCCTTCTTCCCCTTGAGCGCGCCGTCGGATACGAACTTCGACCCCTCGGTCTATGCCTCGCAGATCACCATGGACGTGATGCTGAGAGTACTGTTCAGTGAGACCGCGGATCGGCAGGAGGCAGCCGCTGTCACACGTTCGGTCGCCCATCTGGCGGCTGCTGCACAGGAGATGCTGGGTTGGCCATGGGTGCCAGCCAGCTGGATACCCTTTCCGGGCCGCGGCGCGCTGATGTACCACTGCGCGTTGCTGCGTGAGCGGATTCGAGGGCACATCGAACAACGACGCGCGGCCCCGCCGCTCAGGGGCGATTTTCCAGCCGATTTGATCGACGCCATGCTGCTGGCGGAAGACCACGAGACCGTGGCTGGCCAGCCTGGCGCGGGCCAGCGCCTGAGCTCGGCCGAGGTAGAGGACAACTGCGTGACGCTTTTCCTGGCTGGTATCGATACTTCGGCCTCTGCCCTGACTTGGTGGATGGCCTACATGGCCGCGCATCCTGAGTATGCTGAGCGCAGCCGCCAGGAGATTGCACAGGTCATGGGGGCTGATTGGGCACATGGTGAACTCGATGCAGGCCGCTTCGCGAGCCTGACATTCCTTGAGGCCACCCTGAAAGAAGCGATGCGACTGCGCCCTTCGCTCGTCGGGCCCTTCAACCGGCGCGCCCAGCGGGACATCCTGCTTCACGGACACCAGATCCGTCGCGGCGATCTGATGTCCGGATCGATCTGGACGCTTCACCACGACAAGCGGTGGTTTCCTGAACCTGAGAATTTCAACCCTGATCGGTTCTTACCGGGTGCACCCGGTATCCCACGCGGAGCCTTCATGCCATTCGGGGCTGGCCCTCATGTCTGCTTGGGCCAACATTTTGCGATGCTCGAGATGAAGCTCGTTGCTGCGCTTTTGTTGTCTCAGATGGAATGGAGACTGCTGCCCGGAGTAGAACTGCCAGTGCCACGGGTAGACGTTACGATCAAACCAGCGGGGCCAATCCATCTGGTCGCTCGCCGGATCAATACACCAATAACGCCGTGATCCGAGCTACTGATGGCTTAAATTTGGAAAGTTCGAATCCTCACAGATCAAAACCCGCATGGATGCTAGGTTCCCGCAAAAACTCCTGCCTTTTTCGGCAAAGTACGGCAACAAGGGAGTTTCAGAATCGGCGTAAGTTTTTGTTCTTGTTGAGTTTTTCGAACTCGCTCAGTCAGGAGGTCCTGAGCAGAACAGCGTCTCAATCTGCATCGTGACCCTGCGTGATTCCACTCTCTTCAATCTCTGGTCAGGGGCTGATGAACTAAAACCCAATCAGATCAACAAGCTTTCAGATGGATATTGAAGAATTGAAAAGACCGAGGGATTTCAATCATTGATGGCAAACACATTATCTGATGCTGCGAGCTTGTCGAAGTAGGCTCTGTTTTTGGTATGTCTTTTGGTATGTAAAAATAAAAAACGCGCCAAAAGGCGCGTATTTACTTATTACTTGGCGGGCCAGAAGATACCGGATCGCATACCGCCTAAGATTTCCCAGGGCAAGCAAAACAAGCTCTTGGGGTTCAATGCATCACTCTAAATGTTGCGAAAGATCTATGTGACGAAGGTTTCAACATTTTTTTGGCAGAAAAGAAGGCTAAAACTATTCCCTCCACGTACCCCTCACTCGCTTTGCTGCGTCAACTGACGCTGTGCTGATCTGCCCAAGCATGTCATCAAGAAATTCCTTGACTCGTTTGGGGGCGGTGTCGGGGGAGCCCGCATTGAACGGTGGCTTGGGGTCATACTCAAGATAGAGTTGAACGGCTTCTGCGTAAGTACGGTTTCTGAGTAGCGCGACCAGCGCTAAACCGAAATCCATACCCGCTGTCACCCCACCACCAGTAATCCGATTTCGATCTATAACCACACGTTCTCTGACGGGTTTTGCGCCCATTTCTCCCAATGCATCTATCGTCATCCAATGCGAGGTTGCACGGTAACCTTTCAATATACCGGCAGCGCCCAAAATCAAGGACCCAGTACAGACACTGGCCACGTACCTGGATCTTGGCGCTTGATCTGCCAAAAACTTCAAAACAACTGGATCTTCCATTAACAGGAGGGTGCCATTTACACCACCAGGAACAAACAATAAGTCCAAGCCTCTGGGGCAGTCCGCAAAAGATGTGGTCGGAGTCACAGGAATAAGCACGCTGCTAGCACCTGAAGCGCCACCAACGGGTTTTGTGTCTTTCCATAACAAATGAATCTTGCGATTTAGCAAAGACTCAAACACTGCGAGTGGACCGACGAGATCCAATAAGAACATGCCTGGGTAGACAAGCATACCAATAGTAAGCTCATCTCCACCAACAAGATCAGGATACTTCTTCATGAAGTATCCACCAGCATGATCGTGTTCTGAATCACTAGCCGCGTTCGCTGTGCTTGGCATGTTAAAGATACCAGCCAATAAAGTGGCAAGACTAAAAGTTCGTCGATCCATTTCCAACCTTAAAAGTCTATAGTTGCAGTCAGCATAGCAGTTCGCCTTAATGCTGGGAAATACAGCGGGGCTGAGCTTGTTGATTGACTACTTGGAACGACATAAATCTTATCCAGCAAATTATTAACTGCCAAATTCAGCTGCACAGTTTTAATGCGATATGAGAGTTGCGAGTCATAGACTGTTACTGCAGGTGTGAAAGCAGAATTTGTGGAGTCAACTGGCAACTGAGAATGATGACGCAAACCTAATCCAAAACCTAAACCTGCGAAATCTCCAGCGCGTACGTCATACCGCATCGCCAAACGAGCAGTTTGAGAGGGAACATTTTGTAACTGCTTACCCACAGTTGTGGGACTATTTTGATTTTCTACTGTTATCGCCTTTTGATCACTAAAGCCACCCAATACAGAAATATTTGTATCTGCACGCCATACGAAATTCAAATCTATGCCCTTTGAATTTTGCTTGCCGACTTGACATGCAAAAACAGTATTACAGGAAGTCGGAACATTTGTCCGTGTGAGATCAAACCACGCAAGAGTTGCCGATAATCCATTCCAATCTTTCAGTCTAAATCCTAATTCGGTCTGTTCTGATTCTTCAGGTTTGACGGCTTGCTGATACGTCCCACCCACCGGCACCTTCATGCCCTCTCCATATCCTGCAAACACTGACGTTTGTTGGGTTAAATCATAAACTGCACCTACTCGTGGCAGAGTTTTACTGATCGTATCACTGCGGTTATGACTCCAGTCAGTAAATCCAAGACCAACAGCAGCAGCTACGTAAGGATCGTTGCCGTAAAAATCATCTATTTTCATCCTTGCGTGGCGCAATCCAGCTTGAAAGTGCCATCGGTCGATGTCAATTTGATCTTGCACATAGATCGCATTTGTTTGACTCGACACCTTGTTATAAGGATCAGTGGGGGAAGTTGGCTCAGACCAAGCCGTATATGGAGTCGTATAATTTGAATAAGTACAACCAAATCCCGAAAGACACGTTAACGCACTTGTTGGATCAACTGCAATAAATCCATTATCAGTGACTTTTGAATACTCAAGACCCAAAATTGCTTTGTGCTTTGCCTTGCCAGTTTCAAAATTAGTCATCAAGTATGGAGAGATAACAGTGTTTTTCATTTCTGCGTAGGATCGAGCAGCCTCACCACCTCCCACTGCGAGGTAAAACATCCCACGACTGTCGTAATTTGTTTGACTGTGAGCCAGTGTCATACCAAATGTCCATGCGTCATCTAATCGCTGCGTGTATTGCGCATTAATCGAATCAGTCTTTAGTTGACTTTTAGGCATCCCTTCTGCCGTTAAATTTCCATTCCTCGCAGCAGTAGCTGTTGGTAGACCAATGGTATCTAACCATTCGCTTTCAATATGTTTTAGTCTCAGCACCAACTTGCGATCACGATCTATATTCAGTCCGATACTCGGCGCAATTAGCGTTTGTTTTGTTGTAACTCGATCAGTCTCACTATCAGCAGACTGTGTTTGTGCAACCAACCGAATACCTAAAGTTTCATTTACTGGTTGGTTCAAGTCCGCAAAAAGTGCTCTTTCGTTGTAGCTGCCAACTCTGAAACCTACTTGTTGTTTAGCCACAGCTTCTGGTGCTTTAGTTGTAATGCCTATCATTCCACCTACACTATCCGCACCCGTTGATTGGGAAGTTGAATAGAGTGAACCTCCAGGACCTTTCACCACATCGACCTGCTCCATGTTGTATACAGGTTCCAAATTCCCAAAATACCCTGGACTTGCTACACCGTCGACTACGATGCCAGCATTAAATCCACGAATTTTAAAGCTTGAGATGGTAGAGAAATCTCGCTGATCAAAGTGTTGAACGTTGCTCACATTTGTTGTTACGTCTGAGAGTTTTGTGGCCCCTTGATCTTCGATGACCTGCTTGGGTACGACCACAACGGTTTGTGGAATTTGTTCAATGGGGGTGTCAGTCTTTGTCGCCAAACTAGACCGTGGAACGACATATCCATCCACTCGATCCGCCGTCACCGTTACTGGAGGAAGAGTGCTAACTGAGTCTGTTGCCTGCGCTTGCGCACCGACCGATATAAATGCAGAGCTAATTGCCAAAACAATTTGGTTTAAGTTCAACTTTGTAAACTTTTCTGTTGCCGCTGATTTCATTTTTAGCCTTTCAGAATACGTAAAGAGTTCTACGAAACATGTTCCCGTAGATCGTGATCACCTAGTGCGGGCGATTAACGTTTTACGATACTGAAGGCGGAGCTCGAGCTGGCTGCGAAGCCCACGCAAACAAAGGCTTGGGTGCCAGATAGAAAAGTGTTGGTAGCAGACTCGCTATCTCAACAGAAGAGAAAAACTGTACTTTGGTAGTTATAAACTTCGCGGTCTGAATATTGCAGTATGGACAATCATCGTTGTGTGCATGCTCAGAACTTGGCGCTTGCTCATTAGGGGTTAGGCTTTTTTGATCAAGCTTCGAGATAGAAACCCATTTCTTACCTTGTGTTGAACAAATTTCAACTAAATTGATGTCCACACGCTTAAAGGCGACGGCTTTGCTGACCGTTGGAGCAAGCACGACCATTAACATCGCCAAAAGAGCGATGAAAGAAATTCGGCGAATTTGGGTCAGTTGAAACATAGACCTTTATTTTACCGCGACGCCATTTTCAGGGCATAAGTTCAAATTCTCACCGCTGCCAACCCGCATGAATGCTGGGCTCCCGCAAAAGCTCCTGACTTTTTCTGGAAAGTACGGCAAGGAGGGAGTTTCGAAATTGGCGTAAGTCGTTGTTATTGTTGAGTTTTTCGAACTCGCTCAGTCAGGAGCTGCTGAGCAGAACAGCGTCTCAATCTGCATCGTGACCCCGTGTGAGGCCACTTTCTTCAATCGCTGGTCAGGAGCTGATGGAGAAAAATCTAATCAGATCAACAGCTTGCAGATGGGGATTGAAGAATTGAAACTTTGAAGAAAGTATGCTTGGCGGAGACCGAGGGATTCATCGTCAAAACACAAAAAGTGCTTTTTACCTCTCATATTCTAGCGTAAAATGAACTACATGTGTTGAAAACATGTGTTGAAACTTAGTTTCATAATACTAATCTTTCCTTGGGATTCCTACCGAATATGGGCAACAAACCCTTCAAAGCATCCCATGTTGAACGAAGGTACAACACCTACTATGCGGTGCTCTATGTCCCCGCTGATGTCCGTCACATCATCAGAAAAGCAAAGTTTTACCGAAGTACCGAGACCGACGACCAGAAAAAGGCAGAGGCAATTGCTGCAGTTTGGGTAATCAACTGGAAGAATCAGATTGAAAAGGCACGATCAATCGTGAGTTCCAATTCGTCCGATCCAAACGTTCAGTCTGCAACAAAACTCTTCGAAGAGTACCTTGCCAGCGATTCCCCTATGCTGGTCAAAGAGATCATGGAAGAAGAAGCAATTCGAGTCAGACGTGAGCAAGGTGAACGAGCAGCAGATATTTTCAAGGCACTTGCATCTGGTGAGCAGAGAGAACTGAAAAGCCTTGAATCAGATTGGCTAAAAAATGAAAAAGAAAAAGGATTAGCCGATAAGACAATAGATCAGATGAGAAGCGATATTGAGTTACTTTATGATCCCTTCCCTACTGCGAATATGCTGACGCAGAAGAATATCGAAGTTTTCCTTACTTACTTGGGAACAACAGGAAATTTATCTGCCTCGTCAATCAAACGAATCACTGGTGCGTGTCGGAACTTCTATAAGTATCTTCAAAAGATCAAAGAAGTACCCATTGACCTACCTAACCCTTTTGTTGTACCTGAAGACTTCAAAATTAGCAACAAGCCAAATTCAAAGGCAAAATTCAAGACTGAACCTTGGCTACCATTTGAGCCAGACGACATCATCTATCTTCACACTTGTGCAACGCTCAAGGGTGACAGTCAACTTGCTGACTTGATACTTATCGGCGCATACACTGGTGCACGAATAGAAGAAATATGTTCAATCAAATGCCAAGATATTGACGAGAAGAATTCAAGTATCAAGATTACCGATTCAAAGACTGAAGCTGGTAAGCGCCTGATACCGATTCATTCAAAACTGAAAGACCGAATCAAAAAACTGGCAGCAGAATCAAACGATGGCTTTGTTATAGCTGGGCTGACAAAGAACAAATACGGTGATAGGTCAAATGCAGTCGGAAAGAGATTCGGTAGACTAAAAACGTCAGAAGGATACGACTCTCAACATGTCTTCCACTCGATTCGAAAGACACTTGTGACAATGCTTGAAAATCAAGGAGTCGGTGAAAATGTAGCCGCTGACATTGTGGGTCACGAAAAACCCCGCATCACTTATGGGCTGTACAGCGGTGGGACTACGTTAGAAGTAATGCGTGAGGCACTTGAGCGCATTAGCTATGACTTCCCATCAAACGACTAGCCTCAAACGCTTTCCTAAACTCCCGCCTTCTGGCTTCAGACCAGCCCCAAGCGCCATAGAACCGAACAGGCTGCCGCTCAACGTGCCGATGATAATGATGCAGATAACGTCGGCAATACTCTTCAAGTACTTCCAATGGAACATCTGCGTCGTAGTTGCTTCTAAGCTCGTGCATCAATGACGCCAAGTCGGACAATTGCATACTGACTAACCCTATTTATCTATTTATCAATGTATTCACTAAACCGATGAATGCTAACTTCATATCCTGACAAACCAAATTTAGTGGATAATGAACGGGCGGTTGAATGACGTGAAAGTGAATTCGTACCTGAAATTTCTTTTATAAATTCTGGAGAAAACAATGAAAAATAAAATCTGCTTGCCTCTCATCATGGCTTTGGTGGGATCCATTGGAATGCACTCAGTTGCATGCGCTGAGATGAAATATAAAACAAGTTTCATTGGAAAGACTGATTTTCAGTCAATTGATTGGAACGGTGGTAAAGCTACAGTTGGATCATTGAGGGGTGTTCTTGAGACTTACGGCAGTAATGATCCCAAAGCACCTAATGGGCAAAGTGTGCAAAATTGCGTTCTCAAATCAGTCAGAATAAATGATGGTACCGACATTCAAGCGAATTGCACCGTTACTGATAAAGACGGAGATTTGATATTTGCAGTCTCTGAGCGCAAGCAAGGCGATATAAATGCTGGCTCGGGTGGTAAAGGTAAGACGAGATATATTGGTGGAACCGGAAAATACAAAGGTATCAGTGGAGGCTGTGAATACCAGACCAAGTATCTTCCTGAAAATTGGCTATCAGTCGAATCTGAATGCACAAGGGATTATTGATCAGCGACCTTCAATTGCTCAGTTCAGCGGTTAGGATTGACTGAACTGAGCATAAGTCTGAGTCTTTTTTATAAAATATTACGGGTGAGACGATATCTAGGAGCAAGCTCTACCTAGAATTGCGACTGAATGAGCCTAGCGTCAGGCTCTATTATTTCAAGATTATTAGGTTGCTAGCCCCAAAACCAACTGCCACAAACTCCGAATGCCAGACAATCTGTCCTGCATCGAAATCTAGCCCTGCCGGAACACACCAGAAAGCGTTCTATAGTCATTCAGCAATAGAAGTCGTGGCAGACTATGACTGCCAGTAAAACACGACTAAATGACACGGATTTGAAATTTCAATAAATGCAATATATTTGGTTTTACGCATAAAACCGGTGACAGTTACCTACCGAGCTGGCAGTCATGCTGATCTAGTAAGACACCGCAAAGGTGAAGTAGATCAGCCTCGACGAGGTGCACGTGTCGTCATCCCGATAGCCGATAGCACAAGGCTGGTACCGTTCAAAATTGAACACTCTACAAATTTCCTAAGTATAAAAATCCCCGAATAAGACCGCATAAAAATCCAGAAATCTTGTAAAAACAGCATAAAATACCGGTAAATATAAAAATAAAGTCAATAATTCTGCATATCAAGCGTCTTCAGATACTAAATACACATAGAACATTGATGACATGACGCTCAAATTGCAACCATTGGCAGCAGCAGGTATGGCGATGCAAGTCACTACAGCATAGGCACCAACGACGAACAGGGGTGCCATTTCAATAAAGATTATCGTTGCGATGGATGCTCTGAGAAAAAGCAACATTCACGCAGTCAGAAGTAGGTCGTACTGCTCTGACTGTTCCCCGCTGACATTCCAGCAAATCAGATGTAAAGGCTACCGATCAACCGACCTCCCAGTGTGACAGCACTGGTTATCTGTACGACTGTGTCTGATGGTCTTACACGCAGACGACGCATTTGTCTTCGGATAGGCAAATTGCGTCTTCCGATCTAACCGCAGTGTCTATTATTAGTACTAGTGACTGCACTAACTCATGCTTCGCATGATTAGCTACGCTAATCAGTCTCCTTATTATTCAATATAAGCTGCAATGAGCATGAGCGTTAGCGAATGCGAATGTCAGTTGAGCGCAGCGAAACTGACTGACTAATGCACCGGTAATGCTCCTGCTGCTGTGCTCGTGATGGTACTAGTGCTTGTGTCAGTGCAAGTTCTAGTGACAATGTTGGTGTATGTGATGGTGCTAAATCATCACTAGCGCCAGCACCTGATCCAGTGCTAATGCTAGTCCACTCTGCATCAAAAGAACTGAAATCATTACCTGTATTTCATCAGTAATCAGTAAACGCTCTACTAAATAAGTAAAGAAATCGTCAATACCAGAATAACAAAGGAGCCCAATGAATTCACCAGAAATCTTAGACAAAAACCTGCTAGTTCGTATCCCCACCAGTTTCAATCGTTACCTTGCTGAAGTAGCTAAGCAGAATAACCTGCGACCATCAACATTCTCAAGACTTGTGCTGATGCGTCATGCACAGGATTATCACAAGAACAGGTTCCTCTGATGGCACGTGAACTGCACTTACTAGCAAAAGAGTTTGATCGTGTGCCAGCGACAGTGATGCGAACAAACCTGAATCTGTACCAGACAAGTATCAGTCAAGCAGTAGCACCATTTCTCAGGCAAGTTGCAACACAAGCAAAGAAAGAGAAATCAGTATCAGTCACTCTGGTCGCTGTCATCAAGGAGCCAGAATGAACGTCAACACTGATATCGCAACATCAGCACCGTTACCGTGCTTGAATTTCATGCAGCAGATTGAGGTAATGGCGAAAGCACGACTGTGTTTATCGCTGACAGCACATGCTGATGACGCTACACTTGAGGAAAAACTACTGCAATATGAAGAACAACGAGAGCGCATAATCAGCTTCGTCAATCTACTGAACAACACAATGGTCTGTGAGCATGGCAAAGCACTACTGTGCTTGTATCAGTGTGAGTAAATTTACAGAATCACATATCGCAATAAATTGTCGACCAAAATCCCCATTTTTTCAAAGTGATGACTTGGCAATTTTTGAAAGTAATTGTTGTTCCCTTATTGAAGCTTGCAATCTTATTTTTTTCAGTCTTAGAGAAATACAAGACAGCACGAGGAATACCATTATCAAGAGTCAGTTCGTAACAGCCTTGTTTACGCCAGCGTTTTGATTGATTCAAAAAGGTACATTCTTGAGCTTCTGTAAGCTTTCCTTCACCTTCTACGAGCGTTCCAACGAACGCTGCTACATAGTCTGCTTGCTGTATTTCAGTCAATTCGTGAAATTTGGAAACAATGCCTGAAAACTCTGCCGACCGATTTACCTGCTTAGGTTGCGCTTGTGTGCGAACAGGTGGTGCTGCTTCTTGTCTTGGAGTATTGCTTGCCGACTTTTGGGCTGACTCTATATCAATATCAATCAAGCTTCCCATATTTTCAGCGCTACAGCCAAGAATTAGCGTGATTGTCTCTGAACTTTTTTGATATGAGAATCCACCGGTTTCAGAACCGCACATGCCGCCAATCGGAGTCCATTTTTTCTTTTCAAGGAAACTGCGCAAATCAAAAGTTCGTGTGTTTACCTCAACGGTACGGACAATATAGTTCTGCTTGAGGCAATCTACATTACCGTTACATTTTTTATTTTTTGCCAAGAAGGCTAACTGTTCTGTTTTTAGTTGTTCTTTATCATTGACCTCTTTCATCAACTGCCGATACGAAAGAGCCATAATCTCGTCAAGGATAGATAGCTGCTGGTTCTCACAGATAGCCAACTCGGTATTTGTAGACGCTTTTGAGCAATCAAAGCTTGCTGCTGCACAAGCTATAGGAAATATCATGGAAATAATCAATAGCATTCGTTTCATATCATTCACCTTCCCACCAATACACGATTTACATCACCAACTAACTGAGGCTCTTGCTTACGACTCATCATTGCTGCATGTCTACCAACATTCTCAGTAAGATATGCCTGCATCTCACCTAGCGTTATCTTACCGTCCTTATTTGAATCTGCTTCACCTTCCATACCTTTCATGAGATAATAACTAAAGATGCCGTGCTGGAGTTCGGGGTTTGAGCTAGAGATTTGATCATTCTGACTAGCCGTGATAACTGTGAAATTCTCAGGAAAGTATCTGCTATCACTCTTGATTTGCACAGGTCTTGCGTTTGCAACGAGTGTTTCACCTGACCGTGCTTGACCGCTGTAGCAAGAATCTAGAAAGATTGTTACCGACTTGGGTTTAGCCATTGTCAGAGCAGTATTGAGTTTACTGAATGGTATTGCAGTATCGTCAATCACTTCACGGTCAGCACGAGGTGGCACTAGATACAGCCCTTTTCCGTCTGGCATTGGCAATCCATGACCACTGTAGAACACATAGATATCTGTCGTTGATTTCACACGACTTGGTAACCATGTCCGAAATGTCTTCAGTATCTCTGCTTCTTCTGCATCACCGTCTACGAGCAACTTGATATTTTCAGGCTTGATACCTAAAGCACGAATGGCATAGTCATAAAATGCTCGTGCGTCATCATTCGCAAACTCTGCTTTGGGTAAGCTACGGTAATCTGCAATGCCAATGACGACAGCAACGGCATCACGCTCTGCTTGCTTTTTTATGTTCGCAGGATTGAGTGCAGCAAAAACAGCTTTAGATTCAACTACTGCTCGAGACACCGTAATCGTTTTGGTGTCTGTATTGCCAAAGACATCAACAGCGACGATATTGAATGTTGTAGTCTGCCCAGCTCGTGCGATTCGTTTTATGCTGTATTTTCCCTCCGAGCTGCCACCTTCTTCACTTCCATTGATTTTCAGTGATGCAGTATCGGCGTTAGTTTGAATGTTGATTGTCAAGCTGCCATCAGGTGTAGGTTGCGTATGTGTGATTTGTAGATTGATGCGTTCGTTTTTCCGCTTTGGCTCGCGCTGGCGCTTGTCTTCTTCAAGTCGACGCCGTTCTTCTGCTAATTGCTGACGCTCAAGCTCAATGTCAGTGCGGTCGGCATTTGTAGCAACATTGTTGTTGAGATTGGGTAGATTGACTTTTGTTTCACGACGAAAAAAATCGTTTTCCCAAACGCCTTCTTGTCGTAAGCCGCTAGCACTGATATTGATTCCCTGACCGTTCCTTTTACCCTCCTTCCACTCACCCACGTACTTTTCGCCGCTTACCCAAGTGTGCGTTCCCTGCCCGTGCATCTTGCCGTCTTTGAACTCACCCACATACTTATTACCATTTTTTGCAGTAAATGTTCCTTGTCCGTGTGGTTTGTTTTTTTCCCATTCTCCGACATATTTAGATCCATCAGCGTACGTGTAAGTTCCTTGTCCGTGTATAAGTCCATTTTTATAAAAACCAATATATTTTTCGTTTCTTGAGAAAATTTGAGTCAGTACTTGTCCGTGAAGATTTCCATTCACGAATTCACCCTTGTAAATATCGCCTTTTATTGAATTATCTAATTCAACTTTATATATGCCCCAACAGTTATGCCATTTTCCAACTCGTTCAATATCTGTTTTTTTTTGAATAGTCTGGGTCTGGACAAGGCGGCAAGTTATTGGGATTATCCAACTCCTGCCCAAACGCTACGCCACAGACCAGGGCAAACAAACTATTCACCACACTCAATCGCAATATTATTTTCATAGCACTTATTCAACCCATTCAACCTGTATCAACACCGCAAAAGTAACTGTTTTCTGAACTCTTCATTTTGTTCATTTCTGAACACTTCCTGAACAAGTAAATCACACCAACCTGATTGCAGACTTCCTGAACCTGCTGACCGCACTTGAATTCATAGTCTCTAGCTGATGCACTAATTCAATTCTCAGCTGCTCCGATAATCAGTTGGTCGGCAAAGCCTTATTGAATTAGCAATTTATGTAAACCCTTGATTACTGTATAAGCATCCAGTAATCTGTCTGCATGTCTGACCTATCCCAAAACCTTGCGCTGTCTGCGTTGAGCGTTTCATCTGACGCTTATGCGCAGGCTTTGCGCAAGCAGCCAGACATCCTCCATCCAATTCCTACGACGCTTGATGACTTGCTGATCCCTCAGCCAACATCGACTGTCATTTTCCCTGTTCGTGATCCATCCGCAGCTGAATACGGTCTAAACCCTGGTGATTTGCTGATCGTAGACCGTCATGCCATGCCAGCAAATAATCAGTTAGTTATTATTTCGGCAAATGATGAACTGATTATTTCCCGCTACAGTGATTCATCCGACTGCACCCCCTCAAACGTACCAGAAGCCATAGATACTGTAACTAATCTTCACATCTGGGGCGTAGTGACATACAGTATCTGCAAGCAGTAACGATTGCAGCGAACTCAGTGCTGACTGGTTTTACGTATGAAACCGAATGATCCTCAAACCATTATCTGACAGACAACTTTTTGAATCCGAGCTTGAGCAACTCAAAACGATTGAATTGCTTGAGAACGAAGAGATGTGGGCGCAGCGTGTCATTGACGAGGCAGCTAGCCGCAGTATCAGTAGCGCTGAATTGAATGCTGCTCGTGACAGTTCAGAAAGTAGCCAAAAACCTAGCTGATGATTCGCTAGTGGATATGCACGTTATCAGCGTTCAGAATGTCTAGGTTCTGAAAGTTCAAGAAAGATTTACTTTGGGCAATCCAACCACCTATTACAGAGCAATTTACCAGACGCTCTAGAAAATGGAAGTAATCAGCTGTTTACTGGCAGAATTGTGACCTAGAGTGTCCCAAAGCGTTAGCGGTTAGGCAGCTAGGGCAACCGACTGGTTTTAGATGTAAAGCCGAATGCTAATGTTGCCTAGATTTACCCCCAGTTTTCTGTCACAACCGTTACTACATTGCGAAGTATTGGTCTTTGTTACGGACGTTGATTCTCAAAATCGTGGTACAGCAAGAATTTTTTCAAACATGAACAGATATATTTTTCTTTTTTTTGTTCAAATTTTTATTCCTAGCGTGGTGCTCTGCGAAGATCAAGTCGAAGCTGTCAGGCAAGCCGAATTAGACAGAAATTACCGGCATTGCTTGAGTGGATCTTCTTTGTGTAATAAGCAGTTGCTTACGGCGAATCAAACAGAAGACGCAAGAAAAGCCGAATTAGACAGAAATTACCGGCATTG
>JACCDK011605468.1_pt1 | contig 51183 bp, 40 predicted proteins | sample 7445871 | NCBI WGS metagenome assembly JACCDK01 (sample SAMN15323436, study PRJNA562643) | freshwater metagenome | isolation source: river surface water | place: USA:Blue River Watershed | collected 2017-08-15 | reverse complement strand
CGGGTTCTGCTGGAAATGCTTCCCAGTGAATATTGCTTGATATCTAATCCTTCTCCCTGCATTACTTCTTGATTATAGCTCTCTTACCGCTTTTTTAAACTGCTCTCCCCTGTCCTCATAATTTTTGAAAAGGTCAAAACTCGCACAAGCTGGACTGAGCAATACAACATCCCCTTTCTGTGAAACACCATAAGCAGCCTTCACCGCTTCTGCTGCACTGGTTGCATCAATGATGGTTGACACAATCCCTTCAAATGCCGCATGAATTTTCTCATTATCGACACCCAGACATACAATGGCTTTCACTTTTTCTGCCACCATCTCTTTGATCAAATCATAATCATTGCCTTTGTCTACTCCACCCAGTATAAGGGTGACGGGCTTGTCCATGCTTTCCAGGGCGAACCAAGCACTGTTGACATTGGTTGCTTTTGAGTCATTGATGAAATCAATTCCTTTCACCGTTGCAACTTTTTCCATCCGATGCTCCAGGCTCTCAAAGGATGCAACTGCGTCCCTGATACGTTCTTTTCGTATCCCCACTACAGAGGAAGCAACAGCAGCAGCCATGGTATTGTACTGGTTGTGTTTCCCTTTGAGCGCAAAATCAAAAATGCTCATGGCAAATCCATCGCCATGCTTCACGTTCATCTGGCCTTCTTTGATAAAGGCGCCTTTTGGCAATTCTTTTTGCATACTGATCGGTAATGGTTTTGAATTGAATGGGTATTGTTCGAGGTACTTCACTGTAACAGCATCATCAGCATTGTAGATGAAAAAATCCTGTTCAGTTTGGTGCTTAACGATGTTGAATTTTGCAGCGATGTATTTTTCGAAATCATGATCATATCTGTCGAGATGATCTTCTGTGATATTGGTGAGCACTGCAACATCGGGCCTAAAAGAAATGATATCATCCAGCTGAAAGCTGCTGATCTCCACCACATACATGGGTTTAGGATCAATAGCAATTTGCCTTGCAATAGAATTGCCGATATTCCCAACGAGTGCACAATCAATGCCACCCGACTTGCAGATCTGATAAATCAGGGATGTTGTTGTTGTCTTGCCATTGCTACCAGTGATACCAATGATCCTGCTTTCAGCCTTGTGCCTGTATGCCAGTTCCATTTCACTTATGATGGTAATCTTTTTTGCACTGATTGCAACAACAATCGGATTGCTGTTTGGTATACCCGGACTTTTCATCACTTCATCAGCTGACAGTATTTTGTCAAGGGTATGTCCACCAGATTCAAAATCGATCCTGTTGGCCTCCAGTTCATGCTGATAATGATCTTTCATTTTTCCACCATCAGAAAGAAAAACATCATAGCCCTGCTGCTTGCACAATAGGGCAGCCCCTACTCCGCTTTCGCCGCCTCCCAATATGACAATTTTTTTCTTCACTGTTTTTCTATAAATGGATTATCTCATTTTCAATGACATGATCGCAAAAACCACGAACAACAAGGTTACTATCCAAAACCTCACTGCTATCTTGCTTTCATGGTATCCTTTTTTTTGATAGTGGTGGTGCAGCGGACTCATCAGAAAGACCCTCCTTCCCTCACCAAATTTTTTCTTGGTGTATTTGAAATAACCCACCTGAATAACCACACTGAGGTTCTCAATTAAAAACACAGCGCAGAAAAATGGTATCAGCAATTCCTTCCTCACAATGATGGCCAAAGCGGCAATGATGCCACCCAGGGCAAGACTTCCGGTATCACCCATGAAAACCTGTGCCGGATAAGTATTGTACCAGAGAAAGCCAATGCAGGCACCAATCATCGCAGCAATAAACACGGATACCTCACCCAGATTGGGTATGTACATGATGTTCAGGTAATCAGCTAAAATCAGGTTGCCACTGGCGTAGGCAAAGAGTGCAAGACATGCTCCAATGAGCGCTGAAACCCCAGTTGCCAGGCCATCCAAACCATCGGTGATGTTGGCGCCGTTGGAGACAGCTGTGACGATAAAGATGATCACCAGCATATACACTACCCATCCATATGACCTCAAAGAGGCAGGCAAAAGTTTTGCATAATTGAATTCATGGTCCTTGATAAAAGGAATGGTCGTGACGGGCTCATTGGCTTTTACAAAATACCGCACACCGCCCTGGTATTTAACTTCAATCGCATTGGCAGGTTTCACCTTACCCTTGTATTCCCTCATCACCTTGACATTGTCATTGAACAGCAATGTAGCGCTGATGATGATACCCAAACCCACCTGACCCAATACCTTGAACCATCCTGCCAAACCATCCTTGTCGCCTTTCTTGTAATTGACGCCCTGTGTCTGGGCCATCCGTTTTGCACGAAGCTTTAGGTAATCATCAACAAATCCAACCAGCCCCAGCCAGATGGTACTCAATAACAAGAGCTTGATGTATACCTTGTCCAAATTTGCGAACAAGAGCGTGGGTATCAGGATGCCCAGCAATATGATGAAACCGCCCATGGTTGGAGTCCCCTTTTTCTGTTCCTCACCCTGCAAGCCAAGCTCTCGGACTGATTCACCAACCTGCATTTTTTGAAGAAACTGTATGATGCGCTTTCCATAAACCATGGTGATAAAAAGGGAAAGCAATACTGCCAACATTGCCCGAAAGGTAATGAACTGAAAAATGCCCATCCCCGGAAAACGGAGCTGCTCATGTTGTAACCATTGGTAAAGTTGATAAAGCATTTCTTCTTATTTGTCTATTTCTGTAAATGTTCTCACCAAAACTTCCTTGTCATCAAAAGGAAATCTTTGCCCCTTGATTTCCTGGTATTTCTCATGACCCTTTCCTGCTACCAGGATAATGTCCTCCTCCCTGGCCATCATGACTGCTGTGCGGATGGCTTCCTTCCTGTCTTCTATCACCAAGACTTTCCTTTGCAACAAGGCATCCATCCCTTCGCTCATGTCTTTGAGTATTGTTAACGGATCCTCACTCCTGGGATTGTCGGATGTGAATATCGCCCTGGTACTGAATTCCGCTGCAGCGGTTCCCATCAGTTTTCGCTTTGACCTGTCCCTGTCTCCACCACATCCAACAACGGTGATGATTTGCTCACCTCCCTTTTGGAACTTCTTGATGGTTGCCAGTACATTGAGCAAGGCATCTGGTGTATGGGCATAATCCACTATGCCAATGATCCTTTGTTTCGGAGAAACCGTATAATCAAACCTACCTTCAGCTCCAGTCAGGTTGCTCATGGTCTGCAGCACATCCAGTCGATCCTCGCCCAAACAAATGGCTGCTGCATATACTGCCAGCAAATTGTATGCATTGAATTCGCCTATCAAACGGAAATGCACCTCTTGCTCATTCACCAACATTTGCAATCCAGTGATGCTATTGTCTACAATTCTTCCCTTGAAATCCGCAACAGAACGAAGACTGAAATAGAACTTGTCTGCTTGGGTATTCTGCAGCATAATGGCTCCATTTCTGTCGTCCATGTTGGATATGGCAAATGCAGTGGAAGAAAGCCCATCAAAAAAATTCCTTTTCACCCTGATGTACTCATCAAATGTTTTGTGATAATCCAGGTGATCATGGGTGATGTTGGTAAAGATGCCTCCGGCAAATTCAAGTCCTGCAATGCGTTGCTGGTGAATGGCATGGCTGCTCACTTCCATGAATGCATACTTGCAACCTGCATCCACCATGCGCTTCAACAAGATGTTCAGTGAAATCACATCGGGTGTGGTATGGGTAGATGGTGATACTGTCTCGCCAATCATGTTGTTCACTGTGGAAATCAAGCCACAGTTGGCATCCAATGCCATGAACAATTTGTACAGAAGTGTTGCGACAGTTGTCTTTCCATTTGTTCCTGTTACCCCAACCAATTTCAGGTGACGGCTTGGTTCACCATGAAAGGCATGGGCCATGATGCCTGCTGCTTTTGCCGCATCATCGGTTTGTACATAATTGACGCCAGGCTGCAAAACACTTGGAAGCACTTCACATACGATAGCGATGGCACCTTTTTGAATTGCAGCATCAATATAGGCATGTCCGTCTTGCAAAGCACCTTTGATGGCAATGAAGCAACTGCCCTGACCAACAAGCCTTGAATCAATCTGCACATCAGTAATGTGCAGGTCTGTCCTTCCGGCCAATGACCTGATCCTCACCTTATACAATATGTCCTGCAATAGCATCATGTGCATCATTCAATTGTACTGCCAAGATTCAAATAAATGGTCTGTCCTTTCTGAACAGCCGTTCCCGCCGGGATAGACTGTGACGTAACTTTTCCTTTCCCTGTAGCAATCACCTGCAACTGCTGACGCTCAAGCAATTCAAGTGCATCCTTCAAACCAAAGCCTCTAAGATCTGGCATGCTGCCATGCTGGACTGACCAGCTGCTTGCCGCCAGACTTTTTTCATTGGTCATGACCTTGCTCCATTCTCCTTTCTTCCCAGCATCCAGTATCGGCTTGCCAATTCCTTTGGCAATGGCCTTGAAATCATTCGTAGATCCACTCCAGGCCGACTTGCTGCTGTCTGCATATTTTGGATGCTGATAACTTGCATAAAGATCAGCGTCGACAGTAAACAGCTTGTTTGCTATTTCACTAAAAACAGGTCCTGCAACCTGTGCGCCATAATACCTTGGCGCAAATGGCTTGTTCTTGATCACGACAATACAAGAGTATTTTGGATTTTGTGCAGGAAAATAACCTGCGAAAGAAGACTGGTAGATATGATCGGTATACCCCTTGTTTCCATTGGCAACCTGCGCTGTCCCTGTTTTTCCGGCCAGCGTATAAAAGCGGTTGAGCAAGCTCCTGCCTGTTCCTGACAAGACAACACCTTCAAGGCATGACTGCAATTGCAACAGTGTTGACTTGCTGCAAATAGAATCACGTAGAACAGTAGTCTTGAACTCCTCCACCACCTTTCCATCCTTCATGATAGCATTGACCAGGTAAGGCTTCAACATTTTTCCATTGTTGGCCACAGCATTGTACACCATCAGGGTCTGCAATGGGCTGATGGAAATATTGTAGCCGAAGCTCATCCATGGCAGGGTAACATCACTCCAATTTCGTCCGCTTGGATTAGGAATGATGGACATGGACTCTCCCAAAAGATTGATTCCTGATGACCTGTTGAGGTTCAATCGCTCAAGATGTGCAATGAATTTCTTTGGATTCTTGTAATAATGTGTCACTGCAAGCTTGGCCATTCCGACATTGGAACTCAACTCAAATGCCTGCTTGTAACTAACATTGGTATGATTATGCCTTTCACTGTCCCATACAGTTCTTCCGCCAAAATCCCACTTGCCTCCTTCGAGGTTCACAGGACTGTTGAGGTTGATGTATTGATCTTCCAATGCCGCCAACATGGTGATCAGTTTGAATGTTGAGCCAGGTTCTGAACGGGTGATGGCATAATTGAAATCTTCCTTGTATGATCCATCAGGCTGCCTTCCCAGGTTGGCAATGGCCTTGATTTTACCAGTCTTTACCTCCATCACAATGCAAGTTCCATTGAGACATTCATTGGTCTCCAGCATTTTTAACAATGCTTGTTCTGCTACATCCTGGATATTGATATCAAGGGTGGTGATGATGTCCTTTCCATTTTCAGGCTCAATTTCTGAACCTTCCACAGGAACAAATGCACCGCCCGCAATCCTGCGCACAAGCCGCTTTCCGGTAACGCCTTTCAGCAGGCTGTCATATGTTTTTTCCAGCCCAACATTTTTGCTGACCAGATTGCCCATCGAGTCAACATATTCACGTGAAAGCCCGATTGTCCTGTTGGCCAACAATCCAAAAGGAGCCATCCTTTTTTCTTTTTCAATAAAAATGAACCCGTTTTTGTTTCGGTTCGACTTGATGAAACTGATGTTTCTCAGCAACTGGTATTGCTTGAAATCAATGTTCTTTCTCAACAAATGGTAACGATCCTCCCGGTTGAAAACACCCATCAATTCATGCTTGTAGGCGCCAGGAGTACCACCGCCAAGGATAGCAGAAAGATAAATGGATAAACTGTCAATGGCTTTTTTGAACCTGATGCCATTTTTTTCCTGAACACCTTGAGAACCAAAATCCAGGTAAATATCAAAAAAAGGAATCGAGCTGCTCAGCATCCTTCCATCCTCACTGTAGATGGTTCCACGCTCTGCGTCCATTTCCCGGTACTCAAGGTGCAGGCTATCACTCAATGATTTCCAGTATCCACCTTCAACCCTTTGAATAAACAGTGCCTTACCAAAAATGCAAATGCCCAATACAAGCATCAGCAAGTAGATCAGGTAACTACGCCATAATATATCCTTTTTTGTCTCCAACGATTATTATTGTTTACTCCCTTTTTTTATTGTTGAATCAGTCAATGCAACCGGAGGCTCAAGAATTTCTTTTACTCCAGAAGCTGCTACCGATTTTACCACCTCAGATTGTTTTGTCATGAACATCCAATCCTTTCTCACCATCTTGAACTCGTATTGCAAATCCTTTAATTCTTTTGTTGTTTTGTTGATGTCCTTGATGGCTTTTTCCGCATGATGTCCGTTGTAGATATAGGCTACGGCCAGTGCGGACAGGAAAAGAAAGAATGGAACATTTTTCACCAACCAAACCTGGTTGATAAAAAACCATTTCACATCATTCTTTTCAAGCGCCATATTGTATATTTTTTCTTCTTTTTCTTTTGTTTACTTTTTCACCCCTATCCTTAACCTTGCACTTCTGGATCTTGGGTTTTTACTGATTTCTTCAGCAGAAGGCTCAATGGGCTTTCTGTTGAAGGGCTCAAAAGGTGTTGTTTTTCTTGTGCCATAAACAGGATCAGCCAGCTGTGCCACTTCATCCCCCGATTTGAAAAACTGTTTCACAATCCTGTCTTCAAGACTATGAAAGGTGATGACCGACATCCTTCCTCCAGGCTTGATGAGAGATGCAGATTGAACCAACAGGTCTTTCAAGGCAGCCAACTCATCATTTACTGCAATCCTGAGGGACTGGAAAACCTGGGCAAAATACTTGTTGGGATTCCCCTTGACAACCGGCGCAATAACCGCCTTCAGTTCATTGATTGTGCGAATCTGACCTTTGCGACAATGATCATGCAGGAGCTGTGCAAGTGTTTTTGCATTGGTCACCTCACCATATTCCTGAAAGACCAACTGAAGCGTTTCTGCAGACGACTGTTGAATGAAATCAGCAGCTGTCAAAGCAGCCGATTGATCCATGCGCATGTCCAAAGGCGCATCAAAACGAATGGAGAAACCCCTGGATGGCTTGTCAAACTGATGACTGCTCACGCCAAGATCAGCCAAAATGCCATCGACTTCAGCAATGCCATGGAGACGAAGAAAGCGGGTGAGGTGGCGAAAATTATGGGGAATGAACACCAGGCGCGTATCAGCAGTAAGGTTGGCCCGCACATCTTCATCTTGATCAAATGCAAAAAGCCTGCCCTTTTCATTGAGCCTGGAAAGAATTTCCCTGGAGTGCCCACCACCGCCAAAAGTACAATCCACATAAGTGCCGGAAGGATCAATGGCCAGACCATCAACAGCCTCTTTGAGCATCACAGGAACATGATAAGCCTGCCCTTCAGTTTCAGCCGCCACATCCCTTTTTTGCTCATCCAATGCCATCAGTTTCCTTTTTTCATGGTTGTACTTTCTTTGCCATCACTTCTGCAGCAAGACCGCTGAAGGATTCGGGTGAAAAGTTTTCAAAGAACTGCTGATACTTATTTTTATCCCATATTTCCAACTTGTTCATTGCCGAAACCAATACAATATCCTTTTCCAGCCCCGCATGTTCCATCAGGCTCTTCGGCAACAATAATCTTCCGGCACCATCGACTTCAATCTGGGTAGCCCCGTTCAAAAAATAACGCCTGAACTCACGGACCTTGGGGTCAAAATCGTTCAGAGAACTGATATTCTCATAAATGGGCTTCCAGCTCTGCATTGGATAAACAGTGAGGCATTTTTCAAAGCCACGGTTGATCACAAAGACAGGTACTTCCCCTTCCGGCAGCTGTTTTTTTACGCCTGCCGGCAGAAGAAACCTACCTTTGCTATCGAGGGTAGCCTCATATTCGCCTATGAATCCAATCATTTACCTTGGTTTAGAAGAAAAATAACATTTAATGACACAAATTAACACAATTTCCCACTTTCATCCACTCATTTGAGATGCTATATTTATACACAGCTGAAACCCAATACAGGCGTACATTACAGCCCATTTTACCCATATTGCTGTGGATATACCAAGAAGAAATGTGAATTACCTGTGAATTACATGTGAATAAATGAAAAACAGCACCATCATACCCCATGTTGAAATGGCAGCATTCAATTATGAACTGCCGAACAACCGTATAGCCATGACGCCCCTCGTTAACCGGGATGCATCCAAATTATTGGTAAGGAAAAACAAGCAGATTGAACACAGCAATTACCAGCATTTGCCTGAATGGCTGCCATCCAATAGCTTGCTGGTTTTCAACAATACCCGGGTCATCGCAGCAAGGCTGCCGTTCAAAAAATCTACAGGAGGAGAGATCGAGATCTTTCTCCTTGAACCGGCCAATGGCAATTATGCATGTTTGAACGATCTTGAACAATCCACCTGGAAATGCCTGGTCGGGGGTGCAAAAAAATGGAAGAACAATGAGCTGCTTCAGGCATCCAATGATATCCACAACAACTCACTTCAAGCCCAATTGGTCAGCAAAAATGATGATCATTGTCTGATCACCTTCCAATGGAGCAGTGGGCTTCCTTTTGAAAAAATCATTGCTGAAACGGGCAAAATTCCATTACCCCCCTACATCAAAAGGGAAGCCACCGAAGATGATCAAAACCGCTACCAGACGGTATATGCAGCACATGAAGGATCAGTGGCAGCACCTACCGCAGGACTGCACTTTACAGAAAGTTTGATCAACAACCTTTCATCGAAAGGAATAAAACATTCATTTGTTACACTGCATGTTGGCGCAGGAACTTTCAAGCCGGTAACCGCTGCTTTGATTGGAGAACATGCCATGCATGAAGAATATTTCCAGGTAAATATTGGGCTGATCAGCCAATTGGGCAATGCCGACAAATCTGTGGTAGCAGTGGGTACAACTTCCCTCAGAACCCTTGAAAGCATGTATTGGATTGCTGTAAAAACCAAACGGAACAGCAACAATGGTTTTGCCTCCAACATCAATCTTGGGCAATGGGAACATTTGGCTTTATCAGCAAATAACCTTCCCTCAAGGGCTGAGGCCTTTCAGCAATTAAAGGAGTTGATGGTCGAACATGCTGTTGAGAGCATAGAAGGTCATACCGGAATTTGCATTGCGCCAGGCTATGCATTCAAAGTGGCCGATGCATTGATCACCAATTTTCACCAACCCCAATCCACTCTGTTGTTGATCATCGCAGCCATCATGGGTGATGAGTGGAGGAACATGTATGCCAATGCATTGGAAAACAACTACAGGTTTCTGAGTTATGGAGATGGTTCACTCCTTTTCATAAACGATAAACAATGATTATTGCAGGGGAATGCTGATGGTAAACTTGCTTCCCTTCCCAGGCTCACTTTGTACTGATATGCTGCCATCATGGGCTTCCACCATTTTCCGGGTATAATTCAGACCCAGCCCAAACCCTTTTACATTGTGCACATTACCGGTATGTGCCCTGAAGAATTTATCAAAAATTCTGGCAATGGTTTCTTTGCTCATGCCAATGCCATTGTCCTCCACTGTTAAGACGATATTGTTTTTTTCGTTTTTGGTAGATACCTTGATCACAGGATCAACATCTTCCTTTGAGTATTTGAGTGCATTGTCAAAGAGGTTGCTGATCATGTTGACAAAATGCACAGGATGACCCATTACCTCGTCTTTTTCTGCGAATAACGCATAGCTGATTTGGGCATTTTTTTCAGCTACCTGCAAGGCGAACTTGTCTTCCAATTTTCCCAACACCTCGTGCACATGAAGTGGCTTCTTGTCTTTCAACACTTGATTGATGTCCAGCTGTGCTGCCTGCAAGATTTGTTCAACCTGTGTATTCATCCTGGCATTTTCTGCCTTGATGATTTGGCCGATGGAAAGCAGTTGTTCCCTGTTGCCAATTATTTTTTCATTTTTCAACGTATCTACCGCAATAGCAATTGTAGCAAGGGGTGTACGCAATTCATGTGTCATGTTGTTGATGAAATCCGTCTTCATTTCACTGAGTTTTTTCTGCGTCAGGATTGTTCTGATGGTCAGATAAAAAGCAGCGATGATGATCAGGGTAAACAATAGAGCAACAAGGATAACCCAACTGACAGATCGCAACACAAAATCCTGCATGCCATAGGTAATGAGTATCAATGTCTCATCCGGTAAAAGTGCAACGGCTTCATCACCTGTAAGATTGACAAGGGGCCAGGAGTGTATGGCATAGCTTGAAGTATCGACATTGCCAATTTCATAATATTTCTTGAAGTCAGGAGATGCCAGCTCAAAGCCTGCATTGTTGCTGTTGGAGATAACGGCGAACTGGAATTTAGCGCCTTTTAATCCATTGTCCTCAAAGGATTTTGCGATGCTTTTCTGGATTTCTGCTACTGTAAAACGCTCTGCCAAAGTTGGTGGCTCAAGCATTTTCAACAGCTCCTCCGGTGCACCTTTGGGCAATGCATCCTGTGGAATTGCTGGCAGAAGCCGCATTTTTTCATCAACCAGATTTTCCACCACCTCATACTCCACTTCTTGCACCTTGAACCTGACCTGTTCCTTGCGGATGGCCACAACATTCTTCAACCAGGAATATTGGATGACAATGATGCCGATCAAGGAAATGCTGATGAGTATGGTAATCAGTGTAAAAATGCGCTTCATCCTGTAACAAAAATAAGTTTAGCCCTCCATGAAGTTACATAATGCCAGTTTATTTAACTTAGGTTTATGAACAGGATAGAGAGCGGTATGCTGCTGATTGCAGAGCCATTCCTGAAAGATCCCAACTTTCAGCGCACGGTTGTATTGCTATGCGAACATGAAACAACGGGCAGTTTCGGTATTACCATCAACAGGGTCATTGATGAAAATGTAGCCAGTTTTCTCGAAGGCATTGGCAACCATGAGATGCCACTCTACGAAGGTGGGCCCGTTGGCCTTGACCAAATCCATTTTCTGCATCGCCTGCCTTTTCAAATTCCCGGCGGAAAAAAGATTGCTGAAAATATCTACTGGGGAGGCAACCTTGAAGCTGCCAAATACCTGATCAACAGTGGCAAGGCAGGAAACGATGGCATCCGGTTTTTCATTGGTTATGCAGGATGGGAATCTGGCCAGTTGAAACAGGAAATGAAGGAAAAAAGCTGGTTGTCTGTGGAGGCAACAGAGGAAATTGTATTCCTCGAAGATCCCAAAAGCATGTGGAAAGCAGCAGTAAAAGAGTTGGGAGATGGATTTATTGAGATGATCAATTACCCATTGGATCCGTCCTTCAATTGATACGATCGGTTCTCATCCTGATAGAAAGCATCCAAATCATCATCCCGAGAAAAGCAACTATTGAAAGGGCCATTCGCAACCCCGTTTCTTTGGCAATGAAACCAATAATGGGTGGGCCAAATAGAAATCCTGTAAAGCCAATACTACTCACGGCTGCAATGGCTGCAGAAGGAGCCATGGATTTGCTCTTGGCAGAGAGCATGTAAACAATCGGGATTACAGAAGACACTCCAAATCCAACCAGCGCAAAGCCGATGATGACAGCTTCAGCTGTATTGACCGCAAGGGCCAAACTCATGCCAATGCATACCAGCATCCCATTCAGTTTCAACACTGTTGAATAGCCAAAGGCCTGCAATAGCCTGTCACCAAAAAATCTTCCCAAGGCCATGCACAATGCAAATGCCGTATAGCCTATTGTACTCACTTTATTGAGTTCATGAACGACCTGTCTGTAATAAAGTGAACTCCAATCGGCCATCGCCCCTTCAGACATGGCAACACAAAAACAGATGACACCCATCAACAGCAACGCCCGGTTGGGCAACACAAAGACTTTCTGTGGATGATCTGCGGCCTCATCTTTGATCAGTGAAAAAGAGAAAAACAGGGCTACCAAAGCAGCAGCAATGGCAACCATGCCAAAATGTATTTCCATAGAATAGCCAACCGACATTGTCCAACCGGTAATGGCTGCAGCCAGGAATGCACCTAGGCTCCACATGGCGTGAAGTCCGGACAGAATAGGCTTTTTCAGCACCTGCTGAACGGAAAGGCCCTGTGTATTCATCGCGATATTGGCAAAATTTCCAATGACACCAAACAGAAAAAGAACAATTGAAATACTCCAAACGGAATGGGCCTTTGAAATCAAAAAAAGCAGAACAGTATAGAGAAGCAATGAACTCACTGATGCCAACTTGCTCCCCAAACGATGCACCACCCAACCTGCCACCGGCAAAGCCAGCAATGCTCCCAGGGGCAACATGAAAAGAACTGCACCCAATTCAGCCTCATTGAGGGCGAACATGTCCTTTACATCAGGAATCCTGGAAGCCCAACTCGAAAAGACGAGCCCCGCAAAGAAAAAATACAAAGAAATGGCTGTTTTGGGCATGGTTGAAGAACTGGAGTAAAGATAAAAAGGGACCAATGGTCCCTTTTTTATTAGATGATGACAGGTAGCTTAGAGTGCTGTTGCACCTTCAACAAGGACCGACACCTTGTTGTCAAGCACTTCCATGAATCCTCCTGAAATTTTGTAGGAATTGTTTTTACCTGATTTATCAAGCAAAATTTTCACAACTCCCGAACCAAGGGCACTCACAATGGGTGCATGCTTTTCCAGTACTTCAAATGATCCGCTGACGCCCGGCAGTTGTACCCCGTAAACATCCCCTGCGAATAATTTTTTCTCTGGTGTCAATATCTCTACCTGCATGTGCGTTTCTTATTTGTTGTTCAATTAACCTTTGGCGGCGGCCATCATTTTCTTGCCTTTTTCAATGGCATCTTCAATGGTTCCAACCAGGTTGAAAGCCGCTTCAGGATACTCATCCACCTCGCCATCCATGATCATGTTGAAACCGCGGATGGTATCTTCAATGCTAACGAACACACCCTTAAGACCGGTAAACTGCTCGGCAACGTGGAAAGGCTGGCTGAGGAAACGCTGTACCCTTCTTGCACGGGATACAGTCAATTTATCTTCATCACTCAATTCATCCATACCAAGAATCGCAATGATATCCTGCAATTCCTTGTAACGCTGAAGAATCAACTTAACCCTGTTGGCGCAATTGTAATGGGCCTCACCTACAATCATTGGAGTCAAAATCCTTGAAGTTGAATCCAATGGATCCACCGCAGGATAGATACCCAAGTCAGCAATCTTTCGGCTCAATACCGTGGTTGCGTCAAGGTGGGCAAAAGTTGTTGCAGGAGCTGGATCGGTAAGGTCATCCGCAGGAACGTAAACCGCCTGTACTGAAGTAATGGAACCATTTCTGGTTGAGGTAATGCGCTCTTGCATCAATCCCATTTCAGTGGCCAGTGTTGGCTGGTAACCCACGGCTGATGGCATCCTTCCCAAAAGGGCCGATACCTCAGAACCTGCTTGTGTGAAACGGAAGATGTTGTCTACGAAGAAGAGGATGTCTTTCCCTTTTCCTTCGCCATCACCGTCACGGAAATATTCTGCGATGGTCAGACCACTCAAAGCAACCCTAGCACGGGCTCCTGGAGGCTCATTCATCTGACCGAAAACAAATGTTGCTTTTGAATCTTTCAATCCTTCCATGTCCACCTTGTCCAGGTCCCATCCACCTTCTTCCATGCTGTGCTTGAAATCGTCACCATATTTCATGATGCCGGCTTCAATCATCTCTCTCAACAGGTCATTTCCTTCACGGGTACGCTCACCTACACCAGCAAATACTGACAAACCGCCATATCCCTTTGCAATGTTGTTGATCAACTCCTGAATCAATACGGTCTTGCCCACACCAGCACCACCAAACAAACCAATCTTACCACCTTTTGCATAAGGCTCGATCAGGTCAATTACCTTGATACCAGTGAAAAGTATTTCAGAAGTAGTGCTCAGGTCTTCAAATTTTGGAGGCTTGGCATGGATGGCCCTTCCATTCTCTTTTGAAACGGCAGGCAATCCATCGATGGGATCTCCTGTAACATTGAAAAGACGACCATTGATGGCTGCACCAGTGGGCATTGAAATGGCCCTTCCTGTATCCAGAACTTCGGTACCCCTTACGAGACCTTCGGTTCCGTCCATGGCAACACACCTCACGCTGTCTTCTCCAAGGTGCTGTTGCACCTCCATTACAAGCTTATCGCCATTTTCCCTTTTGAGCTCAAGAGCGTTGTAGATCTCTGGGAGCTGACCTTCAAACTGAACGTCAACCACCGCACCGATCACCTGTTTGATTTTACCTCTGCTGGACATGATTATTGTTTAAATTGGATAAAAGTCGATTTCCGGCCGCAAAGGTAAGCAGGATGGGATGATTAGAAAAATTGCACGCAACAATTTTCTCACATTCGTGAAAATCAATCAAAGGAAGCTGTAAAGAATGGCTGCCAAGACAGCGCCCAGGATGGGACCAACCACCGGAATGGCGGCATATTCCCAATCACTTTCCCCTTTGTTGGGGATGGGAAGGATGGCATGGGCAATACGGGGGCCAAGGTCCCTGGCGGGATTGATGGCATACCCTGTCGGACCACCCATGCTGAGCCCAATGCCCAGCACCAGCAATGAAACCGGCAGGGCGTCCAAGGCTCCTAATTTTACTTCGCCTTTTTGGATATAAAAGATGGAAAGCATGAAAACAAAGGTGGCGATGGTCTCGGTCAGCAGGTTGCTGAAAGGCTTTCTGATGGCGGGCCCGGTGGAAAATACGGCCAAAATCAGTGATGGATCTTTTGTTGTGGTAAAATGGTCTTTGTAAGTGAGCCAGCCCAGTAAGGCACCAATGAAAGCGCCCAACAGCTGCGCCAGCAAATAGGCCGGCACTTCGCTCCAACTGAATTTACCTGCCACCGCCAGACCAATGGTCACGGCCGGATTCAAGTGGGCACCACTGATGTCTGCTGAAATATAGACCCCCACAAATACCGCAATAGCCCAGGCCAGGGCAATCACAACCAGACCGGAATTATTGCCCTTGGTCTTGTCCAACAATACATTGGCAACAACGCCTGATCCAAGGGTAATCAGTACGGCAGTTCCGGTAAGTTCAGCTACAAATGGACTCATATCATGATATTTAAAGGTAAAATAAGGATTTTTCAGCTTCCTTCATCAGCAAGGTATTGTTCAGCCAATTCCTGGAAACGCCTCACCTGGTCTTGACTCCAATCATCATCCATTCCCAACTGCGCGGCCATCAATTGTGACACTGGTTCAGCTGATGCCATGGCCGCCCTGGCATCTACAAACAACATCCGTGATCGCCTTGCCAGTATATCTTCCACTGTCATGGCCATCTCATGGGAGACAGCCCAAACCAATTCTGCCTTTGAGTAATCAAATGAGGGATGAATGCGCTCGCCCATTGAAGGGTCATTGGAGATCATTTGCCGGATGAAAACAGCATCTGATCCGTATACCGACAATTCGCTTCCATACTCAACAGTTTCATCATACCCATGCAAGCGCAGGTTCCTGGTGGCACATTTGACAATCGGAAGCTTGGCCACAAATGCCGCATTGTTGACTGCATCTTTTGCCATTTTACGATACGTTGTCCATTTCCCCCCAGTGATGGTGATCAGGTTGCTGGAAGAAACCAAGATGGTATGATCCCGCGAAGCCATTGCTGTACTGCCTTTGTTGGACGTTTTGACCAATGGTCTTAATCCTGCGAAAACAGACAGCACATCAGCGCGGGAGATTTGCTTTTCATTGTAGGCATTGAAATGATGGATGATAAAATCAATTTCGGCTTCCAATGCGATGGGTTCATCACTGATTTCATTAAGTGGCGTATCTGTGGTGCCAATCACCACTGCATGTTGCCAAGGAAGCGCAAACAAGACCCTACCATCAGCTGTTTTGGGGATCATCAATGCCCTATCACCAGGGAAAAAATCTTTGCTGATGACCAGGTGTACACCCTGCGATGGCATGACTGCCGCAGGCGAAGCAGGATCATCCATGTCAAGAATATTGTCAACAAAAACACCGGTTGCGTTGATCACTACTTTTGTGTTGATTGTGTACGCCTTTCCATCCAGTTCGTCCTGGGCTTTAAGGCCCACCACCTTCCCATTTTCCTTGACCAGTCCGGTTACATTGAAATAATTCAACAGGGTTCCACCCAAATCATCGGCAGTCCTGGCGAGTGCAATGGCCAGCCTGGCATCATCAAACTGTCCGTCGGAATAGGCTACGCCTCCTTTCAAACCTTTCTTTTGAAGTAAAGGCAATGCCGCAAACAATTGTTTTTTACCCAGGATCCTGGTACGTCCGAGGCTGCGTTTTTGGGCCATCAATTCGTAAATAAAAAGACCAATCCCATAAAACCATTTGTCAAACCAAGAATAAACCGGGATGATGAACTCCTGCACACGCATGAGGTGGGGTGCATTGGCCAACAAAAATGCCCTTTCCCGGAGTGCGTCTATCACCAATTTGATATTGCCTTGGGCCAAGTACCTGACGCCACCATGGACCAGCTTGGTGCTTCTGCTGGATGTGCCTTTGGCAAAATCATTTTTCTCCAGCAGCAAAACCTTGAAGCCCCTTTTAGAGGCGTCAACAGCTATGCCCAATCCGGTTGCCCCTCCGCCTGCAACAACCATGTCCCAGACACCAGTTGTTTTCAATCTCTCGATGGCAATTTCCCTTTTCAAAACCTGAGTATTATATGTAAATCAATTGTTGGGCTCAGACCAGGCCAATACTGCCTTTACAGCCCTTTGCCAGTTGTTGATATAGGTTTTTTTCTCAGCCTCGTCCATGGATGGAATGAACTGCCCCGAGACTTTCCACTGTGACGAAATGGCTTCAACACTGTTCCAAAATCCCACTGCCAGACCAGCAAGGTAAGCAGCGCCCAAGGCTGTCGTTTCAATGACTTCTGGCCTCAATACTTTAACGGAAAGGATGTCTGATTGAAATTGCATGAGCAAGTCATTGACCGTTGCGCCCCCATCCACCCTGAGTTCTGCAATGGGTAGGCCGGCATCTGACTCCATGGCTTTGAGTACATCATGAGTCTGGTAAGCGATGCTTTCCAGCGTAGCCCTTGCAATGTGCGCATCTGTGGTGCCACGGGTAATGCCAAAAATGGTACCCCTGGCGTAGGGATTCCAGTGTGGCGCACCCAGGCCCGAAAAAGCAGGAACGACGACGACTCCATCTGCACTGCTCACTGAAGTTGCCAGTGACTGAACTTCGGCTGAATTGCGGATGATTTTCAGGCCATCCCGCAACCACTGCACTGCAGCACCTGCAATGAACACACTGCCTTCAAGGGCATAGTTGGTGACCCCATTGATTTGCCAGGCAACGGTTGTAAGAAGATTGTTGTTGGATTTAACGGCCTTGGTGCCAGTATTCATCAGCATGAAACAGCCTGTACCATAAGTATTTTTCACCATCCCCACTCCTGTACACATCTGTCCGAAAAGGGCTGACTGCTGGTCTCCTGCCATGCCGGCAACTGGAACTTCGGGCATGCCAATGGCTGATGCATATCCATACACTTCGCTGTTGCTTTTTACTTCAGGCAGCACTGACCTGGGGATGTTCAGCAAATCAAGCAGTTCATCATCCCAATTCATTGTGCCAAGGTCGAACATCATTGTTCTAGATGCATTGCTCACATCAGTTGCATGCACTTTGCCTTCGGTCAATTTCCAAAGCAGCCAAGTATCCACTGTGCCAAATGCCAGTTCTCCTTTCTCTGCCCTTTCCCTTGCGCCCTCTATATTGTCAAGGATCCATTTCAGCTTGGTTCCTGAGAAATATTCGTCTCCCACCAATCCCGTTTTCTTCCTGATCATTTCAGCTTTTCCCTCATCCCTCAATTGATCACAAAACGCCGCAGTTCTCCGGTCTTGCCAAACAATTGCATTATAGACTGGCTCACCCGTTTGGCGATCCCATACAAGTGTTGTTTCCCGCTGGTTGGTGATGCCAATGGCGGCCACTGAAGTCGACTTCAATCCCAGCTTGAGCATTGCCTCTTTGGCAACAGAAGCCTGACTGACCCAAATTTCCATCGGATCATGCTCCACCCAACCGGGTTGAGGAAAATGCTGGGTAAATTCTTTTTGGGCAACTGCGGCAATCGATCCATTGACGTCAAATAGGATGGCACGTGAGCTTGTCGTGCCCTGGTCGAGGGAAAGGATGTATTGGGTCATGGTGGTTGAGGGTTATGGGTTGAAGTAAATTTGAGAGAAGTTGAAGAGGTTTTAAATCTTTGCTGTCCTAAATTAATAGAAAAAATCTACATCTCATCATTCATAAACAGCCCAAGGCCTAAACCATTTTCCTTAAATTGCACCCGATGGAAAATTTCGTTGTATCAGCAAGAAAGTACAGGCCGCAACATTTCTCTACCGTGGTGGGGCAATCCCATATCACCACTACCCTGAAAAATGCGATCCTTCAACACCATCTGGCGCATGCATTTTTGTTCTGCGGACCCAGAGGTGTGGGCAAAACAACCTGTGCCAGGATACTGGCCAAAACCATCAACTGTGAGCAATTGGGGAAAGATGGAGAGGCATGCGACACCTGTAACTCCTGTCAATCCTTCAACAATGGCGCCTCTTTCAATATCCATGAACTCGATGCTGCAAGCAACAACTCGGTTGATGATATCCGTGACCTGATTGAGCAAGTTCGCTTCGCTCCACAGGCAGGAAAATACAAGATATACATCATCGATGAGGTGCACATGCTCAGTTCCAATGCATTCAATGCATTCCTCAAAACCCTTGAGGAGCCACCTGCCCATGCCATTTTCATTCTCGCAACTACAGAAAAACACAAGATTCTCCCCACCATCCTTTCCAGGTGCCAAATCTTTGATTTCAAACGCATCACACCTGCTGATATCGCTGGCCATCTGGAAGAAATTGCCACAAAAGAAAACATCAAGGCGGAAGCTACAGCCCTTCATGTGATCGCCCAAAAAAGCGATGGCTGCATGCGCGATGCCCTGAGCATTCTGGACAAGATTGTAAGCTTCACCAACGCCAACCTTACCTACAGCAATACACTTGAACACCTCAATTTGCTCGACGAAGATTATTTCTTCAAATTGCTGGACCTCCTGGACAGCGAAGACCTGCCGGGAGTGTTGACCATTTATGACGAAATTGACAAGAAAGGTTTCGATGGAGACATGGTGTTGAACAACCTTTCAGAATTTTTCAGGAATCTCCTGGTCAGCCGCGATCCAAGATCCATCAGCCTATTACAGGTGGTGGAAGGATTCCGGAACCGTTACATCGCTGCCGCCGCATCCATCTCACCAGCTTACATGATTGGTGCCCTCAACATCCTCAATGATGCTGAACTCGGATTCAAGCAGGCCAGGAACAAAAAATTGCATGTTGAGTTCCACCTGATCAAACTGACCCACTTGAAACAGGCCGTCACTCTGGTAGAAGACGGGAATGGAATAAAAAAAAAACGGGTTGATGAGATAAAACCGGTTGCGTTCAGGCAAATTTCTTTCGCCCAGCAAAAGACAAAACCTTCAGCAAAACTCATCATCGAAAACCCACTGCCGACTGTTCCGGCCAAAGAACCCCAGCCTGTTTCACCATCCCCAATGGAAAAAACTTTGGCCAAGCCAGCACCTGTCAACTCCTCTTCACAAGCTCCTGCAGAGACCGTTTCAGGGGGATTGGGTTCACTGAAAAAAATCAGGGAACAGATTCAAAACAGAAAACATGAGCAGGCAGAGGTATTTACCCTAAATGAGGAACGCCTTAGCACTGCATGGGCAGCTTATTTGCAGAAACTGCAGGAAAACAACCAGGTTACCAGTCTGAGCAACCTGAAAATGGCCAAGGTAACCATCATCGATGAGCTGGTTTTTGAGATCATGGCCGATACCAGGATCCAACAACAATTCATTGAAAGTGAGAAAGTCGGTCTGCTCATCCACGTACAAGACTTTTTCAACAACCCCAAGGTGCAGTTTTTGGTCCAACTCAATCCTTCAGCGGATGTGGAGGAAGTTGTCAAGGACCAGCCCTTGTCCTTGAGGGAGCAGTATTTCAAGATGATTGAACGCTATCCCATCATCAAGGACATGAGAGACCAGCTCAATCTTGACCTTGATTACTAAAACCAGTGCAAATCTTTGTAAACAGACGTGCTGATTTCCCCATTTTGCCGTAATTTCGGCCTTCAAATTGATTCATTAACCTTAATATAAACAGGGATATGGCCGAAGTGATCAGGATGCCTCTCCTCAGCGATACAATGACCGAGGGCAAAATCGTCAAATGGAACAAGAACGTAGGCGATACGGTCAAAAGTGATGATGTACTGGCAGATGTGGAAACAGACAAGGCCACCATGGAAGTGGTGGGCTATGCAGATGGAACTTTGCTTTATGTAGGCATAAAAGAGGGAGAAGCTGCCAAAATCAATGAAATCATTGCCATTGTAGGCAAGCCTGGCGAAGACATCCAAGGCTATCTTGCAGCAGAAACTGGAGCTTCAACACCTGCTCCTGCGCCTGCTGCTCCATCAGCTACCCCAGCTGCTGCAATCAGTCAAGCTCCTGTAGTGACACCAGAGCAGTTGGGTGTTACTGTGATCAGGATGCCCTTGCTGAGTGATACCATGACTTCTGGTAAAATCGTTCAATGGAATAAAAAAGTGGGTGATACCGTCAAAAGTGACGATAACCTCGCTGATGTTGAAACAGACAAAGCAACCATGGAAGTGGTGGGCTATGCAGATGGCACTTTGCTGCACATTGGTGTTCCTGATGGTGAATCAGCCAAAATCAATGACGTCATCGCCATTATCGGTAACGCCGGCACTGATATCACAGGACTGCTTGCATCACTCAATTCCAATGGAACGGCGCCTGCAGCTGCAACTCCATCAGCATCAACCCCAATACCTGCAGCAGTTGCTACGAGCACCCCGGCTACTACGACTTCTCATGAAAATACAGACGGAAGGCTGAAAGCCTCTCCCTTGGCCAAAATACTTGCCAAAGACAAGGGCATTGACCTTTCCAAGGTCATTGGATCTGGAGATGGCGGAAGAATCATCAAAAAGGATGTGGACGACTTCAAGGCAGCGCCAGCAGCAGCACAAACTGCAGCAGCAGCCCCAGCCGCCGCAAAAGTCCTGGTTTCCGGACAAGAAGGGTATACTGATACACAGCTCACTTCCATGCGCAAAACCATTGCCAGAAGACTTGGGGAGAGCATGTTCACAGCACCGCATTTCTACCTTACCATGGAGATTTGCATGGACAATGCCATCAAGGCTCGTGTACAGATGAACGAGGTAAGCCCTACAAAGATTTCTTTTCAGGACATGCTGATCAAGGCATCAGCCCTGGCATTGAAAAAACATCCTGCTGTGAACAGCAGCTGGATGGGTGATTTCATCAGAACTTATGACCACGTGCACATTGGCTCTGCTATTGCCCTGCCTGAAGGCCTCATTGTTCCTGTATTGAGGTTTGCAGACCAGAAAACCCTCTCCCAAATTGCACTGGAATCCAAAGAGCTCTATGACAAGGCAAGGAACAAGAAAATTCAACCACAGGATTTCACAGGAAATACATTTACTATTTCCAATCTTGGCATGATGGACATAGATGAATTCACCGCCATCATCAACCCGCCTGACAGCTGTATCCTTGCCGTTGGCAAGATCAAAGAGGTGGTGATCAGAAAAGGTGAAGGCTTTACCACCACACAGATGATGAAGGTAACCCTGAGCTGCGATCACCGCAGTGTTGATGGCGCAGTAGGTGCAAGCTTCCTGCAAACGCTCAAAAAATACATGGAGAACCCAGTAACGATGCTGGTTTGACCTATATGATCTACTTAAAGCCGGTCTAGCACCGGCTTTTTTATGTTATCAATACTATGCCAAATAAGAAAACCCTTGTCATCGGAGCTTCAACCAATCCTGCACAGTACAGCCATCTTGCTGTCAAGAAATTGCTTGCTGCAGGCCATGAGGTAGAAGCCATCGGAAGGGAGGAATTCAACATAGAAAATATTGCAATCGGCACCACAATGTCTCCATTTGAGGGAATAGATACCGTAACCATTTACCTCAATGCAGACAGGCAAAAAGCTTACCAAGAATACATCCTTTCGCTCCATCCCAAGCGCATCATCTTCAATCCTGGTGCAGAAAATACAAGCTTTTTTAATGCAGCAACAAACAAGGGAATTGATGCGTTAGAGGCCTGCACCTTGGTCATGATCTCCGCCGGCACGTATTAAAATTTGCTCACTCAGACCAGCGGCTAATCTCACCACTTACAATCTATTTAAGGGCATTTGCGTAATTACTGCAACATTTGACTTAAGCTAAATACGTACTAATACTCAATCTGTTTGAATTAATACTATTTGCATAATATTCTTCACATAGCCACCGTTACTTTGTCAGACCAATCAAATCCATTTTATGAAAAAGCTATTTACTTCTTTCGCCTTAACCCTGATTTTTGCAGTCGTTTCCTCCAATGCAAGTGCACAGAGAATGTTTGATGCACTTCCTGAAACCGCAAAATTTTTGCCCAGTGCAGTTGAAGGCCTGTTCAACCTGAATCCAGGTGCCGCAGTAGATGTAAAGTTCACCCAGGGCTTTCATGTTAATGGTGTGGTCAAATCCAACAAGAAGGTCTATGACAACTTGCAAACCATTGTTATCGAAAGCACCAACTATAAAGCAAACCTGTTCATTTCCAAAACAATCGATCAAGACAACAAAATCAAATATGTTGGAAGAATGCTTGGACGTGGATTTCAGGACGGCATTGAATTGAAAATGGACAATGCCGGCAACAACATTATCAAAAAAATCAACCTGAAAGATATGATCGTTGAGTAAACTCAACCTGGCCCGTTTTTAGTCCTATCCCCCTATCCAATCCAATCCAACCAGTCATGAAAAATCTTACCCTCCTTGTGCTTGTTGCAGCAATTTTAACTGCAAGCACAGCCAAAGCTGCTCCTACGCTGAACAGCTATCCTTCTGCCACTGCGACATTGTTTATGGACTTTGACGGACATGATGTAAACAGCTCCATGTGGAACTATGGCACACCATTTTCTTGTTTACCGGCTACAATGACCGATGCACAAATCACAGAAGCCTTCAATAGGGTGGCCGAAGATTTCAGGCCTTTCAACATCAATGTAACCACTGACCTCGCAAAATTCCTTGCCGCTCCCATTTCCCAAAGAATTCGCATCGTTGTAACCCCTACCAGCGCATGGTACGCAGGTGTTGCAGGCATCGCTTATGTCACATCCTTTACATGGGGCGATGACACACCAGCATTTGTCTTCAGTGACCGTCTTGGAAACAATGCCAAGAAAGTTGCAGAAGCAGTATCTCACGAAAGTGGACATACACTGGGCCTTTATCACCAGTCTTCTTATAGCACAACATGCACACTGAACAGTGCTTACCATACTGGGGCAGGAAATGGAGAAACCTCCTGGGGACCCATCATGGGAAATGTTGCTTCCAGAAATACCACACAATGGAACTTCGGCCCAACCCCTAATGGTTGCAGCTATCTTCAAGATAACCTTGGTGTGATCACTACAACCAATGGATTTGGTTACAGACCCGATGATTATGCTGATCTTTATACCAATGCAAGCCCAATCACGATTAGCAACAATGCTTTTAACAAGGCTGGCGTAATCAGCACCACAGCTGACAAGGATTATTTCCGAATTGACTTGAGCCAGAAGGGCATGGTAAAATTAAATGTTAGCCCTTTTAGTGTTGGAACAGGAAACAGCGGCGCCAACCTTGATGTTAAAATCATCCTCCAGGATGCAAAAGGAACTGAAATCAGAACCTTTGAAATTGCCGATTCTCTGAATGCAAGAATGGATACAATGTTGAATGCTGGCACCTATTATGTAATCATTGATGGAACAGGAAATGTCAATGCAGGCAATGATTATGGAAGCCTTGGGGCTTATACCATAGATGGAACGTATTCCGGCACCACCACTACAAGCACAACAACAAATACTGTAAACAATGCGGTTGTAACTGGTGTTAAAGTCAAAAATGGCAACAAACTCAACTGGAACGCATCCGACCTGAAAGGTACAGCTGCAATAAGTGTGATGGTTGCAACAGAAGAAGGTGACTTCAAGGAAATTGCCAGACCAGCAATGAATGCAAACAGCTATGTACACCAAGTAGTTGCACCTGCTGCCTACACCTATGTGCTGAAATTCATTGAAAAAGACGGATCTGTCCAGTTCAGCAACAGTGTTACCATAGAGAACAAAAATGATGGCGCTGGAATTTTCAAGGTAATCAAGCAAGCGCAGCAACCTGTGATTGTCAATGCTGCGGAGCCCTATCAATACCAGGTTGTAGACAATTTTGGCCACGTTGTTATGGCAGGAAAAGCCGCTGCAGGTACCAAAACAATTGATGTGAGAAACCAGCCAGCAGGAATATACAACCTGAGGTTGCTCAACGACACAGAAATCAGAACTGAAAAGTTCATGAACAGATAATTATCGACTTATCATAAATGGTAATATTGGTTGGAATGAACCCTCCCTTGTCTAAGGGAGGGTTCCCTTTTTAAAAGGATACGGCGTTTATACGTAAATACTGCAGCTTTTAACTGAACTGGAATAAGTACAAACACTCAATCTCAATGAATAAATACGCCATGCACACTAACTGATTAAAACCCGGCGTTATTTTGTTGTACAAACCAAAAAACAAGAATAAAAAACAGAGACCAGCACAATTGTAAAGCCCGTTTTTGATCCGATATCCAACCCAAACCAATCCTATTCCAAACCATCCAATAACCATTCTAATGAAAAAGTTTTCCCTCATCGTGCTATTCGCAGCCTTCATCGCTGCTGGCACAGCAAAAGCCGCCCCTTCTCTCAACAGCTTACCTACAGCAACTGCAACAATTCTTCTCGACTTTGATGGACATGATGTCAACAGCTCTATGTGGAACTATGGCACACCATTTACCTGTTTGCCAGCAACCATGACCGATGCTCAAATCACAGAAGCTTACAACAGGGTAGCAGAAGATTTCAGACCCTTCAACATCAACATTACTACTGACCTAGCAAAATTTCTTGCCGCACCTCTCTCTCAAAGGGTACGCATCATCATCACCCCAACAAGTGCATGGTATGCAGGTGTAGCAGGTATCGCATATGTAACCTCTTTCACTTGGGGTGATGATACTCCCGCTTTCGTTTTCAGCGATAGGCTGATCAACGATCCAAAAAGAGTCGCAGAGGCCATCTCCCACGAAACAGGACATACCCTCGGACTCTATCACCAGTCCGCTTACGATGCCAACTGTATACTCACAAGCGCTTACAGTACAGGTATTGGAACCGGTGTCACTTCCTGGGGACCCATCATGGGAAATGTAGCCTCCAAAAATGTAACGCAGTGGAATTATGGCGCAACTCCCAATGGATGTAGCTATCTCCAAGACAACCTCAACGTCATCACAACAACAAACGGATTCGGTTACAGAGCCGACGACCACGCCGATGCACTCAAATCTGCAACAGCCATCACCATGACTAACAATGCGTTTGCAGCCAATGGCATCATCACTACAAGTACTGACAAAGATTTCTTTAAAGTAACACTCGGTACCACAGGCACTTTCAAACTGAATGCAATCCCTTACAATGTTGGAGCTGATTACAGTGGTGCCAACCTTGATATCAAAGTTACCTTGATGACTTCTAGGGGTGCTGTAGTTGGAAACTACGATTTCACTGATTCCCTCAATGCAAAAATTGATACTACCCTGAAAGCCGGCACTTATATTGTAGTGGTTGATGGTAGTGCAAGTGTCAATTCTTCCAACGACTATGGCAGCCTGGGTGCCTATACCCTGAATGGTACTTTTGGTGCAGCCACCACAACTACCACAACTACTACCACCACTACAACTAATGGTAGGAAAACTGCGGCAAACCTTGACATCAACACTGCAAGTGAAGAAACATCTGCAACAATCTTCAAAGTGATCAAGCAAGTACAACAACCTCTCATTGTAAACGCCACTGAATCCTACGACTACATGGTGGTTGACAACTACGGCCGCATCATCCTCAACGGCAAAGCTGCCGCAGGTACAAAAACCATCGACATCAGAAACCAGCCCGCTGGCATCTATAACCTCAGGCTGATCAACGCAAATGAACAAAGAACTGAAAAGTTCATGAACAGATAATGAACGACTTATCATCAATGGTAATATTGGTTGGAATGAACCCTCCCTTGTCTAAGGGAGGGTTCCCTTTTTAGATCATCCCAGCAACAACCATATCTGCTTATCTTTGCAGCATGACAGCATCAACCACAAGAGTAAGATTTGCCCCAAGCCCAACAGGGGGGCTCCATCTCGGCGGGGTCAGGACAGCCCTATTCAATTACTTGTTTGCCCATAAAAACAAGGGGCAATTTATCCTGCGTATAGAGGACACAGATCAGGGAAGATTCGTTCCGGGCGCAGAACAATACATCATTGACTGCCTTGACTGGTGCGGCATTTCACCTGACGAAGGTCCGCACAAGGAAGGAGCCTATGGCCCCTACCGTCAATCAGAAAGGAAAAGCAATTACAAGAAATATGCTGAACAGCTCATTGAACAGGGACATGCTTATTATGCATTTGATACGCCTGAAGAGCTGGAAAAAATGCGGGATGCCTTTCGCTCAGAAAGCAATCCCTCTCCACAATACGACAGCAAGGTCAGGCTGCAAATGAACAATTCCCTGACACTGCCCAAGGAGAAAGTAACTGAACTGATCAAGCAGGGAACGCCCCATGTTGTTCGCATCAAAATGCCACCCTCAACTGAAGTGACCTTTCAAGACATGATCAGGGGAGAGATCACGTTCAATACCAACCAAGTAGATGACAAGGTCCTGCTCAAAGGAGATGAAATGCCAACCTACCACCTGGCAGTTGTAGTTGACGACTACGAAATGAAAATCACCCATGCATTCAGGGGTGAAGAATGGTTGCCTTCAGCGCCGGTACATGTATTGCTTTGGGATTACCTCGGATGGAAAGACCAAATGCCCCAGTGGGCACATCTCCCATTGATCCTGAAGCCGGATGGACAAGGAAAATTGAGCAAAAGGGATGGTGACCGACTTGGATTTCCAGTTTTTGCCATGGACTGGCAGGACCCCAAATCAAATGAACTGACCAAAGGATTCAAGGAAATGGGCTTCCTACCCGAAGCATTCATCAACATGCTGGCCATGTTGGGTTGGAATGATGGCAGTGGCGAGGAGATTTTTAGCCTTGAGCAACTCATAGAAAGATTTTCAATTGAAAGGATCCACAAGGGTGGTGCAAAATTTGATTTTGAAAAAGCCAAGTGGTTCAACCAGGAATGGATCAAAAGAAGCGAAACAGTAAGGCTCCTTCCTTTGGTGCAGGAAATGCTAAAGAAAAATGATATTGATGCCAATGAAGAAGCGCTCATTGACATCATTCCCATGGTAAAAGAAAGGTGCCAGCTGCTCAATGATTTTGTAGCACAGGTGGCCTATTTCTTCAAAGACCCTCTGGAAATTGACCTCGCCTCCATTCAGCCCAAATGGGATGATAAAAAGCAGGCATTTTTTGAGGAATGGAAAACAACAGTTCAAGGAATTGAAACTTGGGAACCAACAGCAATTGAGCATTCTTTCAAGGAGGCAGCTGCCCTTGCCCAAATCAAACCAGGAGAACTGCAACTTCCCCTCCGCATCATGCTGGTGGGTGCCAAATTTGGTCCAACCGTATTTGACATTGCCTCCAGGATTGGAAAGGAAGCCACAACCAGAAGGATAGAACATTGCCTTTCACTGCTGTCACAATAACCACAACATGGAAAATCAACACTCAAAAAGACCGCTGCGTGTCCTGATTGCGAAAGTAGGACTGGATGGGCATGACAGGGGTGCAAAGGTGATTGCCACCTCACTCAGGGATGCAGGCATGGAAGTCATCTACACTGGCCTGCGCCAAACACCAGAGATGGTGGTTGAAGCGGCTTTGCAGGAGGATGTGGATGCAATAGGCGTCAGCATTCTCTCTGGCGCCCACATGACGGTTTTCCCCAGGATTATTGGGCTGATGAAAGCCAACAAGATGGACGATGTATTGCTGACTGGTGGCGGCATCATTCCAGAAGCAGACAGGCTGGCACTTGAGGCCATGGGAGTAGGTCAGCTTTTCCCACCTGGCACTTCCTCAACAGAAATTGCCAACTATATCAGGGACTGGACAAGCAAAAACAGGTCTTTTTAATGCCAGTACATTCATTAATTTTGCACCACTAAATCATATACATGGAATTCAGGATTGAAAAAGATACAATGGGTGAAGTTAGTGTGCCAGCGAATGCTTATTTCGGTGCCCAAACCCAGCGCAGCATTGACAATTTCAGGATCGCACAAGACATCAACAAGATGCCGAAAGAAATCATCTATGCATTTGCTTACCTGAAAAAAGCAGCTGCCATCACCAATTTTGAAGCCGGCGTTTTGTCAGAAGAAAAATCCAACCTGATTGGTGAAGTCTGTGATGAGATCCTGGAAGGAAAACTCAATGATTATTTCCCACTGGTTGTATGGCAAACAGGAAGCGGTACCCAAAGCAACATGAATGTCAATGAAGTAGTTGCCTACAGGGGACATGTCAAGAAAGGGGGCTCATTGACTGACAAGGAAAAATTCCTTCATCCCAATGATGATGTCAACAAATCACAATCCTCCAATGACACTTTTCCAACGGCCATGCACATCGCTGCATACAAAATGCTGATGGAAGTTACGTTACCTGGCATCGAGTGCTTGAGGGATACACTTGCGGAAAAAAGCAAGGCCTTCATGCATGTGGTAAAAATCGGAAGAACGCATTTCATGGATGCAACCCCATTGACAGTTGGGCAAGAGTTCAGCGGGTATGTATCACAACTCAACCATGGTATCAAGGCCATCAAGAATTCTCTTGAACACCTTGCTGAGCTTGCATTGGGCGGTACAGCTGTAGGTACCGGCATCAATACACCAGATAATTATGCAGAGAACGTAGCCAAGCACATTGCAGCACTAACGGGCCTTCCGTTTGTTACTGCAGAAAATAAATTTGAAGCATTGGCTGCTCATGACGCCATCGTGGAAGCACATGGCGCCTTGAAAACAGTTGCCGTAAGCCTGATGAAAATCGCCAATGATATTCGCATGTTGTCTTCTGGTCCAAGAAGTGGCATTGGTGAACTCTTCATTCCTGACAATGAGCCCGGTTCATCCATCATGCCAGGAAAAGTAAATCCCACACAGTGTGAGGCCCTGACCATGATTGCAGCGCAGGTATTGGGCAATGATGTGGCCATCAACATTGGTGGTGCTACTGGTCATTTTGAATTGAATGTTTTCAAACCCATGATGATCTACAATTTCCTGCACAGTGCGAGATTGATCGGAGAAGGTTGTGTAAGTTTCAACAACAAATGTGCTGTCGGCATTGAGCCACTGTATGACAATATTGACAAGCACCTGAACAATTCATTGATGCTGGTCACTTCACTCAATACCAAAATAGGATATTACAAATCTGCTGAGATTGCCCAAAAGGCACACAAGGAAGGAACAACCCTGAAACAAATGGCTGTGAAGCTTGGATACCTTACCGAAGCTGAATTTGATGCATGGGTGATCCCCTCAGAGATGGTGGGAAAAATCAGCTAGGAGACATCAACCCAGGTCAATCTCCGTATTGTCGCCGATGTTCAGTGTACGGGTCTCCCCTTTGATTTCTGTGTCTGAACCAATCAGCGAATCATGGAGCACCACGTCATAAAGTTTGGAATAGGCGCCTACGATCGAATCCTTGACAATCGAATACTGGATCAGTGTTTTTTCTCCAATCGAGACATTCGGGCCAATGATGGAATTCCTGATCTCACATCCCGGAGCAATGCTAACGGGAGGTATGATGATAGTATTTTCAAATGAATGTTCGGCAGCAACATCTCCCCCCCATTTTTTCAAAAGGGTGGCATTGCCCTCAAGCAATGTTTCTTTTTTCCCGCAGTCAAACCAATTAGAGACCTTGAAGGTGGTGAACTGTGTACCGCCGGCAATCATGCATTCCAATGCAGGTGTAAGGCCATGTTCCTCCCCTTCCTGGGTCATGTTGCTCATCATCTTGGACAAACAATCAAACAACAGGGATGAATCCTTGATCTTGTAAATTCCCACCAGGGCATTGTTTGTACGAGGAATCTGAGGCTTTTCAATTACCCGGCTCACATTCCCTGACTCATCCGTTTCAGCAACACCAAAATCACGGGGATCATCCACTTTTTTTATACCAAGCACCGAACCTTCAGTGGCCAGGAATTCGGTTGCGTTGTACTCGCAAATGGTATCCCCCAAGACAATGATAACCTCATCGTTGCCCACTGCTTCTTTGCACAAATACACGGCATGTCCAAGGCCCTTTCGTTCATGCTGTTGAATGATGGTGATGTTAAGATGGGGATAATGGGCCTTTGCATAGTCCTGGATCTTGTTGCCCAAATATCCTACAACCAGTACAATATCCTTGATGCCTGCATCGGACAATTGATCGATGATGATGCTCAAGATGGTCTTGCCTGCAAGCGGAATCAATGCCTTGGGTTGTGTATAGGTATGGGGCCTTAGTTTTGTTCCGGCCCCTGCAACAGGTATGATCGCTTTCATCTGATTTATTTTGGTTTTAACGCTGGCTTGCAATGAGCAGGTTCAGGTCGGTGTATTTCAGGTTGAAGCGTTGGCTGAGGTGAAAATTGGTGAGTGAGCCCTTGAAAAGATAAATACCATTGCGGATATTGAGCTGGTGCCAGACCAGTTTTTCAAGACCGCCTTCATCCCCAATCGTCAGCAGAAGCGGCATCAAAACATTGCTAATGGCCTGAGAAGCGGTCCTGGCAAATCCGGAGGGAATATTGGGTACGCCGTAATGGATGACACCAAATTTTGATACAACAGGTTCCTCATGTGAGGTCACTTCAGAAGTTTCAAAACATCCGCCACGGTCTATGCTAACATCTACAATCACACTTCCCGGCCTCATCATGGATACCATTTCTTCACTCACCACCACTGGTGTTCTGCCACCTGATGAGGTCAGTGCGCCAACCGCCACATCACAGGTTTTCAGTTGCTTGGCCAACACTTTGGGCTCCAATACTGAAGTCCATAACCTGACCCCGATATTGTTCTGGAGCCTCTTGAGCTTGTAGATATTGTTATCGAAAACCTTTACGCTGGCACCCATTGCCAGGGCAGTCCTGGCGGCATATTCGCCTACAATGCCGGCGCCGATGATGATGACCTTGGTAGGCGGAATACCAGAGATACCGCCCAGCAACATGCCTTTTCCGTTGTTGGCGCTGCTGAGGTACTGCCCAGCAATCAGCATCACCGAGCTCCCAGCAATTTCACTCATGCTTCTCACAATCGGATTATGTCCAGACTCATCTTTAAGGTTTTCAAATGAAAGGGCGGTCACTTTTTTTTCCATCATCTTTTCCAGGATATGTGATTTCATCACCGGAAGATGAATGGGAGAAATGATGGTTTGACCTACTGTAAGCAAAGGAATCTCTTCATCAGAAACGGGAGCTGATTTGACGATCAATTCACTCCTGAAAATTTCTTTTTTATCATACACAATGATGGCGCCAGCTTCTGCATAATCCTTGTCGGAAAAATGGGCTCCCTCGCCAGCCTTGTTTTCCACCGATACCGTGTGGCCATTGTTGACGAGAACTCCTACGGCATCCGGGCTCAGGGCAATCCTGTTTTCTTGAAAGGCATTTTCCTTGGGAATGGCGATAGAAAGGGAAGAACCCTGCGGTTTGATGTCCAACGTTTCTTCAAGTGGCTCAAAACTGATTCCTGAACTGATATATGGCTTCCTTGGCATCATTGATGAATAATGTTCAAGTTAATCAATTTTTGCCTGACAGGACCCTTATATGACGATGATCAATATCTGGCGAAGCCAAGATCACATGAAGAGAATTTTCTGGAATGATGCCCATTGCTTTCTGGGGCCATTCCACAAGGCAAAGATCACCACTGTAAAGATGGTCCTCAATTCCAGCCCTGATGGCCTCTTCCTCATCCTCAAGCCGATACAGGTCAATATGGTGAACCTTGGTTCTTGGACCGAGCGTTTTGGCCTCATATTCGTTCACAAGAGCAAAGGTTGGACTGCTGACCATCTCATCTACTCCCAAGGCCTTGCACAATGCCTTGATCAAGGTGGTTTTACCCGCACCCAGGTCACCTTCGAAAGTGACCACCTCATAGAGCCGAACGTGGGCAGCGAGTTGTTCCGCTATTTTAGACAAAGCTGACAATTCGTATGTTTGGTTCATCAATTCCATATCCTGCAAAGGTAATTTAATCAGTAAATTCGTAGTATGGAAACAATTCAATGGAAAGTGGATGGGATGACCTGTGCGAACTGTGCCCTTGCCATCAACAAGTATCTTGGTAAACAAGGGGCACAAAACATCCGGGTCAACCCCATCGATGGTGATGTGTCATTTGATATTGTTGAAAGTTCATCAACCAATATTCTGAAAGAAGGTATCCATGATCTGGGATACAATGTGGTAGATACCAAAGCCTCTGCTGGTCCAAAAAAAACCAGGTTACTTTCTACCCAAACACAAAGGTTGATTTTCTGTCTTCCTTTCACACTGGTCCTGATGTTGCACATGCTGGAAAGGTGGATCCATATTCACTGGCTGATGAATCCATGGCTACAGCTGGCACTCTGCATACCGGTATACTTGGTGGGCATGTCGTTCTTCGGCAAAAGTGCCATCAAAAGCATCCGCAACCGAATGCCCAACATGAACGTACTCGTAGCCCTAGGTGCTTCAGCAGCATTCTTCTACAGCTTGATTGGAACCTTGATGGGACAGGGTGAACAGTATTTGTTTTATGAAACTGCCGCCACCATCATCACCCTGGTTTTCTTTGGCAACTACCTTGAGGATGCCTCCATGCAATCCACACAAAGGGCGCTGAAGGCATTGATGAAGTCCCAAAAGGTAATGGCCAACATGATTGCCTTTGACGAGCACCACCAGGAAGTCATCCTTCCGATTGAGAATACACAACTCAAGGTGGGAGACCTTGTGCTGGTAAGGAGTGGAGAGCAGGTTCCCATCGACTGCAAAATCCTCTGGGGTGATGCACACGTCAACGAATCTCTTCTCACCGGAGAAAGCATTCCGGTGCACAAGGTGGCAAAAGACAATATCATTGGAGGAAGCATCGTCGAATCAGGCTCGTTGAAAGCACAGGTCACTGCCACTGGAAATGATACTGTACTGGCTGGGATCCTCAACCTTGTCAAACAGGCCCAAGGCGAAAAACCACCCATCCAACACCTGGCAGACAAGATCAGTGGAATTTTTGTTCCCTTGGTGGTGGGCATTGGGCTCCTGACCTTTATTGGGAACTATGTCTACCTGGCCAATCTTCCAAATGCTGAACAGGTTTTCACCCATGCATTGATGCGCAGCATTGCAGTACTCGTGATTGCCTGCCCCTGTGCGATGGGATTGGCTACCCCAGCAGCCATCGCCGTTGGAATGGGCAGGGCTGCCAGATCGGGGATCCTGTTCAGGAACGCAACAAGCCTTGAAAATTTCAGGAACATCACGCAGCTGGTATTCGATAAAACCGGAACCCTTACCACAGGATCCTTTGTGCTGGCGGATCACAAGGCCATCAACATAGAAGAGCAGGAATGGAAAAGCATTGTCTACTCACTTGAGCGGTATTCCAATCATCCTATTGCACAGTGCGTGTCAGCAGCTTTCAAGACAAAGGATGAAATACGTTGGAGTGCCATTGAAGAAGTAAAGGGCACGGGGATGAAGGGAACAGACAAGGATGGCAACATCTACTGGGCAGGCTCCTACAAGATTGCAAAAGACAAGACCAGCGAAGCTTCTCATAACGTATACCTCTTAAAAAATGATGTACTGATAGGCTGGATTGATGTACAAGATGAAGTGAGGCCTGAAGCAAAAGAGATCATCGCATACCTGAAAGGCCGTGGGCTGAAAACCATCTTGCTCAGTGGAGACAGGAAAGAGAAATGCGATCATATCGCAACACTGCTGGGCATTGATCAGGTGATTGCAGAACAAAGTCCTGAAGAAAAACTGGCAACAATTGACAGCCTCAACAAGGCCACTCCCACTGCCATGGTGGGCGATGGCATCAATGATGCACCCGCACTCGCAAAGGCCACAATAGGCATCTCATTGAGTGATGCTTCACAGCTGGCCATACAAAGCGCACAGGTGGTGTTGATGAACGCCGGATTGAAACAATTGCCAACAGCACTTGGATTGGGAAGGCATACCTATATCACCATCAAACAAAACCTGTTCTGGGCTTTTTTCTACAACATCATTGCCATACCCGTTGCAGCATTGGGTCTGTTGACTCCAACACTGGGAGCATTGGTGATGGGCATGAGTGATGTGGTGCTTGCCATCAATTCCGTAAGACTCTTTTTCAAAAAAGTGATTTAACCAAAATGAGTCAAAGCATGATGACACCCAAGGAAGTGCTGTTAACCTATTGGGGACATACAGCGTTTCGGACTTCCCAGGAAGAGATCATCAACAGTTTACTGGAAGGAAAAGATACGCTGGCCATACTTCCCACTGGAGGCGGAAAATCCGTTTGCTTCCAGGTTCCGGCAATGATGTTGGATGGATGTTGTCTTGTCATTTCTCCGTTGATTGCACTGATGGAAGACCAGGTGCAGCGCCTGCAGGAAATGGATATTCCAGCCATGGCCGTCATGTCTGGCATGAGCTATCAGGATACGGAGAATGCATTGGATGCCTGCATGAACGATGCCCTGAAATTTCTTTATGTATCACCAGAACGCCTGGAAACAAGGGCATTCAGAGATCGCCTCCAATCACTTCCTATCGCGATGATTGCAGTGGATGAAGCCCATTGCATTTCGCAATGGGGCTATGATTTTCGACCTTCTTATCTCCATATTGCAAAGATCCGTGAGTATTTGCCACGCATCCCTGTCATTGCTTTGACTGCATCAGCAACAGGAAAAGTCAAAGAAGATATTGCAGAAAAGCTGATCATGAAAAACCCAAGTTTTTTCATGACATCTTTCGCCAGAGAAAACCTCCGGTATGCTGCAGAAAAATGTGACGACAAGATCAACAGGATATTGCAATTGATAAAAACCACAGAGGGCACAGGCATCATCTATTGCAGAACAAGAAGAAGAACAAAAGAGATCAGCGACCTGCTCAAACAACATGGCATCAGTTGTGATTTTTACCATGCTGGTCTCACACAGGACTCAAGAAAAGAGAAGCAGGAAAAATGGATCAAGGGCCATACCAAAATCATTGCCTGCACCAATGCCTTTGGCATGGGGATTGACAAACCTGATGTACGCATGGTTATTCATGCAGACATGCCGGATTGTCTTGAAAACTATTACCAGGAGGCCGGTCGGGCAGGCAGGGACGGAAAAACAGCACATGCATACTTGTTATACAGGGAAACTGAAATACAAGAAATGCTGCAGTTGCCCAATACCAGATTCCCCGATTTGAAAACCATCAGAAACGTATACCACGCACTGGCGAATTATCACCAGGTTCCAACAGGAATGGGCCAAGGCCGGTATTTTGATTTTGAGATGGAAGACTTCATGGAGAAATTCAAGTTGAACATGAATGAGGTCGTATACAGCTTACAGGCCCTGAAACAGGAACAAATCATTTCCTACCTGGAAAGGGTCTACATGCCCTCTACTGTCCAATTCATCAGCGACAAGGCATATATCGAGGAATTCGAAAATGGATATCCTGCATATGAACCGATGATCAAAGCCTTGCTGAGAAACTATGCAGGCGTATTTGATATTGCCGTTAAGATCAGTGAAATGAAACTTTCATGGTTGCTCAAGCGAGACTTGATCACCATACATGAACAGCTGGCTGCCCTGCACCGTGCAGGAATCATTGCCTATCACCCGAAAAAAGAAACACCACAGATTTGTTATCTGCAAGACCGGATCAAGGCTGATGAACTCCATATCGACCATGAATCCTATTTCAAACGAAAAAAGGAATTCACCCAACGCATAGAGAACATGATTCAATATGCCAAAACCGAATCATGCCGCTCCGCTTTCATTGGAAGCTATTTTGGTGATCAGGGAATGACATCATGTGGTCATTGTGACTGCTGTATCAACAAGGCAAATTCAGGTTCACGGGAAAATAATTTTAGCACTGATCTGGATAAAATCATTCAATTGCTCCAACTGAAATCGTGCACACAGGAGGAAATCATTGTACAATCAGGTGTAGAAAAAACGGCAGCAAAAAAGATCCTACTTGCTTTGATGGCAGAAGAGAAAATATCAATAGACCTGATGGGCAAGATCTGTATCAGGTAAAAAAAAAGGGCCCGGATAGAAATCCAGCCCGTTTTAAAATCCAATATCCTATGAAAAACCGGTGTGAAGATATAGGAATTATGGAGAATCTAGAAATATTGTGAATGAAATCCCGCGAATTGCTGCAAAACATTGATTATCTGACTGTTAAGTAGTAAAATATAAGGGTCAATACCAAGCATCTTTGAAATGGGCTGTCTTGCAATAGCAAAACGGGATCAGATCATGAGATAAAACCTGTTTAACAAAATTTTATTGGCACTCCTTGCCTATTATCCAACTTTAATAATTTTATTTGTTGTAAACCTACTCATATGTCATCCAACACAAAACCTAGAATCTTGCTTTGCGAAGACGATCCGAATCTTGGACTCGTATTGAAAAATTTCCTGGAGCTCAATGACTATGAAGTGATACTGGAGCGGGATGGTCGGCTAGGCCTCGCAGCATTCCAGCGCGAAAAATTTGACATCTGCCTGCTTGATGTCATGATGCCTAAAATGGACGGATTCCAGTTGGCCGAAGAGATCAGGGACATCAATCCAGACATTCCTTTGTTTTTCCTTTCTGCCAAATCCATGAAAGAAGATCAAATCAAAGGCTACAAGCTTGGGGCAGATGACTATATCACGAAGCCATTTGATTCTGAACTATTGCTCTTCAAAATCAAAGCCATCCTGAAAAGAAATGAAGAGCAAAACAGGGAACAAGAAAATACAGAATACGATCTTGGAAAATATCATTTCATCCCCAAATTGCGTGAGCTTTCTGCAGATGGTTCAAAGGTAACCCTCTCACCCAAGGAGAATGAACTCCTGAAAATGTTGAGTGAATACAAGAACGACCTGTTGCAAAGAGAGTTGGCCCTCAAGAAAATTTGGGGCAATGACAACTATTTCAATGGAAGGAGCATGGATGTGTACATTGCAAAACTAAGAAAATACCTCAGGGATGATCCCAATGTTGAAATTGTGAACATCCATGGCAATGGGTTCAGGCTGATTGTCAAGTAAAATTATTCCTTGTTCTCAAAGTTTTTAAGGGGCATATCGAATACCACGGTAAGCCCCTTTTCATTTTTGAACATGATGGAAGCCTGGAGCATATCAACCCTTTTCCTGATATTGTTCACACCATTGCCACCACCATTGATGGTTTGATGGGTAAATTTTTCAGGCATGCCAGTGCCATTATCTGAAATGATGATCCTCAGGTTATCATCCAGCACAATTTTCATGTCAATTTTTTTAGTACCAGCGTACTTGATGGCATTGTTGATGATCTCCTTGATGATCATGAAAATATTTCGCCTTGTGCGTCCACTGACAAACATTTCAGGATAATTCGAAGGTTCACTGATTTCAAGATTGATCCCTGCGGCTGACAATCTGCTGGATGCATATTGTCGGACATAAGACATCAAACTGATCAAACTGTCATTGGTGATGTTCAGCGCCCAGACGATTTCATTCATGTCTTGGACCATTTTATCAGAAGCCTCTCCAATTTTTTCAAAAAGTAATTTTCTGGAGGGTTCCACTTCCTTCTCTTTTAGCAGGCTGGTCATTAAGGTAAGTGCTGTAAGGTTACCGCCAATGTCGTCATGCAAGTCCATTGCAATTCTTACCCTTTCTTGTTCCAGTATTTGCTTTTTCTCCAATGCCCGTTTTTGTGTTGAAAGCTTTTTATTGAAGTACCAGTTCACTGGAAAATAAAGCAGGATCAGGATTACAAACATTAGAATAACCCTGAAAAACCTGGTCTTGAAAAAAATGGGCAGCACCTCGAGCTTGACCTTAAACTGGTCTGACATGATACCACTGCGCTTTCCCATCAGTTGTATGGTAATTTCATAATTACCAGCATCAAGATTGAACAAGGACAAACTTTTCGAGGTATTGCTGATATTCCATTCCTCATCATCCTTCATCTTAAACCTCAATAAAAAATCATTGTCGTTGGAAAAATTAAGCGCCGAGAATTCTAAATTCAAGCTTTCATTGTACTTTATCTTGAATACCGGATTATTCCTCAAGAGGTAAACCACTGAATCACTCAGAACATTTCCATTCCTCATAACCGAATACAGCATCAACTTTGGCTTGATGATACTCTGCCGCAATTTCCCGTCGAAAAAAGAAATGACTCCTTTGGTAGTTGCCAAGAAGAATTCCTTTTTATCAATATCATGGTCTACCCCAATTTCAAATTCTTCAGAAGGCAATCCGTCTTTTTTCAAGAAGGTGGAAAAAGTGCCAGTGGGCATGTGCATGATCGACATGCCACGGTTGGTTCCAATGAGCAATTTGCCATCCCTCATGGCATGTATGGAAGTGATGGAATTGGAAATCAATCCATCTTTCATGGTAAATACCTTGAGCTGCTTGCGCTTAAAGTCAAAACAAAGCAACCCATCACCTTCGGAACCCACCCAAAGAAATCCACCATTATAGACCAAGTCATAAACACTGAGCTTAGAAAAATCAAAACTTTGATTGACCAACTGGTCTATGTGAATGAATTCTTTTTCACCGTGAAATTTGATGGCAAATCCCCGATGATGTCCTACTGCAATATCTCCCTCATCAGAACTTGCAACATTATCAAGATGTGAAATTTCCTTTTTACTAGACCCCTTCCCAAAATAAAGGTACTGTTGAACGAATCCTGTTTTGGAATCATAATTCAACAATCCGTTGTTAGGAGTTGCGAACAAATAATTTCCATTTGCACCCTTTGCAATTGAATAGACCAAGGCATTCCCCAGTATGGAATTTCCCTTTAATTCACTTGGCTTTAACAAGATATAATCTGTTGGCCGTTTTTTTAATTCAAGTACACCTATAGAGGTAGCCAACCACCACCTGTTTGATGAAAGTTGAAGAATGCTAAAATACTGAATTGCCTTAGGGTCAAGTTCAGGAGCAAATTTCAGGGAGATAAAATCGTTACCAGATCTGTTGTATATGGAGATGCCTCTGTATGCCACAGAAATGATATGATTGTCTGAACTGGACAGGCCTACGTATCGCCCAAAAGAAAATTGATCATTTAGTTTGGCAATGGCCTTGTAATTGTTAAACTGATTATAATCACTGTTGTAGTGATACAGACCAGATTCTCCTCCTAGCCAAATACCACCTTCTCTGTCCATTATAATATCCTTCCAAACAGCTATTCCTGGCTCGAGAGGTGACAGCCATGATATGTTGAGATCCTGCAGTTTTTTTGTGCCTTTGTAATATAGCTGAATCCCTTTTAGTTCGTTTGCAATCCACAAAGTTCCGTTTTTGTCAACAGCCAGATTGGTAATAGGTGCAGTACCACTCAGTATTGTGGATCGTTTTAAGGTTGATTGATGAGCTTCCGGATTAAGCTGTAGGTCAAAAATTCCATTGGTAGTGGCCAGTAAGAACGATTGATCAGTAATCTCAACCAAATCATTCACATGACCGATGGACAGGTTATGGACCAGTTCTTTGAAAAATTTCTCATTGGATTTTTGATAAAAAATATGACCGCTGTAGTCTATAGCCCACAAAGTTCCCCTTGCATCTTCAGCAAACGCGACTATTTCCTTATTGGCCTGAACTGCCTTTACCTCTACTTTGATGTACCGCTCTGTAACAGGATCAAAATAACTGATGCCTGTTTCAGCACCAATCCAAATCAACCCTTTTTTATCGATGTACAAAGTATTGATATAGCGATCTTCCAATTGTCGATTGACTGGAATCGGAAAATTCCTGATCTTAAAAGTGTTCAGGTCAATCCTAGAAAGTCCAAAATTTTCAGAAGCCACCCAAAGCATGCCTGTTTTATCCTCATGCATCTTGAAAACCCTTGTACCGCCCAAACTTGAACTGTCCAATGGATCATGCAAAAAATTCCTGAAATGTGTTCCATCAAACATGCTCAGTCCGAACCTGGTTCCGGCCCATATGAAACCCTTGCGGTCCTGGTATAAACTTTCTACACCATTTCCGGGGAGACCGTTGCTTGAATTGAAATTTTGAAAATTGAGGTTGAAATATTGAGCCTGTCCTGCTTGAAACAGCAACAACAAAACCAGCACTGATATTGATCGAATCGACTTCAATGTTGTGGTATGATCAAAAAAGTAAATTGTCGTTGGGCCTTTGTAGGGTACGACCAAGGTGTTCATACGCACGGCGTGTTACCTCTCTGCCCCTTGAGGTTCTTTGAAGAAAACCCTCCTGTATCAAAAAAGGTTCATATACATCTTCGATTGTGCCTGCTTCCTCTCCAACTGCAGTGGCAATGGTCCCCAATCCGACGGGTCCACCCTTGAACTTGTCGATAATGGTCGTCAGGATCCTGTTGTCCATTTCATCAAGCCCATGCTCATCAACATTGAGCGCCTTCAGTGCATGCTTTGTGATGTCCAAGGTGATGACTCCATTGCCAAGCACCTGTGCAAAATCCCGGACCCGTTTGAGCAGGCCGTTCGCAATCCTTGGAGTAGCCCTGCTTCTGCGGGAAATTTCACCAGCAGAATCGGAGGTGATTTTGGTGTTCAATATGCCTGCAGACCTGGTGATGATGCGCTCCAGCACTTCATTGGAATAATATTCCAGCCTTGATTTAATGGCGAACCTGGACAGCAAGGGTGCCGTCAGCAGTCCGCTTCTGGTTGTGGCGCCAATCAGGGTGAAGGGATTAAGGTTGATCTGAATTGTTTTTGCGCTGGGACCACTGTCAATCATGATGTCAATCTTGTAGTCTTCCATAGCCGAGTAGAGATACTCTTCCACCACATTGCTCAGGCGGTGAATTTCATCAATGAACAATACATCATTGGTTTCAAGGCTGGTCAGGAGCCCTGCCAGGTCCGCCGGCTTTTCAATCACCGGACCAGAGGTTTCTTTGATGTTGACACCCATTTCCCTGGCCACAATCCTGGACAATGTTGTTTTCCCCAAGCCCGGTGGTCCGTGGAACAAGACATGGTCAAGTGATTCAGACCGCATTTGAGCCGCCTTGATGAAGATCTTGAGGTTGTCAATGATTCCTGGTTGTCCTGAAAAATCTTCCAGGCTGGAAGGACGAATGGTATTTTCGTATTCCGCATCCGGAGAAAGAGAGGATTTGCCTACAGGATCTAAATGTGGGTTCATGCCTTGTGAAATTACACCAATAGAACGGAAAGGAAGCAAAATGTTCAGTTAAGGATTGACTTGGCCAAAACCCATAAATACTTCATTTTGCTAGCCCAAGACTACATTGATCATCTTGTTTTTCACGTAAATGATTTTTTTAGGCGGCTTCCCTTCCAGCCATTTCATGACAATGGGATCCACCAGCACCAAAGCTTCTACATCTGCCTGAGTTGCATTGACATCAATGTTAAGGGTGGTCCTGGTTTTGCCATTGATGGCAACAGGATATTCTTTGGAAGTTTCAACAAGGTATTTTTCCTCCACAGCAGGATAACTGGCATCCAATACCGAGCCTGTTTGCCCAGTAGTTGCCCACAACTCCTCTGCAATGTGCGGAGCATAAGGTGCCAACACGACGAGGAATTTGGCCAGCAGGTCCTTGGAGTGGCAATTCAGGTCGGTTAACTCATTGACACCAATCATGAAACTGCTCACTGCCGTATTGAAAGAAAAACGCGCAGTATCATCTTCCACTTTTTTAACCATCTTGTAAAATGCCTTCCATGCTGCATCCGAGGCTGTTGTGTCTGTCAGGACAGCACCTTTTTCGGCATCGTAAAACAACCTCCACAATTTTTTCATGAAGCGGTGCACCCCTTCAATCCCTTTGGTATCCCAGGGCTTGTCCTGCTCTACCGGACCAAGGAACATCTCGTACATCCTGAAAGTATCTGCGCCATATCGTTCGACGATGTCATCTGGATTGACGACATTGAAATAGCGCTTGCTCATTTTTTCCAAACGGCTTCCACATTTGTAAACACCATCTTCCGTAATAAAGGTTGCATCTGCAAAATCAGGTTTCCATTTGCGGAATGCTTCCATATCAAGATCCAATCCGTCTACCATGCTCACATCAACATGGAGTTCATCTGTTTCATGCTGGTCTTTCAGGCCTGCAGAGACAAACTGCTTTGTTCCCCTGATCCTGTAGACCAACCTTGAATCGCCACCGATCTTGCCCTGGTTCACCAGCCGCTTAAAGGGCTCATCAAAACCGATGTACCCCAGGTCAAACAAGGCTTTGGTCCACATCCTGCTGTACAGCAAATGTCCAACTGCGTGTTCTGTTCCTCCGATGTATACATCCACCTGACCCCAGTAATCACTGGCTTCCCTGCTGCAAAATGAATCGGCATTTTTTGGATCCATGTAACGCAGGAAATACCAACTGCTCCCTGCATAACCTGGCATGGTATTCACCTCCCTTGTACCGCCCTCAAATGCTGTCCATTCAGGAAGGTTGGCCAGGGGGCCTTGTGCCTCCGGACCAGGACTGAGGTCAGACATGGGTGGAAGCACGACTGGCAATGCAGCTGCTGACAAGGGCACCGCTGTTTCATCTTTCCAAACGATAGGGAAAGGTTCTCCCCAGTATCGCTGGCGGCTGAAAGCGGCATCCCTCATTTTATAATTGGTATGGCGTTTGCCAATCCCCAATTCCTCTAATTTATCGAGTGCAACTGCAATGGCATCCGACATCAGCAAGCCATTGAGAAAACCACTGTTCTCTAGCTTGGCCTCTTTGGTAGGGTTGGCTTCAGTACCATCATAAAAAGATCCGATGATATTGGTGATGGGGATGTTGAAATGGTTGGCAAACTTGAAATCACGCTCATCACCGCAGGGAACCGCCATGATGGCACCGGTACCATATCCAGCAAGTACATATTCGCTGATCCAGACAGGAATTTTCCTGTCTTCAAAGGGATGCTTGCAGTAGGTGCCGCTGAATACGCCTGTTATCTTTTTTTCTGCCATCCGCTCACGCTCACTCCGGCTATTCACATACTCAATGTAGCTGGCAACTGCTGTGGATTGTTCGGCGGTAGTGATAGATGACACCAGCTCATGTTCAGGGGCAATCACCATGAAGTCAATTCCAAAAATGGTGTCTGGCCTGGTCGTATAGACCTTGAGTTTTTTGCCTTCGGCAGATGGTTGAACAAGATCGAGTTCAAAATCGATTTCCGCACCAAAACTTTTTCCAATCCAGTTGGATTGCATGTCTTTCATGCTTTCACTGAAGTCTACGGTTTGAAGACCAGCCAAAAGGCGTTCAGCATATTCTGTTATCCTGAGATACCATTGGCGCAACTTCTTTTTGACAACAGGATGCCCGCCCCTCTCGCTTACGCCATTGATGACCTCATCATTGGCCAATACGGTACCAAGAGCCTCACACCAGTTCACTTCACCGATCCCACAAAAAGCTAGTCGGTAGTGCATCAGAATTTCAGCCTTCCTTTTATCTGAAAAAGCCTGCCATTCTGCTGCGGCAAAGGAAAGGTTCTTTTCGCCAGGGCATGGATTGGAAACATTTCCCTCTGTTTCAAAGATGGCGACCAATTCATTTATCCTTCTTGCTTTCTGCAGCTTACGGTCCATCCAGCTATCAAACAACTGCAGAAAGATCCATTGGGTCCATTTGTAATAATCCTGATCAGAAGTCCTTACTTCACGGTCCCAATCATAACAGAAGCCAATCTTGTCCAGCTGAGACCTGAAAGTGGCAATGTTCTGATTGGTAGAAACAGCAGGTGGAATACCATGTTCAATGGCATATTGCTCTGCGGGAAGCCCGAATGAATCATATCCCATCGGGTGCAAAACATTGAAGCCCTTCAATCGCTTGTAACGGCTGAACACATCACTGGCAATATATCCCAGGGGATGCCCCACATGCAGACCAGCCCCGCTTGGGTAGGGAAACATGTCCAGCACATAATATTTAGGCTTGGTGCTATCATTTGATACCTTGTACGCATTGCTGGCCTTCCAATTCTCCTGCCATTTCCGTTCAATATTCCTGAATGCGTATTCCATTTCTGTTGCTTTAATCGGGCGTAAAAAAAATTAACCTTTCCTCTAGGAAGCGCAAAAATACACAAACGCTTTAAAATTGCTATTTTTGACATGATTAGCCCGGGTAATTGAGGAACAAAATCCAAACCGAACATGACAGCACAGCGCAATGCATCAATGAAACGCAGCAAACCATCTTATTTCATGGCCATTTTGGGGGTAGCCCTGGTGCTCTTCATCTTGGGAATGCTGGGATGGTTGGTCATCAACGCCAGCAAACTGGAAACCTATTTCAAAGGAAGTGTTCAGGTCAATGCATTTGTGAGGGATGGCAGTCCTGATCGGGAAATCGACATTGTCAGAAAATCGATTGAAGGCAAGCCCTATGCCCGCAATGTGGAGTTCGTCACCAAAGAAGCTGCAAGAGCAAAATTCATCGGAGATGGCAATGAAGACTGGAACAAGGTCTTGGATTACAATCCTCTTCCGGCAAGCATAGACTTCTATCTCGAACCTGCATATGTGAACAAAGACAGCCTGAAAAAAATCACCAAAGAAATCACCAAAAACTTCATCATCAGTGAAGTGAAATATCCCGATGCTGTTGTGAGCAACCTGAACAATATTGTGAAGAAAACAGGATATTTTCTGCTGGCGTTGGCAGGAGTGCTGGCACTGATTGTGATCATCCTGATAGACAATACCATCAAACTGGCCATGTTCTCCAACCGTTTCCTGATCAAGACCATGCAAATGGTTGGTGCAACAAGGTGGTTCATCTCAAAACCATTTGACACCAAGGCCATCCTGAATGGGCTGACAAGCGCCATCATTGCCATCGCTGCACTGGTCATGATCATTTATGGCGTTGAGAACTGGTGGTTACCCGAAATCAAGGCCCTGAGAGACAATGGAATGCTGGCAGTACTTTTCACAGGTCTTATCCTTATCGGAATTAGCATTACCTTCATCAGTACACACAGGAGCGTGATGAAATACCTCAAAATGAAACTGGACGATCTATATTGATAAACAACACAACATGGAAACGAAGAACAACACAATTTTTGGAAAAGATAACCTGAGATGGATGCTGATAGGGCTTGTCGTGATAGCGATTGGGCTTGTCTTGATGGCTGGCGGAAAAGGGGAAGATCCCAATGTATTTGCTGCAAATGAAGTGTACAGCATGAAACGCATCACCCTGGCTCCACTCTTGATTGTTGCAGGTTTACTGATTGAGGTATATGCCATCATGAAGAAAGCCAAGCAATAGTTCGATCATTTTATTTTTCTTTCATGAATACATTTCAGGCCATCATCCTGGCCATCATCGAAGGCATCACTGAATTTCTTCCCGTGTCTTCAACAGGCCATATGGTCATCGCTTCTGCGTTTTTCAACATTGGAGATGACTCCTTCACCAAATTATATGAAGTGGTGATTCAGTTTGGGGCCATTCTTTCTGTTGTGGTCCTCTACTGGAAAAAATTCTTGGACTTCAAACGAATCACTTTTTACATCAAGCTTTTTGTTGCCATCCTTCCCGCCCTGGCCTTTGGCGCATTGTTCAAAAAACACATCGAAGCCGTGCTGGAAAAACCACTCTTTATTTCCATCGTACTGTTTGCAGGAGGAATCATTCTTCTTTTTGTAGACAAATGGTTCAAACATGGGGACATTGAGAAAGAAGAGGAGATCACCCACAAAAAAGCTTTTTTCATTGGCATGTACCAGGTACTCGCTGTTCTCTTTCCTGGACTGAGCCGCAGTGCGGCAACCATCATTGGTGGCATGCAGCAAAAACTGACCCGTTCCTTGGCTGCAGACTTTTCCTTTTTTTTGGCTGTACCCACCATGGCAGCAGCTACACTGAAAAGCCTCTTTGATATCTGGAAAGATGAGCCCGCCTTGCTGAACACCCAGGGGATTAATTTTCTGCTCTTGGGAAGCATCATCGCATTTGTGGTAGCCCTGCTTGCCATCAAGTTTTTTATCCGTTTCCTGCAACAAAATGGATTCAGGATCTTTGGATGGTACAGAATTGTGCTTGGCGCTGTCTTGATATTGCTTATCTTAACGGACAAGCTTTAGCCAATGGATACCAAAAGGAAGAAGATTCAAAACGCCTGGGCCATGTACGACTGGGCCAACAGCACCTATAACCTGGTCATCACTTCCACTATTTTTCCGGCCTATTATGTGGCAGTAACAAGCAATAAAAATCCGGAAGAACTTTCCTATGTCAGCTTCTTTGGTATCCGGGTCATCAATACAGCACTGCAGAATTATGCACTAGCCCTCGTTTTTTTCCTGGTGGCCCTGATGTCTCCCATCATGTCTTCCATTGCCGACTACAGGGGAAACAAAAAAGCCTTCATGCGTGCATTCATGATGCTAGGCTCCCTGTCCTGCGTTGCCCTGTTCTTTTTTACACCAGACAGAATTGAATACGGCATCATCTTCTTTTCACTTGCTGCACTGGGGTTCTGGAACAGTTGGGTATTTTACAACTCTTACCTCCCCGATATTGCCAACCCTGAAGAGCGGGATCGTGTGAGTGCCAAGGGATTTGCCATGGGATACATTGGCAGTGTATTGCTGCAGTTGATTTGCTTTGTCATCATTTTGAAGCCGGAACTATTCGGCCTGGACAATGGCGACAAAACACTGGGACCGAGGATTTCCTTCCTGCTGGTTGGGCTGTGGTGGTTTGGATTCGCCCAAATCCCATTGCGTGCCCTGCCCTCCAATACCAAAAGCAACAAGGAACTCAAAAAACATATCCTTGTCAATGGATTTCATGAACTCAAACTTGTTTGGAACCAGGTGAAACAGATTCCGGCTTTGAAACGTTTTCTTGGCGCATTTTTCTTCCTCAGCGTTGGGGTTCAAACCGTCATGCTGGTGGCAGCGGGTTACAGCAAAAAACAGATCTTCCCTAAACCTGAGGATGAGCCCAAACTCATTCTTACCATCCTGCTGATCCAAATCGTTGCCATCTTTGGTGCCATCGCGTTGAGCAGGTTGTCAAAAAAAATTGGCAACATCCCTACCATGCTGGTTGGCATTGTGATCTGGGTGGGCATTTGCATTTGGGGTTATTTCATCACCTCTCAAACTGAATTTTATATCCTTGCTGCCTGCGTAGGATTGGTCATGGGAGGGATTCAGTCGATGAGCAGAAGCACCTACTCAAAACTCTTGCCCGCAACTACAGATACGACTTCCTTTTTCAGCTTCTATGATGTTACTGAAAAGATTGCCTTAACCATCGGTCTTTTTCTGTTTGCCTATAATGAGGAACTCACGGGCAGCATGCGCAATTCCATTTTGGTACTGATGGTATTTTTCATCATCAGTTTTTTTGCCTTGCTCTACACCAAGGCGGTTATCACCAGAGAAAAATATGCAAGTCTATTCCATTGATACCGGCCTCTTCAAATTGGATGGTGGCGCCATGTTTGGTGTTGTCCCCAAAACCATATGGCAAAAAACAATTCCTGCAGATGAAAACAACCTTTGCAGCTTTGCCATGCGCTGTTTGCTTGTAGTGGATGGTGAAAGAAAAATCCTCATCGATACCGGGATGGGAAACAAACAATCAGCAAAATTTTTCAGCCACTATTATCCGCATGGAAATGACAGCTTATTGGGTTCTCTGCACCGTTTGGGATTTCAACCGGAAGACATTACCGATGTGCTGTTGACGCACCTGCATTTTGACCATTGCGGGGGCGCCGTTTCGATGATCAATGACAAGCTTGAGTTGACATTTCCCAATGCACTGTACTGGAGCAGTGAAGCCCACTGGCAATGGGCCACTCAACCAAACGCCAGGGAAAAAGCCTCTTTTCTGACAGAAAATATCTTGCCCATTCTTGAAAAAGGACGCCTTCGTTTTGTAGAAGAAACAAAAGGTGAAAAAACCTCTTTCAGCCCAGGCATCGACATCATGTTCACCAATGGACATACCCGTTCCATGATGCATCCCCTGATCAAGATCAACGGGAGAATCTTGGCCTATGTAGCTGACCTTATTCCCACTGCTGCCCATATTCCCCTGCCCTATATTGCCGGCTATGACATGTACCCCATGACAAGCTTGGAAGAAAAAGAAAATTACCTCAAGGAGGCAGTAGCCAACAATCATGTTCTTTTTCTTGAGCATGATGCTACAACCATTTGCTGTACTGTAGAAAAAACAGAAAAGGGTTTCAGAAAAAAAGAAACTGTTGCCCTGGAAGACCTGGTCTGATCATTTGAAACTGATCATGGATTGCATGGGATACCGAAGGTTCTTGTATCCCATCATGTCTACCTTGATGCTACCCACAGTGATGGGGCTTTCAATCCGCAAAGGAACATGGTTGCCATCATCAGAAACCCATACACTCATGAGCTCTCCCCCTTCAAAAATGGTTCCACTGATCAGCATGGGTTTGAACTTAATGGCCCTGAATTTGCCATAGCGGGTCTTGATGATTTCCTTTCCCATGTAACGGATGTAGATGTTGTGGACCTCATCATCTAAAAACATCTTGAACGGAATTTTCTCTCCTACCTTATACTTTGAGAAATTGATGTTCCGCGCATAGTAAATGGAACTCAATACATCCTGCATGCAATCGGCAATAGGAAAAGTACCTTTTGTGCTCACCGCTTTGTTTTCAGTGTGGTTGAATAATACAAGCTCATCCTTTCTGAATCCACCCTCTTCAACATGCCTTACAAATTTATAGGGCTTAAGGGTTGCCGTGTCAATATAGGTTTCATACCGGTCACGCACTTTGAAAATCCAGTCATAGGAGGGATTGGAAGTGCCCAGGCTAACCACATGGTAAACAGGCTTGGCATTGAACTTTTCATTGGAGACGGAAAAAGAAGCGGTTCCTGCATCCACATAAAGTCCAATCACATTGTAGAAAATTTTATATGTGATTACCTCTCCTGCATTAAAAGACATGTTGTTCAGCCCACAAAAATCGTTTCCTGCAGTCAACCTGATCAGGCCGAGACAGAAAATGGAAACAAGTAGTATTTTGTGGAAGCGTTGCATGCTGCAAATATAAAACCATTGGCGGTCGGATTTTGTTCTACAAATCCACACAAGAATAAAGTTTTCTTAAAAAGATGATTGGATAATTTTACCTTGATCGGTAACGCATCAATCCAAAGGCGCCAATCGCTGCAGGCAACATCAGGTTGACCAACCAAACTGCAGTGATCGAAACAGCTATTCCCAGTGCATTCTCGGTCAGTGAGCCCATCAACAACAGGGCAAATTCCCAACGCAATCCCAGTTCTAAAAAAGAAAATGTGGGTACAATAGCAAGCCACAACAACATGATGGAGATGGCTGCAAATGCATCACGAAGGCCAATGCCTGTATTGGTCAACTTAAACAACAACCAGTATTGGAGGATGAAAAAAACAAAGCGAAGGGATGAAAGCAGCAATACTTTCAACAAAATGTTGTTGGGGATGGAAGCCAATGCTCCAAGCTTTTCTCGGAATTTTCCGAGGATGCGCAACGATAGGATCCAGTTGAAAACCAGGCCTGACTTGAAGTACAGCAGCATGAAAAAAATGATGGCAAAAGGAGTGCTCCACAAGAGCAAAGACTGCATTGCCTGCATGCCAGATAAAGTGATGTGAAGATGCTGATCATGCCATTCCATGAAGAGTGCGATACTTCCTGCAATACAGGTGATGATCAGCTGTGCAAAATTACCAATGACCGTAAATGCTGTACCCTGCAACCTTTGTCCGCTAGGAAGATGCATCACCCTCCCAGCAAATTCACCCATTCGGTTAGGCGTTGCGATGGACAAGGCAATGCCTGATAAAATCATCCTGAATGAATCGAATAATTTGATGTGATGGCCAGCACGCAACATCACCTGCCATTTCTTTGCCTCCAACAACCACTGCAGCAACATGATCATCAATACCAAGAACAGGAAAAAAGAACCCCATCCCCGAAGCGATGCAACAATTGAAGTGAAATGAAGCCAGATGTCTTGCTGTTCGGTCACCTGCTTGAATACATTGTAGGCCAATCCAATGAAGAGTGCCGGCCCCAGCAGGTAATTGAGTAATATTTTGATACTTTTGTTCAGTCTGTTTGCTTATCCCTTCAAAAATAAACCCAGTTGACGCAGAAAAGTAAAATTATTTTAGGGATTGATCCGGGAACCGTGATCATGGGCTATGGAATCCTGTCTGTAACCGGCAATCAGATCAAGATGCTGGAGATGAATGTGGTCAAGTTGAATGGGAAAAAAGACATGTTTGAAAGACTGGGTACGATCAACCAGGTCATACAGGAGATCATCGACAAATACAAGCCAGACGACATGGCCATTGAAGCACCCTTTTTTGGCAAAAACGTACAAAGTATGCTCAAACTCGGAAGAGCACAGGGTGT
>JACCDK010483506.1_pt1 | contig 51718 bp, 38 predicted proteins | sample 7445871 | NCBI WGS metagenome assembly JACCDK01 (sample SAMN15323436, study PRJNA562643) | freshwater metagenome | isolation source: river surface water | place: USA:Blue River Watershed | collected 2017-08-15 | reverse complement strand
GTAATGTCCAAATCCTTTACCAACCAAACTTTGGCACCGCTAGAGTTGTGGGCAAACTACAAGAGCTACAGCCCTGGCGTGTATGTACTTCCAAAGCACTTGGACGAGAAGGTGGCCTTCTTGCACCTGGCCAAGTTGGGTGTACAGCTAGACACCCTTTCCGAAGACCAAGCCAAATACATCGGCGTGGAGGTGAAGGGTCCGTTTAAGCCGGAGTATTATCGCTATTGATTTTCCCGTTGATTGATATCAACTAACCAAAACTCATCCCTTTCGAAAAGGAGCTCCAAAAGAGCTCCTTTTTCTTTTTTAAATCTTCCTAAGTGATGGTATATTGAAAAAAATTAAGCTAAAGACTATGAATTATACCGAAGGAATGCTCCGTGAAGGATCATTGAAAGGAAAAAATATCTTGATTACTGGGGGAGGTACGGGCCTAGGCCGAGCCATGGGCGAGTATTTTTTGGAGTTGGGGGCCAACCTAGTCATTACTTCTCGTAAACTGGAGGTACTTGAAGAAACTGCCAAGGAAATGATGGCCAAGTCTGGTGGCAAGGTAATTCCAATAGTTTGTGATGTAAGAGATATTGAACAAGTGGAAGCCATGTGGGCCAAGTGCATCGCTGCTTTTGGGCAAATCCACGGGGTATTGAATAATGCAGCGGGCAACTTTATCAGCCCTACCGAGCGCCTTTCTGCTAATGCTTTCAATACGGTTTTGGATATTGTTTTGAAAGGAACTTCTCAGGTGACCTTAACGGCTGGAAAGCACTGGATTGCAGCCAAGCAGCCTGGTGTGTTTTTAAATATTGTGACTACTTATGCCTGGACAGGTTCGGGCTATGTGGTGCCTTCAGCTGCTGCTAAAGCCGGGGTTTTGGCACTTACTCGTTCGCTCGCTGTAGAATGGGCCAAGTACGGCATCCGTTCCAATGCGATTGCTCCAGGACCATTTCCTACTGAAGGGGCTTGGAGCCGATTACTTCCAGGGGATTTGGTAAAGAAATTTGACCCAGCGAAGAAGGTGCCTGTTGGACGAGTAGGGGTACACCAGGAGTTGGCCAACTTGGCTGCCTACTTAATTTCTGATTTTTCTGCCTATGTCAATGGAGATGTGATCACCATCGATGGGGGTGAATGGTTGAAAGGTGCAGGGGAGTTTAATAATTTGGAAATGATACCTCAAGAAATGTGGGATATGATGGAGGCATCTCGCGGAAAAAAGCCCTAAGCCCCAAATTACTTTGGGGCTATGTCAAAGCCAAATGGAAAATCAGGGGAGCCTAGCAATTTCCAGTGTTTGAAAGCAGGATCGCACGTTATCCTCTGAAATCAAGATATTAACAGCCTATAAAAACCATGCAGATTCCATCCTTGAACCTAAATCGCCAGGAATTTGGTGACCCCAAAAATACAGGTCAAGTCCTCACCTTGTCGGATGCGCATGCCCTACTGAATGATTGGGTCCTGAATGACCGCTTGAAAGTGCACATGAAGCAAGTGGGACATCTGATGAAAGCCTACGCACTTTCGATTGGGCTTGACTCGACTACCGCCCACAAATGGCATTTGGCAGGACTGCTTCACGATGCGGATTGGGATCAATGGCCAGACCAACATTGCCGTAAAATCATTGAAGAACTCGAAGCACGTGCCATAGATGCAGAGATCATTAGAGCCATTGCTAGTCATGGACCTCGCTACTTTGGGGTAGAGCCGCGAACTCAAATGGACAAAATGCTCTATGCTTTTGACGAACTTAGTGGATTGGTCCATGCGTACTCCCTTATGCGTCCTGAAGGCTATGCTGGCATGGAGGTAAAGGGAGTTAAAAAACGCTTAAAAGACAAAACTTTTGCCGCACAGGTGAGCCGTGAAGATATTGACGATGCTGCCCAGCGGGCCGAGATTTCTGTGGATGAGCTGATTGCATTCGTAATTGCCCATCAAGGATCCACCGACCTAGCTTAAAAAGAATAAGGGCCGCTATTGCGGCCCTTATTTATTCATCTTCCAATTCTTGTGTAATCGGCATAAAATTTCCAGGAGGCAAGTCCGGGCTTACTTCTGCTTTTTCAAACGGAAATACTTCCAAGATGGAACTCTCGGTGATGTCTGGTACCCGGAAACTTACAAGCATGTTGCTCAAACTTTCTTGAATACGGTCGTAGGCTTGCTTGACATCCTCCGCGGTTACGATCATGTATTGGGTAACTTTTTTCTCTTTTCCATTATCCCCATCCGCGATCAAGTAGGTCACCTTACACTTGTACCAGATGTCGGCATCCTCGTAAAAAAAGACGTCTACAATGTTACTCTTGCTGATTCCACTTACTTGAAAATCTCCACGGATTTGGGACCCTAGCTTGTCATACAGGATGGCTTCTGCTTCCGTAAAGGACACCGCATCCACCAGATATTGTTCGGATATACTTTTCAAAAGACCTTCTTCAGTCTCTTTCGCATATTTTACTTTACACAAAAACCAGATTCTCATTTGTTACTTAGTTAAGGCTTCGAATCTACCGCATCTCTTCCAAAGCGCTAAAGAAAGTCTTGAAAATATTTTTTCCTGATCAATGGAAAATAATCAGACTATTGAAATTCAATGGCTTGTGGTTGTTTGGCTAGTAAACCATTCTAGAATATTGGCTTGAACGAAGAAAAAGGATTGTAATAAACCAATCCAAATTGAAGTTGGATTCATGAAAATCTTGTTCGAAGCTTTGCTTTTAGTAGCTTTAGAAAAGGCAAAACAGTACTTTTTATTTTTAATTTATATCCCATGTGGCAAACCTTCACGCGTAGCTTCCCGATTCAACTTTTTCTTCTTCACCTCCAGAAGAATTTATCCTTGCTGTTGGTTTGGGTCCTATTGTTGGGATTTGTCATGCAACAATTTGGTGTGGTGCTGGGCATTCCCTATTTGTTTTTAGATCCTGAATACCTGAATAGTGTTTCTTGGCTTAGTTTTTTTTGGGTAGGCTTGGGTTTGGCCGTATTTACCATGGCCTTCCACATGACTACCTACATCATGGATGGCTGGCGCTTTTCTTTTCTTGCTGTGGTGCATCGCCCCTTTATTCACTTTTGCTTCAACAACTCTATTGTTCCCCTTCTTTTTTACCTGATTTACACCATTCAATTCGTTTCCTTGCAATTTGAGAATGAGCAATCCAATTGGGAGGTGCTTCGTTTGTATCTTGGATTTTCCTTGGGAAGTATCTTGGCCTATGCCTTACTTTTTGGTTATCTGAGTTTGACCAATAAAGGATTTTTTATGTTATTCTCAGATACAATCGACAAGCGACTTCGTCGAGTGAGTAGAAGACATCGCTTGAAGAAGGGAGAGGCGGATCCATTTAATTTGCAGGGCCCCGTGGTCTGGGTATACCTCAACCTCAAGTTGAAATGGGAAGCGGTGAGGCCAGATATCTCTCGATTTGAAACAGCCAAGTTGCTTCGTGTATTTCATCAAAATCACTGGAATTTATTTTTAATCCAAGTATTTCTCGTAGCTGTCATTTTGTTGTTAGGACTGTTTAATGAAGAGGAACTCCTGCAGTTTCCTGCGGCAATGAGTGCCCTGCTACTCCTTGCCATTCTTTTGATGGCCATTGGTGCCTTAACTTTTTGGCTCCGGACCTGGGCAGCAGTAGCAGTTTTAGTTCTGATTCTAGGTGCTAATTATTTTTCGACTTTTTCCTGGTTAAACAAGCCTCACCAGGCCTATGGAATGGATTATGTGCAGACTCCTGCTCCTTATAACCTAGATCGGCTCGAGGTGCTGACTCATCCAGATACGCTTCGAAAGGATAAGCAAGCGATAGTACAGATACTGGATCGCTGGCGTGCCAAGTTTCCGGAATCTCACAAACCTAAATTAGTCCTAGTGGCGGCAAGTGGAGGAGGTCAGCGTGCAGCACTTTGGACCTTGAAAGTACTGCAAGAGCTTCATGTAAGTTCCTCCGGCGAGCTTACCAAACATTCATTTTTATATACTGGAGCTTCTGGAGGCGTCTTGGGCGAGGCATTCTTTCGCGAACTTTACCTTAGGTCTCTTTCAGATCCTAGCCTGGATCCTAGTAAGGTAGATTACCTATCTCAACTGGCAGCAGACAATCTTAACCCAATTTTATTTAGTTTATTGGTGAATGACTTGCTTTTTCCAACTCAAAAATTGGAATACAAAGGGAGGGTTTATTCCAAGGACCGGGGATTTGCTTTTGAGGAGCAGCTCAATAAAAACACCAAGGGTATTCTTGACAAGTCCTTGGAGGACTACAAAGAGCCTGAGGCTTTAGGGAAGATTCCACTCCTGCCTTTGACTACCTTGATTATCAATGATGGTAGAAAATTGGTAATTTCTCCTCATTCCTTTTCCTTCTTTGGTAGCGCAGGTACGGGAGCACACTTTACCCAAGAGAAAAAACAATCCATTGATTTTATGCGCTTCTTTGCCCAGCATGATCCAGGGAATTTACGTTTTCTCACAGCCCTTCGGATGAGTGCTACCTTTCCTTATATCACTCCCAATGTGGAATTGCCATCTAATCCAATAATGAAAACAATGGACACCGGTTTGTCCGATAATTTTGGTATTCAAGATGCATTACGATTTCTGTATGTTTTTCAAGAATGGATTGGAACCAATACCTCAGGTGTGGTACTCGTCACCATTCGCGATTCTGAAAAATCCCCCGAAATTTCTACTTCAGCTACCACCCAAATCCTTGAAAAAATTAGTAGCCCCCTTAGAAATATATACAGCAATTGGGACATGATCCAAACCATTCACAACGAAGTACTTTTCAATTACATGGCGGAATCCATGCCTTTTGGCGTGGAGAAAATTGAATTTGAATATGCGCCTGAGAAGCTCTCCGCCGCTCAAACATCAGAAATTACAGGGGACTTGCAACGGGCCTCTCTTAATTGGAGGTTGACAGCAAAGGAAAAACTATCTATCCTTGCTACGATACAAACGCAATCCAATCAAGCGGCATTGGCACGTGTGAGGGAGATCTTTGAGAAATGAAAAGCGTCTGGACGATCTCGAATTAGTAACTGATTCCTATTTTCTTGTAAATAAAATGCATCAGCCAAGCTGGGCCGATCATCAAAAATTGAACATCCTTTAAAAAGGAGGGTTTTTTACCTTCGATCTTGTGTCCATAGAACTGAACGATCCAAGCTAGCACAAATATGCCTAGGCTAATGTATGCCAACATGCCGGGGAAAGATATAGCTAGGTAATTGGCCAATGCCAAGCAAAGGGCTGAAAAAAGCAACATCCCTAAGGTAAGTGCAGGGGATAAAGAAATATAATAGATCAGTACCAATACAAGGGTAAGCGTAGCCCAGTTGGCAAAATCCCCAAGAAATGGGAGTTGTTCCGCTATAAATCCACTTGGAATGCTGAATATCAATCCGACCACACTGAAGAAAATAGCAGGAACACAAAACCAGTGGATCAATTTATTGGTCTTATTTTGGTGGCTTTCACCGTATTCTAGGAGTAAGGATTCTATTTTTCTCATGGGATTTTGGGTTAAAATTCGGTTCTTGGTGTCACAAGTTAACCAACCAAGATTAAAAAAAGTAAATCCGCTCTGCCTATGTTAAGTTTTTGGGAACAAAAAAATTTTTTGCACTACGATTTAATTGTGGTTGGAGCAGGTTTTACAGGGCTTTCCGCAGCAATTAATTTCAAAAAGAAGCATAAAAAAGCAAAGGTGCTGGTGATTGATAGAGGAGTATTTCCTTCTGGTGCGAGTAGCAAAAATGCTGGATTTGCCTGCTTTGGGAGTTTGACAGAAATCCTAGATGATTTTTGGACCATGACTCCAGAGGAGGTGCTGCAACTGGTTGAAAAAAGGTATACCGGTTTGACCCAGATTCGGAAGCAATTTGGAGACCAAGCCTTACGGTACCAACACCGCAATGGCTATGAAATCCTTGGTGAAGATCAGTTGGAGGCCTTGGATCAACTGCCCGACATCAATCATCTCCTCAAAAAAATATTCAAGAAAGAGGTATTTTCTTTGGTGAAGGATCCTTCCAAGTTTGGGTTTTCTGAAACGATAAAGGCGGTTATCAAAAATCGTTTCGAGGGGGAATTGGATCCTGGGGCTTACTTGAATGCACTTTGGGAGAAGGCTTCTGGCCTAGGTGTCCGCATTTTATCGGGGGTTTCTGTGGTGGAAGTCAATCATGAGGAAGGCATAGTCTTGGCAGAAAAGAAAGATAAAAAGGAGATTTTTGAATTTGTAGGAGAGCGGGTTGCAATCTGTACAAATGCTTTCACTCAGAAACTTTGGCCAGCGTCTCCATTAGAGCCAGGAAGAGGATTGATTTTATTGAGTAAGCCTATTGCTGGAGGCATTCCTTGGAAGGGAGCCTTTCACCTAGATCGTGGCTATGTATATTTCCGAGAGGTAGAGGGGCGTCTGCTTTTGGGTGGAGCTCGAAATAAGGATTTTGAAAAGGAAAAAACTACCGAATTTGATGTAAATCCTGTCATCAAAGAGCATCTGAATCGATTGGCACAAGAAGTGATTTTTCCAGGTAGATCCATAGAATGGGAAATGGAATGGACTGGAATCATGGCTTTTGGAACTAAAAAATCACCTATCATCCAAAAGATAGGAAAAAAGACTGCTGTAGCGGTAAGGTTAGGAGGTATGGGCGTGGCTATTGGTTGGCAAGTGGGAAAGGAGCTATCCGAACTACTTTCAGACCTGTAATTAATTTTTTTTCTTTAGCTTCATGACTTGTAAACTCTCGACTACAATCGAATGACTTCAATCCCAAAAGTACCGAAGGTGCTGGATGCACTGATCCCACTGGTTTTTTTAATTGTTCTACTGATCTTGACGATTAAACTCTTTGGAACCGACGGGCTTTCAGGTTCCAATCAAATTGTATTGATCCTATCAGCAACTGTAGCAGGTTCCATCGCTGTGTTTAGATTGGGCTATACCTGGGAAGCACTTCAAGAGGGAGTCGTGAAAAGTATCAGTTCAGCGATGAGCAGTATCCTCATATTATTTTTGATTGGAGCCTTGGCCGGAACCTGGTTACTGAGTGGCATTGTGCCAGCAATGATTTATTACGGTTTGCAAGTGCTTAGTCCCGCTTTATTTTTATTTGCCGCTTGTTTTATTAGCGCTATTGTGTCCACAGCTACCGGTAGCAGCTGGACCACTGTTGCTACTGTAGGCGTAGCTTTGTTGGGAATAGGCAAAGCCCTTGGATTTGAAGAGGGAATCATTGCTGGAGCGATCATCTCTGGGGCCTATTTTGGGGACAAAATGTCTCCTCTATCCGATACCACTAATCTTGCGCCAGCTATGGCAGGAACGGATTTGTTTACCCATATACGACACATGGCCAAGACGACCATCCCTACCATGTTGATTACGCTTGTGTTGTTTTTTGTCATTGGGCTCAACTATCAGACGGAAGGTAATGTGGAAGATGTGAAAACAATATCCTCAATTATTGCTAACAATTTTACCCTTACCCCTTGGTTGTTTCTCGTTCCGGCAGTGGTAATTTTTATGATTATCAAAAAAGTCCCAGCATTGCCTGCCTTGTTGGTTGGGGCCTTGTTGGGAGGTGTATTTGCTTTGATTTTTCAACCACAGATTATTGCTCGGGTGGTAGGCGAGGAAGGCTCATTTGTGTATTTAGGCTTTAAGGGTGTAATGATGGCCATGTATGGGAAGATCAGCATCGTGACAGATAATGCTCTTGTCAATGAACTGTTGGTGACGAAAGGAATGGCCGGGATGCTAAATACCATTTGGTTGATCGTATGCGCCATGGTTTTTGGAGGCATCATGGAAGAAAGCGGGATGCTTAAGGTATTGGCAGAGGCAGTCATCCGCAAGGTACACCGCGTCGGATCCCTGATTGCCACTACTGCAGCAACCTGTGTTTTCTTTAATATTACCACTTCAGATCAGTATTTGGCCATCTTGGTGCCAGGACGGATGTTTGCGGATGTGTACAAAAAAAGAGGGCTGAAGCCAGAAAATCTTTCACGAACTTTGGAGGATTCTGCTACCGTTACCTCAGTGCTGGTACCCTGGAACACCTGTGGGGCCACCCAAGCTTCTGTCCTCGGAGTGGCTACTCTTGTATATGCACCTTATTGCTTTTTCAACATTATTAGCCCGATTATGACGATCCTGTATGGCTACCTCAATATTGGAATCAATTATTACGATAAGGAAGAAGAGTTGGCATGATCCCATACAGCATCAGTAAAGAAGAGATTATTGAGTTACCCTTGGGCCAGTTTGAAGGCCCAATTTACCTGATTGATCATCCAGAAAAGGTGGAAGATGCGGTAGATTTTCTAGAAAATCAGCCGCTCATTGGATTTGACACAGAGACCAAACCTTCATTTCGGAAGGGAGAGTATAACCATGTGTCTCTGCTTCAACTTTCCACAGCCAATCAAGCTTTTGTTTTCCGACTAAATAAAATAGGATTTCCGCCTCCACTGAGGAGCCTGTTGGAAAAAGAAAATGTTTTAAAGGTTGGGGCTGCTGTACACGATGACCTCAAAGCTTTGAAAAAGCTGACTGACTCCTTCTATCCCCAGTCATTTTTTGATTTGAATGACGAATTAAAGAAAGTAGGATTTCAGAATGTAGGAGTAAGAAACCTATGCGGAATGGTCTTGAAGATCCGAATCTCCAAAGCGGAGCAAGTATCTAATTGGGAGGCAGATAAGCTTACTGAAAAGCAACTTCGTTACGCAGCCACTGATGCCTGGGCCTGTTTAGAGATCTTTCAACTCTTGAAAGAGGAAGGATATTTGAATGACCTTTTAGGTTGATCCCGGTGTTAATTAGGCAAGACTCTTAGCCTACGCGGACTTTTATACGTTCTAAATTCGAAAAGTAGCGATTACCGATATTCAAAAGGTCCGCAGCTGTAAATTTTTTTAGGGTTTCAAACCGTTTTTCATAGAAGCTGAAATCAAGTCCAGAATAGTAGACTCCCTTAAATTGATCGATTAGGTCAAAGGGAGAACTGAATTTGGTAAACAATTGCCCAATAAGGTAATTTCTCAAAATCTCAAGTTCTTCGGCATTGGCAAGCTCAGTGTTGAGGAGCTGAATTTCTTTTTCGATCTCTGTGAATACTTCTTCTTGGTTTGCTTTCTTCACATCTGCAGCAATGACCCAATAGGCGTATTCGTCTAATTCAACTAAGGAGGAGTGAATGCCATAGGTATGGCCCTTATCTTCACGAATATTTTTTACTAGTCGAGAACCAAAATAACCTCCCAATAGTGTATTGAAAACGGCCAAGATAGGAAAATCAATGTGCTGTTTTGAGATAGCCCATCCTCCAAGTCGTATACTGCTCTGTACCGCATCTGCACGATCTTCCACAAGTAGAGGAGTAGATACTGGCTCTGGTAATCCTTGTTTTTTTGCCCCCTGCTTAAGTGGAAGCTGGTTCAAGAAAGCTAAAAGCTGCTCCAGTTCCTGTGGTTTAAAATCTCCAGAAAGAAACAAAGTACAATCTTTCCAAAGGTGATTTTGATAATATGCTTTGAGAAGTTCAGGTGTAATTTCAGAGATATGTGCTTCCGTAACTTCTTGACCAAAGGCATGATTTGATCCAAACAATCCTTTTTTGAATAGTTGACTTGCTCTGGAACTGGGTTTTTCTTGTTCTAGTTTGAGGCTTAGCAGGCGTTGAGACTTTCTTTTCTTAAGGTTTTCTTCAGGAAACAAAGCTTCAGAAAAAAGGGAGATGAACGCAGGTAGGATAGTGTTTAGGTGCTTTTTGATACAAAGCAAGCTCAATCCTTCTTGGGTGTAGCTCAAAATTGGGTATACCTCCGCCCCATGGTAATCAAAGAATTCTGCCAGCTGCTGCGCAGTGGAATGGGTTGTACCTTCCTGAAGCATTTGCAGCGTAAACGAAGGAATTAGCGATTGACTGTTGGGTAGCAGTGTTCGAGAACTGTTGCCAATCACTTCTAGTTTGACAGCATCAATTCCGGGTGTGGAAAAATAAAAGAGAGTACTTCCATTTCCCAGATTGAATTGCTGGGGAGCAGGCAATGCGAATTCAGAAGGAAGGGAAAATTGAGGCGCTTTAGAGCGATCTATAGCCATTAATTTTCAGCAGCAAAGGAAGTAATGGAATAGCGGAGTGAAAATCGGAGGGTTTCTGCAAGCGGGTGGTTTTGAACTTGCGGGACTAGGTAGGAGAAATCCAAACCTAGACGCTTCATGGTAAAGCCGGCACCCATGGTAAAATACCTACGACCACCCTTGGTGTCGTCCTCATAAAAATATCCTGTACGCAAGGCAAACTTGTCTGCATACAAATACTCCACTCCAAAAGAAACGGTAAGTTCACTTAATTCTTCTTGAAAGCCTCCAGGTGCGTCGTTGAAGGAACCGAACATGCCAGAAATGAGCGGTCTATTAGGGTCTTTACCTGCTGCAATAATCAGGTTCCCATTTGAGTCGGTGGCTAGGGTTCCATCCGAATTGGTTTTATAGGTGGGCGGTGTGGGAACCATCAATTTGTTGGCATCCAAAGCAAAAGTTAAAGAGCTAGTTGGGTTAACATTGATTTTGTATGCTGTACCCGCTCTGAAGGTGGTAGGGATGTAATCTAGATCTTCTGCACTGTTGTAGGTGATTTTTGGACCGATGTTGGACAAGGTAAGCCCCCAAGACCACACCCCCTCCTTTTCACCCACCAGAACCGCCTTCCGATGGTAAAGTCCAATATCAGTACCTACGCTTATGCCTGGTCGTGATTCTGTACCTCCAGAAGCTGACATGTTGCCAGAAAGGTTGGAATGGATAAATCGTGCTGAAATACCTAAGCCCAAGTTTGCGGATAATCTTCTGGAATAAGTACCACCAATGGCGATATCTCGAGGATTAAACTCTCCGATAGGATTACCTCTTCCATCGGTGAGAGAGATATCTCCCATGTTGAAGTAGCGAAGATCCAAACCAAAAGCAGAATTCTCATCTATTTTTTTGTAACCCGATAGGTAGCTCAAAGACATGTCATTGACCAGCTTACCTAACCAAGGAGAGTAGGAAAGTGAAAAGCCAGACCCATCTTGGATAAAGGCAAGCTTTCCTGCGTTCCAATGGGCTGAATTTGCATCTGGTGAAGTGGCTACTCCTACATCACCCATTGCGGAGTGACGGGAGTCTGGCGCAAAATTAAGAAAGGGTACTGCTGTAGTGATTACTCTTCGACTTGGATCTTGACCTGAGATAATCACACTGTTTTGCGCAAAAGAGGTGAGTCCTGTAAGAACAAAAACTAGTGTAATTATATTCTGCTTTCTTAAAATGGCTTTTTTGTTCATTGAATCACCAGTTTTCCGCTTACCGAATCCACTTCTAGGGAGGACTCCGATCGCAGGGTTAGTTTGTAAATATAAGTTCCTTTCGCTGGATATTTCGTTTTGCTTTGGAAAAAAATCCAGTTCCAATCGGTTAATTCTTCTGTGTCTTTTAGTAAACGTTTTTCTTCAGAAAATAGTACTTGGCCTAATGGAGAAAAAACAGTCCATGTTGCCAGCAGGGTTTCCTGAGGTCGATTATGTCGGAATCGAATCGATGCGTTAGTAGTCGCTGGATTGGGGTAGATTTGGTGTGAAATCACGCGTAAGTGTTCGCTATTTTGAACTTCAATGGAAAAAGAATAGGTTCCCAGATTACCAAAATTATCCCAAGCAAGTACTTCAATAGTATTTTTTCCTTCTTTCAATCCCTTCAAGAGGATATGTGCTGTTCCTTTTTCAAAATTTCCTTCGAGTGCCCGATATGCTTTGTGTATCTGCTGTGGAGGACCCTGGTTAATTCGTAGATGCATTATTTTATCTGGCAAAAGTGTGGAACTATTGATGCCACTTGGATCTCGAAAAGAAAATACTACGCGAACCTGAGTATTGGAGATTGGGGGAATAGTTGCTATCCCTTGGCCAGCTATTTCTGCAGTTATTTGGGGACCATTTTGATCTATATTTCCCTTTTTCTGGTTTAGAAGAGGGAAAGACACTGCTCCTGCAGCTTGCAACTTTTTCTCCTTATCCCAGGCTTGAATTCGAACCTGAATTTTTTCACTGCTATTTTCACTGCCATCCGGAAGGATAAACAGGCTTTCTATTTTCCCGTTTCGAACTTCGCCTTCTCCCGAAAATAACCGTTGATCTTCTTCTGAAAATTCAAAAGCAGCATTTTCATCTCCTAGTGTTTTTGATTTTGAGGCTTGGCCCCAAATCTCAAGCTTAAAACTACCTTGAATGCTGGAAAAGAATGCTTGCGTGAGTGGATCAATCACTTCAGCGGTAAGCTTCATGGGAATCAAGTTGGACAGGGTGTCCACTGCAGTTTGATTGTGGAGTGCAACTAATTTTTCAATGCGAATGCTAGCCTCTGGAAGTGCCAATCGTAGGCTTGGGTCGCCTAGCAACGAGAAATTTCGGTTGTAGGCTCCATTCAAGCTTTTATTTTTTGTTTGTCGATATAAAGTTCCCAAATCTATAGCCCCTAATTTTCCTGCTGTTCCTAACGCCTGAATAAAGGCTTCGTTAATTGTGAAATTCACAGAGCTAAACACGGGCCTTCCAGTTGCAAGGAGACCTATAGCTCCCTTTGAATTGGCAAAGAGCAACTCTTCTGCTGCTGATCGAATGAACGGGCTGTCGTGTCGTCCAAATTCGCAAGTGGCGGTAAACCAAAGCGGAAGCTGGGATTGATTTGGCCAATTTTCGAGGTCCTGAACCTTAAAAATCTCTTCAGCACTGAGGGTAGTTTCATTTCCATGTCCCACATAATTAAGCAACAGGGTGCCTGCGTTGAGGCTTTCAAGGAATGCGTTTTTTGCAGCTGGAGATTCTTGTCTTCCGCCAGATTTGGTTTGTTCAAACCGGTCCAAATACAATTTTTGGCTTCGGTAAAAGGGAAGATTTTTTTCGAGATAGGCAGCATGAACTTCAGAGTCGCGCATGTGCACTCCGTTGTCACCATCGTCTGCCAAAAAAGTAATGGAGCTGCTCGGAAAGGCATCCCCCTGTTTTTCATAGCTACTGCTTTTTTCAAACCAACTTTTTGCTTCCGCAAAGGTCATGGCTGGTACTCGGCCAACTCCAATTTTTAAGAGCGCATCTCCAGCTATGCTTTCTTCCCATTCTCCTGATCCCCAATCCAAAACACCAAAATAATCGTCCGAACTGTAGCTGGTCAATGGATCCAAACTGGACCTACTCGTATAGATGGGAACCAAATTGGGACGACCGCCCAACTTTTTTTTGTAGTCAAAAGTGCCTTTTCCTAGAAGAAGGACATTTTGCAGCTGCTTGCCTTGGTGGTATTCTTGCGCAATGTAATTTCGAATGGCGCTGATATCCGGATTGCCATAGCCCATCCAATCGTAGATTTCTGAGGTAAGTACAACCTGGGTTGGGATCCCTTGGCTGGCTTTGAACTCCTGAAACTGTTGCGCCACCGGCATCAACTGTGGGACAGTAATTACTAGCAATTCGATTGAGTTGAGTTTTGTGCTTTTGGGGGCAATATTTTTTATGTTGCCGAGTTCCTTTGCATTTTTTGGAGAAAAAAGTACCCATTTTTTTCCAAGGGCTGATTTGCCTTGGGAATAGCGAATCGGTTCGTAAAAGTTGCTAATCTCCCATGTTTGAAGGCCAGTCTCTAGGGAGATTTGATTTTCCTGTTTCCCAAAAAATATTCCTTCTTTTAAGGTTGAATTGGAAAATGGGATCCCAACTAAGGCAGCATCCAGATGGCCAGACCCTGTGCCTTGAAAGCTGAATCGAAGTTGGTCTAGACGACCTCCCTTTGGTGCAAATGTTTTAGTTGTCTGGACCTCGTGGCCTTTGCTAGCATAGGTGCCGTTGGAGATTGGAGAAAAAACAACTTCTTCCACTTGCTCCGAGTCGGTCCAAATACGGATGGAAGAGGGACCCGTGGATTGGCTCATCAACCGACTATGCAGGAGCCAGGGGGATGTGGCACCAGCATATTTCCCAAAATTGATGGTTAAACTTTGCCCTTGACGGATGGGAAGAGAATACCAGGATCTCCCTGAGTTGAGTAGGTTGATTTTTTCTTCTTTGACCGCAAGAAGCTGGTACCAAATGGCAAGAGTACTAGAGGTGGTGGCAACTCCATTTCTTGTTTCAATTCTTTTTGGTAAGGATTTTTTACCCAGTACATAACGGAGGGTATCGGTGTAGAGGTGGTGAGCGTAAGACAGCTCTCCAGTTCCAGTGAACTCAGAATCGTGGGGTCCTGCCAAGTAAAAAAAGAGTTGATTTTCAAAAAGCCAAGAAGGGATTTCCTGTGGACGGAGTTGTACTGAATCCAGCACTTGTGGCAGCATCCCAGGATACCCGTAGAGGGCAACCTCCTCCAAACTTTCAAAACCCAGGTTCCGTGCTTGAACCGAGCTAAGTTTATACACTCCTGGCTCCGTCACACCTGCAGTGAAACGATAGTTTTGGGAGAAGGAAGTGTGGCAAAACAATCCCAAAAAAAGCAATAGGGCAAGCCCTTGCTTACTCATTTTTTATGGAGCAGGTTTTCCATCCCTGAAAGCAAGAGGTAGGCAAGAATCACTAAAGGGATTCCGGCTAATTGTAACCAAGCGAAGCAAAATACACCAAAAAATAACAGAGTATAACGGTAGGAATTGGTTGAGAAACTGCTGTTTTTAAACTTCAAGGCAATTAGAGGAAGTTCAGCAATCAAAAGTAAACTACTGACCCAAGCAAGCAGGACCAAAGCGATGGGGCTGCTTAGCCAGGGAGCTAATTCTGGCCAGCGGGCAGTCAAATGAGGGATAGTGGTAAGCAACAATGCATTTGCAGGTGTAGGGAGTCCAATAAAACGATCGCTTTGTCTTGTATCCAAATTGAACTTCGCCAGTCTGTAGGCAGACAGTAAAGGAACAATAAGCGTAAGATAAGGGAGAACTTGGGAGTCAGTTTGGGTCTTGGTCAGGGAATACAGGAGAATACCTGGGAGTACACCGAAAGAGACAACATCTGCCAAAGAGTCCAGCTCTTTGCCCATATCACTTTGAACCTTCAACACCCGGGCTACAAATCCATCGAAAAAATCGAAGGTGGCTGCTAGGATCACAAAATAGGCCCCATAAAGCGGCTGTCCATCTAGAACCCAGATGATTCCTACAACTCCAGAAAGGAGGTTCAGAAGGGTAATCAAATTGGGGAGCTGTGCTTTTAGGTTCACGAGTATGCTTTTAGACCTACAAAAGGGTTGTTTTTTTTCTCATAACCAATGCTGGTTTCTGGCCCATGTCCAGGAAAAATCACCGTTTCTTCCGGAAGTACAAATAGCTGAGATTTGATTTTTTCTAGGAGTAGGGCATGATTTCCACCTGGCAAGTCCGTGCGACCGATACTTCCTCTGAAGAGCGCATCACCTGCAATGCAGCGCTTGCTAGCCTCATGGTAGAAAGCCAAGTGTCCTGGAGCATGCCCTGGGACAAAAATACAGCGCAATTTTTCCTTTCCGACCCAAATTTCTTGGCCTTCAACTAGAAACGAGCTTGCTGTAGAAGGAACAAAGTCTCGAAAGCCATAATTGGGTGCATACACTTCCACAGATTTCAGAACTGGAACCTCCAAGGCATGAATTTGTAAAGATACTTGAAATCTATCGATGGCCCAGGCATTTCCAAGCACATGGTCTATGTGGCAGTGGGTATTGAGTAGTTGAGTGATTAGCAGCTTTTCTTCAAGGATAAATGCTTCCAATTCTCTTTTTTCCTCTTCGGTGTAACACCCTGGATCAATCAAGGTGGCCACGCCTTCCTGATCGTAAAGCAGGTAGGTATTCTCTTGAAAAGGGTTGAAGGTGAAGCACTTGATGTGAAGCATGTGAAAAGTCGAAGAGATTAAAGCAAAGTAAAGAATTATGGGCTTAATTTAGGACATGGAAATTGATTTTTTAATCATTGGACAGGGGTTGGCTGGTTCTGCCTTGGCCTATCGATTAATTAAAGAAGGCAAACAAGTCGTGCTGTTGGATCAGCCCGAGGCGAATCGTAGCAGCCAGGTGGCTGCCGGTTTATTCAATCCTGTTACTGGAAGGAAAATGGTTAAAACCTGGAAGGGAGAACTCTTATTTCCAGAGATTGTGCCTTTTTACCAAGAGCTGGAAAAGGTGACGGGCAAAAGATTTCTAACTCAACAATCCATTTATCGCCCATTTCTATCCATCGAAGAGCAAAATGAATGGATGGGTCATTCGAGTGATCCCGCGCTACAGCCTTTTGTTCAAAAAATTGAGGTGGAAAGTCAGCATGAAAACCTCAGAGATCCTTTTGGAGGAGTAAAGCTTCAGCTTTCTGGTTGGCTAGACATTCCTACTTTTTTGGAGGGGATGGTGGCCTTTTTTGGGAATAGGTTGATTCAGGAAGAGTTTAAGGAAGAAAATCTGAAACAGGAGGGGGATTTTGGATGGACTTATGGATTCATCAAAACCAAGGCTGTAATTTATTGCAATGGATTAGGCTCCATGCAGTCTCGGTATTTTTCATTTTTACCTTTTGCGCCTGTGAAAGGAGAGATTTTAGAACTGAAGCAAAATTTTGCATCTCCCTTTATTGTCAATCGAGGTGTTTTTCGAGTGCCTTTGGCTAATGGAAATTTTAGGGTAGGATCCACCTATACTTGGCACGACCTAGAAGTAGGGCCAACAGAAACAGCTAAAAATGAGTTGATTGAAAAATTAACCGAGGTAGTTCGTGTGCCAGTTAAAGAGATTTGTGGGCACAAAGTGGGGATTCGACCTGCAACAAAAGATAGAAAACCATTTTTAGGGAAACATCCTGAAGCACAAAGCGTTTACATCTTCAATGGTTTTGGGGCTAAAGGAGTGTCTTTGGTTCCTTATTTTAGTGCGGCAATGCGGGACTTTCTTTTGGACGGGCGGCCATTACCGGAGGAAGTTTCGATCTCACGGTATTTTAAGTATATTTAAAACCTAACTCAATCGTTGGAAATGCGAATGCATCTATTTCGATACCTTTTTTTAATTCTCTTTCTTGGCTACGGGACGGAAGCTTGGGCTCAGTTTGATCAAGAGCGCTTTGGCAAAAATCGGGTGCAGCATAAGGAATTCAGCTGGTATCTCTATACTTCGGCCAATTTTGAGGTCTACTATTACGACAAAGGCGGAGTAAATGCCAAGATGGCCATTGAGTTTTTAGAGTCTGAATTCAACAAATTGACTCAAAACATTGGCTATGTAGCCTACACAAAACCCCGAATTTATATTTACAATTCCCCAGAAGAGCGTCTGCAAAGTAATTTGGACCTCAATGCGCAGCAGTATACTGAAGAGGGACAAACCAAATTTACTCGTCTCGTCGCAGAGGTAGCTTACAAGGGGCGAATGGATTTGTTTAAGGAGGATTTATTATTTGCTACTTCTAAAGTCATTATCCGAGAGATGCTTTATGGAGCATCTGTAGCCGATGCCTTTCAAGCCAATCTGATTACTAATTTTCCAGATTGGTATGTAGATGGGATCGCAAATTACCTGGCCAAAGGCTGGAGCCGCGAAATGGACGATTACATTCGTCGCTATTTGAAAAACACCTCCAACCCGAAACTTCATACACTCACTGATTTGGAGGCGGGACTTGTAGGGCAGTCCATTTGGAATTACATCGCCGAAAAATATGGCAGGAGGTATGTGTCCAGTATTCTCAATCTTTCTCGGATCAATCGAAGTGAGGAAAACAGCATTGCGAATACAATCGGGATCAATATTAAAACATTCCTGAATGATTGGCAGCAATTTTATTTAAAGGTTAATGAGCCAGTTTACACCAATTTCAAAACCTTAGATTCCAAAAAGGCCATTGCTACCACTTCCTCTCGTGTAGATGGGGCAATTACCGATGTAAAGTTTAGTCCAGATGGGCTTCACTTAGCCTATGTACTCAATAATGCGGGAAAATCAACGGTATGGGTTCGTGATCTCGCTTCAGGTAGCCAGCAACGAATCTTTCAGGGTGGATCGAAGCATGAGGAACTTCCTCCAAACTTGCATTCTCCAGTCATCGCATGGAGGGATTCAGCCACTTTGGCGATTGCTACATTTAAGCGAGGCTTGACGACAATAAGACAGCGCACTTTGGATGGTTCTTCTCAGGACAAAGTATATCTCCGAAACATCACACAGATTCTTAGTTTTGATTTCAATGAGTCAGGGAAGAATATGGTTCTTTCTGCTATTTCTAATGGCAAGACTGATCTATATACTCTCAATTTAAGAGGGCAAGGCAAGCGCTTGACAGACAATATTTTTGATGAGCTCACACCAGTTTTCTTAAATGATTCCACAATTGTTTATTCCAGCAACTTTATAGAATTACCAGATTCGGTGATGCAAAAGGCTCCAGTACTGGCTAATTTTCCAGAGCAATACAATTTGTATCGTGTTCAGGTGCTTAAGGATACCACGATATACACTAAGCTTACGAATGCGAACAGCAAAAACACATTTCCCAAAAAAATCAACTCGAATAATTTAGTTTTTTTGAGTGATTTGAGTGGGATTTCCAATTTAATGAAGCATAATATTGGAAACCAGATTTCTACTCAGATTTCTGCTTTTGATACGAGCATAGAAGTGTTTGATGTGAATTCAAGGATGAATAAAGTGGCCTATGCTGTTCGAAATGGAAAAGAATCAGAGTTGTATGTGGATTCGTACTCGGGAATAGATCAATTTACGCCAAGCACGCCAAGGCTTCAACTGGCCCAAGTGAAAGAATTAAACGAACGAATAGCTGCTCGAAGAATTCTTGAAGCTAAAACTCAGCAAGTGAATCGAGCAAGGCAGGAACAGCAAGCAGGTCCAGAGCTTGTGGCTCCAATAACTTCCATGGATACGGTTTCGAAAAAAACATCCTCTTTAACTACCGATCGGTTACGGTTTGAAACTAGGAGAGGTGTGAATACCGAAAACTACAGATTTGATACGATCCCTGCTAAAACTTCAACTTCTGCTGGGACTTCGGCTACCAATGCTGCAATAGGAAAAAGTAATCTTTTGGAAACCTTCCGAAAGCAAAATTTACAGCAGCTAGTCTCTGGGCCACGTGCCATGGAAACTCAATTTTTCACGAATCATATCAATTCCCGATTTGTCGTAGACCCCCTTCGTGGTTTTGGGATTAGTCTTCAAGGCAAGATGACCGATGTGTTGGACAATCACCTCTTTATGGGAGGAATCATGACTTCCTTGGACTTTGATTCGGGTGGGGACATCTGGTTTGAATATGAATATTTAAAATCCAGACTAGATTTCAGAGGGAGGTACGATCGAAAAACGCTTCGGGTAACAGATGGAGACTTTAGTTTTCAGAAATACGTACTTACCAAAGTGGAAACGGGCATCTCTTACCCACTTAGCATTCATTCACGCGTGTATGCCGCACCTTTTATGGCCAAAACACAGTACTTCAACCTAAATGAGGATTCTTTGATATTAAGCAAAATTCCTGAGTTGAATGAGTTGCAAGTTTCTTACGCTGGGGCAAAGCTAGAGTACGTATATGACCGTACCGAACCTATGGGGCTGTACGCTTTTACGGGGACCAAAGGCAAGGTAGGATTTCAGCACTACCAAGGACTAAATTACGGGGATCGTTCCTTTAGCAACTTGTATGTGGACCTTCGAAACTACCAGAAAATACACAAGAATATTGTATTGGCATCCAAATTCTATTTTGGATCCTTTATGGGTTCAAACCCCCAAACCTACCTAGTCGGAGGGATGGACAATTGGATGTTTAATAGCTTCTACAATCCTCCCGCCAATCGCCCTGAGCCATCACCTGTCAGAAATCCAAATGGGCTTGAGAACTCAAACTTGCTTTTTGCTGATTTTGTTGACCTGAGGGGTTTTGATTACGATGAGATCCGAGGTAGAAATGCACTCACTTTCTCCACTGAATTGAGGCTGCCCTTGTTTTCCTATTTGACCCGAGGGACAATCACCTCCAATTTTGTAAAGAATTTTCAATTGGTTGGATTTTATGACATTGGTTCAGCATGGAACGATGCAGCACCTTGGGAAAAGGTCAATGACCAAAACACGGAAGTAATCAATACATCAGGTTCACCTTTCGTAATTGTCTTGAATAATTTTAATAATCCATGGCTTCAAAGCTACGGGGCCGGCCTACGCACCGTGTTGATGAATTACTACATCAAATTTGATGTGGCTAGGCCCGTGCGAAATTATAAAACCGAAGACTTGAAATTTTACTTTACTTTGGGGTATAATTTCTAAAGCTTAATTCCTATGATCAAATCCATGACTGGCTATGGAGTAGCCGGATTTGAGAATGAGCACCTGGTCATTCAAGTAGAAGTCCGCTCACTCAACTCAAAAATGCTTGACCTTTCTATCCGCAGTCCAAGACAGTTTTCGGATAAGGAGTCTGAAATCAGAAATCGGGTACAGACCATTTTAGATCGAGGAAAAGTCAGTATTTCCATTGATTTTTTAGTGAAAGGGAATCAACAGCTCCCTATTCAATTGAATGAAGACTTGTTTAAAACGTATTACAGCACCTTTGAACGCTTGGCTGCATCTGTAGGAGAGAAGTCTACTGACGTTTTTAAATTGGCATTACAAGCTCCTCAGGTGATGGTCGCTACTACCTTGGATCGAGAAGATTCTGAAGATTGGAGACAAGTGAGTATGGTATTGGAAGAAGCCTTACTTCGTTGTGAAGCATTTCGTATCGATGAGGGCGCATCGCTTTTCGTTAAATTAAAAGAGAATATTGACTTGATCCGAAAAGGATGGGCAGCGATTAAAGCAGAAGAGCCTAACCGGAAGGAGAAAATTCAATCACGGATTAGAGGGCATTTTTCCCAATGGATGGATGAACATGCCTTTGATGCGAATCGATTTGAGCAGGAGCTGATTTACTACTTTGAGAAAATAGACATCAACGAAGAACTAGTACGTTTGGAGACGCATCTTGACTACTTTATGAAGTGTATGGAGACTGAGGTGAGTCAAGGGAAGAAGCTTGGATTTATCAGTCAAGAAATTGGCCGAGAGATCAATACTATTGGTTCCAAGGCCAACGATGCAGGTATTCAAAAGTTGGTCATTCAAATGAAAGATGAACTGGAAAAGATCAAAGAGCAATCGTTGAATGTGTTGTAAGGTCAATAAGTCAACAGACAGACAGTCCACGGTCCACAGCGCACTTTCTTGAACAGCAAGCCTTAATTTCATCCGTTAAAGGGCGCAGTTGTGATATGTGAAAAAAAGGCCTCGAAATATGCGGGACCTTTCTTAATAGTATTGCTCGGATTATTTTTTGAGAACCCTTGATGAAGTGAAGAAAAAAAAAGACCCGAATTGAATCGGGTCTTTTTATTATCCAAGTTTGAATCGGATTGGTAGTCTCATTCGTGTACGAACTGGCTTGCCTCTTTGCTTACCAGGTTCCCACTTCGGAGCTCCTTTTACAATTTTCACCGCTTCCTCATCGCAACCTCCGCCGATGCCTCTCAAAACTTCAACGTCTTGAATGGATCCGTCGGTGTTGATAACGAATACTACGATTACTGTACCTTCAACACCCATTCTTCTTGCTTGAGTAGGGTATTTGAGGTTATCAGAAAGATATTTATTCCAACCAGCCATTCCCCCAGGAGGATTAGGCTGTGTTTCTACTACGTCAAAGATAACATCGGCTTTTTCTTCCTCGATTACTACCTCCTTGATGGCTACTTCTTTGATTACCGTGGTCTCTTTTACGTCCACGTCAAAGTTCACATCGATTTTTTCTTCGATTTTCACCTCATCTGGAATCTCTTGGATCACAGGCTGCTCCATCGGTGGTGGTGGCGGCGGTGGTGGTGGCTGCTGCGTGATGGGCACATCTAAGATGTCTTCGAAATTATCGGCAACGTCACCCAAATCTTTTAATGCGGCGTCATCGTAAGTCTTGTATTCGAAGGCAGCCAGAGTGAGACCAACTGCTACTGCAAGGCCAAAGTTGGTAAACATACCCACACTTTTGGTCAAGTCAGCTTTAGGAGTCTTTTTTGCTTCCATGATGAATTTTGTTTATTAAAGGTTAATCGGTTTTATTTCTATAGCAAGTGTAAGAATTATTGGAGATTAATCCAAAATGAATTTACAAGAAGGACGATATAAATATCCAAATAATCCTGATGTAGCACCTAACATATTGATAACTAGATCATTTAAATCAAAGCTTCGGTTAGGAATTAGGTGTTGAGCGGTTTCCAATCCAATGCTTGGGAAGAACGCCAACACCATAAAGTTTATCCAAATCCGCTTTTTTTTCCAGATTTCTAGTTTTTCGTGGACGCCCACACCTGTACCAAGGTAAGCCAGCACAAAAAAGAGGATGAAATGGATGATTTTATCTTGAAAACTAACTACAGATACATCAGGAAAGGCAGTTCCTGGAGTGAGCATGGCAAGGCAACAAGCACTCAACCAAGCTCCAAACCAGACGATCCGGCGCATGGTAGTTTATTCTCCGATAAGCTCCTTGTATGCCGCTGCATCCAAAAGATCAGCCGGAAGAGGTCCGGTAAGCTTAACTTTTACCATCCATCCTTCGGTGTAGGGAGCCTCGTTTACTAGCTCTGGAGAAGATTCCAATTCATCATTGAGTTCAAGAATCTCCCCAGTAACTGGCATGAATAGGTCAGAAACAGTTTTTACCGCTTCTACGGTTCCAAATACCTCTCCAGCTGCAAGCGTTTCCCCCAGGGTTTCAACTTCTACATAGACAATGTCTCCCAGCTCTTTTTGAGCAAAGTCTGTGACGCCAATGGTGGCAATATCTCCGTCGATTTTGACCCACTCGTGGTCTTTGGTGTACTTAAGTTCTACTGGAAAATTCATGATGCTTTTTTTAATTCTCTCAAAATTAAAAGTATTCGTGAGAGATTGAAATCTATTGAGATAAATTAAATCTTAATTGCCCTCCAAAAGCAGTATTTGCTCTTCTGTAGGCGGTGGTGACACGTGGATCATTGACTGTTCGCTCAAAGTATAGCGTTAAATTCAAGCTTCGGTTGATGACATAACTGAGCGTGGGTCTAAATTGGAAGTTGAAGTTTCCATTGGTCACGGTTGCCTTTTCCTCTATTTTTCGTTGCACCTGTTGCGTACTGCCAATCTTTGTATCCAAGCGCATTTGCAGATCATTCTTTAACACCTTTTGTTGCCCCCCAATTTTGAATGGAATTTTTACGCCCGCTTTGGTGTAGGAGAGGGTCAATCCAAAATCACTGCTGGACTGTTCAGTGATCTGTGCGTTAGAAAAATTCAAGCCCAAATTGCGCTCTCTGTTGTAATTCACGGCAATATTCATTCGTTGTTTGGTCAAAACATCCAGGCCAATGAGGGGAGCAAATCGTTCGGTCAGCACTACCTGATTCAAAATGTAGATAGGAATAAACTGCCCTTCTAGGTTGGTGAGATTTGGGCGTTGTATTCGTTGTAGGGTGTTAAACAATTCTAAGCCTTTTTGGTACTGTAGGGAATTGGAGAAATTGCTCACATCGTAGGTCGAGCTATAGGCATGCGTCAGGTTGATGCTACTGAATAGATCGCTAAGTCCTTTCAATCGTGACAGTCCTCGGTAGTCCAATCGCCAGTTTGGCAATGGAGTTTTTGGGAATGGATTCAAATTAGCGGTAGTAGGATCCTGTCCGCGGTAGGCTGCTAGGAAGGAAGGGATCAAGACATCCTGTCCATTAATAGGAAACTCTCCTGCTGCAGTAGCTTGCTGATCTAAGCGCTGTTTGAAAATTGCCCTGAAATTCTCAAAATCTGTAAATAAAGCAGATTCGTTTTGGTCGTTATTTTTTGCAAAAGTGGTTCCAATCAGTACAGTTGAGATGCTGTAAGATCCCATGCGGCTAGGACTCAGTGATTCGAAGTTGCCCGGACTACTCAAGCTATTTCTAAAGATTTCGCTGTAATCTCCAATTTCTCGTTTGCTGGCTTCTAAAGTTATTCTAAAGTCACGGATAGGCTCAGCTAAGCCCTTAATGGAGAGATTTATGGCCTTATTTTGTCGAAAACTTTGAGTCAATTCGGGGCTTGGGGCCATGTTTCCATTTTGCCCAAGTTGATAACGGAGGTTTGGGTTTTGGCTTCCAAAAACGAAGGCCCAGCCAGGATTTTCCCAAGCTCGATCCATACCTAGTAGGCCAGTATTAGGCATGTATCCGGGTAGGAAGGTTCCTTCTAGGACTCCATAGTTGAAGGTGACCTCCTTTAGTAGCATGGCGAATTTGAGGATGCTTCTCGTGAGTGGAGTGCCGATGGTATCGCTTGCATTTGTGCTTGCCCTACCAGGAATACTGGGTCTGTTTGGAGCATTGATGGCTGCGAGCGATTTACTTTTATTGTATAGTTTGATCAAATCCAATTTTCCCGATAGGGTTTGTTCCCTCGTGTTTTGGATCACATTACCCAAGGTATCTCGCTGTCCAATGGCACCTGTCTGCCAGGTATAGGTGCTTCGATTTCGGTAGTCCGCTTGTATCCAGTCGGTGATCGGAAGCTTGCCAAATGGTAAGGTGTAATTAAGGGTAGCGGTATGGTTGTAATTTGTTGCACGACCAAAGCGAAGGAAGTTGGCTTTAACAGAATCAATCTTTGCTTGTGTATCCAAATCTCCCTCAGGTTCATCCACGACAGCTGCTGCATTGGCGGCGAGTTCTGCTCGCAAACTGGAAGAAAGGTCCCAATTGATGTTGAAAGAACGATTCATGAAGAATGACTTTTGAAATAGGGGATCAACCCCTGCTGTGCTGAGTTGATCATTCCGGTATTGTGACCTCGTAAATCTTCGATCTACATCCATTCTAGCTAAAAGTAGCGTGGGCGATAGGTTGAGGTTGATGTCCTTGATCAACTTGAGGTATGGGCTATTCATGCCCTCAGACTTCTCAAAGGGAGCAATTTTTAGTTCTTTTGGTTGATAGCTGTAGGTTACATTTCCTTTGTTGGTTCTGAAATTGTACTGCTGCAATTGTGCATTGGTTTGTGTAACCGTACCGGTAGCATACGAAAATGCCAAATTCGATAGATCGTAAATGCGACTTGGTGCTTCCTGATTTTTCTTCAGTTTGCGCACGTTGTTTAGGCTGACATTTTTCCGTGACAATTGATCCATTGCGATGTCGCGATAGGCATCTTTCTCCGCAGCATTTGCAAACTTATCTAAGGCAACTTCAAAGGGAACATCTGGGTTGAGCGGATCGTATTCAGGTCGGGTGGAGGCATTTTCAACCGAAAAATATAGCGGAATACTGACCCCCAGTCCTTTGGGAAGGAGCTTGTCTACTTCTACATTAGTGGAGATGTCGTAATTGGTAGTGGCTTGTCGACTGCGTTGTGAAAGTTTGGTTTCCAATCCTCCAAAACCGATAGAATTGTGGCGAATGGAAGCAGACACTACGGCTACATCAGCAATTTTGGTATTAAGGTAGGCATTGGCGGCCCAGCCATTTGTTTTGGTAAATCCGGTCACTCGGAGTTCATTGGCCCAAAGGCATAAGCTCTTGGAAGATCCGATACCTTTTCCTGGATTTCGGACCCCAATCATCATTCCTTGAACCTGGTTGAGCTCTGGACGGCCCATCACCGTTACCTTGTACTGGCGGATCATCTTACTGAAGGGAAGGGTCAAGGGTGATTGGGTATTGTCTCGCTCTGCTTTGAGCCCTACAATTTCTTGAATCGCAATATCGATTTCGTTTTGCTCTGGCCATACGATTCTCGGGTCGTTACTTCCCAAGGAGGAAATTTTTAAGGGCACCTCAATCTCATAGTAATTGTCGGTGTAATCTGTTCCTAATCTCAAGAAAGCAGATACTTCCCCATCCCGTGCGTCTTCGCTATTTGCATGGAAAAACAACTTGATTCGCTCGTATTGTACCAAGTCAATGTTGATGTTTTTGAATACGGCCCGGGCATCTTTTGGAGCCAAATCTTCCACACAAAGACGAAGGGATTGCTCATTGAGTCTACGCTCAATGACGGAGGTATTGTCTCGATCCCGTTGAATGCCAGGAGGCAATACGTATGGGCTTGAAGTGGCACTACCCTGTGCATTTTGCTCGATATTGACCACATCAACAGTCAAATTGGAGTTGTCAGGCTCTGGCAACTCAAAAAAACCGCGTTCGAATAGCGACTCTTGGAAGGCTCTCCATTGGCTTCCCACCATTCTAAATTCGGCCATTCGAAGTACCACCGGTTGTTGAAAGTCAGTAAGATAGGTTCGAATCCATCGGATGGATTTGAATCCGGAAATATCGCCTTGAACTCGATCTGGCTGGCGCACTGGAATACGGAATAAGTACCAGTTGACTTGCTCCCCACCTTCGGTGTGAGTTACCTGATCCACGATGTAGTTGTTGCCTACTTTGAGTTGACCTGGCCTCAAGTCGATTTCGTATTCGTAATAGTTTTCGAGCTCGTTGATGGTATTGTCGGTATTCAGATCTTCGTTGTCCGGTATATTAGTTCCCGATGGGGTGTAAGGTAGATTTTGGTCTGCAGAAACAGGGGTATTGCCCTCATTTCCATTGAATTTTTTGTAGCGCTCCAGAATTTTGGTGTTGGCCTGATCAAATTTCGAATCCAAGTAGTACTGAAATCCATCGGCGGAAACATCTTGTGTCAGCGCATTTTTGGCAGCAGGGGAGATGCTCAATCGATCTAAGAATCGTCCTTTGAAATAGCTGGCTTCTTCTTCATTTTTGAGACCGTCAAACCCTACATCTTGATTGACCCGAGCAGTGGCTGAGTTGTCAAAAGCAGGCAGCAAAAACTGCTGACGGGTAATTCTACCCCATTCGTTGGCAGCGGTTTCGGCAGGATTTCCATCTGCAGGGAGTCCGTTTTCGAATGCATGGCTTCCATCCTTGATGACGTCTTCAGAAATATCTCCAAGATTCAAAAATAGTTTTCCTCCTGTGGTGTTGTTCTGATTGAAAATCCCATCCAGTACTTTTCCATTTTCCCCAGGAAGAAACGGGTCCATCATCCAAAATTCTATGTATTCAATATTGGTACGGTCAAAATCTACCTCGGTCGTGATGGCTCTTGTCACTCCTCCGTAGTTTTGTCGTGGATTAGGTAATAATCCTTCCGTAGTTAACGCAGGGTTGTAATTGTACATACCTCGTTCCTGTGGGAAAAATGCTAGTTCAAACAGAGGTTGTGGAACCAGAATCACCTCTCGATCTTGATTTTTGAATATTTCCTGAGGAATTACTCGTCTCACATAATGGTTTCGACGGTCTTGAGCCGTGATGTTGGTGGGGACACCTGGTCCCCCATCACGGTAAAAAATATTATCAATGTTGTACCAAGCCAAACGTGCGCGGCGGTAGCCACTTCCGAGATTATCCTCGGTTTGGTTACTTAAGTCAAATCGATTGTCGGCAGTTTTTGGGGTAGAAGCCAACTTCCAATTTTGATTGGCTTGGGCGCCTAGATAAAAGGGTGTTACAGCAGCTTCAAAGTCATCAATGTATGAGGCTGCATCTCCATTCACAGTATTGGAAGTACCTGGGATCAGGTGGGCAAATTCTGCATTGAATTGTACTAGGGACTTTTCTTTAGTATCTGTAAAGGGAAGCGCATCGGCCAACTTGGTCAGAAATCGTGACTCACTATTGTAATTAACATCCAATCCCCAAAGGCTGTTTCGTAGTGTTTCGTTGCCTGTAGCGATCCGGGAGATATTCGGTCGTTCATTTAGAAAAAGAAAGGTACCTCCAAGAGTTAATTTTTTGTTCGCGATGTAATCCAATCTGGTACCGAGCAAGCTTCTTGTTTGAAACGAAACTAGGTCTGCTTTCTCAAAGCTGACATTGATTTGTTTGCCAGATTGGAGAATGGCATCATTGATTATTACTAATCTTCCCACATTGTAGTCAATGGTAAAATCGACCCCTTCTGTAAGCGGAATATTTCCAGCTTGTACTATCACGGATCCTGGTGAAATATTTAATCCAGGCAGCTGAATTTCACTTGCCGAACCAGCTGTAAGCCTTCCTTTGATGAAGAATTTATTGAGTCGAGTGACTAGTTCCGCATCTGCTTGCGTGGTTTGGTAGAGGGTGTCGTATACGTATTTTTCTTGAAGGACCCGCTCATCGGGGTTGAATCTCCGTGCAAGGTTGGAACCAAAAGGTTCCAAGACTGGAAAGATGAGTAACCCTCGGTCGGAGAGCATAGTAATCCCTTCCACAAAATCAAAGTTTCCATCCGGGGCAGGATCGTTTTGAGGATTTAAATTGTCTAAGCCAGTCAGGCGAATCAAAGGTATATCTTTGACCTTGGCTCCTTCAAGGAGGGATGGATTGTCTAATCCAGTGCGATCATCCCGGTAGATTACTTGCAATTGAAATCCATCCCGTTCCACTTGGCTCGCATTGAGGCTATAGATGTTTTTCATCATCAAATCCCAGGTAGGAACTCGGGGATTGATACGTGCAGGTCGGAGGAGCTTTAAGAAAATCAACTCGTCTTCTCTACGGGATTGGTAATCTTCTGTCAGTTCACCCACTTTAAATACTTGCCCATTGTAAGTGTATTCGTAGGATACTGCAATTACTTCGTCATTTTGCAATCGTCGAAAGAGGGAAATGAAACCGAGCTGTCCATTAAAAAAGTATTCGGTTGGGTCTAGTTTTCTAGCTCCATTAATTTGTTCAAAGTCTAGTCCTTTTTTTATTCCCAGATCTTCCTCCAGGGCACGAGCTCCAGAATCAAAGGGTCTGTAGGCGGGGTTACCATTGATGCTTGCATACAGGCGGTTGGCAGCATTGCTGGCAGGGCTGTTGGCTATCCCTGACCCAATGGCAGGATTTCCTGGATTAAGAAGTACTCTACCTTCACCAAGATCCATAAATGCAGCAAAATTTCGTAGGGTTTCGGTATTGGTAGCCCGGTTCATCACATACACTTCTACGCGGGTGATGTTGACTCCGGAGGTAACCTGTGGAAGCCCTTTCAACCATCTTTCGTAATTATCTCTGAAGAAATGACTCAGGAAGAAGTGCCGGTTTTCGTCGTATTTAGATCCTTGAATATCGAATGCTCGACCTTGTCCATTGGCGTCAATCACCAAATTGTCCCTTCTGCCTCGTTGGGTGGAGGCGACGGCAGTGACATTGAGCTTCCCAAATTTCATCTCGGTTTTGACACCAAATAGGTTTTGGGCACCTTGGATGAGGCGATTTTGGATGGGTAAACTCACATTTCCCAGTTCAATGGACTGGATGATATCTTCATCAAATCCATCGTATTCCAGTTTGAGTTGATTTTGAAAATCGAAGGAGTTGTTGGAGTCAAAATTGGCTCCAATCTTCAGTTTCTGTCCCAGATTGCCATTGACAGCCATTTGGATTTGCTGTTGGAAATTGAAATTTCCATTTTTTTGCTGACGAATAGGGATGGTAGGATTGTCTATCCTACGGAAGATGGCTCCAAAATCAAGGTTAACATAGCCAGTTGGAATGATATTTATCGAATCACCGCCAAAGATCCGATCAAAGGTAGGACTCATAGTAATGGGCGGAATGAGCCTTCTACCTTCTACAGCACTTTCTCCGTCTATTCCTCTAGAGCGAGTTTTCCAGTAGTCTTGCCGAACTTGGAATTCTTGCAGGGCTGCGAATTTTTCAAATTCATATTCCTGCTGGTTGCCCAATCGGGTGGTATCCAGTTGATCTACCACCTGATATTTGAGTGTGGAATCCATCAGAACCTGAATATCCCGGTTGACGGGAGAACTTGGAAAAAAAGGAGATTTCTGTGTTAAGAAAGGATTTCGATAAGGATAGAGAGGCGAAGTTCGCCGTGTTTGCCACAGTAAAAAGGAGGGCGCCAATCGGCGTTCATTTAGTGAATCTATTCGGGACTTTGGACTAGGTGTCTGTTGTGCTTGAAGGGTGCTGATGGGAAGGAAGGCTAGGAACAATCCGAGAAGAATAGTGATCCCCCCAATTGGATTTTTCATAAATAAATGGAAGTCCTGAACCTTCAATTCAGTAAGAATTAAGAAGTTTTTAAAGATGCCTTGATGAGCTCTTCCAAGGAGATGGTTCCACCAACCTTTTTGAGTACTAAGGCAATATTTTTCTCTGCGACAGCTTTTGGAAAACCTAAAGTGACTAAAGCTTGTAACGCTTCTTCTCTTATTTTATTGCCTCCATTGAGGAATCCTAGAGGAGCAGTAGCTTCTCCACCTCCTGATTTACCAACTTTATCCTTCAGTTCGAGGATAATTCGCTGGGCAGTTTTGGTTCCAATACCTTTAACTGCTTGAATTGTTGCTACATCACCTGATAAAATGGCCTGTTCGATTTCAGTGCTTGTTAGGGAAGAGAGGATCATGAGTCCCGTACTCGGCCCCACTCCATTGATGGAGGTTAGTAAGAGGAAGAGTCGTTTCTCTTGTTCTTCTTTGAATCCATATAGGGTATGTGCATCTTCCTTGATGTGCAGGTAGGTGAGTAGTCGAAGTTGCTCCTGATCCTTAATGGCAGCATAGGTTTGAAGGGAGATTTTGACATGGTAGCCAATTCCTCCTACATCGATTAATACATAGGTTGGATCTTTGTAAACTAGTTTTCCATTGAGGTAATCTATCATAAGCTTTCTTTGCTGGATTGGGCATCCACTACGGCAATAGCTACCATATTGACGATTTCGCGGATGGAACTTCCCAGCTGCAAAATATGAACTGGTTTATTCATTCCCAATAGTATTGGACCGATGGCTTCTGCGTTTCCAAGTTCAGCTAAAAGCTTGTAAGCAATGTTTGAAGAAGCCAAATCTGGGAAAATAAGTGTATTCACTTCCTTTCCTTTTTGGGAAAGGACAGAGAAGGGATAGATTTCTTTTTGAATTTCCTGGTTCAATGCCACATTAGCCTGCATTTCCCCTTCAATGATCAAATCAGGATATTTTTCTTTTGCGAGCGCCGTTGCTTTAGCCATTTTGGAGGGAATATCTCCCTGGGCAGAACCGAAATTAGAGTAGGAGAGCAGTGCAATCCGTGGTACCATATTAAAAAACTTCACTGCTGTAGCAGTAAGTCCAATGATGTCCACTAGTTCCTCAGCAGTAGGATTGAGATTGACCGTAGCATCCGCAAAGAAATAAGGGCCTCGTGGCGTGTTCATGATGTACATGCCCGCTACTCGATTTACGCCTTTTTTCACGCCAATGGTTTGAAGGGAAGGCAGGATGGTTTTGGGGTAATCTCGAGTAAGACCAGATATAAAGGCATCTGCTTCACCAGTTTCGACCATCAAAGCACCAAAGTAATTGCGCTCCTTTACCAACCGGTTGGCATCCGATTGGGTCATGCCTTTACGCTGCCTCTTTTGAGCTAGGATTTTTCCAAATTTCTCGTTTAGCTTGTGCTCTTCAAGTGGATCAATGATGCTGACTCCTTCGAGGTCCAGTGAGTTTTCTTGGATTAGTTCTAAGATTCGTTCTCGGTTACCAAGTAGGATTGGAATTGCGATTTTTTCATCTCGAATCAACTGTGCTGCTTTCAAGATCTTCAGGTTGTCTGCCTCTCCAAAAACCACGCGTTTGGGGTCTTTTTTGGCTCTTCCGATAACAATTGACATCAAGCGCTCGTCAATGCCAATTCGTTTCTGTAGCTCTAATTCGTAGGCATCCCAGTCAGTGATGATTTTTTTTGCAACTCCAGATTCAATAGCTGCCTTGGCCACAGCTGGCGCTATTGTCGTGAGGAGGCGTGGATCTACAGGTTTTGGAATTAAATATAGTCTTCCAAAGCTGAGGTTACTTTCTCCATAGGCTTTGGTGACAATTTCTGGTACTGGTTCTTTGGCAAGCTTGGCAATCGCTTTTGCTGCAGCAAGCTTCATCTCTTCATTGATAGCAGTTGCCCGCACGTCTAGCGCACCTCTGAAAATATATGGAAATCCCAATACATTATTCACTTGATTGGGATGATCCGATCTTCCAGTAGCCATCAACACATCTTCACGTGCTGCTAGGGCAGTTTCGTAGGCAATTTCAGGATCAGGGTTGGCCAGGGCAAATACAATTGGGTTTTCTGCCATGGATTGAATGAGGTCAGGAGAGATGATATTCCCAGCGGATAGTCCAAGGAATACATCGGCACCCGGCATCGCCTCAGCGATAGTATGGAAGTTTTGAGTGGTAGCAAACTCTACATGTTCCCCTTCCAATCCTGGGCGATCGGTACGGATAACTCCGTCTTTATCGCAAACCACAATGTGTTCTTTTTTGACCCCCAAACTCAAATAAAAGCGAAGGCAAGATATGGCAGCAGCACCAGCACCACTTACGACCATGCGGATGTCTGCTATGTTTTTTTCAACCAGCTCCAGGGCATTGAGCAATGCGGCTCCAGTGATGATTGCTGTCCCATGTTGGTCATCATGCATGACCGGAATTTTCATCTCTCTTTTGAGAGTTTGTTCAATCTCAAAGCATTCGGGAGCTTTGATATCTTCTAGGTTGATTCCTCCAAAAGTAGGCTCCAGTGACTTAATGATTTGAATTAACTTTTTTGGGTCTTTCTCATCAATTTCCAAGTCAAAGACATCAATGCCAGCAAATTTTTTGAAAAGTACCCCTTTTCCTTCCATCACGGGTTTTGAGGCCTCTGGGCCGATATCTCCCAATCCAAGTACTGCGGTTCCATTTGAAATGACTGCCACTAAATTGCCTTTAGCGGTGTATTTGTAGACATTTTCTACATCTGCAGCAATTTCCTTGCAAGGCTCAGCTACTCCAGGGGAGTAGGCCAGTGCAAGATCCAATTGGCTAGAAACTGGCTTGGAAGGAATCACCTGGATTTTACCAGGAGAGCCTTGGCTATGGTAGTTTAATGCGTCCTCTTTTCTAATTTTAATCGCCATAAATGGAGGGTATAAGCTGGGTTTATAATCCTGTTTTTTCGGACCAACTCACGTTGGTTTTGAGAAGGACAGTTTGTATCTCTCGCAAAGCATCTGCGTGGAGTTCATTCGGGAAGTACACAAAACCTTCCATGTAGTATAATTTTCCTTTTTTCTCGTCAATCATCAAATAGCCTAGGTAGGTTCCACCCATGCTCAGGTCGTTGGTTTTCCAAGTTCCCCGAATTTCAACCGTAAAATTATCATTAATCACTAGGTTTCGGAAAGCTGGTGGGATTTGTTTTTCACTTGTCATGAAGGAGTTGGGGTTCTCTGGATCTCCAAAAATGTGGCTCTTTACGATAGAATCACGTAGTTGAAGGATGTTTTCCGGAAAGGTTTGCTCTTCGTTTTTGTAATCTTCCACATGAAAATAAACGCTGATATCTGGTCGGTCTTGGGTGGGGGTAGGTTGTCTTAACCAAAGGAATCCGGGGACAGATTTGGCAATCTGATAGGATACTGGAGGCATAATTTCTATACCTAGGTTTTTGCGCCCTTCACTTTGCGCAGCTGCGTTTTTACGAGCCAATAGTGCTTTGGCTAATCGTTCTCTTTCTCGAATTTCGAATAGATTTTGCAGCTGATCTTTGTGCTTTCGAAGGTTCGCGATGAGCTCTTTTTCTGTATTTCCAAACAAGTAAAGAACTTCTTGACCTATAGCAAACTCATCTTCCATTCGTAATGAATAGATGCTTGGATCTGCAGCCGCTTTGGCTTTGGATTCGGGAGTAAATTGTCCATTGATGACTTGGCTTCCTCCTTTTTTGTCGTCGAATGTGGTGACATACACAATGTTGGTGTACATTTTCAACATTCGTGTCATGGCACGTGGATCCACTCGACGAACTTTGAATAGGGATTCTGAGCGGATCATACCCGGTAGGTCCGCTTCAAAAATTGCTCGAAGCTCATCGCCAACAGGCCCTGCCCATTTAGTGGAATCGATCGCGAGGATTATTTCACCTACCGAACCTCTTGCTTTTGGTTTTGCACTAGTGGATTCCCCACCTTCTTCGCAGGAGAATAAAAAAAGGCAACACAGGAAAAGGAAGCTCAAGTACATTGCTTTCATATGAAGAATGGTTTATAAGGGAAGTATAAAAAGGTTTTTTAGCTTTTTTATCTCCAAATTATTTAAAAATCAGTAAATCGAATTGCTTCTTTAACCCACAATCAAGCGTTGTCCTGGCTTGATCTGGGTTGAATTTAGGTTGTTCAACCGTTTTATTTGTTCGATGCTTAGCGAGTGCTTTCGGGAAATTACCCATAAAGAATCTCCTGGCCGTACGGTGTAAGTTTTTGAGGAGCTAGGAGTGGTTGAATTCAGCGCGATCGTTTTGGTTGTAGAAGCTTCGGCATTGGCATGAATGACGAGAGTCTGTCCCACCTTGATCATATTTGAGCTGAGGTTATTCCACTGCTTGATTTGAGTTAGGGTTACTCCATGCCGATTAGCGATGGCCCCAAGGGCGTCTCCAGACTTCACTTTGTATACAAGTCTTGCAGAAGCCAGTTGGGTACTTGTACTTCCTGATCCAATTTCTGGTTGGCTGGTTGAAGCCAATAGAATTGGGGCGGTTTTGGACAAGGAGTCACCTAGCCAGGCAAGGTTATCTTTGATAAAAAAGGCCTTGGATATGGGGACACGAATAGACATGGATCGGTGCGAATCTGGAACCTTCCCTAGTTTTATGGAGGGATTAAGTTTTTCTAAATCCTTCAAACAAATCGCAGTAAGTGAGGCTAAAGTTTTGAGATGAAAGGTTTTATCAAAACGGATTTGTTCATATTCCATGGGATAGCTTGGTTCCTCCAAATGCAAGTTGTGCTCTTCCAAGTGGTTGAGGATGTAGAGCATGGCTTGAAACTGGGGTACATAGCTGCGAGTTTCTTTGGGAAGGTGATCATAAATTCCCCAAAAAGTGGATTTCCCTCCTGATTTCCGAATTGCTTTTCGCACATTTCCTGGGCCACAATTGTAGGCAGCAAGTGCTACTTCCCAATCGCCAAACATCCTGTATAGTGCTTTGAGGTATTTTGCTGCTGCTTCTGTGGATTTTTCCGGATCCATCCGGTCATCGATATCAAGATTCACCAGCATTCCATACTCACGACCAGTGGCAGGCATGAACTGCCACAAGCCCATTGCACCTACAGGTGACTTGATTTTTGGGTCTAGACCCGATTCTACGATTGACAGAAACTGGATTTCCGAAGGCATTCCATGATTTTTTAGGATATCTTCATACATGGGAAAATACTGTTCTTTCCGAGCCAAAACCATTTTGATGTATTCTCGATTTCGAACCGTGAAGTATTGAATAAATGAAAATACGCGCTCATTTAATTCGAAATCCATCTCCAAATCCATCTTCTCAATTCGATCGGCTACTTCCTCGTAGGTGAAGTCAGGGACATATTCGTAATGATAATTGGGCAGGACCACATCAAACTGTCCTGAATTAGAGAGTCTGTCCTCTTGTGAAAAAGCAATTGAATTCAAAAATGGAAAGCAAGCAATTCCAATCACAAAAACTTTAAAAATTAGTTTCTTCATCACACTGCTTAATTTAAAGTTAAGGTACTTAAATACTGGCTAAAGGCATACAATTCTGCTTCCTTAAAAGAGTTTGCAATCACTTGTAGACCGATGGGCATCCCTGAATCATCTTTTCCGTTGGGGATAGATAGGGCTGGAACGCCAGACACAGAAGCTTGAACGGTAAACAAATCTTCTAAATACATCGATACCGGGTCATCTCCGTGCTCCCCAAATTTGAATGCTGTCGTTGGGGTAGTCGGCAGCAAAAGATAGTCAAAATCCGTTAGTAATTTTTCAGTCAGTTCTTTAATTATCCTACGAACCTTTTGAGCCTTAGTGAAATAGGCATCGTAATAGCTAGCTGAAAGCACGAATGTTCCCAGCATAATTCTTCGTTTAACCTCTTCTCCAAATCCCTCACTGCGGCTGTCCTTGTAAAGCTGCTCTAGGTTTTGGGCATGAGGAGCACGATAGCCGTATTTTACACCATCAAATCGAGCCAAATTTGCACTGGCTTCGGCTGTAGTTAAGATATAGTAGGTGGGGAGCACATATTTCAAAAGAGGGAAGTCCACTTCTTGAACGGAATGCCCCTCTATTTTTAGTTTTTCAACCACCTCCAAGGTATTACGTTTGATCTCTGATTGCAGCGTGGGAGCATGTAAGGCCTCTTTCAATACGGCAATTTTTACAGGGCCTTTGGGAAAAATAAGCTTACTAAATGGTGCTACCTGCTCCTTCGAAGAAGTGCTATCTTTCTCATCATAGCCCGCCATGATTTCAAGTACCAGTGCATTGTCTCTTATGGTAGTTGAAAAAACGCCGATGGTGTCGAAAGAAGATGCATAAGCGATGAGTCCCCAGCGGGAAACGCGCGAATAGGTAGGCTTCATGCCTACCACCCCAGTAAAGGCCGCGGGCTGACGAACCGAACCTCCAGTATCTGATCCCAAGGATACCGTACACAAGTTGGCTTGAACTGCTACGGCTGATCCTCCTGAAGATCCACCAGGTACACGTGTAGGATCCAATTCTTGGAAGACTTTTCCATAGATGCTATGCTCGTTGGAGCTGCCCATGCCAAATTCATCACAATTCAGACGTCCTATGACAATGGCATCTTCATCCATCAGCCTTTGAACCGCTGTAGCAGTATATTGGGAAATATAACCTTTGAGGATGTTGGACCCAGCAGTAGCAGGATGTCCTTCGTGATTGAGCACATCCTTAATGCCAATGACCATTCCGGCGAGTTTACCGGCAGTTCCCTTGGCGATTTTTTCATCAACTAGAGCAGCTTGTTCTAAAGCAAGCTGGGCATAAACTTCGACGAAGGCGTTGAGGTGCGCCTTCGTCTGGATATTTTTTAGGTAATAATTTACAATCGATCGACAATCGCTAGTTCCTTTTTCCAAGGCACGCTGGATTTCGTCGAAGGAACGATACTTTTCCAAAAGAATGGGACTGAATTACTTTTTCTTATCCTTCATACCTTCCTCAAGGTCATTTTGGATGTCCTTGGTGGCGTCTTTGAATTCACGAATTCCACGACCGAGTCCACGTGCTAGTTCTGGAATTCTTTTTGCACCAAACAACAGGAGAATTACAAGAATGATAAGGATTAATGAACCTCCACCAATATTTTGAAGAAAACCTAAAGTAGTCATAATGTTGTGCGTTTAAAGATACAAATACAAAGATACAAGTATAGATTGCTTACCCAAGTAGATCAAGTCTACTTGCATATCTTTTTTATGAATGTAAGAAAATTTAACCTATTTGGCGATAATCCATGTTGCAGGGTCCATGATTTGCAGACCTTTCCAGGTTTGGAAGTGAACTATCGCTTCGCCTTCGGCATTCGTAGCAACTTGTCCGATGACAGTTTTTGCTTTGATGGATTGGCCTGTGCTTACAGAGATTGACTTTAATCTGCTATACAACGTAAAATACTCTCCATGTTTGATAATCAAGGTGTTTCCATATCCTGGGATACTGGTGATTTTGGAAACCACCCCGTCAAATACAGCCCGCACATTGGAGTTGGGTTGCGTACGAATATCTATGCCATCATTTTCCTCAACAATTCCCTTTAGCGTGGCGTGGGGATAGGTTCCATATCCTTGAGAAATGATTCCTGTTTCTACTGGCCAAGGTAGTTTTCCCTTATTGCCTGCAAAAGAGCTTGAAAGTGCGGCAGCCTCTGGCGTCATGGGCATACTGGTTCCTGCTTTTTTGGTACTTGTGCTATTTTCCTTTTTAGAGGCAGTTTCTGCAGCACGGATTTCTGCTTCAATGGCGGCTTTGATCATTCGATTCAGCTGTTCTTGTTGTTTTTTTGTAGCTGCAATCTGCTTTTGAATGTCCCGTTCTTTTTTGGATAGCGTATTGACCATTCCCTGCTTCTCCTTGCGCATTACCTCCAATTTTTCTTTTTCTGTCTTTTCCTCTACTAATACTTTTTCCTTATCCATTTTTCTTTCATCTAGCTCTATGCGTTGATTGGCTAGCTCAGTGGATAATTTTTCAATTTGCTCTGCCTGTTTTTTTCTACTTTCAGTATATTGCTTGAGGTATTTCAAGCGCATGTAGAGCTGATTAAAGTTGCTGGAACTAAACACAAAAGCAACAATCGAAAGTCCTCGATTTAGTTTGGAGGAATTGTAAATCATTCGAGAATACTCTGCCTTCAATTCAATCAGTTGCTTCTCTAAACTTGCAATTTTGTTTTCAATTTCAAGGATGTTAGAAGAAAGTAAATTGACTTCTCTATCCAAAGTGTTGACCAAGCGATTTTGGCTTTGGAACTGGCTAGTAATCGCATTTAGTTGACCCAGTGATGTTTTTTTGGTAGCCGTGGTTTGCTTTAGAATCGCATCAAACTCTTTTAATCGGGTTTGTATTTCTAGTTTATCTTTCTCCAATTGCTCCCTGGATTTTTTGGTTTGGGCATGTACAGCGGAGTTAAGCCCAACCAAAACGAAGAAGAAAAATAGAAAGGTCAATCTTTTCATAACTACTAAAATCGGAAGGGGAAGTTTAATGGACTTGTTTGAGGGTCTAAAGAAGTCCAATTGATGTAAATTCTAAAATTTTGTGAGCCTGAGGGCTCGTCTAAAGCCACTTTTAACAAGGTCTCTGCAGGGAATACTTGAGATTGGATTTTTTGAAACTTAGGGAAACTAGCAAGTATCGAACCATCGCCCGAAATAGCTGCACTTGACCATTCTGAAACCTTTCCGTGACGGGTATCGACCTTGCTAAAATAACGAACTTTATCCCGGACTTGCGTTAACTCAAACTTTTTTCCTACACGCACCAACCGATCTTCATAACTAGCTGGATAGGGAATATCCCCCCAAAGAAGATTTTGAAATAGTTGCAGGGATAATTTTATTCCAAATCTTTTCTCAAAATCAGGATAAGTCATATTGACATCCTCTTTTCCTAAACGATCTTGAATTTGTATTTTTTCCTGGCTAAGTAAACCGCGAATTGCCTCCACACCCAGGCCTGGAGAAAGGGAAAACCAAATTAAACTATCTTTCTTTGCACGTAGCTGAAGCGTTCCGCGTGTGATTTTGCCGGAATCTTCCTCTAGGACTAGTTTTGCCTTGGCTTGCAAGAACCCAAATTGAGTTGTACTCGGCACAAAGGATTCCATGGCCTGATCGCCCTCAAAAAAAGTAGTTTTTGAGGCACAACTCCAATTCAATACGATAACCACAAGGGCTGCAAGGATTTGGAACTTAGTCATGGATTCGTTGATCTTTAATTTTTTGCGCAAGTTTATCAGATCCTTCGGGGCTTTCCTGTGCTTTTTTCCACCATCCTACCGCTTCTTCTACCTTACCTAATCGATACAAAATGTCCCCATAATGCTCCATGAGTACTCCACTTGGCGATTTTTCGATTTTGATGGCTTCATCAAGGTGCATAGCTGCCTCTGAATACCTTTTTAACTGATACAAAACCCAAGCCAAGGTGTCCAAATAAGTGGCATTTTTAGGATATTTTTTAACCACTCGCTGCGCCATATCCAGTGCTTTTTCCAATTCCTGACCCTCCAAAGCCAAAAAATAGGCATAATTATTCAACACCTGCTCGTCTGTTGGATTGAGTGCTAAGGCCTTCTCAAAATTTTGAAATGCAGCAGTTTGATCACCCAATTGGTATTGACTATTGCCCAAAGTGCTGTAAGCGACTTGGGATAATTGTGGGTTTTTATCTGCATTCAAGCGAAGGGCTGTTTCAAGCGCCTGAATCGCCAAGGAATCTTTCTTTTGTCCCGAAAGGATGACGCCCTCATAAAACCAAAATTCAGCACTCTCTGGAAACTCATCTATGGCGATGCTTGTGTACTGAGCCACCTCCTCGAACTTAGCTCCAATTTCAAAAGAGTTGACAATCACCTCCTCCAACAACTTTTCATTTTTGGGTTGAAGAGCTAGTGACTTCTTGTATAACAATAGCGCTTCACCCAACTTGTTTTCGGATTTTCTCCGATTACCAATTGCTTCCAAAACAGTTGGGTCTTCTGCATGCAATTCCTTTAAAAGAATCTCCAATTTGTCTAGCAGCTTGTCCCGCTCTGCAGTTTTCAATTCCTGCAATAGCCCCTGAAATGCTGCTGCTTTAGAGGACGGGGCCAAGTCCGGACTGGCGATTGCCTCCAAAAGAAAGGAATTGGCTTGTGCGATTTGACCCTTTTCTTGGTAAAGCGTGTAAGCTGCCAGCTGAAGTTCTGGTTGATTTGGATATTTGGATATTTCTGTCTGCACCAACTGTATGGCTTGATCCAACTTGGCATTGTTGTACAAAATCTCTACTAACGCGAGCACGTAGGTTGGATTGCCTGGGAAGGAAGTGATTAACTTTTCACCCTCTTCCACTGCTTTTCCGAGCTGGTCTTTTCGTAAGTAAATGCGTTGCTTCTGGAAAGTGAACGCTTCTCGGACGCCATAATAGGCTTCAGCACGATCCAAGGCTACTAAGGCTTTGTCAAATTCATTGGCATTCAAGTAAATGGATGCTAATTCCAAGTTGTACTGCTGGTTTTTGGTAGACCCAGTGGTTAATTTTTCAAGTAAAGTTGCTGCTAACAAAGGTTGTTTTAAACTCGTGTAGATTTCCGCCACTAGCAGCACATAATAAAGATTTTCCGGATCTCCAGCTGCTGCTTTCAAGGCATACGAAAGTGCTTTTTCGGCTTGACTGTTTTTGAGCAGGACTTCAGCTAGTTTGTAGGAAATGGCAGGTGCTTCAGGAGCAAATTCCCTTGCTTTTTCTAAATATCGAAATGCCTTTTCCAAGTCTCCAAGCACCAAAGCCTTTTCTCCTTCAATAAAAAAACGACTTGCATTTGCAGCTAATTCCTGCGCTTTGACTTCTTTCTTTGACAAAGAGTTTTGTGTAAATCCAGCTATAGGACTCAAGAAAATTAGGTAAAGCAGCAGAAAAATGGGAGTAACTCTCACTGGAGAATGGAATTTCTAATCAACCTTACAAACATAGTGCCTTTTCATCAATTTGACTGAAGAAAAGGCTGGGATACAGATGCAAACTAGGATTTATTGGCAATAAGTGACTGAACAAACTTGCGCTCCATAAAAAAGACTACTGCGATAAAGAAGAGAGCACCTGAATTTTTAAGGATAAAATCCATACTGCCTATGCCTGTTTCAAGGAAATATCCAAAATAGCTTAAAGAAAAGGCGAGGATCAGGTATCCTAGGCCACGGCTCGTTTGGTAAGGGATGGGATAATATTTTTGGCCGAAAAAATAGCAAACTGCGACCATGACCAGGTAACAGGCTACAGTGCTTAGGGCTGCTCCCATAAAGCCCCAGACGGGAACTAAAAAAACAATGCCTACCACACTGACTACCGCTCCCAAGAAGGTAATCCAGAAGCTGTAATCCGTTTTGTCAGTGAGCTTAAACCAGATGGAAAGATTGAAATAAATTCCAAGCAATAGGTAACCGAGTAACAGCAGTGGGACGATTGAAAATCCCATTTCGTAGGCATCTCCTTTTAAGAATAGCGGTCCGATCCAGTTCAGGTTCACTGATATTAGGATCATGAGTAAGGAGCAAAATAAGATGAAGGCATGCATCACTTGTGCATACATTTTTGGTGAGTCTTTTTCTTTGGACTCTCTGAAAAAGAAGGGTTCTGCAGCATACTTGAAGGCTTGGATAACCAGGTTCATCAGGATGGCTAACTTAAAATTTGCGCCAAATATTCCTGCGGCCTCTCGGCTACTGAGGCCTGAATAAAAATTAACCGGCAATACATACTCAAACAGTAGCCGTGATATCAATTCGTTGGTCACACCTGCCAATCCCATGAATAGCAAGGGCAGGGAATAGGTCCACATGGGCTGGAGAATTTCTTTTTCCAGTCGGAACGAAAAGAATCCTGCTTTCCACCAAACAAAAGGAATGATTAAGCCATTGGCAAGTAAGTTGGCAAGGAGAATATATTCCACTCCCCAAAAGGACTGGTAGCCCAAGATTCCTTCAGGGAGAATGCCGGTTTTGATCCAACCAGGAATCCAAATCAGCAAGAGTAAGTTGAAGGTAACATTCAAAAGAATGTTGATCAATTTGGCCCCTGCAAATGTTTTGGCTTTGTTTTCTAGTCGGAGTTTAGCAAAAGGAATCGCCAAAATGGCATCAAATGCAAGCAATATAGCGGTCCACTGAAACAAGTAAGCCTGGCCTGGGTAGTCCATCCATTCTGCTAAAAATGGTGCGGCGAGGTAGATGCCCGATCCCAAAACGAGGCTGGACAAGACCAATAAGGATTGGGTGTTGTGGTAAACTCGGCTGGGGTCCTGATTTTTTCCAGTTGAAAAACGGAAAAAGGCGGTTTCCATGCCGTAGGTAAACACAATATTCAAAAATCCAATCAAGGCATAAATGCCTGTAAATGCACCGAGATCAGCCTTACTCAGGTACCCAGTATAGATAATGATCAGTAAAAAATTGATGGAGCGCCCTAAAATGCTACTAAGGCCATAAATGGCAGTTTGTCCGGCAAGTTTTTTGAGTGCGCCCATGGGTTGCTGGATCACTTACTCTCCACGGAAAACAGGCTTTCTTTTCTCCAAAAATGCCGAGGTACCTTCCTTATAGTCTCCTGATTTGACACAGCGCGCAAAGGAATTGGCTTCAGTTTGGTAGCCATTTTCTTCTAGAAATACGGCATTAACACAATCGACTACCATGCCAATTGCAAGGGGTGCTTTACCCATTATTTTTTCGATGATTGCTTCCGCTCCCGAGATTGCTTCCTCCTTGGTAGCAAATACATGGTTCACGAGTCCAAGTGCTTTGGCTTCTTCGGCACCAATCATGTCGCCAGTCATCATCAATTCATTGGCTTTGCCTCGGCCTACTAGGAGTGTAAGTCGCTGGGTGCCACCATAGCCTGGAATGATACCAAGATTCACTTCCGGCTGACCAAATTTTGCATTAGCTGTTGCTATTCGCATGTGGCAAGCCATCGCTAATTCGCAACCGCCACCCAAGGTATAGCCATTGGTAACAGCGATTACTGGCTTGTGACAATTTTCAATCATTGAAAAAATTTCTTGTCCACTTTCAGCAAATTTTCGGGCATTAACCTCGTTGAGGGAGGCGATTTCGGTGATGTCTGCGCCAGCTACAAAGGCCTTCTCACCAGCTCCAGTAAGGATGACCGCCTTGATGGCTTTGTTGTCCATAACTTGATCAAAAACAGACCGCAACTCAGCTAAGGTTGCGAGGTTCATGGCGTTGAGTTTATCCTCTCGATTGATTGTCAGGTACAGGATACCTTGTCGTTCTTCGGTGAGAATATTGATAAATTCAGACATAGTCAAGCAGCATAGTTCAAACAAATATACCTCCACCACCAAGATTGCCAAATTCATAGGTAGATAAAAATCTAAATAATGGTCAAAATGGCCTGAAATTGACTATTTTTTATTCATGTCATAACTAGAATTATTGAACTTCACCATGCCTTTTTCGTCATTTTTGGTTACTTTTGCGGCACCAAACTAAAAGAAGCTAAACCCCAATAGAACGATGAGCTCCAAAACAAAAATTACCGTGGCATATGGCGATGGAATTGGCCCCGAAATCATGAATGCCACTTTGGCAATCTTGGACGCTGCAGGAGCTCAATTGGAGTACGATGTGATCGAAATTGGAGAAAAGGTGTACCTCAAAGGAATTAGTTCTGGGATGGAGCCCAAGGCGATTGAATCTCTTCGGGCTACTAAGGTTTTTTTAAAATCACCCATCACCACCCCCCAAGGTGGAGGCTTCAAGTCCCTCAATGTCACCACCCGAAAGTCTTTTGGACTATATGCGAATGTGCGTCCTTGCAAGGCCTTTTCGCCATTTATTAAAACTCATTTCCCGAAAACGGATTTAGTGATCATTCGGGAGAATGAGGAGGATTTGTATGCAGGAATTGAGCACCGCCAAACTCAAGAGGTATACCAATGTTTGAAGGTGATTTCCCAACCAGGATCTGAAAAAATCATCCGCTATGCCTTTGAATATGCCAAGAAATATGGTCGGAAAAAGGTGACCTGCATGACCAAGGACAACATCATGAAGTTGGCGGATGGCTTATTTCACAAAACCTTTCTTGAAATCGCCAAGGAATACCCAGAAATTGAAACAGACCACAAGATCATCGATATTGGAACAGCTTTGATTGCAGAGCGACCAGAGATTTTCGATGTGATTGTGACGCTCAACCTCTATGGAGACATCATCTCCGATGTAGCTGCACAAGTGACTGGATCGGTCGGCTTGGGCGGTTCCGCAAACGTGGGTGCAGAAGTAGCCATGTTTGAAGCGATTCATGGTTCTGCTCCTGATATTGCAGGTAAGGATATTGCAAATCCTTCAGGATTATTGAATGGAGCTATCATGATGCTTGTTCACATTGGGCAACCAGAGATCGCAGAGAAAATCTCCAACGCCTGGATGAAAACCCTCGAAGATGGAATTCATACCGGAGACATCTACCAAGAAGGGCTTTCTACCAAGAAAGTAGGGACTCAAGAATTTGCACAGGCCGTCATTGCTCGCTTGGGACAAATGCCAAGTCAAATGACTCCCGCATCCTTTGGTAAAGAGAGCACCGCTCCGATGGATGTAGCCCTAAGGCCCAAGCCAAAAGCAAAAAAGGAATTGATTGGCGTAGACATGTTTCTGGATTGGGACCAAAATAACCGGGATCCAAATGTCTTGGGAAATCTGCTCAATCAACTGGATACAGGGGGACTAAAATTGAGTCTCATTACCAACAGAGGCGTAAAAGTATTTCCTGACGGCATGAAAGAAACCTTCTGTACCGACCACTGGAGATGCCGCTTTAAGGTAGGCGAAGGGGAAACGCTTAGCCATGCTCAGGTGATAGACCTTCTCCAAAAAACCGAAAAGCTTGGCCTTGATTTTATCAAAACGGAGCATCTCTACACCTTTGATGGAGTGAAGGGATTCTCACTCGGACAAGGAGAATAATTCGAATTTTTATGAAGAAGGGGAAGTTATCTTCCCCTTCTTCTTTTTAGTACATTTGCAAGAATCAATTTTTGGCAAACGCATTGAATCCCATGCAAAAGCGCGTTTTAATCATCACCTATTATTGGCCTCCGAGTGGAGGTTCTGGTGTTCAGCGCTGGTTGAAGTTTGCCAAATACCTTCCTGAAGCAGGGTGGGAGCCTGTGATTTTTACGCCTGAAAATCCCGACTTCGATCTCAAAGACGAAACCCTACTCAAAGAAATTTCTCCAAATCTGGAGGTGATCCGCTTTCCGATTTGGGAACCTTACCAGCTTTTTGCCAAAGTAAAAAAGCGAGGAAAAAGCCATCCTGGCCGTATCCTGGAGCAGCAAAAAAAGGGATTTCTAGAAAAAGTAGCCATCTGGCTGCGCGCCAATTTGCTCGTCCCAGATCCTCGCATGTTTTGGGTGAAGCCCTCCGTACAATTTCTGAACCAGCTCCTCCATGAAGGGCAATTTCAAGCAATCATCACAACTGGGCCTCCGCATAGCCTACATTTAATTGGGCAGAAGCTCAAACAAAAACATAGGATCCCTTGGCTTGCCGACTTCAGAGACCCCTGGTCTCAATGGGAGTTTTTGGATACCCTACCGATGATGTCTTTTATTCGTAAAAGACACGAAGCTTTGGAGCGGAAAGTCTTGCAGCAAGCCGATGGGGTAGTGACCATTTCACCAACCTTTCAGCGGGACTTGGAAAAACTGTCGGGAAGAAAAATTGACCTGATTACCAATGGGTATGATATCGCCGATATTCCTACTGATTTTCATCCTCGACCCAAGCTTGCCAAAAGACTGCACCTCGTCTACACTGGAATCATTGACGCCATACGTAACCCGCTTCCGTTGATGCAGGCGCTCAAAGCAGAATTTGAAGTTGAAGGAGAGGAGGTTTCTTGGACTTTTGTAGGCAAGGTAAGCGAGCAGGTGCAACAGCAGGTGGAGGCGGATTCTTGGCTTCAAGCGCATATTCATTTTGCGGGCTATGTACCCCACCATCAGGTATTTGAATTTTATTCCCATACTGATGCTTTGGTCCTAATTCTGACGGATACAAAAAATGCGAAAGGGAATATTCCAGGCAAACTTTTTGAATACCTCGCTACGGGACTACCTGTTTTGGCTTTAGGTGATCCGAAAGGTGATAGTTCAAAGATCCTTAGTCAAGCAGGTGCTGGAGCCGTGCTAGGGCATGGAGATCTGAAAGGGATGCAAGCCAAACTTCGGGAGCTATATGACTCAGCAGGTACGCAACAAACGCTCGGGTCTTTGGAAGCCTTTTCTAGAAAAACGGGAAGCAAGCAGGTGGCTGCACTTTTGGATAGGATAGCAAGTGTTGAGAGCCAAGAACCGAGAACCAAGAGATTAGACTAGAATTCTGCTCCTATTTCGAATTCCCCACTTCGACATTCGGAGTTCAGCGTCCGGCGTTCGGTATTAAAGAATAGTATCCTGCCTACCGCTGGCAAGCGCAGCAAACTCTATTTCAGCCCTATTTCCATAGTATATCCTATTTATTTCACGAAGCGAAGCGGAGTCTATTTCTATCTTATTTCCATTGTATTTCCAGTTCGGTACTTTGTACAAATGAAATCACTTTATCACCAGAACTAACTTTTTTTTCTACTTTTCGGAATGTCAAGTCCTTCTTCCTTACTGTTTGTAGCTGCCACACTTTGTTTGTCTGTGTTTTTTGCAAGTTGGCTCACCCGATTTTCATGGGGTAAGTCGGTGGGCACGCCCATTTTTGTGATTTTGATTTGCGCGGTATTAGCCAATACAGGAGTGATCCCAAGTGCCATGGATGAGCATCCCATCTACGATGGCGTGTTCTCTTACCTTGCGCCCTTGGGTATATTTATTGCCTTGCTCGAGGTAGATCTAAAAAGCTTGAAAAAAGCTGGACTCCCTTTGCTGCTTTTGTTTTTACTCGGATCGCTAGCTACGGTAATTGGGGTACTCGTTTCCTGGGTACTGGTGCAACCGGCAGACGCAATCGGCCCTTTGGCTCCAGCAGTGGCGGGCATGTATACGGGAACCTACATCGGGGGGGCTATCAATTTTAACGCGATTGCGCTGCACTACAAGGTCAATGAGGCAGGCACCTTATTTGCGGCAACTACCGTGGTGGACAATTTGGTGGGAACACCTTGGATCATCGCTACCTTAATATTGCCCAAATACTTGCAAAAACTTTTTCCACGAAAAAAATTAGCATCTGCTTCTACAAGTGAAAAAGTTCAATCTCAGGAAGCTATATCCATTGGTTCTATTTCCTCGGTACTCACCTTGGCTTTGTTGGGAATGGCGGTAAGCAAGGCAGTGATCATTTGGTATCCGCAGGTACCTGAAATACTTGTGCTAACATCCTTAGCCTTGGTACTCGCTCAGTTTCCAGCGGTGCAGCAGCTAAGCGGCAAACATACCCTAGGCTACTTCTTAATTCTTGTTTTTTTGGCTGTAATTGGCACCCTATGTGATTTGACAGCTCTAATGGGAGTAGGAGACTTGGCATTAACGCTAATTTTGTTTGTAACCATTTTGGTGCTGGTTCATGGCCTAGTGATATTTGGTGTGGGGTCCCTTTTCAAAATGGACTGGGACATGATTGCAGTAGCTTCGCAAGCCAATATTGGAGGTAATACCACTGCATTGGCAGCAGCAGAAAGTTTGGAGCGCCCTGATTTGTTGATTCCGGGTGTCTTGGTTGGGAGTTTGGGGAATGCCATTGGAACCTACATCGGATTTGCTGTTGCCAGCGGCTTGTTTTAAATTAGACGAACCCAAACAAACCACCCAACCTCAATTTTATGCAATCCAGTGTTTTAACTGAGCTTTTCTTGCCTTTTTCGCTAGCAGTCATCATGTTCGGCATGGGATTGAGTTTACGTGTAGAGGATTTCAAACGAATCTTGATCTATCCTAAAGCCGTAGGGATTGGCTTACTCAATCAGTTGGTAATCTTGCCCATTCTAGCATTTGGGATTGTAAAAGTGTTTTCGCTTCCACCCGAACTTGCAGTAGGACTGATGATTTTGGCAGTCTGCCCAGGTGGAGCCACTTCCAATTTGATCACCCACTTGGCCAAGGGAGATGCAGCGCTATCCATTACACTCACAGCCTGTTCTTCTGTCATTACCGTATTTACCATCCCATTTTTAGTCAACTTTTCCATTGGATATTTTATCCCTGGGGGTGAAGCAAAGCAGTTGGAAGTGGTGGGTACTGTAGTTTCTGTCTTATTCATTACGCTCATCCCCGTGGCATTGGGAATGATTACTCTTGCCAAAGCAGCCGGCTTGGCTGAAAAGTGGGATCAACCTTTTCGAAAAATTTCAACTGTATTCTTTGTGGTGATTGTGCTCGCTGCCATTCTAAAAGAAAAGGAAAATCTAGTTCAGTACTTTATTGAAGCAGGGCCCGCGTCCCTAGCACTGAATCTAGGCACGCTTGCAGTAAGTTTTTTTATGGCCAAATGGACAGGACTGCCCTTTCGACAAGGATTGACAATAGCCATCGAATCAGGTATCCAAAACGGCACCCTGGGCATTACCATTGCTGCCACCCTTTTGGCCAACTCTGTCATGTCCATTCCTTCTGCGATTTACAGCTTACTCATGTTTGGAACTGCCGCATTGGTGATCCTTTGGGGCAATAAGGTGGCATCCGCCAGTAAGGCATCCCACTGATTAGAGCGAATGAAAACGGTTTACCTCCTGCTTTACTTTTTACTTGGTTTACAAGGTCAGCTTCAAGCTCAGAGCTATTTTGACGAGCGGGGCAAACGCATCCTGTACCCAGAATACGAAGAAAAGATTTTAAATGGCCCTTATTTCGGTGTTCCAGGAAAGCAGTCTGGAGACATGAAGCTGGTGCATCGCATGCCAGTAGGACTGACGGATGCGCGGCTGTTTTACGAGAAGCTGGGGAAAATGGATGCTTTTAAAGCAGGACAACCCCTGGTGGTGATTTTTTATCCAGGCAAGGATGAATGCAATTCAGCCCGCGGCACTTCAGATCCCAAGACACTTTCGAGTGATCACGCTGCAGTGCTACGCTATGTCAAAAAACACGGGGCTGCTGCTCCTGTATACCTGTATCACCAGCCACATGGCTTAGAAAAATACGAGGGCATCCATAGTTGGGCTCCTGACCCAGAGGGAGTTTTTGCACAGCAATTCTTTTCATTTCCCTATCCTTGCAAAAGTTTTGTGGTGCTCAGCCCAAAAGGAAATTACCGAGCGATTCTAGGAGAGTTTCCTATTTCTCAAATAGATGTTGCTCTCAAAAAATTGTAAGATGAATCCTTCCAAACCTGTACTTAGCTTGAGAGAGGCAGAATTTGCCGATTTAGCACCCTTGCTTGAGGTCGCCCAAACTTCTTTTTTACAAGCATTTACCGAAGGTAATAAACTAGAGAATGTACAGGCCTATCTCTCCCAAGCTTTTACGCCTGCTCAGCTCGAAAAAGAATGGAAAAATCCCGCTTCCACTTTTCTACTGGCAAGCTTAGCGGGGAAGTTGGTCGGCTACACCAAAGTAAACTTAGCTGCTGCCCAAACAGACGTTCAAGACCCTGAGAGCCTAGAAGTGGCCCGATTGTATACCCTAGAAGAAGTGTGGGGGATGGGAGTAGGGCAGTTTTTGTTGGATGCTGCACTGGGTTTTGCCAAGAAAAAAGGAATGACCTACGTCTGGCTAGGCGTCTGGGAGCACAATGCCCGAGCCATCCGCTTTTACGAGAAAAACGGATTTAAGGCCTTTGGAAGCCATCCCTTTCCTTTTGGAGATGAAATCCAGAACGATTGGTTGATGCGGGTGGAGGTGTGAAGGAAAGTATCTTCAAGTAACTACTTCTTGCAGGGCAAATGGAGTCTACCTATTTTGTAAATAAAAAAAATGATGCGCTTTTTTCTAGTTTTTGTTGGGCTGCTGTTCGGTTGGACTGCAACTTTTTCTCAGGAAAAAGAACCTATTCTCATCTTGATTTCCCTTGATGGTTTTCGCCACGATTATGTGGAGCGCTTCCAGCCTGAAAACTTAAGTCGTTTTATTGCGGAGGGAACTGCTGCGAAAGGATTGATTCCTTCATTTCCAACCAAAACCTTTCCAAACCACTACACCATCGCTACGGGGATGCTTCCCGAACATCATGGCTTGGTGGATAATGCCTTCTACGAGCCAGCAAAGGATCAAGTGTATACCATGGGTAATCGGGATATTGTCCAGGATGGATATTGGTATGGCGGTACGCCAATTTGGGTACTTGCTGAGCAACAGGGGATCAAGGCGGCGAGCTACTTTTTTGTAGGTTCGGAGGCACCGATTCAAGGGGTTCGACCAAGCTACTATTTTGATTACGATGGGGGAGTGCCCAACCTCACACGAATTGCCAAGGTGTTTGACTGGCTCAGGCTTCCCGAGGTAGATCGGCCGCGTTTGATTACGCTCTATTTTTCGGATATGGACGATACTGGGCATCGCTATGGTCCAAACAATGACCTAGAGTTGAAAAAAACATTGGATCGGCTAGATCATGAACTCGGAGCCTTGTTTGAAGGGCTCGAGAGCTTTGACCTCCCTATCCATGTGGTGCTTGTCTCTGACCATGGCATGCTGGAGGTAAAACAAGAAAACTTGATTTTACTGGAGGACTTGACGGAGGGAATTGAAGGGCGCCTCGTCAATAATGGGGCTTTGGCCCATCTTCATTTAGAAAACCCAAAGGAGAAGGAACAAGTGATTAAAGTACTGTTGTCTCGAAATCCAAACCTTACCATCGATGACCTCAGCACTACCGAAAATTACAGCGATTTAACTGCCTTTTCCCAGCGGAAAGGAGACCTTTTGATTCTACCCAAGAAAGGATATTACTTGACGGATTTAAAGGGAAAGGTCCGCTACCAAAACAATGCAGCGCGTTTCCAAACTCAAGTGTTTGGAGAGCATGGATTCACCCCACGCTACGAAGACATGCGTGGAATTTTTTATGCCAAAGGACCTCAGATCAAAGTGGGACTGGAAATCGAACCTTTCCAAAATATACACATCTATCCACTGCTTTGTCGGATCTTAAATCTCCCGCTTCCTTCTAATCTGGATGGGAAGGCTGCTGTATTGGAACCTATTCTGAAGTAAACAGAATTTTATTTTTTTAATCGGTATCACTTGATTAAGGAGTAAATCTCCTCCTTCTGATTTTAGTGTTCCGACTTACTTTTTGCAGATTTTACTAAAAACCGAGTTTTGTCTTCAATTTTTTGCAGAAAATACTAATCCACCTCTATCGCAGGCAAGAATTAGTAATTTTTACTAAAAATAAATCGCTGGCTACGTCTGTAATTTTCAAATTATCAGGCATTTACAGGTATCTTTCCATTACTTACCAAGCAAGAGAGGGAGCGACAAAAGGGTGATTTTTTTATCTACTTTTTTAGCTAGTTTTTAAGAGGAACGGGCAAGTCTTCTTAAGGGTGATTTTTTCAACTGATTTTTTTCAACTGCTCCTTCTCCTGGCTTG
>JACCDK010043854.1_pt1 | contig 53077 bp, 41 predicted proteins | sample 7445871 | NCBI WGS metagenome assembly JACCDK01 (sample SAMN15323436, study PRJNA562643) | freshwater metagenome | isolation source: river surface water | place: USA:Blue River Watershed | collected 2017-08-15 | reverse complement strand
TTTGGACTGGAATTGGGTGGTCAGTTTGCATCGAAATCGATGGTCAATTTAGACTGGAAAGTGGTGGTCAATTTGACCGTTTTTTCCACTTTGTTGGCACAATAGGAAATAATGTATAACATAACTCTAAATTCATGTCCTCCTAAAGCAAACAAAGGTAATAATGCCTCATAAGAGAACTTAACTGTTCCACTTATAACATCTAAAGGAAATTTTTCAACTTCTTTAATATCATCTTTGTTATTAATTTTTTTGAAAATTTCAAGTCTCAGTAATTTACCACTGTGCAAACCTGAAACATATCCTTCATTGAAGTTGTTTTTGTGAAAATCTTGAAATCTTGATAGTGTAGACATGACAATCATTATTATAGAAACAAAAATAAGCATTTTCATTATATATTATGGTTTTATATAACTATATTTGTTATAAATAATAACAAAAATGAGCAAAAAAATTAAGACTACACTTTTCAAAACTGAGCAAGAAGCACTAGCTTCTAGAGAAGTATATTTTGTAAACGAAGGATGCAGATGGTATTTTAATGCACAACACAAATTATTTCAACTTTCAGCTAAGGAAAGAATGTATCTGGACTACATGTGTGAGATGATGAATTCTAGAAACAAAATTGAACTGAACAAGGAATTCAGAAATTCATTTATCATGTTTTGCAACAAAATACTTAGTGTTTCAAAATTTACCTCTGAGCGTTCGCTGCTTTTGTATGAACAAAAATTTAGAGAGCTTTCACTCATTTTTAATGACTATAAATACAATGGACTCACATATGTAAACCCAAAGTATTTTTTTAAAGGCACACATAGAGAAAGGGAAAGTCTGTTGAAGGAAATCTCAAAATATACTTTAGTTAGTAGTGATATAATGAAGGCTTTAACAGACGTCCCTGTTGACAGTATTAAACCTGATGATTCAGTAATTCAACTTCCATACCCAGATGATTACGTAGCATATGAGGAAACCAAAAACAAACTTTAATATAAAATGTCTGTTTGTGTTCTCACAACATTGATAATATATTTATTCATCTCATCTAACTTTTGATTGTCAAACATCTCAAGATAGATTCCTGTTACACTGTTGCCGTACTCATGCCCTAGCGCTTCTGCAATCACATCTTTGGAGTAACCTAGTTGTTTAGCTATGTTTGCATAAGAGTATCTAAAAACATAGGTAGACAAAGGAATAGAAAGGTTTAATTCCTGTCCTATTTGCATCAAATGAGCATTGATGTTTTTTCTACATTGACTGTAACGATCTACGGATTCTAATTGGTTATGAAGATTATCAAATACCTCATCTAAAAGACCTAAAAGCGTGTTTTTACCATTGAAAAATTCAAGTAACTGCTTTGTTTCAGGTAACAATTCAATACTGTATAGCTTTCCTGTTTTTGCTCTTTTATAGACAATCCTGTTGTTTTTTATGTTTTTATTGGTAAGCATCAACAAGTCTCTCAGATTAATACCTCTTAGTTGAAAAATTAACATGCCAACACAATAACTTTTAAACCATTTGTGTGTTAGTGGAAGACTTACAGAAAAGTACTTCTGCATTTCTTCAATAGACAAGGTTCTGGGAACAGTCTTTTCTCTCTTTATTTGATATTTTCTAAAAGGGTACCATGTAAAATCAACAATATCAAGTTTAATTGCTTTGTTGCAAATAGCCCTTAAAGACCTCATATATACTCCTATTGTATTTGTACTTAGTCCTTTCTTTCTTAATTCTTCGTCAGCTGTAATCAGACTTTTGTACTTAAGTTCCTTAAAGGAAATTGATAAGTCAACAACCCTTGATAACCCTTGTAAAGAAGAAAGATAGACTCTTGCACCTCCTGCTCTACCTGATGATGTCATTCTTTTTATCTCATCTTTCCAAAAGCTTTCAATAGTCAAACTTTTTTGAGGTAAACGCTTGTTGAGCATTTTGAACTTAATTTCCTCAAAAGTCAGTCCATCTCGCATTAAGTCATGAAACTTGACATATATCTTGTTCTTCTGATGTATTAGATCATTAGACAATTTGGAGCTGCCCTTTATTATTGCTTTTTTAGAGTCAAACTCTGAGATGTGTAGATTAATACTTGTTGGAATATCAAAATAGTGGTTAAAGTGTCTTATACGTATTACTAGAGGAAAAGTACCATCCTTTTTTTCTCTTCTTTTGTCTAAGTGAATTTTAATTGTTGCCATTGTTTCAAAAAGTGTTGAAACAAGCATTACAATCACAAGAAAAATGTGCCTGAAATTTGCACGTTTTTTATCAAAATGTGCCTGCTGAACGAGCAAATTTTCATTTTGACACAGTTGTTCTGACTCTAAAATTTTGTGAAACTTCTAAAATTTACAAATTTCAAAAAACTCAGTAAAAACAAGGGTTTAAAGCAGAAAAACCCCACTAAAAAAGTGAGGTTTTTACTAGTGGTCCCACCTGGGCTCGAACCAGGGACCACCTGATTATGAGTCAGGTGCTCTAACCAACTGAGCTATAGGACCGGTTAAGAGGTTGCAATATTACCACTATTTTTAATTTATTGCAAGTGTTTTTTGTTTTTTGGCAGTAGTTGTAATAAAATCAGTTTTTATTCTATTTCCTGGCACAACTCAATCAAAACGCCATTGGTGGCTTTTGGATGTAAAAAAACAACCAACTTGTTGTCAGCGCCTTTCTTGGGCACTTCGTTAAGTAATACAAATCCTTCGTCATGCAAGCGTTTCATTTCACTATGAATGTCTTGTACATCAAAAGCAATGTGGTGAATTCCCTCGCCTTTTTTTTCTAAAAATTTGGCAATGGGGCTATCCGCGTTGGTGGCTTCTAGCAATTCTATTTTGTTTGGGCCATTCATAAAAAAGGAGGTTTTCACTCCTTCGCTTGCTACTTCTTCTTGCTTGTAGGCTGGTGCGCCAAATAATTTCTCAAAAAGCAAATTAGAAGTTTCCAAACTTTTTACTGCGATGCCTATATGTTCTATTTTTCTCATCTTTTAAGGTACAAAGTTCTATAATTCTTAGGTGCTAAGGTATTAAAAATTACAAAACCGATTTAAGAATAGCCTAGGTATTTCGTTAACAAATCAAAACATTAAGAAACTTTGGCACTTAACAACTTTGCGACTTTAAAAAAATCGTATTTTTGCCAAATGGAAACAAACAGACAGAAAAAAATAGGGAGTGTTTTACAAAATGATTTAGTAGACATTCTTCAAGGGGAAATAAGAAAAAACGGAATTACCAATTTAGTGATTTCAGTTTCTAAAGTGTCCGTAACCTCAGATCTTGGAGTTGCCCGAGTATACCTGAGTGTGTTCCCTCAAGATAGAGCCCAAGAAATATTGGAAGCGGTAAAATCAAACATGCCTTTAATCAAACACGATTTATCGCAACGTGTTAAATTACAGCTTCGAAAAGTACCTAACCTTTCTTTTTATATTGACGACTCTCTTGATTATATTGAGAAAATTGACAACGCCCTAGCCGGTAAAGAAAACCCAATTCTCAATAGAGAACTTTTAGAAAAACGAAAAAAAGCGTAAGTGAATTTCCCGCTATACATAGCCAAACGGTACCTTTTTAGCAAAAGCAAAAATAATGCAATCAACATTATTACCCGAATTGCTTCTGGAGGAATTATTGTAGGCGCCATGGCACTATTTGTTGTGCTTTCGGTATTTAGCGGATTGCGTGTGTTTAGTTTGTCGTTTTCTAATGATTTTGACCCCGATTTAAAAGTAAATCCACTAAGTGGAAAATCATTCTTCCTAACTCCCCAGCAAGAACAAAAATTACAACAATGCTCTGGCATTGCCTCCTACAGCAAGATAATAGAAGAACGCGTGTTGTTCTCTTTTGATGGTAAACAACAAGTGGCTTACATTAAAGGAATCGACTCCAATTTTGTTAAGGTCAATAAAGCATCCAAAAAATTATTTGAAGGACAATGGCTGCGACCAAATACCTACCAAGTAGTAATTGGTTATGGTATTTCTGAAAAACTTTCACTTGGTCTATTTGATGTGAATAATGTTTTGGAAGTCCTAGCTCCCAAACCAGGAAATGGTAATTTTTCGTCTTTAAATCCGGAAGATTCGTTTAGCAAATTAGACTTAGTTCCTGTTGGAATTTATGCCATTAGCGAAGAACTCGATTCCAAATATGTCTTCTCTGATTTGGGTTTAGCACAAGAATTATTGCTTTACAAACCCGGACAAATTTCGGGAATTGAAATAAGAACAAAACCCAATGCAAATGAAGCCGAAGTTATTGAAGCTGTAACTAAAATTTGCAACAATAAAGTAGCCGTAAAAACACGCGCACAACTCAACGCAACGCTTTACAAAATGCTCAACACCGAAAATATTGCGGTGTATCTTATATTTACTTTGGTGATTATTATTGCGCTTTTCAATTTAATTGGCGCCTTAATTATGATGGTTTTGGATAAAAAAGCCAATCTAAAAACACTATTTAATCTAGGTGTAGAAGTCAAAGATTTACGCAAAATTTTCCTTTTGCAAGGAACATTGCTAAGCGTTTTTGGTGGATTAATTGGTTTGATTTTAGGGATTATTATTGTCCTAATTCAGCAACAATTTCAGCTGATTATGATTACTCCTTCATTAGCTTATCCAGTGGAATTTAGCTTTCAAAATGTAGCCATAGTATTTGCCACTATCGTTTCTCTTGGGTTTATTGCAAGTTTAATTGCAAGCAGTCGAGTGACCAAAAAATTGTTGGATTAGTCTTCGACAAGCTCAGACTGACAAAACAGTTCACTATAATTAGTAAACAAGGTTAAGAATTGATAGTTACATTAAGCTTAATTGTCACATTGAGCTTGTCGAAATGGACAATTAATTAAATCCTACTAAAATTATTTAGGTTAATAGATAGGCAAATCCAAATAGATCTCCTGAATTTCATTTAGTGTTTGAAACAATTCTTCTGGTTTTTCTAGGGTAACCAATTTCAATCGGTAATCTTTAAAGTTCGGAATTCCTTTAAAGTAGTTGGTGTAATGGCGGCGCATTTCTACAATTCCGAGGCGTTCTCCTTTCCAATCCATAGACCAAGTTAAGTGATTTCTCGCTGCCTCCACTCGATCTACAATTGTTGGTTTCGCCAAATGTTCTCCTGTAGCAAAATAGTGTTTGATCTCGTTAAAAATCCAAGGATAACCAATAGCTGCACGACCAATCATCATGCCGTCTAGACCGTATTTGTTTTTGTATTCTAACGCTTTTTCTGGAGAATCGATATCACCATTTCCAAAGATGGGGATGGTAATTCTAGGATTGTTTTTAATGCGTTGGATGTGGCTCCAATCGGAGTGGCCTTTATACATTTGGGCGCGCGTTCTTGCATGCACCGTCAAAGCTTGCACGCCAATATCTTGCAAACGTTCGGCAACCTCATCAATATTAATGGAATTTTCATCCCACCCCAAACGGGTTTTCACAGTAACCGGAAGATTGGTTCCTTTTATAACCGATTTGGTTAAACGCACCATCAAATCAACATCTTTTAAAACACCGGCGCCGGCTCCTTTACATACTACTTTTTTTACAGGGCAACCAAAATTAATGTCTACCAAATCGGGCTGAACGGCATCAACAATTCGGGCCGAAAGTTCCATTGCTTCTTCATCACCACCAAATATTTGAATTCCAACTGGGCGCTCGTAATCGAAAATGTCTAATTTTTGTTTGCTTTTTACGGCATCACGAATTAAGCCTTCGCTCGAAATAAATTCGGAGTACATTAAATCGGCACCGTGCAATTTACACAATCTGCGAAAGGGCGGATCGCTCACATCCTCCATTGGAGCAAGTAGCAAAGGGAAATCGGGTAAAATGATGTCGCCAATTTTGGGCATGGATATTGAATTTTTGGCAAAAGTACAAAATTTTGTGTGTTTCAAGTTTAAGGTTTGAAGTTTGAGACTTATAAATCAAATCTTTGCTTTATATTTGCAGATTAAATCCAGAATAATTGGGTTTGCGTTAGGGATTGCAGCGGCATCCTTTTGTGCATCCCGATGGCAATCGGGAGGAACAAAAGATACAGCGTAAAGCCCGACGGCATTTTGCCGGAACGCCCTGCTTCGACAACGCTCAGCATGACATAAATTGATAGTAAAAAGAATGAAAAACATAAGAAATTTTTGCATTATTGCACACATTGATCACGGAAAAAGTACGCTTGCCGACCGACTTCTTGGGGCAACCCAAACGGTTACGGCCCGTGAAGAAAAAGCGCAGTTGCTGGATAACATGGACTTGGAGCGCGAGCGTGGGATAACCATTAAGAGTCACGCCATTCAAATGGAGTACAAATACAAGGGTGAAGATTATATCTTGAACCTTATTGACACTCCGGGGCACGTGGATTTTTCTTATGAAGTTTCCCGATCTATTGCGGCTTGCGAAGGCGCATTGCTTATTGTAGATGCAGCGCAAAGTATTCAGGCGCAAACAATTTCTAACTTGTATTTGGCTTTAGAAAACGACTTGGAGATTATTCCGGTGTTGAATAAAGTAGATTTGCCAAGTGCCAATCCAGAAGAAGTAAGTGACGATATTATTGATTTATTGGGTTGCAAACTAGAAGAAATTATTCACGCATCGGGTAAAACCGGATTTGGCGTTGAAAATATATTGGCTGCTATTATTGAAAAAATTCCACCGCCAAGTGGTGATAAAAATGAACCATTACAGGCGTTGATTTTTGATTCGCATTACAATCCGTTTCGTGGAATTGAAGTAATTTTTAGGGTTAAAAATGGCGAAATCCGTAAAGGTCAAAAAATTAAATTCATGGCAACAGGCAATGAATATTTTGCCGATGAAGTGGGTACTCTTAAGTTAAACCAGGTGCCTAAAGATTGCATTTCGACTGGCGATGTTGGGTATTTGATTTCGGGGATTAAAGAAGCAAAAGAGGTAAAAGTGGGTGACACAATTACTGATGCGAAAACCCCAACCACAAATATGATTACGGGATTTGAGGATGTAAAACCAATGGTATTTGCCGGAATTTATCCTGTAGATACTGAAGATTTTGAAGACTTGCGTTCCTCAATGGAGAAATTGCAATTAAATGATGCTTCGTTAGTATTTACAGCCGAAAGTTCGGCAGCATTAGGATTTGGTTTCCGTTGTGGATTCTTAGGAATGTTGCACATGGAGATCATTCAGGAGCGTTTGGAGCGTGAATTTGACATGACCGTGATTACAACGGTTCCCAACGTTTCGTATTTGGCTTATACCAAAAAAGATCCAGAAACCCCTTTTGTAGTTAACAACCCTTCCGACTTGCCAGAGCCATCACGTTTGGACCGTGTGGAAGAACCATATATTAAAGCTACCATCATTACCAAAGCTGATTTTGTGGGGAATGTAATGAGTTTGTGTATTGAAAAACGTGGACTAATTACCAACCAAACGTATTTAACTACCGAAAGAGTGGAGTTGAATTTTGATATGCCTTTGGCCGAAATTGTATTTGATTTTTACGACCGATTGAAAACGGTTTCCAAAGGATATGCTTCGTTTGACTATTCGCCAATTGGGATGCGTACTTCCAAACTAGTGAAGCTGGATGTGCTTTTAAACGGACAAACCGTTGATGCTCTTTCGGCATTGATTCACGAAGACAATGCGTACAATATTGGTAAAAAAATGACCGAAAAATTACGCGAGTTAATTCCGAGACAGCAATTTGACATTCCGATTCAGGCTGCAATTGGAGCTAAAATTATTGCGCGTGAAACCATAAAAGCGCTTCGTAAAGACGTTACCGCTAAATGTTATGGTGGGGATATTTCGCGTAAAAGAAAACTATTGGAAAAACAGAAAAAAGGGAAAAAGAGAATGCGTCAAGTTGGAAATGTAGAAATTCCACAAGAAGCATTTATGGCGGTGTTGAAGTTGAATGACTAGATTTTTAGACCTTTTAGCTCTTTAGACTTATTAGATATATCTATAACCCAATGACGAAAGTTGTTGGGTTTTTTGTTGGAATAAATTCTAAGAAAAGTGTGTTTTGTGGCAAACGAAATTCCTTTGTACCTTTGCAACATGATAGAAGAAAAAAATCCGCAACGTACTTCCCTATCCCAACTGGGAGAATTTGGTTTGATTGATCATTTAACCAAATATTTTACCGTTCAGCAGCCTTCCACCCTAAAAGGAATTGGCGATGATGCTGCCGTTTTAGATTTCAAGGATAAGAAAATGGTGGTTTCCACTGATTTACTAATTGAAGGGGTGCATTTTGATTTATCCTACATGCCATTAAAGCATTTGGGCTATAAAGCAGTGGTGGTAAATGTATCGGATATATGCGCTATGAATGCCAAAGCGACACAAATAACCGTTTCGGTTGCTGTTTCAAATCGGTTTCCTTTGGAAGCGTTAGAAGAGTTATTTGAAGGAATTGCACATGCGGCTAAATTTTATAATGTAGAAGTTATTGGTGGCGACACGACTTCTTCTCAAAAAGGATTGATTATTTCCATCACGGCTATTGGCGAAGCCAATGAAGATGGTATTGTTTATAGAAACGGAGCAAAAGCTACCGATTTACTTGTTGTAACTGGTGATATTGGTTCAGCTTATATGGGATTGCAAGTTCTTGAAAGAGAAAAGCAAGTGTTTCAGGTGAATCCTAACAACCAACCCGATTTAGATGCTTACACTTATTTAATTGAACGTCAATTAAAGCCCGAAGCACGCCACGACATAAAGGATTTATTAGAAAAATTAGAGTTAAAACCTACTTCTATGATTGATATTTCGGATGGACTTTCGTCTGAGATCATTCATCTTTGCAAACAAAGCGGCGTGGGCTGTAATTTATATGAAGAGAAAATTCCGGTCGATCCACAGTTTATTAATGTGTGTGAAGAATTTAATATCGATTCTACCACTGTTGCTATTAACGGAGGCGAGGATTATGAATTACTTTTCACCATTAAAATGGAGGATTATGATAAAATAAAAGCAAATCCAAACTTCACGGTAATCGGACACATGACGCAAGAAAGCGAAGGCATTCACTTAATTACTCGTGCCAACACTAAAATCCCTTTAAAAGCCAGAGGCTGGGATGCATTAAGCGAATAAAAAAATCCACTAGAAATAGTGGATTTTTTGTTGGATATAATTAATTCAATTAAATCATTTTTTGCAACCAATTTTTCATAGAAACTTCGTTTTCTATAATGCTTCTCAAATCGGAGATCTTAACGCGATCTTGTTTCATGGTATCTCTATGACGAATCGTTACCGTTTGATCTTCTATCGTTTGGTGATCTACTGTAATGCAAAACGGAGTTCCAAGAGCATCTTGTCTTCTGTATCTTCTTCCTACCGCGTCTTTCTCATCATAAGCAACATTGAAATCCCATTTTAAATCGGCTATTATTTGCTGTGCAATTTCTGGCAATCCATCTTTTTTAACCAATGGTAAAATTGCCGCTTTGGTTGGCGCTAATACTGCTGGCAAACTCAATACGGTTCGTAACGATCCGTCTTCAAGCGTTTCTTCTTTTAAAGAAGTAGCAAATACCGCTAAAAACATTCTATCTAATCCTACCGAAGTTTCTACTACATACGGCACAAAGTTTTGATTCAATTCGGTGTCAAAATATTGTAATTTTCTGCCTGAAAATTGTTCGTGTGCTTTTAAATCGAAATCGGTTCTTGAGTGAATTCCTTCCAATTCTTTAAATCCAAATGGGAAGTTGAACTCAATATCGGCAGCTGCATTGGCATAATGCGCTAATTTTTCATGATCGTGAAAACGGTAATTTTCTTTTCCTAGGCCAAGAGATAAATGCCATTTCAATCGGTTTGCTTTCCAGTAGTCGTACCATTTCATTTCTTCGCCTGGCTTCACAAAGAATTGCATTTCCATTTGCTCAAATTCACGCATACGGAAAATAAATTGACGAGCTACGATTTCGTTTCTGAAGGCCTTTCCGGTTTGTGCAATTCCGAATGGAATTTTCATACGTCCCGATTTTTGTACGTTCAAGAAATTTACAAAAATCCCTTGTGCTGTTTCTGGGCGAAGGTATAAATCCATTGCGGTGTCGGCAGAAGCACCAAGCTTGGTCCCAAACATCAGATTAAACTGACGCACTTCGGTCCAGTTTCTTGAACCTGTATCGGGATCGGCAATTTCTAATTCTTCAATTAATGCTTTTACATCTTCCAAATCGCCATTACCTAAAGAGCGTCCCATTCTTTCTAGAATTTCTCTTTCTTTAGCAAGATATTCTACCACTCGCTGATTGGTCGTGATGAATTCTTGTTCGTTAAAAGCATCGCCAAAACGCACTTTAGCTTTCTCAATTTCTTTTTTGGCTTTCAGGTTTAATTTTTCGGCATAATCCTCAATTAAAACATCGGCACGGTATCTTTTTTTAGAATCTTTATTGTCAATTAACGGGTCGTTAAAAGCATCTACGTGACCCGAAGCCTTCCAAGTGGTAGGATGCATTAATATTGCAGCGTCCAATCCTACAATATTTTCGTGCATTTGCACCATTGCTTTCCACCAATATTCGCGGATGTTTTTCTTTAACTCTACTCCATTTTGTGCATAATCATAAACTGCACTTAAACCATCGTAAATTTCGCTTGACGGAAAAATATATCCGTATTCTTTTGCGTGCGAAACTACATTCTTAAATATATCTTCTTGTTTTGCCATAGTGGTGCAAAAATATAAAAAGTGCATTTAAATTATCTTCCTAAATGGATTTTTATTATATTTAAGTAGCAAATATTTTGACTTATGTTCAAAAAGGTACTCAATCTATTTTTTCCGAAAGCTTGCGCAGGATGTAATTCTTTTTTGTTGGCCAATGAAAATGTAATTTGTACTGTTTGCCGACATGAAATTCCGCTTACCAATCATTCTAAAATAGAAAATAATGAGGCCATGGCAAAGTTTTATGGGCGCATTCCAATTGAATTTGCAGGTGCCTTTTTATATTTTCACAAAAAAGGAATAGTACAAGAGCTAATTCACAAGTTAAAATACAAAGGGCATCAAGATATTGGAACCACTATAGGTTATTGGTATGCTGAAGAATTAAAAAACATCAGAGAACTTCAAGATGTAGATTACATTATACCGGTGCCTTTGCATAAAAAACGTTTAAAAGAACGCGGCTACAATCAGGTGGAAACCTTTGGAAAAGCACTTTCTGAAAGCACTAAAATTACTTATAACGACACCGTTTTAATTCGGAATGTGTATTCTAAAACGCAAACAAATAAGAATATTTTGGGGCGTAGTGAAGTAGTAAAAAGTATTTTTAGTGTAACAGCGGATGAGTCACTTCATAACAAACATTTTTTACTTATTGATGATGTAATCACCACTGGGTCTACTTTGGAATCGTGTGGAAGAGAATTACTAAAAATTCCAGGTGCACGATTGAGCATCGTTTGCATGGCGATGACACAATAATTATTTTTAGTTAATTATAAATCAAAAGATTTCGTTACCTCTAAATATAATTGTTATTTTGCGAATAAATTAAGAAGGAATGCAAAGCGTAAATTGTAAATATCTACTACTATTATTGACAATAATTACTATTGGTTGTGCCAATAGAGGTACCATTACTGGTGGTAAAAAAGATACTATTGCGCCTGTATTAACTAATAGTATGCCAAGAAATGGCTCTATTAATTTCAATAATAAAGAAATCCGATTAACTTTTGATGAGTATGTAAAATTAAAAGATGTTTACAAGCAGTTGATTGTTTCTCCACCAATGAAATCGCAACCCGAAATTTTACCTTTCAACGCGAGTAGAGTTCTAACCATTAAATTAAAAGACACCTTAAAGCCAAACACTACGTACAGTTTTAATTTTGGTAATAGCATTCAAGACAATAACGAAAACAATCCCTACAATCAATTTAAATATGTTTTTTCAACAGGAAGTTACATTGACTCACTTACTTTAGGTGTAAAAACTAAAGACGCCATTGCAAAAAAAGTGGATCATTTTGTTTCTCTTTTATTGTATGAAGTAAATGAAAAATACACCGATTCTGTTATATATAAACAAACTCCAAGTTATGTGACAAATACTTTAGATAGTTTGAAGATTGGGAAATTTGAAAACTTAAAGAAAGGGAAATACCGCTTGGTAGCCTTAAAAGACGCCAATTCAAATAATAAATTTGACCCTAAAACAGATAAAATTGGTTTTCAAAAAGATTTAATTACGCTTCCAAATGATACAATTTATGAGCTTGAATTGTTTAAAGAAGAGTTGCCATTTAAATCGATGAATTTTGCTCAAGCATCATCGGCCAAGTTCACTATGGGCTATGAAGGAAATAGTAAAAATGTTAAAATTTCAATTAAGAAAGGGCAAGAAGAACTTCCGTACCAAATTACCAAATTACCAAATAAAGATTCCCTTCAAATATGGTTTAAAGCTCCAAAAGGAGATAGTATTCGTATTTCAGTATCAAAAAATAAGTATTCTAAAATCTATCAACTGAAAGTTAGAGAACTTAAAAAAGACAGTTTGAGTTTTTCTACAGAGACTTCTGGAACTTTGCATTTTAGAGAAATTTTTGCACTTAATTCCAATAGCCCAATCAGTAAATGGGATGTCACCAAAATGAAATTGTTTAAGAAGGATTCTTCGGAAGTGAAATTCACAACTGAATATGATGCTTACAATCAAAAACTTAAATTTTTATTTTCAAAAGAACCTCAAGAAAAATACAATTTGAAATTATTGCCGGGTGCATTGTTTGATTATTACGAAATGAAAAACGACTCCCTTTCATTTATTTTTACTACAAATGATCTAAGCGATTATGGGAATTTAAAATTAACTCTTGAAAACGTAAAACGTTTTCCAGTAATTGTTCAGTTACTTGGAGAAAATGAGAAGGTTATTGCAAGTGAATATTCGGATAAAAATACTGTTTTAAACTTTGAACTATTGGAACCCAGAAAATATACCCTTCGTCTTATTTATGATGACAATAAGGACCAAGAATGGACTCCAGGAAATTTCCTAGAACTTCGTCAAAGTGAAGAGGTTATTTATTTCCCAAAAGAAATTGATGTTCGCGCCAATTGGGATGTAGAACAGCCCTTTGATGTAAGCAAGTAATAACTTTTATTCAATAGTTATTTCATCGATAAATATAAAAGCATCTCCCCCAGCACCTTGATGCCACTCTGGAAGTTTTCCAAAATTATACGCTTTCACTTTAATGTATTTTGCAGAAATTTTTGTGCTTGCCTTTAATTGAAAATCGTGAATTTTATTATCGGTTTCCTTTGGATCGATAGCATTGGAAATAGTCCCAACAAGTGTAAAATTGACATTATCACTCGATGCATAATAGTCTACTTTGGTTGGCATTAAAATCCAGGAGCGGGAATCTTGTAAAAAACGAGCGTTAAATTCGGATACCAATTTCTCTGATTGCAAATCGATTATTGCTTCAAAATCCTGACTTTGATACCCTTGCCAATCGCCTTTGCGCCAGTTTTCTGTTCCTTTTATACCATCCAATAACCCTTCTGGACCCCCTGCATGGTATTGCGGATTGTATTTCGATTTGATATCAATCGTGTAATTGTTTGGTTTTTTGAAGTAGGTTGCAGCAATGGTATTGCTTTGAACTGTATCATTATTTACATAAACCAAAATTGTTGAAGTTTCTGTAATTTCAAATGGTTCTGTGTAAACAACCGAAGGTAGTTTTTTTGCTAAATAATCGTTTGTGTCGCTTATACTGTAATAAATAATATCCTTTGGATTTTGAGAAATAATGACAACTTTCATTTTGTCTTTAAAGGATTTGCTTTCTGCTTGAATCGCTGGAACCGGTATAATTTCATTATAAGAAAATCCAACTACTATGTCTTTATAATTACTATTTATTCCGAAATTTTCCATAGTTCTAGGAGGCATTTTTTCGGAAATTTCTATTGTTGATTTGTCTTCAAAATTGACTTTAATATCATTAAAATAGGGATTGGTTAGACACCAAAAAGGCAATCCTGGCGTAACTGCATAAATTCCCATAGAACTCAACACATACCACGCACTCATTTGTCCGCAGTCTTCGTTTCCTATTAATCCGTCCGGTGTATTTTTGTAGAAATTATCTAAAATAAAATGTACTTTTTCTGTTGTTTTTTCAGGTTTACCTACATAATTATACAAATAGGCCATATGGTGACTTGGCTCGTTTCCATGAGCATATTGCCCAATTAATCCGGTTACATCGGCTTGTTCACGACCGGTAGTTTTACTTTCACCGTTGAACATTTCGTCTAATTTGGCTTCAAATTTTGCGGCGCCGCCATAGGCTTCAATCATCCCAGGAATATCTTGCGGCACAAAAAACGAATACTGCCACGAATTGCCTTCGGTAAAATTATTATTGATCTCTCTTGCATCAAATGGTTTATCCCAACCTCCATTTTTCTTTGGTCGCATAAAATGAGTATTCCAATCGAAGACATTCTTCCAACTCTGGGAACGCTTCATAAAATAATTGTAGTCTTCTTTTTTATTTAATATTTCAGCCATTTGGGCAATACACCAATCATCGTAAGCATATTCTAATGTTTTAGAAACGCTTTCGTGTTCGTCATCCATTGAAATAAAACCTTGCTTTTTATAAGCATCCAATCCCAAATGATCGAGCATCGCGCTGTGTTTGGCTGCTTCAAATGCTTTTTCGTAATCAAAACCTTTAATTCCTTTAGCCATAGCATCTGCCATAACCGAAACCGAATGGTACCCTATCATACAATCCGTTTCATTGGACGCTAATTCCCAAACCGGCAATCTACCTCCTTGCTCATATTGTTTCAAAAAAGTATTTATGAAATCGGCCGTTCGTTTTTTATCTATTAAAGTATACAAAGGATGCGCCGCGCGAAAGGTATCCCAAAGCGAAAAAACCGAATAATAATCAAATCCTTCCGCTTTGTGAACTTGGTTGTCCCGGCCACGGTACTTGCCATCTATATCTTGAGCAATATTAGGTTGCACCATGGTGTGATAGAGTGCGGTATAGAAAATGGCTTTTTTATCTTTATTATCAGAAGTTATTTCAATTTTCGATAATTCCTTGTCCCATAATTGCTCAGCATCTTGTTTGACTTTATTAAAATCCCAACCTTTTATTTCGGAACTATTTAATTTTGCCCCTTCAAATCCAGTTGGTGAAAGAGCCACTTTAACCACTATTTTTTCTCCTTTTTTTACTGTTTTAGAAAAATAAGCGGCTACTTCAGTTCCGGAAAATAGTTTGTCGTTTTGAGTTTGATTTCCTTTTCCAAAAACTTTCATAGTCACGCTAAATTCAATTCGCGCATATACATATTGGTCTTTGGCCCATGCCTCACTTCGTCTTAAGATTTCAATAGTTTTTGCATCGATGACTCTAATTTCACCATACAATAATTTATCTCTGTGATTCAAATCGAGAACAATAGTTGCTTCTCCTGCTTGATTAAAAGTATATTCGTGAAATCCTACACGTGTAGATGAGGTTAAACGAACATCAATGTTGTGTTTGTCTAATTTAACCGAATAATATCCAGCAGATGCTTTTTCATTTTGATGCGAAAATGTAGAAGAATAAGCCGCAGAATTTAAAATTTTCCCTTTACCCATTGTTGGCATCAACATAATGTCTCCATAATCAGAGCAACCCGTTCCGTTTAAATGGGTATGTGAAAAGCCATAAATTATAGTATCGTCATAATGATAGCCCGAACACCCATCCCAACTTCCGTCAATTCGGGTATCGGGTGAAAGCTGTACCATTCCAAAAGGAACTGTTGCACCAGGATAAGTATGTCCGTGACCCCCGGTACCAATCATTGGGTTAACCCATTGATGAAGCTGTTGACTAAAAGAATTTAGGGTAAATATTAAAACAAGAATGGAAAATACTTTTTTCATAGGTTTATTTTAATTCAAAGATAAAAAAAACGCATCCAACTTAATGAATGCGTTTTTTAAAATTGTAATTGATTTATTAATTTAATATATAATCAAATGAACCAATTAATGTATGTGAAGTTGCATTTAAATTTACTCCGTTGTTTGTAGTAAAATTGAAATTCCCTTTCATTTGTTTTGTAGTAGCATTATAGCTGGTAACATTTATATACCCAGCTGTTGTATTAACAGTTTCAGCAGGAACTGGTCCTGTGATGTCAAAATCAGCATAATAACCTCCAGGAGCAATTGTGCCAGTAAAATTGTGTTGGCCAACAGATAAATCACTTTTTGGAATAGCAAGTTTCATGGTGTAGATTGTGTTTCCAACAAGTATTTTACCTGTAGTTATATTTTTATACCCATTTAATAAAAAATAGGTATTGCCATAAATTCCGCCAGTAGCATCGGCTAAGTTACCACCGCCTTGTGGGGGCATGTCGTAAACTACACCATCAACTCTAGTAACCATTGCGGCAGTAGAGGTAGTTCCTCCACCTCCTGTTGTGTCACCATTTGTAGTTCCACTTGTGGTACATGAAAAAAGCGATGCGCTAATTAATACCGAAAACAAAATTCTTTTTATCATATTATTTTATTTTATACTTGCTGCTAAATATTCTCTATTCATGCGAGCAATATTTTCTAAAGAAATTCCTTTTGGACATTCAATTTCACAGGCACCGGTATTGGTACAGTTTCCAAATCCTTCTTCATCCATTTGACGCACCATGTTTAAAACACGATTAGTAGCTTCAACTTTACCTTGAGGTAACAAAGCATATTGCGAAACTTTTGCACCTACAAATAACATTGCAGAACCATTTTTACAAGTAGCTACACAAGCACCACAACCAATACAAGCTGCTGCTTCAAAAGCTTTATCGGCATCATTTTTTGGAATTGGTGTAGCATTAGCATCAATTGTATTTCCAGAAGTGTTTACCGAAACGAAACCTCCTGCTTGTTGAATTCTATCAAAGGCACTTCTATCTACCACTAAGTCTTTAATTACAGGAAATGCTTTACTTCTCCATGGCTCTACAAAAATGGTATCGCCATCTTTAAACATTCTCATGTGTAACTGACAAGTTGTGATTCCGGTGTCTGGCCCGTGAGCACGACCATTAATGTATAAAGAACACATTCCGCAGATTCCTTCACGACAATCGTGATCAAATGCAATAGGCTCTATTTTATCGTTTATTAATTGTTCGTTTAATTGATCTAACATTTCCAAAAACGAACTTGCTGTAGAAACATTATCTAATTTATAAGTCTCTAAATTTCCTTTTGCTTTAGAGTCTTTTTGACGCCAAATTTTTAGGGTAATATTTATATTTTTTGCTGAAGACATAATTCTATTATTTATAATTTCTAGCTGCAATTTTGATAAACTCGTATTTCAATTCTTCTTTATGAAGTTCTTCTTTGCTAATGTCATCTCCTTTGTATTCCCATGCTGCAACAAAAGAGAAGTTTTTATCGTCACGAAGTGTTTCTCCTTCAGAGTCTTGATATTCTTCACGGAAGTGACCTCCACAAGATTCATTTCTTTGTAATGCATCCATTGCCATTAATTGACCTAAATCAATAAAATCGGCAACGCGAAGTGCTTTTTCTAATTGAGGATTGAACTCATTTGCACTTCCAGGAACATTAACTTCTTTGTAGAATTCCTCTTTAAGAGCAGCAATTTCTGCAATAGCTTCTTTTAAACCTGCTTCATTTCTACCCATTCCTACTTTATTCCACATAATTAATCCCAAACGCTTGTGGAAATGATCCACCGATTTAGAACCTTTATTGTTTAAGAACTTGTCAATTGAGTCTTTAACTCTATTTTCTGCATCAATAAATTCTTGTGTTTCTGTTGAGATTTTTCCAGTTCGGATTTCATCTGCCAAATAATTTGAAACGGTATATGGCAATACAAAATATCCATCTGCTAACCCTTGCATTAATGCCGAAGCCCCAAGACGGTTTGCACCGTGATCAGAGAAGTTTGCTTCCCCTGCCACGAAACAACCTGGAATTGTAGATTGTAAATTATAATCTACCCAAACACCTCCCATGGTGTAGTGCACCGCAGGATATATTTTCATTGGAGTTTCATACGGATTCTCATCCGTAATTTTTTGGTACATGGTAAATAAGTTACCATATTTCTCTTCCAACCATTGTTTTCCTAAAGCCGTAATTTCATCTGCAGAAGGATTGTGGTTTCCTTTCGCATAAGCTGCTTGTTTCCCTTTGTTTTGGATCTCAGTTGAGAAATCTAAGTAAACCCCTTCGTTAGTGTCGTTTGCTTCAATTCCGTGCCCTTCATCACATACTTCTTTTGCAGCTCTTGAAGCCACATCACGAGGTACTAAATTTCCAAATGCAGGATATTTTCTTTCTAAGTAATAATCTCTATCTTCTTCTGCAATTTGAGTAGGTTTTAATTTACCTGCACGAATTGCTTCAGCATCTTCTTTTTTCTTTGGTACCCAAATACGTCCAGAATTACGTAACGATTCCGACATTAAAGTCAGTTTTGCTTGGTTTGTTCCGTGAACCGGAATACAGGTTGGGTGAATTTGAACGAAACAAGGATTAGCAAATAATGCCCCTTGTTTATGAACTTTCCAGCCTGCCGAAACATTACTTCCCATAGCATTTGTAGAAAGGAAATATACATTTCCATATCCACCTGAAGCAATGATTACAGCATGTGCTGAATGTCTTTCTAATTCACCAGTAACCAAGTTACGAGCTATGATTCCGCGGGCTTTTCCATCTACTTTTACTAGATCTAACATTTCGTGACGGTTGAACATTTTAACACGCCCTAAACCTATTTGTCTTGATAAAGCAGAATACGCTCCTAATAATAATTGTTGTCCTGTTTGACCAGCAGCATAAAAAGTTCTTTGAACTTGTGTTCCACCAAATGAACGGTTATCTAACAATCCACCATAATCTCTTGCAAACGGAACCCCTTGTGCAACACATTGGTCGATGATGTTCCCAGAAACTTCGGCTAAACGGTGAACGTTTGCTTCACGTGCTCTATAGTCACCTCCTTTAATGGTATCGTAGAATAATCGGAAGATACTATCTCCATCATTTTGATAATTTTTTGCTGCGTTAATTCCTCCTTGTGCTGCAATAGAGTGCGCTCTACGCGGAGAATCTTGAAAGCAAAATGCTTTTACATTATAACCCATTTCACCAAAAGAAGCTGCCGCAGAGGCACCAGCCAAACCTGTTCCAACTACAATGATGTCAATTTTTGGTCTGTTATTTGGAGCAACTAATTTTAAGTGGTCTTTATAATCGGTCCATTTCTGTGAAATGTGTCCTTCTGGTATTTTAGAATCTAACTTCATTATTCTGAAATATTAATTATTAAAAAAATGATGGAATAAAGCAATAAATATAAATCCGAAAGGAATAAGTATTGCAAAAGCATAACCGAATTTTTGAACTCCTTTAGAATATTTATTATTGAATCCTACCGATTGAAAAGCAGAACTGAATCCATGCCATAAGTGTAGTGAAAGTAATAAAAAGGATACACAATACAAGCCTGTACGAATTGGATTGTGAAATTTCTCTACCATCTCACCGTAATATCTTGTTGGGTTTACATAATTAACATCTACGTATTTGTAAACTATTTCTTGTACCCAAAAATCATACATGTGTAATCCTAAAAACGCCAATACTACAAGTCCCGAAACGATCATATTTCTAGACGCCCAAGAAGCATTTGCAGCTCCGTTGTATTTAGCATAAGAAACTGGTCTAGCTTTATTATTTTGCGCCTCTAATATGATTCCCATTACAAAATGGAAGCCAACTCCGGCTACAAGTATGGGTTGCATCACGAATTGAATTAACGGATTGTATCCCATGAACTGAGAACATGCATTAAAAACTTCTTCGCTAAATACAGAGGTTAGGTTGATAAAAAAGTGAAGTGCTAAAAAGGTAACCAAGAAGAGTCCCGAAAGTGCCATTGCAACTTTTCTAGCAATAGAAGAACTCAAAAAAGAAGATTTTGCCATAGTTGTATTTGTTTATTTAAAAAAATCAAACAAAAATACAGCAAATTCAATTATACTACAACCTTTTCGCAATAATTTATAATGAGTTTAAAATGGGTTTAACAGTTGTTGAATATCTATACTCAATATGCTAAAAATCAACTATTTTTATTAAACAAAATCATATTTCAAAATAGTTATCTATTTCAAAATTTGAAAATTTACTAGTTATTTCACTTCATTCGCTATATTCTTTCTATTTTTGAACATAATTTAGTACGACAAAAAAATTATTTCAATGAAATACCATCAAATTGACCGTAATCTGTTTATTAAAAACAGAGCCAAATTTGTTTCAAAAATGAAACCGAATAGCGTTGCCGTTTTTAACTCCAATGATATTTATCCGGTTTCTGCAGATAGCACTTTGCCTTTTGCACAGCATCGTGACCTATTTTATTTATCAGGTGTTGATCAAGAAGAAAGTATTCTATTGCTTTTTCCAGATGCACCGTATGAAAACTTGAAGGAAATTCTTTTCTTAAAAGAAACCAATGAGCATATCGCTGTTTGGGAAGGTGAAAAATTAACAAAAGAAAGAGCTTTTGAAGTTTCGGGTGTGAAAACTGTAATTTGGTTGCAGGATTTTCATAAAACTTTAAAAGAAATTATGGCCTATGCAGATACGATGTATATCAATACCAATGAGCATTATCGCGCTACCATTGAGACTGAAACTCGTGAAGCACGTTTTGTAAAATGGTGGAAAGAAAACTATCCAGGTCATAAGGTTGAAAAATCAAATCCTATTTTGCAGCGTATCCGATCTGTAAAAGAAAGCGAGGAGTTAGATTTAATTCAGCGCGCTTGTGATATTACTGAAAAAGGCTTTCGCAGAATATTAAATTTTGTGAAACCAAATGTAATGGAATATGAAATTGAAGCCGAATTTGCTCATGAATTTTTAAGAAATCGATCAAAAGGATTTGCTTATACTCCCATAATTGCTTCGGGTGCCAATGCAAATGTGTTGCACTACATTGAAAACAACCAACAATGTAAAGCAGGTGATTTATTATTATTGGATGTGGGTGCCGAATATGCTAATTATTCTAGCGATATGACTAGAATGGTTCCGGTTTCGGGACGTTTTACAGACAGACAAAAACAAGTTTATAATGCGGTTTTAAATGTAAAAAATGAAGCTGCAAAAATGTTGGTTCCAGGAACTTTGTGGAAACAATATCATGTAGAAGTGGGCAAAATCATGACTTCCGAACTTTTAGGTCTGGGATTAATTGACAAAGCCGATGTGCAAAATGAGAATCCAGATTGGCCAGCTTATAAAAAATATTTCATGCACGGAACTTCGCATCATATGGGGTTAGATACCCATGATTATGGATTGTTACACGAGCCAATGCAAGCTAATATGGTCTTCACAGTAGAGCCAGGAATTTACATTCCTGCAGAAGGTTTTGGGATCCGTATTGAAGACGATATGGTAATTCAAGAAAAAGGTGAAGCTTTCAACTTAATGCGTAATATTCCAATTGAAGTAGATGAAATTGAGAGTTTGATGAATTCTTAAGAAGTAAAAACGATAGATTACAAAAAACGGCTCACTAAAATGAGCCGTTTTTTTTATTTGCAAAGTTGCATTAATTCGAATTTAAAAAAATCTATTTTTGCAACTATGAAAATGTTGCATCACAAAAACACCAAAATTTCCTACACCGACCAAGGTAAAGGCACGGCTGTTGTTTTGCTACATGGGTTTTTAGAAAACCAAACCATGTGGGAGGAATTGGTGCCTGAACTTTCCAAAAAATACCGCATCATCACTATAGATTTATTAGGCCATGGGCAAACTGAGTGCCTTGGATACGTTCATTCTATGGAGGATCAAGCAGACATGGTTCATGCCGTTTTACAGGAATTAAAAATTAGAAAAACAGTATTTATTGGGCATTCAATGGGTGGTTATGTTGCTTTGGCTTTCGCCGAATTATACCCAGATTTCATGAAAGGATTGGTGCTTTTAAATTCAACCTCAAGAGCCGACAGCCCAGACCGTAAAAAAAATAGAGATCGTGCTATTATTGCAGTAAAACAAAATTACTCGGCTTTTGTACGCATGAGCATTGCCAATTTATTTAGTGAAGAAAACAGAACTTTGCTGGCCGACTCCATCGAAAAAGTAAAATTAGAAGCGCTAAAAACTCCTTTGCAAGGAGTAGTTGCCGCATTAGAAGGCATGAAAATTAGAAAAGATCGAGAGGTGATTTTACATTTTGCTCAATATCCCATTCTATTAATTCTTGGAAAAAAAGATGAAGTATTAATTTACGAAGAAGTTGTTTCTCAAATTGAAGGGACTTCAGTTCAGCTTACAACTTTTCCCGATGGTCATATGAGTCATATGGAAAACAAAACAGCATTGGAAAAAGTACTTTTAACCCTTTTAAAATCGATTTAATTCAACACCTATTTGTTTTCTTCAAATGGCAACTCCGAATTAAAAATGGTGTTTAATAATAGCACAATTTCTTCTAAATAACTTTCCATTATTTCAGGAGTAATATCTTGTTCAAGCCCGATTTCTGTTTTTAGATTGAAAGGTAAAAACCCCGATTTTAAATTCTTAAACGAAATAATTCCGGCCTCCATTTCTAAACCATTACAATCCGGTTGGTACATAAATGCATAGGCTAGAATTTGAATGATTTTATCATTCCAAATTTCTTTCGTAAGGTCTTGCCAAGTTTTTAGGATTACATCATTTTTATCAACCTTTCCGGTTTTGTAATCTATAATTCTAATTTTTCCGTTTCTATTTTCAATTCGGTCAACATTTCCGGCAATCTTAACAGGATAAGGCAAGGAAGGATGCTCAAGAATTCGTTCTAGTTTTGATTCCAGTGCAATGATTTGAATTTCATCACCATTTTTTATCGATTCCAATTCGAGTTTTAAGAAATTTTGCACGTTTCGTTTGGCAACTTCAAAAGCTAAAAGGTTTCTACCTTTTTTGATATCGCCTTCTTTGTATTCTTTTTTAAATTGTTTTACAACCTCATCATCTACTTTTTTAAGGCAAGTGTCAATGTCGTTTTCAATTAATATCTTGCCAATAAGTGGTTTGTATAATTCTTCTAAAACTCCGTGAATAATGGTGCCTAAAGTATTTACCGCGATGTTTTCTTCCACCTCATCAATTTCAGAAATTCGTAAAATTCTTTGAAAATAAAACTGAATTGGATTTCTAATATAGGTAGTTAATGAAGATGGTGAAAAGCCTTTTTCGGCAATTTCTTTAAGTCGAATTAAAACGCTTTCCGATTTTGGAATCACAATAGGTTGGGTTGCAATTTCTGGCACTTCGGCATTAAATGTTTGAAAAGATAATTTATGATTGTCTTGTTTTTCAACTTCCAATTGTGTTATAAATCGGCTCTTTTCACCTGCATCCATACCTTCACTATCGGAATTATACAAAAGATATATGTTCTTTGCACGTTGTAATAAATGGTAAAAATGATAGGTGTAAATAGCGTCTTTTTCTTTAAAAGTTGGCAATCCCAATTCTCTTTTCACATCATACGGAATAAATGAATTGGCACTTTTACCAGCAGGGAATTTCCCTTCATTTACCGAAGTTATAATTACAGTTTCAAAATCTAAAACTCTACTTTCAAGAACACCCATTATTTGTAATCCATTTAATGGTTCTCCTTCAAATGAAACTTCGGCAACATCAATTATTTGCTTATATATGGCATAAAGAGTATCTATGGAATTGACATTTGAAGCATTTGAAAAATATGAAATCAATTGATTAATAATCTTAAAAATAGAATATACAAAGGCGTTAGTTATCTTCTCTTCTTCGGATTCTTTACCTAAATTGGATTTAATTATCAATAAAATTTTTGAAATTGTTTCTAAAACCTCTAAGGGACTATTTTCCCACTTTTGAAACAATAAATGAAAAAGTTCGTTGCCATTTGGATGCAAATCGGCCAACTTTGAATGAACTATAAAAGTGTAATTGTTTTGATTGATTCGATACACCAAATCAGAGGTGTTTAAATAGCTTTCTAATAAAGGGTGTGTTAAAATATCTAAAACATCTTTATAATAAAACACATAACTTTTTGCATTCCTAGTCACCGCATTGGTGTGCATTTTAAATAATTTAGCAACTAATAATTGTGCTGGATTATTCTTGCTAGAAAACCCCATGGTAATATTTAAAGGCCCTGAATTACTAGGCAAAGAATACAATATTGGAAGTAACAAATTTTCCTCTCCAAGTACTATTGCTACATTTTGTAATTGTCCGTTTAATTCGGTGCTTTGTTGTTCAATAATATTACCAACAATTTTTGCTTGCCCAATTGATTTTGGTGTTCCAATAATTTGAATGTTTTTTTCTTGCTTATAATCATTGGTTATCCATTCATAGGGATGGTTTTTATAATAAGGCCATTCGGCTTGAAAACGTTGCTGAAAAAGTCCGGCGTCATGCATCTTATCTTGCATGAAAACGGAATCAATATCCCAATAAATTTTCGCTTTATCTAAAGTTAAAAGGTGTTGTACAATCTTTTCTTCAGCTTGGTTTAAAGCATTAAATCCTGCGAAAAGGTATGTTTTATCTTTTACTGTTTCTGTAAAATGATTGAGGTTATTCACGGCTTCTCTATAGATCAATCCTTGGTAGCCAATTCCTTTTTCAAATAAGTATTGATATAAAGCGTGATAATATAGAGGTAATTTCTTCCAAAAAATTAAGTGCTTTTCAATTAAATCGGTTCGTTTATCTATATCAACCGACCAATGTTCAATTTCTTTAATATTCTCAAGATATTTTAAGACCTTATCTGGATCTAACAAATAGCGATCAATTTCGTTGAAGTCTTGTAATAGGGTCTTAGCCCAATTAGCGAATGTTTCAAATGATTCTTTATCGGTATCCGTAATTTCTAAATAAACGGTATAAAACTCAAATAATAATTCTACGCTATCTATAGATCGAATACCGGCAATATCTTGAACAAAATCTTCGATACTAATTATTTCAGGCGCAAAAATGGTTTTTGGAGTTTGTTTTAGTAAAGCATCAATAAGGAAAACCTTTGCTCTTCTATTAGGAAGTATAATAATGGTATCCGATAATTTATCGGAGTATTCTTTTAATAGTAATTGTGCAAGTTTGTTTAAGAAAGTAGTGTTTTCCATCGGTTAAATATAAAAAAAACGCCTCGATAATCGAGGCGTTTCTTAAAATATTTGGAAAGAAATTATTTTACTAATTTCACTTCTACTCTTCTGTTGTTAGCTTTACCAGCTTTAGTATCGTTAGAGTCGATTGGTTTTGTTTGACCATATCCAGATGAAGTTAATCTATCTGCAGCGATTCCATTAGCTACTAAATAAGCTTTAACTGCAGCAGCTCTTTGCTCAGATAATTTTTGATTAGAAGCGGCTTTACCTACGTTATCAGTATGTCCTTCAATGCTAAATTTAGCTTTTGGATACTCATTTAATATAGCTGTAATTGATTTTAAAACTGATAATGTTTGTTTTTGGAATGATGCTCTACCGCTATCAAATAAGATAGTTTTAGCAAATTCATTTAATTTTTTCTCAGCTGCATCATTCATGTCTGGGCAACCTTGATTAGCTGCTGTACCAGCAACATCTGGACATTTATCGTCTTTATCTAATACTTTATCTCCGTCTGTATCTGGCCATGGGCAACCTGCATTTTCTTTAGGACCTTTAACTTGAGGACATTTGTCAGCTTTATCAGCAACACCGTCACCGTCAGCATCTGGGCAACCAGCTAATGCTTTAACACCAGCAACTTCTGGACAAGCATCATCTTTATCAGCAACACCGTCACCATCTGTATCAGGACAACCATTGAATGCTGCTAAACCAGCAACTTCTGGACAAGCGTCATCTTTGTCAATGATTTTATCACCGTCAGTATCAGGGCATCCGTTAAATTCTTTAAGACCAGCAACCTCTGGACAAGCATCTAAACGATCGTAGATTCCGTCTCCATCAGCATCTTTTGCACCAAATTTGAAAACAATTCCAAGTGCATGTTGCATGTGGCTAGGGATATCAGAGTTGATAATTCTAGAATCATCAAATGAATGCTTATAAGTAGACGTCCAAGATAAACCTACTTGTTTACCCAACCAATATGTTAAACCTAAACCTCCGTTGATAGTTCCAGCAGAAGCTTCTCCTAACCAAGTGTAACCACCACCTACGTGAAGTGAAGGTTCGAAAGAATTAGATTTAATTAAAGACATAAAGCTGTATCTCACAACTCCGTCAAATGAGTAATACATTAAATCTCCAGGATTAGCTACTGGATACATAGTTGTATATGGAGTATCATTAACTTTTTCTCCTACTACTTTAGAAATTTTGTTAACAGATCCTGTAATACCAAAAGTAAAATCATCACCTACATACTTAGATACCGAAATTGTAGATACTGTTGGCATAATATTCCAATAATCTTTTGCATTAAAATACTCAGAAAATTGATCTTTCATAGTTGTAGCAGCACTTACTCTGCCTCCGTCTACTGCGTTTGCTCCAAACGAAATAGCCCACACGTTGTCTCTATCTTGCGCTTGAGAACTTAATCCTAATAGCATCAATAAAGCAAATAATTTGTTAAGATGTTTCATACTTAATTTTTGTTAGATTATAAATATATAATGGCGCAAAAGTAACACCAATTAATGAATTATCAAAATGTTAGCGAAAAAATTCACTGTTATATGATTGTTAAGGATTTACCTACCTCAATAAATGCATTAATTGCTTGATCTAAATGCTCTTTAGTATGGGCTGCAGAAAGCTGCACTCTGATTCTCGCTTTGTCCTTAGGAACAACTGGATAAAAGAATCCAATTACGTAAATTCCTTTCTTTAATAATTCTTCTGCCATAACCTGAGAAAGCTTGGCATCATAAAGCATTACAGGAACTATAGCAGAATCTCCATCAATAAAATCAATCCCCGCTTCACGTAATCCTGCTTTGAAATAATTGGTATTCCATTCTAATTTATCTCTTAATGTAGTGTCTTTTTCTAGTAGTTCAAAAACCTTAATTGATGCCCCAACGATAGCAGGAGCTAAAGAATTTGAAAATAAATACGGACGCGAACGCTGGCGTAAGATTTCTATTACTTCTTTTTTTGCTGTAGTATACCCTCCCATGGCGCCTCCCAATGCTTTACCCAATGTACCGGTAATGATGTCTACTCTTCCCATAACTCCTTTTGCTTCAAGAGTTCCTTTTCCTGTTGCACCAATAAATCCCGCAGCATGGCACTCATCCACCATTACTAAAGCATCGTATTTATCGGCTAAATCACAAATTTTATCTAAAGGAGCTACCAAACCGTCCATAGAAAATACTCCGTCGGTTACAATCAATTTAAAACGATGTCCAGCATTGGTTGCTTTAATTAATTGTTGTTCTAAATCTTCCATATTGGAATTTTCATAACGGTAACGTGCCGCTTTACACAAACGAACACCATCAATAATAGATGCGTGGTTCAAACTATCGGAAATAATACAATCTTCTTCACCCAATAATGGTTCAAAAACACCTCCGTTTGCATCAAAAGCAGCGGCGTATAAAATGGTGTCTTCGGTGCCATAAAAATCGGCTATCTTTTTTTCTAATGTCTTATGGATATCTTGAGTTCCACAAATGAAACGCACCGATGACATACCAAACCCATGTGTGTCTAAGGCGTCTTTAGCTGCCTGAATCACTTCGGGATGGGACGACAATCCCAAATAATTGTTGGCACAAAAGTTCAAAACCGTTTTGTCATTCACTGTGATTTCTGCTCCCTGTGGTGAGGTGATAACGCGCTCTCTTTTAAAAAGTCCATTTTGCTCAATGGTGTTTAATTCATTTTGTAAGTGCTGTTGGATTTTTCCGTACATATCTTAATTTTTTATTTTTAACTATTTTAGACTACAAATTTACAACATTGCTGTTTTCACCAATATAAACCAGTGCTTTTTTGGCTACTTTGTATCCCATTTCCTCAATTACTTTTTGATAATTTTCTAATTGATCCTGGTGTTTAGCCAAATGCGACCCTGTTTTATAATCTAAAAGATAAATATCATTATTAGAATTTAGGACCATTCTGTCTGGTTTTACTAAATTCCCTCCTTTATGAATAATCGTTTGCTCATTTAAAACTTTAACTCCTTTTGAAAAATAAACTTCCAAATCGGGGTGGGTTACAATTTCGTTTATCGTATTGAAAACAGTTTCTTTTTGTGTTGGAACAATCAATCCGTTTTCAATGGCTTTAGTCAGTGCAAATTCTACATCCTCTTTTGTTTTAATAAATGATAGAATTTCATGAATTGTGTTTCCGTATTCAATAGCATTTTGCTGCTTGGTATTCCACATGATACTTTCTCGTTGGGCAATTTTAATGCTCCTTGGATCTAGTGGTGCTTCTATTTGAGGTATTGATTTTAGCTCTTTATCATCAACAACTTCTTTGGATAATTTTTTGGATTGGCCAAATTCATAAACCAACTTATTAGGATCAAATCCTTTGTCTTGTAAAAAGCCAATAAAGTAAGAAGATAAATTACTTGGTAAAGTTCCGTCTTTCTTGAGGTTGATGGCCGAAATTACGTGCAATTGTTCTTCGGCTCTGGTTAACGAAACATACAAGACATTAATAATATCTAAGGTGTCTTCTTGCTTTTTTTGTTTGTAAATTTGGGAAGCATCGGCACCATAGTTCTCTACTTTGCTGCTTTTGTCTACCAATGCTTTCGGGATTCCAACTACATTTTCATCGGCATTCAACCATATTTTTTCTCTTGGCGCTTTGCTAAAATCTTCTTCTGCAAACGGTAATATTACAACCGGAAACTCCAATCCTTTCGATTTATGAATGGTCATGATTCGTACCGCGTCATTTCCTTCGGGCGAAGGAATGCTCAATTTATCTCCGTTTTTATTCCAATACGAAAGAAAATCGGAAATCCCGGCTTGATTTTTTAAATCTCTTTCCAGAACAATATCCAAGAAATATTGAAGATATGCATTGCGTTTATCAACCGGAATTACTTTTGAAATTATTATTTCTGTTGCTTCATAAAGCGATTTTTTTCGGCAAACCTCAAACGAAAGATTCAGATCAATTTGCAACAACCACTCTTGAAATTCTTTTTCTTTTTTTAGTGCAATTCCGTGCGCAATAAAATCCGAAATAGGCATGCTGCTTTGGTGATTTACGGCCAAATAATACAACAGTTGTGCTTTGGATTCTTGGTCGTTGCTGTTTTTTAAATATCGTAGGAAATTTATTACACACTTTACTTCTGTTGAAGCGCCAATTAATATACTTTCTGAAGATAAAATTAAGACTCCGTTTTCAGTCAAATAATTAGCAATTGCTGTTCCTTGATTTTTTTTACGAGTTAGAATCACAATGTCTTTATTCTTGAATCCGTTCTTTTTGATTTCTTCAATTTTGGCCAAAGTGGCTTTCAAATACATTTGAAATTTGTCGGAATTTTCTTCCTCTTCCTCGTCTTCATCTACTTTTGGCAAAAAAGAAATCGAAACCAATCCTCCTTTTTTATTATTCTCCTTTTGATGGCTGTGATTTTCATACAAATCTTTATAATCTTCGTTTTGAAATTGCCCAGCCAAATACTTAAAGAAATTATTATTGAAATCAATTACCTCCGAATAACTTCTATAATTAGTATCTAACGAAAATGCCTCCCAATCTGGATTTACAAACGGATTGGCGCCTTTTGCTAATTCAATAAACTGTTCGGCTTTTCCGCCACGCCATCTGTAAATAGACTGTTTCGGATCTCCCACCACAAGCAGCGACCCTCTTTCGCCCTGCATGTCTTCGCTTGACAAAGCATTATCGATTAACGGAATCAAATTTTGCCATTGCATTTCGGAAGTATCCTGAAATTCATCAATAAAAAAATGACGGTACCGCTCGCCCAATCGTTCATAAATATACGGAGCCGGTTGGTTTTGAATTTGCTCGTTAATTAACTTATTAAATTCGGAAATGGAAAGTATGTTTTGCTCTTTTTGAATTTTAGCCAATTCGTTGCTTACCGTATTCAATAAGGAAAGAGGTGTAATATTTTTTAAGAATGCTTCGTAAAAATTTCTGCTTTCAAATTTGATGTAAATTGCTTCCAGCACCACTAATAAATGCGGAATGATACTTTCAATAAGGGCTGAATCTTTAGCTGTTTTATTGATTTTGATGTCTTCGGTTTCGCGATACAATTTATTACCTGGATTGAACTTTCTATTTTGAATACTCGCAATATGTTTTGGTAAATATCCTCCAGAAAAGGACTTTACATCAATCCCTTTTTCATTTATCAAGCGCATGGCTAGATTGGCCATTTCTACTGTTTCATCTTCAATTTCTTTAGAAAGCGCGCTTAATTTATTTTTTATTTCTACAAATTCAGAGATGGTTTTAGTATTAAAATGCTTGATTTCTTCTCGGTTGTTTTCGTCTAAAATCAACCTTCCGGTATCCATAATTTCACGAGAAATATCCCACGATTTATCCTCGTCGGTTTTTTGCATCGTAAAATCCACTAGCAAATTGGTGAGTGTTTCATCTTCACCCGCCTGAGCAATCAAAGCATCTATCGCTTCAGCCAACAAGTTTTCGGTGTCCAATGAAACTTCAAAAGTGATGGGTAAATTTAAATCATGCGCAAAAGTTCGAATTACCCGATGCGTAAATTTATCAATGGTTGAAATATCAAAAGCAGCGTAATTATGAATCAAATTTTTGATGATACTTTTAGCTTTTGCTTGAATATCTTGAATACTTAATTGGGTTTCGCCATTGATAACTTGCATTAACTCCAATGCTTTTTCAGAAGGCGTGTCTTTTGTAAACTCCGTCAAACTCTCCACCACCCTGCTTTTCATTTCATGCACCGCTTTATTGGTGAAAGTGATGGCAAGAATAGTTCTATAGGCATCTGGTTTTTTTGATAACAAAATAATTTTTAGGTATTCTTTTACCAAAGTATAGGTTTTTCCAGAACCTGCCGAAGCATCATATAAAGAGAAAGCGGGTTTGTTTTTGGTCATGTTTTGAGCAGTTCGGATTTGAAAAAATAATGGTTAAAATTAAACCAATTTTAATTATTTGTTAATTGAAAAATAGAATTTCATTTTTCGAAGTTAAATGTATAAATTTGAAATCAATTTTAATACTAACATAAATAAATATATTATGGCATTTGAATTACCACAATTACCTTACGCTTACGATGCGTTAGAACCACATATTGATGCGCGAACAATGGAAATTCACCATTCAAAACATCATAATGCATACACCACCAACTTAAATGCGGCAATAGCAGGAACCGATTTAGAAGGAAAATCTATCGAAGATATCCTATCTAATCTAGATATGACTAAAGCGGCAGTTCGTAACAATGGTGGCGGATTTTACAACCACAATTTATTTTGGACCGTAATGTCTCCAAACGGTGGTGGGTTGCCAACAGGCGATTTATTAGCAGCTATCGAAAGAGATTTTGGTTCGTTTGACGAATTTAAAGCAGCATTTGCCAAAGCGGGAGCTACACAATTTGGATCGGGTTGGGCTTGGCTTTGTGTTAAAGATGGAAAACTAGAAGTTTGCGGAACACCTAATCAAGACAATACATTAATGCCTGGTGTAGGTTGCGGCGGATTTCCAATTCTTGCAATGGATGTTTGGGAGCATGCCTACTATTTAAACTACCAAAACCGTCGTCCAGATTATATTGAAGCATTTTTCAATGTAATTAATTGGGCGGAAGTTTCTAAAAGATTCGAATCGGCTAAATAAGAATTAGTCCTTTTTCTTAAAAAAAATCCCAATCATAAATTGGGATTTTTTTATGCTATTTTTTTAAATTTTCTAACATCACCTCGGTCATCGAATCCATTTCAAATTCGTGTTTCCAACCCCAATCTTCTCTTGCAGAAGAATCGTCTATAGAGGCAGGCCAACTATCCGCAATTTTTTGTCTAAAATCAGGTTTATAGGAAATTGTAAAATTCGGAAGGTGTTTTTTTATCTCTTCTGCAATTTCAGCTGGAGTAAAACTTATCCCCGCCAAATTATAAGACGATCTAATTTTTACAGCATCTTTATCCGCTTGCATAATTTCTACAGTGGCTCTAATGGCATCGTCCATATACATCATCGGCAACTTCGTTTCTTCCGAAAGAAAGCATTCAAACTTCCCTTTTTTTAATGCTTTATGGTAAATATCTACCGCATAATCGGTGGTGCCTCCACCTGGCTCGGTGGTCCAACTAATCAAACCTGGATATCGAATGCTTCGCACATCCACTCCATATTGGTGGTGGTAGTATTCGCACCAGCGTTCCCCGGTTTGTTTACTAATTCCATAAACTGTGGTTGGCTCCATAATAGTATATTGTGGCGTATTTTCTCTTGGAGTAGTTGGTCCAAAAACGGCAATACTCGATGGCCAAAATATCTTTTTTATTTTTTTGGCTTTCGCCAAATTCAAAACATGAAAAAGCGAATTCATATTTAAATCCCAAGCAAAAGCTGGATTTTTTTCGGCTGTAGCCGATAATAAAGCCGCCATTAAATAGACATCCGTAATTTGATATTGCTCTACCAAATGTTCAATTTGATTGTAATCTAAAGCATTTACAACTTCAAAGATTCCGTTGTTTACGATATCATTATTTAGCTTTCTAATATCGGAGGCAATGACATTATCATTTCCATAAATGCTTCGCAGTTTAGTAGTTAACTCGGTTCCTATTTGACCGCAAGCACCTATAATTAATATTTTGGTAGACATAATTTGTTTGTTTGTGCTACAAATATAACGATTTCGTTAAGAATATTTGAAACTCCTACTTCCGAACATTTATCAAACCTTTCACAAAATCGCTACAACAAAACTACTACTTTTGTATTTTTGTAATCTAATTCAAAATAGCACCATGCCATTTAAAACCCATTGCACACTTTTAATAACCTTACTTCTTGTTTCATGTCAAAATGAAAACAAAGAATTAATCGTAGCGCAACAAAAAGACGCGCAAAAAAGAGAAGTGGTCTTTTCGGCTATTGAGCGCGGTTGGGTATATGATATTTCTCCACTAGAAGGAACCACCCAAGCCAAAATAAACAACTGGGTAGAATGGCGCAACTTCCTAACCGAAATCAATCAGAAGCCAAAAAGCACCATTGGCGCCTTTCAAAAAAAAGCAGCTGTTTTGTCAAAAAAAGCAATGGAATTGGAGTTAACTGTTCCTGCTGAATTTAACAAACAACAAATAAAAAGCAGGATTTCGGTTATCATCACCAAAGTAAAAAGTTTGGATTTATACATTCATTTGCGTCAAATTCCGGAGCAAAAAGTTATAAAATTGGTTAATGAGCTCAATACAGAAATCGACTACTTTCAATTGCAAATGGAAGAAATTGTAAAACGAAGTCAGATTCCGGTTGAAGAAGGCGAGCAAGACCTAATTAAAATGAAGGATACTTCTAGAGCCATTCCAAACTAATATTTCAAAAATCACCCACTTGAATAAAAGTAGTTTTACTTCCGTTTATCAAAATTCGACCAAAGTTCAGCAGTTAGCCCACGCAATCCAACAACGCGATTACAAGATAAATGCTAAAGGATTATTGGGGTCGGCCTTGTCTTTGGTACTTGAAGCTACTTTTGAAAAAGCAGAATTGCCCTTCCTGTTATTATTTAACGACAAGGAAGAAGCGGCTTATTACCTCAACGATCTAGAGCAGTTATTAAACGACCAAGATGTATTGTTTTATCCGGGTTCGTACCGTCGTCCTTATCAAATTGACGAAACCGATAACGCCAATATTTTACTTCGATCGGAAGTTTTAAACCGAATAAATTCCCGTAAAAAACCAGCAATAATTGTTTCGTATGCCGAAGCCATTTTTGAAAAAGTAGTTACCAAAAAAGAACTTGAAAAAAACACCTTCAAGATTTCGGTAAACGACAAATTAGCTATTGATTTTATCAACGAAGTTTTATTTGAATACAATTTTAAAAGAGTCGATTTTGTAACCGAACCCGGAGAATTCTCGGTTCGTGGCGGAATTGTAGATGTGTTTTCGTTTTCAAATGACAATCCGTATCGAATTGAGTTTTTTGGAAATGAAGTAGATTCTATTCGAAGTTTTGATGTAGAAACCCAACTCTCCATTGAAAAATTAAAGAAAGTTTCCATCATTCCAAACATGGAAAATAAATTTTTTGAAGAAAATAGAGAGAGTTTCCTTGATTACATTTCCGAAAAAACAATATTGTTTATTCAAGATACCGATTTTACCGGGCAACAATTAGACAAACTTTTTGATAAAGCAACCGAAGCTTTTTCAAAATTGGATGCCACCGTAAACCGGCTCGTTCCAGAAGAATTATTTGTGAATCAGAAACAATTTCTGAAAAAAACACTGAATTTTTCGGTAGTCGAATTGAGTAATGCTCCCACTTTTTCTATAGATAAAACCATAGAATTTCATATTCAGCCGCAACCTTCTTTTAACAAGCAATTCGATTTGCTGCTAAATAATTTAAGCGACAACAATTCCAACGGAATTAAGAATTATTTATTTTGTTCCAATGAAAGTCAGGCGAATCGTTTCCATGATATTTTTGAAGATATCGATGAAGAAAATCACGAAAGTATCCACAAGCAATACCAAACCATTGTTTTTCCGCTTTATCAAGGTTTTATTGACGAAGAACATCAAATTGCCTATTATACCGACCACCAGATATTTGAACGCTATCATAAATTTAGCATCAAAAACGGGTATTCCAAAAAGCAAACCATCACGCTTAAAGAACTGAATTTACTAACCATTGGCGATTATGTTACCCACATTGACCACGGAATTGGAAAATTTGGTGGCTTGCAGAAAATTCAGGTGGAAGGCAAAACCCAAGAGGCAATCAAACTGGTTTATGCCGATAATGATATTGTATATGTAAGCATTCATTCGCTGCATAAAATATCCAAATACAATGGTAAAGATGGCGCACCGCCAAAGATTTACAAGTTAGGAAGTGGTGCTTGGAAAGCTTTAAAACAAAAAACAAAAGCGCGAGTAAAACATATTGCTTTCAATTTAATTCAGTTATATGCGAAAAGAAGATTGGAAAAAGGATTTGCTTGTGCACCTGATAGTTATTTGCAGAAAGAACTTGAAAGTTCCTTCATTTACGAAGATACCCCCGATCAAATTACTGCAACTTCCGATGTCAAATTGGATATGGAAAACGATCGCCCAATGGATCGCTTGGTGTGTGGCGACGTAGGTTTTGGAAAAACTGAAGTGGCTATTCGAGCGGCATTTAAAGCGGTAGATAACGGAAAACAAGTGGCTGTATTAGTGCCCACCACTATTTTGGCCTACCAACATTTTCGGACATTTTCGGAACGATTAAAAGACATGCCGGTTAGTATTGGTTATTTGAACCGATTTAGAACTGCCAAAGAAAAAACCCAAACCCTTAAAGAATTATCCGAAGGGAAACTTGATATAATTATTGGCACGCACCAATTGGTAAACAACAATGTGCAATTCAAAGATTTGGGATTGCTAATTATAGATGAGGAACAGAAATTTGGAGTAAATGTAAAAGACAAACTCAAAACAATTTCTGCCAATGTGGATACTTTGACCTTAACGGCAACGCCTATCCCGAGGACCTTGCAATTTTCATTGATGGCGGCACGTGATTTATCGGTAATAACTACGCCTCCACCCAATAGATATCCTATCGAAACGCAAGTGGTTCGTTTTCAAGAAGAGTTAATTCGGGATGCGATTTCGTATGAAATTCAGCGCAACGGACAAGTGTTCTTCATCAACAACCGCATTGAAAATATTAAAGAAGTTGCCGGAATGATTCAGCGTTTGGTTCCCGATGCCCGAGTTGGTATTGGTCATGGTCAATTGGACGGCAAAAAACTCGAAGAATTAATGTTGGCTTTTATGAATGGCGAATTCGATGTTTTGGTTGCCACAACCATTATTGAAAGTGGTTTGGATGTGCCTAATGCGAATACAATATTCATTAATAATGCCAATAATTTTGGATTGTCTGATTTACATCAAATGCGGGGTCGTGTGGGACGAAGCAACAAAAAGGCATTTTGTTATTTCATTACCCCAGCTTATTCGGCAATGACTGATGATGCGCGAAAACGAATTCAGGCATTAGAGCAATTTAGCGAACTGGGGAGCGGAATTAATATTGCCATGAAAGACCTTGAAATTCGTGGTGCCGGAGATTTATTGGGGGGCGAACAAAGTGGTTTTATCAATGATATTGGATTTGACACCTATCAAAAAATCATGAATGAGGCCATAGAGGAATTGAAAGAAAACGAATTCAAAGAATTATACCCAACCGAAAACAACATCGAAACCAAAGAATACGTCAAAGATTTACAAATTGACACCGATTTCGAATTGCTGTTTCCCGATGATTACATCAACAACATTACCGAGCGATTGAGTTTGTATAACGAACTTGGCGCTATTAAAGATGAAGCAACCCTACTTCTATACGAACAAAAACTAACCGATAGATTTGGCGCTTTACCAAAAGAAGCGGTGGCCTTACTCAATTCCATCCGTATCAAATGGAAAGCCACCAGCATCGGAATTGAAAAATTAGTGTTAAAACAAGGCAAAATGATTGGCTATTTTGTGGGCGACCAACAAAGCGATTTCTACCAATCCAATCGTTTTATGAAAATGGTGCAATTTGCACAACATAACAGTAGCCTTTGTAAAATGAAAGAAAAAGAAACCAAAAACGGCTTGCGCTTGTTATTGACTTTTGAAAATGTAAAGTCAATTAATAAAGCGCTGGAGTTGATGGAGAAAATGTAAGATTTTTTAATCTTCTTTTTTCTTAAAATAGGTTTTCAGATAATCTGTTGTAAATTTATAAAAGCCCATTTTGTGAATTAAATTAACATATTCTGATTCAATTTTATTTAATTCAATTTTTGAATGGTTTTCAATTACAGCAAATTGATACAATATTATTAAATAAAATATTTTATTATAATTATAATAGGAATGGTTCACATTTGCTAAATTAATTGAGCTGAAATTTTTTTTTGCTTCTTTAATTTTCCCTTCATCGATTAAGCTAATTGTATAAGCCATTAGTACAATTGATTGAACTGAATGCGCACTCCAATTAGTAAAATCAAGTAGATCTTCATAATATTTGTTTATTAAAAATCTGATTTTATTGTAATCCTTTATAATTATTAAAGCCGGAATAATCTCGAAAAAAAATAAATTTAAGTTAATTGCTACTTTAGTTTTAACTATAATTAACTCCCAATTTTTTTCATACGAAACACTATCTTTTTTTTGATTAAAATATAATAAATTATAAGCAAAGCCCCTTCCTCTCAAAACTTCAAAAAAGGAATCTTTTATTCTTGATGCCTCTATATATTTTAATTTATTTTTATTAGATAAATAGTTATTGTAATTTATTATTAATTCACAAAAAAGTTCTTCATGACTTCCTTTAATTGAATGCTTTAAAGATGCATTTATGAACGCTCCATAATAACCATTAAAATGAGAATAATCAATAAACCAATGCAATATATTTTCTCTAAAGACAGTATTTGAAACAATTTTTTTAATTATTTGTTTGTAATTTTTCTCAGATAAATTTTGAAAGAGTAAGCAAATATTTAATGCTAATTTTAACCTACTTGGTTCATCGATTATAAACAAGCGAGAGTCAAATATTTGATTTAAAGCAATATAATTATTATTGTAAATATAAGCTTTTATTATTGAAGCTATTTTAATTGGATAATCTTGAGAGTTAATCTGATCCATTAACCATATAATATCACTTTCTAAAATAATTTCTCGATTTTCAATTTCAATAATTTTCATCCAAATTATCCAATCATTATCTTTTAAGTAATTTTTTTTATAATCATTAAAAGAATTTTTCCCTAAATAACGACTCAGTACGTTTAAAGTTTTACTATTTGGTGATGTTTCGTTTAAAAATCCGAAAAATCTTCTTAAAGTATTATAACCAATTATTTCTCCCGTAGTATTTTCAATAGCTACTTGTAAAATTTTCAAATGAATTGGTTTTTCTATTGTCAATCCTATTTGCTTTTGTATTTCAATTTTAATTTGAACAAGGCTATTGTCAGACATAATTATGGGCTTAAAATGGGCTTAAATATAAGTTCAAAAATAATAAATTTGTTTGATTAACACTTAATATCAAATAATGAATAATTTAACTTTCGTATTTATAGTTTTTATATCCATGGTTGGATATTCACAAACTATTTCAAAACAAGTCATTGGTGCAGCAGGCAAAACTGATAGCGCTTCTAATCTTAAAATGTCTTGGACCACTGGTGAACCAGTTGTTGGATTAATGGTTGCTGGTGACAACCAACTGGGTAATGGGTATTATCCGGCAATGGATATACAAGCACTTAGTGTAGAAGATAATACGATGTCCTTACAAATTAAACTATATCCCAATCCAACTAATCAATTTCTTTATGTTTCTCACCCAGATATTGAGGTTTTTGGAATTCAAATTGTAGACCTAAATGGGAAACAAATTCATATCGGGACAATAAGTAAAGATCATCCCCAGGATTTTTCTAATTATTCGCAAGGAATATACCTAGTTACAATTGAAAATAAAGTTAACAATCAAAAAAACACTTATAAAATCATTAAAAAATAAAACCATGAAAAAACTATTTACACTACTATCAGTAATTATAACAACAGCCCTATTTGCTCAAGCGCCACAAGGCTTTAATTACCAAGCAACTGTTAGAAATAATTCGGGGCAGTTATTACTCAACCAAATTGTATTGGTAAAATTCAATGTTTATCAAAACTCTGCAACAGGAACCTTGGTTTATAGTGAAAATCAAACTGCCAATACCGATGATTTAGGTCATATTAATTTAGTTGTAGGACAAGGAACTCCAACTTCAGGTACGTTTTCATCTATCAATTGGGGTAATGGATCTTTTTACTTAGGCATTGAATTAAACACGGGTAGCGGTTATGTTGCCATGGGAACTACTCAATTAATGAGCGTCCCGTATGCTTTGTATGCCCAAAATTCGAGTGCAGCAACGCTACAACAAGTTTTAGATGCTGGAAATGTTGCTAATAAAACAGTATCTGTTCCTGAGGAATCATCGCTTAAAATAAATACAATTGGAGGTAGTACTGCCGGCAATTATTTTTATGGAATAAAAAGTCAAATCGATGGTACAGATGGAAATAACCGTGCAATTTTAGCAGGTTCAAATGGAGTAAGTTTAGGAACAAATACTGGTGTTTCTAGTTATGCTTCTAATGGCGCAACCAATACCTCTGTATATGCAAGAGCTTACAATGCAACAACAGGTTCTAATTATGGATTATACGGAGTAGCTAATGGAACTACAGGATTAAATAATAGAGGTGTTCAGGGTGTTGCAGATGGAGTAAATTCTACAGGAAGAAATACAGGCACCTTAGGATTTGCAACTAATTCAATACTATTAAATAATGGATTGCTCGGCTCTGCTTATGGATCTACTGCTGATAATTATGGCGTTTGGGGAATTGGTTATGGAGCTGTCGATGGAAAAGACAATAGAGGCGTTATGGGGTATTCAATTAATACAACTCCTACAGGACTAAATTATGGAATTTCTGGATGGGCAGGAGGATCTGAAGTTTTTAATATTGCTGTTGGTGCTTATTCTGATTCTGGTCCATCAACTAATGGAACCAATTATGGGGTTTCTGCTCGAGCTTCTTCAGTTACTGCAACTGGTACTAACTATGGAATTTATAGTGAAGCAAGTAATGGTGCTGTAAATTATGCAGGCTTTTTTAACGGGGATGTAACCATTACAGGTACATTAGTTCAGCCATCAGATAGAAAATTAAAGAAAGAAGTGAAGCCTTTTGTTTCAGCTTTAGATAAGATAAACTCATTAACTCCTGTAACTTATTTTTATAAAAGCAGTGCCGAATCAGGAATTAACTTGCCTACTACTTTGCAATACGGATTTATTGCTCAGGATTTAGAGGCGGTATTCCCTGAGTTAGTTACAACTCAAACTCTAAATTTGTCTACAACAGGAGATTCTGGACATAAAAATGCAACTATTACTTCAGTGGATGGAAATACAATTTCTGAAAGCACAGAAACTAAGTCTGAAACTAATGTAAATAAAACAAAAGAGGAATTTAAAGGGATTAACTATACGGGGTTAATTTCTGTTTTAACAGAAGCAATAAAAGAACAACAAGTATTAATTGAAGAGTTGAAAAAACAAAATAAATCGTTAACCAACAGAGTGAAAAATATTGAAAGCCAAATTAAAAAGAAATAATTAATTTAATTTCATAATATCAAAAAAGGCCTTACTATAGTAAGGCCTTTTTTTAATTAAAAATAATAAAACGCTTCTTCAATATGTTCGAGGTTAAATTCGGCACCTTCTTTGTGAATGGCAATGATATCAAAACGAACTTCCAAATCTAAATCATTAACCAATACATATTCGTTAACGGCTTTCACAAGCAATTGAATTTTTTTTGGTTTCACAAAATCTTGGGGCAATCCATAATCAATTGATGAACGGGTTTTAACTTCTACAATAGCTAAAACGCTGTCTTTTTGAGCAATAATGTCTATTTCGGCTTTTTGGAATGTCCAGTTGGTTTCAAGAATTTCATAGCCCTTTTGCTGAAGAAATTCAACAGCTAATGCTTCGCCCTGTTTGCCAAGTTCGTTGTGGTCGGCCATTTTTGTCATTTTTGTCATTGCGAGGCACGAAGCAATCCTATCTACTTTACATAAGCGTCAGGAGATTCCTACTCCGTTGGAATGACAATTAGAAGTCTATTCAAAATTCACTTTGCTCTCTAAATCGTTTACCTCAAGGGTGATTTGTTTACCGAGAATTAGGGCGTGGTTATCAGCAGAATGTCCTGCTGGGAAATTATAAATTACCGGAATATTGTAGGGCTTGGTAACATCGTCAATAATTTCTAATACATTTTTTCCCCAAGGGATTTCGTTATCGTGCATTTTGGTCATACCACCAACAATGATGCCCTTCAAACTTTCAAGACAACCATTGCGTTTTAGGTTCATCATCATACGGTCGATGTGGTACAAATACTCGTCAAGGTCTTCCATGAAAAGAATTTTATCGGTACAATCTATAGCGGAAGAAGAGCCTAAAAGACTGTACAAAATAGATAAATTACCCCCTACCAATTCGCCTTTGGCCGAGCCGTAGCGGTTCATAGGATCACAAGGAACGGTGTATTCTAATGTTTCGCCAAACAGTGCTTTGCGCAAACTTTCTTTTGCTTCTTCGGTTGCTTTAACGCTTACAGGCATAATCCCGTGTATGGAAGCAAACCCCAAATTATTTAAGTGGCTGTGCAAAACGGTAACATCGCTAAAACCAATTACCCATTTAGGTGACTGCTTGAATTTTGTAAAATCGAGTAAATCAATCATACGCACGGTACCATAACCTCCGCGAACACACCATATTGCTTTAATATTTGGGTTGTCCATCATGGTTTGAAAATCGTCAGCTCGCTCTTGGTCGGTGCCGGCCAATTGGTTGTTATCTAAACCTATGGTTTTTCCTATTACCACTTCCAAGCCCCAGTTGTGCAACCAACCAATTGCAGTTTGTAAATTTTCTTCCACATTTTTACGAGCAGTGGCAACTATGGCAATAGTATCGCCTTTTTTTAAATAGGGAGGTATAATCATCTTTTTTTGTGCATGAAGGTTACTTGATACTAGCGAAATAAGAATAAAGAGTATGTATTTTTTCATTTTGGGTTTTAGAAACTCAGTACAGTCTTCGACAGGCTCAGACTGACAATACTTATTGATTACAATTTATTAATTGAACACTAAATGATAAACAATATACAAATATATAAATTAAGTTGATATCAAAACGAATGCCCTAGCCCTGATAAAAGTGAAAATCCTTTTACTTTTTTCTTTAAAAAGTAAAAGATTGTAACGGATAGCAGGATCTGAGCTCCAAAAGACCGAATTGGCAAAGCAAATTACTTGAGAATGACACCTTGCTCGCAAAGACTAAAAATAATTACTTATTTTTGCAGGATATATACCGAATAATCATGTTAGAAAATCCGAAGAGATATACCATAACGGCTGCGTTGCCTTACACGAACGGGCCAATTCATATAGGGCATTTGGCGGGGGTTTATGTGCCGTCTGATATTTATGCGCGCTACTTGCGTTTACAAGGCAGAGAAGTGCTTTTCGTTTGTGGAAGCGATGAACACGGCGTTGCCATTTCTATGAAGGCCAAAAAAGAAGGCATCACGCCACAAGAAGTGATTGATAAATACGACGGAATTATTCGTAAATCGTTTATTGATTTCGGAATTTCATTTGATAATTATTCGCGTACCTCATCAAAAATTCACCACGATACGGCATCGGAATTTTTTAAAAAATTATACGACAACGGCGACTTTATAGAAGAAGTTACCGAACAACTATATGATGCTAAAGCCGATCAGTTTCTAGCCGATCGTTTTGTAATGGGAACTTGCCCAAAATGCAGCAACGAAGAGGCTTATGGGGATCAATGTGAAAAATGTGGCTCAACATTAAACGCCACCGATTTAATTAATCCGAAGTCGACCATTACGGGAGAAACACCGATTTTAAAATCAACCAAACATTGGTTTTTGCCTTTAGATCGATACCAAGATTTCTTGAAAGATTGGATTTTGGTGGGGCATGAAAAAGATTGGAAAAACAATGTTTTAGGTCAGGTGAAATCGTGGTTGGACGATGGATTGAAACCTCGTGCAGTAACCCGCGATTTAGATTGGGGAATTGATGTTCCAGTGGCTGGTGCCGAAGGAAAAAAATTATATGTATGGTTTGATGCACCAATTGGATACATCTCGGCTACCAAAGAATGGGCTGCGCGTGAAGGAAAAGATTGGGAACCGTATTGGAAAGATGCCGAAACGAAATTGGTACACTTTATCGGTAAAGACAATATTGTGTTTCATTGTATTATTTTTCCAGCGATGTTAAAGGCTGAAGGAAGTTATATTTTACCTGATAATGTGCCTGCAAATGAGTTTCTGAATTTGGAAGGAAACAAACTTTCGACATCTAAAAACTGGGCCGTTTGGTTGCACGAATATTTATTGGATTTCCCTGATAAGCAAGATGTATTGCGTTATGCTTTGACCGCAAATGCACCTGAAAATAAGGATAATGATTTTACTTGGAAGGATTTTCAAGCGAGAAATAATAATGAGTTGGCGGCTATTTTTGGAAATTTCATCAATCGTGTGGTGGTATTAACCAATAAATACTACAACGGAATTGTTCCGCAGCCGAATGAATTTAATGCAATTGACGAACAAACTTTAGCCGAACTAAAAGCCTATCCGGCAGTGATTTCAAGTTCTGTAGAGCGTTATCGATTTAGAGAAGCACAAGGCGAGTTGATGAATGTGGCTCGTTTAGGAAATAAATATTTGGCCGATGAAGAGCCTTGGAAAATGGTAAAAACCGATCCCGATCGTGTGCAAACACAAATGTATGTGGCTTTGCAAATTGCAGCAGCATTACGCGTATTGTGCGAACCGTTCTTGCCGTTTACCGCTTGTAAATTATCAGGAATCCTTAATGTCATTCCGACGAAGGAATCTCATTTGGGTTGGAATGACATTTCTGAAAGAAGTGATTTACTTCCTGCAGGGCATCAAATTGGCGAAGCGGAAATATTATTTGCCCAAATTGAAGATGCTGAAATTCAAAAACAAATTGACAAACTGGAAGCTACCAAAGTAGCCAATAAAGAAGAAATTGCTGTGATTGAACCTCAAAAAGAAATGGCAACTTTTGAAGATTTTTCAAAATTAGATTTGCGTGTCGGAACAATATTGGAAGCCGAAAAAATGGCAAAAGCAAATAAACTTTTAGTATTGAAAGTAGATACTGGAATTGATGTGAGAACTATCGTTTCTGGAATTGCTGAACATTTTTCACCGGAAGAAGTGATTGGAAAACGCGTTACGGTTTTAGTGAACTTGGCACCAAGAGGCTTACGCGGAGTTGAAAGTCAAGGAATGATTTTGATGACTAACAACGCTGAAGGGAAATTGGTTTTTGTAAACCCAGATGCAGATGGCGTTCAAAATGGTGCGTTGATTAGCTAATGAGGCAAAAACTAAATCTGGACACCTGGAATAGAAAGGAGCATTTCATGTTTTTTAAACAAATGGAAGAACCTTTTTTTGGAGTTACCACTACTATAGATTGTACTAAAGCTTTTGAAAAAGCAAAAGAATTAGGGATTTCATTTTTTAGTTATTATCTACATAAAACCTTAACCGCAGTCAATGCTGTTGAAGAATTTCGCTACCGAATAATTGGTGACGAAGTTTATATATTTGATCAAATAAATGCTTCCGCAACGGTATTACGTGAAGATAAAACATTTGGTTTTTCGTTAATGGAATACCATGAAGATGCAATTCTATTTTCTGAAATAGTAAAAAAAGAAATTTCCCGAATTCATAATACTAAAGGCCTATTCACTCGGGAGGAATATGGCGAGAATCTAATCCATTTTTCGGCTTTACCTTGGATAAAATTTGAGTCCTTTAGCCATGCCCGAAGTTATACTTGGCCGGATAGTTGTCCAAAAATTTCTTTTGGCAAAATGACAGAAGAAAACGGCAAAAAAACAATGCCAGTTTCCATTCATGTTCACCACGGATTAATTGATGGCTACCATGTAGGACAATTTATTGAATGCTTTGAAAAATTGATGAATAATTAATAATTTAACTAACCCCAATAAATTATTATTGAGGTTAGTTAGAATTTACTACTTACCTAATAGCAAAATTTCATTGGCAACCACATCGGTAATGTAGCGTTTTTCTCCATTTTTATCTTCGTAGGAGCGGTGGGCTAATTTCCCTTCAATGGCAATTTCTTTACCTTTGGTTACGTATTTTTCAATAATATCGGCAACTTTGCCCCAAGCAGTTACCCGATGCCATTCGGTTTGTTCTACTTTGTCACCATTTTCTTTATAATATACCTCGTTGGTAGCGATGGTAATATTGGCTACTTTTTTTCCTCCTTCTAAGGTTTTGATTTCTGGATCTTGTCCTACATGTCCAATTAATTGTACTCGATTTCTTAATGCATTCATGGCGTTTAAATTTAAATTGTTACTTAATTATTAAAAAAGCAAGAGCTGAATTCCTTACTTTCATCGATACAAATTTGCAGTGATATAAAATTTTTATTCGGTGAATAACCATTTACTTTCGGTTGTAACTACTTGTAAGCGTTTGTAATTGGATATTTTTTATTATATTTGATAGACATTACTTCATTACAATGCAAAAAACCTGTCTAGAATGTAACGAGAAAATTGTGGGTCGGGAGGACAAAAAGTTCTGCAGCGATGGCTGTCGCAATGCTTACAATAATAAAATAAATAAAGACAGCACCAATTACATGCGCAACATCAATAACAAGTTGCGTAAAAATTACCGAATTCTTTCCGAATTAAACATTGATGTTAAATCAAAAACTACCCGATCTAAATTATTGAATAAAGGATTTGATTTTGACTATTTCACTTCTATATTAAATACCAAATCTGGAAATACCTACTATTTTGTTTACGATCAAGGCTATATGGCTTTGGAATCAGATTTTTTTATTTTAGTTAAAAAAGATAAATAGTATTTTATGAAAAACAAATTATCCTCCCTTTCTATAAGTGTTATTTTAGCACTTTTGCTTTGGTCTGTTTATTTATTAAATAGTCCACATGGCGAAGATTCGGCTGATGCACCTTTGTCGGAATTTTCTGCATCTAGAGCTTTAAAAACGGTACAAAAAATGTCGGAAAAGCCTCATTTTGTTGGTTCTGAAAATCACGAGGTAGTAGCCAATTATTTGATTAAAGAATTACAAAATCTAGGATTACAACCTTCTTTACAAGAAGGGTTTACGATGACAGAAAAAGGCACTTTGGTAAAATCAAAAAATATTATTGCCTCCATAAAAGGAACCGTTCCTACAAATAAAGCATTGCTGTTGCTTTCTCATTATGATAGTGCCCCCCATTCTTATTCCTATGGCGCGAGTGATGATGCGAGCGGGGTTGCCACAATTCTTGAATCGGTTCGTGCTTTTTTACATGCACAAACCAAACACAAAAATGACATTGTCATTCTCTTTACCGATGCTGAAGAATTGGGATTAAATGGTGCGGCTTTATTTGTTACGCAACACCAAATAGCAAAAAAAGTGGGCTTGGTTCTAAATCTAGAAGCAAGAGGAAGCTCGGGGCCAGGCTATATGCTTATGGAAACCACAGAAGGAAACAGTCAAATGATCGATACTTTTAGTGATGGCGGCGTTACCTATCCGGTAGGAAATTCCTTAATGTATAGCATTTATAAAATGCTTCCCAACGACACCGATTTGACTGTTTTTAGAGAAAAGGAGAAGATTCAAGGATTTAATTTTGCTTTTATCGACAGCCATTTCAATTACCATACCCAGCAAGATACCTTCCAACATCTCGACCCAAACACCTTAGCACACCAAGGTGGCTATCTATTCCCGCTGCTTAATTATTTTTCTAATTCCGATTTATCACAATTGAAATCCAATCAAGATAAAGTATATTTTAATGCTCCTTTTTACATGGTGAAATATCCATTTAGTTGGGTAATTCCAATGGCAATTTTTGGATTTATACTTTTTGGAATATTTCTGTTTTTAGGAATTGGGAAAAAAATATTCCATTTAAAAGAAGTAATTCAAAGCTTTATTCCGTTTTTAGGGTCTTTGTTTACGGCAAGTTTGATAACCTTTTTAGGATGGAAAATTATTAAGTTAGGTTACCCACACTATGATGAAATTCTCCAAGGATTTACTTACAATGGACACGATTATGTTATTGGAATTATATTATTTTCTGTTGCGTCTTGCTTTTGGTTTTATAGAAATCACAACAAAAAAAATTCTGAAATTGTACTTCAAATTCCGGTGCTATTTATTTGGTTGTTGGTCAATTTGGCAATTGCCTTCTTTCTAAAAGGAGCTGCATTTTTAATTATTCCGGTGTTGGCAAGCATAATTGTGTTGGGGTATTTTATACTGACTCAAAAAACAAATCCCTATTTAAACCTAGTCATGTCCGTGCCGGCATTAATTATATTAGTTCCGCTTATTACCATGTTTCCGGTGGGATTGGGGCTAAAAATTTTAGTAGGAAGTGCTATATTAACAGTGCTTTGCTTTGGATTGTTATTGCCGCTTTTCAATTCGTTTCAACGAAAAGGAATCTGGGCAACCGCCTTCATGGTATTGGGATTGGTCTATGTAGTTAAGGCCCATCAATCCTCGGAATTTGTGAACGGAGCTGGGAAACCTAATAGTTTAGTTTACATTTTAAATGCAGACAATAACCAAGCCAATTGGGCCACCTACGACAGCAATTTAGACGAATGGACCAAAACGTATTTAGGAGAAAATCCGAAAATAGCAACGCCTTTAAACACCAATAAATTATACAGTAAATACGGTTCTGAATATACCTTTATGGCTAAAGCGCCACTGAAAACTATTCCTAAACCCAGCATCGAATTTGTCACCGATTCATTGTCTGGGAACAAGCATTTTTATAAAATTAAAATCACTCCGAATAGGAAAGTAAATCGCTATGATGTATTTACCAATGAAAAGGCATCTATAGCTCATTTAGTAGCTAATGGAGCTAAAGCATTGGATATAAAAAGCAATATTATTTCGAAAAAAAGCAACAAATTGCTGAGTTATTATGTGGTGGACAACATTCCTTTGACTTTAGAATTTTCGATTCCTCAAAATCAAAAACTAGAATTCGATTTAGTAGAAAGTTCGTTTGATTTAATGTCAAACACTCAATTTAAAATGGCTCCAAGAAAAAATTGGATGCTATCCAAGCCATTTGTGTTGACCGATGCCGTGATTATTCAACAGAAAATTGTAGCCCCAATCAAGTAAAAATGAAACAAATTAGTATTCTCGGTTGCGGATGGTTGGGACTCCCTTTGGCAAAATCATTGCTTCAAAAGGGCTATTTAATTTCGGGTTCTACTACTTCAGAAAATAAAATTCCGATGTTGCATAATGCTGGAATTACTCCCTTTTTAATTAGCTTATCGGAAGATAAATTGGAAGGTGAAATGGAATCCTTTTTGAAAAATTCTGAAATTCTAATTATTGATATCCCACCTAAATTGCGAGGAAATGCTTTAGATACTTCGACTGCGCTCAGTAAGACATTTGTAAAAAAGTTTCAAAATTTAATTCCGTTTATCGAAAATTCTTCGGTAAAGAAAGTGCTTTTTGTGAGTTCGACTTCGGTGTATGCAGATGAAAATGTTACGATTACCGAGGAATCTATTCCAAATCCAGATACGGAAAGTGGAAAGCAATTGTTAGAAGCAGAAGTGCTTTTACAAAGCAATGAAAATTTTCAAACTACCGTAATTCGTTTTGGAGGTTTGATTGGAGCAGATCGGAATCCGATACAATTCTTATCGGGCAAAACCCAAATTGAAAATCCAGAAGCTCCAATTAATTTAATTCAACTTGATGATTGCATCGGAATAATTGAAAAAATTATTCAGAAGGCCCAGAATGAAAATTACAATTGGAACGAAACCTATAATGCGGTGGCTCCTTTTCACCCAACTCGAAAAGAATATTACACTCAAAAAGCAATGGAATTCAACTTGCCTTTGCCACATTTTAATGAAAGTAAACCTTCTATTGGAAAACTTATTAGTAGTGAAAAAGTTGAACACATTTTAGGGTACTCTTTTAAAAATATTAAATTATAAAAAGCCAAATAGTGAAGTAAGTCTTCGACAAGCTCAGACAGACCTGAATAAAAAAAGGCACAAGTAAATTGCGCCTTTTTTTGTGTTCTTATTTTGATTACCAGATTTTAACTCGTTTTTCTGGTGCAACATACATTCCGTCACCTTCTTTAATATCAAATGCTTGAAAGAACGTATCTAGATTTGTTAATGGCACATAAGCACGATACATTCCTGGTGAATGTGGATCGGTTTTTACTTGGTTTTTCAAAGCTTCATCGCGAATTTTACTTCTCCAAATGGTTGCCCAAGAAATAAATAAACGTTGTTCTGGAGTGTATCCATCAATTAATCCTGGGTTTCCATTTTCTTTCAAAAACAATTGTAACCCATCATAAGCAGCATTTATTCCGCCTAAATCTCCAATGTTTTCACCTAAAGTAAATTTACCATCTACATGAATTCCTGGAAGCGGCTCTAATGCAGAATATTGGTCTGCTAAAGCACCTCCTAAAGCTGTAAACTTAGCTAAATCATCGGCAGTCCACCAGTCTACTAAATTTCCATCGGCATTGAAAGTTGCACCTTCATCATCAAATCCGTGAGAGATTTCATGACCGATAACGGCACCAATTCCACCATAATTAACCGCTTCATCTGCTTTATAATCATAGAAAGGTGGTTGTAAGATTGCTGCAGGGAATACAATTTCGTTATACGATGGATTGTAATAAGCGTTAACCGTTTGTGGTGACATTCCCCATTCGGTTTTATCAACTGGTTTGCCCAATTTAGCTAAATCTTTTTGCCATCCCCAACTAGAAACATTTTTCATGTTTTCAAAGTAGCTTCCGCCTTCCGCTGGGCTTTTTACTACCATTGCAGAATAATCTTCCCATTTGTCTGGGTAACCAATTTTGATTGTTAGTTTTTCTAATTTTTCAATTGCTTTGGTTTTGGTTTCTGGAGACATCCAAGTCAAATTATTGATTCTTGCTCTGTAGGCACGAATAATATTTTGAATCATATTGTAAGCTTTGGTTTTAGCCTCAGCAGGGAACATTTTCTCTACATATAGTTTACCTAAAGATTCTCCAACAGTTCCATTTACAACTTGTAACGCTTTTTCATGACGTGGACGTTGCTTTAAAGCACCTGTTAATGCTTTACCATAAAACTCCCAGTTAGCCGTTTCAATTTCTGTAGAAAGTTGTCCTGCAGCACCTCTTAATAACATCCAACGCATGTAAGCTTTCCAATCGTCTACTTTATTTTCAGTGAAAATAGTTTGCAAAGCGGCCATATATCTAGGCTGTGAAACAATTACTGTGTCCACTTTTGCTATACCAATTCCTTTTACATAAGAGTTCCAATCAATAATTGGAACCATTTTTTTCAAGTCGGCTACAGCAGTTGGATTGTATTGTTTTTTAGCATCTCTACGTTCTACACGATCCAATCTCGGTTTAGACATTTGAATTTCTAAAGCTAAGATTTTCTCTGCATCTTCTTTTGCCTGAGCTGGAGTTTCTCCAATATATTGTAACATTTTAGCTACATGAAGCACATATTTTGCTCTTTTTTCTTTAGAATCATTATCTTCAGAAACATAATAATCACGATCTGGTAAACCTAAAGAACCAGGTCCTAAACTCACAACATTACGATTACTATTTTTCTCGTCAGCTCCAATTCCGAAACCAAAAAATCCAGCACCTCCACCTACAGCTTCAGTTTCCATTAATAATTTTTGCAAATCAGCAGTGTTTTTTACCGCATTAATTTTAGCTAAATCAGCCTGAATTGGTTTAATTCCTTGCTTGTTTCTAGCAACAGTATCCATAACCGATTTGTAAATATTAATTGCTTTACCTTGGTCGGTATTCGATTTGTATTTTGGATCTTTTGAAGCGGCATTTAAAATTGCCAAAGCATCTTTATCGGTGTTTTGACGCAATTCATCAAAACTTCCCCAACGTGTTTTATCTGCTGGAATAGCGGTGTTTTTTAACCAAGTTCCATTTACAAATTGAAAGAAATTGTCGTTTGGTCGAACCGATTTATCCATTAAATCAATGGCAATTCCAGGTTTTTTATGTTGTGCAATTCCTTGGCTTAAAGATAACAATCCAGCTGCCAATAAACCCAACTTAATAGAATTTTGTATTTTCATAATATTTTATTGTTTGTTTTCACAAATCTATTAATTTTTACTAAACCAAATGTTAAAAATTAAATATTCTGCCGAGTTGTAAAAATCTAGTTTTTTAATAAAACAGTTGTTTTGTACCTTTGAAAAAAAAAGATGTTCCGCAAACTTAAAGAGTACCGCCTGTTTATTGGTTTTTTTGTGGTGTTTTCCATAATCACAATTAGTGCGTTTTATGTGGTTTTAAAACCAAAAAAAACGCTGCCAATTTATAATCCAAGTGATGTGAATCCGGAAATGGTAGATTCTACGATTCAATATGTAGCTTTAGATCATACCATTGCCGATTTTTCTTTTACCAATCAAAACGGAAAAACCATCACCCAAAAAGACTATGAAGGCAAAATTTATGTAGCCGATTTTTTCTTTACTACTTGCAGATCTATTTGCCCAAAAATGACCAATAATATGACTTGGCTGCAAAATCAAATCAAGAACAACCCGAAAGTTATGTTGCTTTCGCATTCGGTTACACCAGAAATTGATAGCGTTTCAGTATTAAAAAAATATGCTCTTGAAAAAGGAGTAATTGACAGCAAATGGAATTTAGTTACCGGAAACAAAAAAGATATTTACTTCATTGCTCGAAAATCCTATTTGGCAGTAAAAACAGGAAAACCTTCCGAAATGTATGATATGGTGCATACTGAAAATTTTGTTTTAATTGATTCCAAAAGACGCGTTCGCGGATTTTATGACGGTACCAATCTTGACGGACCTACCGAGCCGGGAATAAAAAATGTAAAACAACTTCTAGAAGACATTAATTTTCTTTGTTCTGAAAAAGATTAAAAAATTTATTGGAAACCTAACAATTATCATAAAATTTTCATTGCAAATACTTACTTTTGTATTTTAATTCAATCTAAATAAAGACGTGCAAATCACTGTTGGGGATCTTAAAATTGGGCAAAAAGGAATCATCGTTGACTTTGATGTAGATACCATTCCATTAAAATTACTTGAAATGGGTTGCCTGCCTGGTAATTCGATTGAATTAATTCAAATTGCTCCTTTTGGCTGTCCGCTTTATTTTAATGTGAATGATTCGCATGTGGCCATTCGATTGGAAACTGCAAAAGAGATTAAAGTTGTCATTAATCCAAACAATAATGACTAAAGACCCCATTAAAGTTGCGTTAATTGGTAATCCAAATACTGGAAAAACTTCGGTTTTTAACCAGCTTACCGGCTTGCACCAACAAGTGGGAAATTATCCTGGAATCACCGTTGAAAAGAAAATAGGTGCTTGTAAACTAAATGAAACAACTAAAGCAACCATCATTGATTTACCCGGAACCTATAGCTTAAACGCTAGTTCTATAGATGAAAATGTGGTGATTGAGTTGTTAATGAATAAAAAAGACGAAAACTATCCCGATGTGGTGGTGGTGGTTACAGAAGTAGAAAACTTAAAACGAAACCTGCTTCTTTTTACCCAAATAAAAGATCTAGAAATTCCAACCATTTTGGTCATCAATATGAGCGACCGAATGCAACTTAAAGGAATTGAATTAAACATTCCGCTTCTTGAAAAAGAGCTGCAAACCAAAATTGCTTTGGTGAGTTCAAGAAAAAACATCGGAATTGAAAAAATAAAGGAACTGATTCTAAACTATGAATCGCTTCCTACTAAACCATGCTTAAATGCATCGTGTATAGATGTGGAATATTTTGACAAATTAAAAAAAGC
>JACCDK010355101.1_pt1 | contig 53135 bp, 53 predicted proteins | sample 7445871 | NCBI WGS metagenome assembly JACCDK01 (sample SAMN15323436, study PRJNA562643) | freshwater metagenome | isolation source: river surface water | place: USA:Blue River Watershed | collected 2017-08-15 | reverse complement strand
TTGGCCACGATGCGTCCGCGCACGGGCACTTGCAGCGTTTGCCCTTTGCTCAGGTAGGTCCAGTGGCTGATCGCCGTGTCGCTGGCATAGATGAGGCACTCGTGGTGGCGCAGTTCCTCCGGCCGGCGGGGTTGGCCGTGCTGTGCGATGTAGCCGGGCGAGGCCAGCGTCAGCAGCCGGCACTCGCCCAGCTTGCGCACGATGTCCCCGGGCTGCAGGTCGGCGGTGATGCGGATCGACAGGTCCAGACCTTCTTCGATCAGATTGGCGCGCTGGTCCGAGAGGTCCATGATCAGCTCGATGAAGGGCTGGTCCTGCGCAAAGTCGAGCAGCACCGGCACCAGTGCCTGCAGGCCGTAGCTGAGCGGCAGGCCCAGCCGGATGCGCCCGCGCGGCACCGCCTTTTCTTCCGCCAGGCTGGACTCGGCCGCGTCCACCATGTTGAGGATCACGCGGCACTTTTCCAGATAGGCCGAGCCGGCGGTCGTGAGCGTGAGGCTGCGGGTGCTGCGCGTGATCAGCTTGGTGCCCAGGTGCTTTTCGAGCGCCGCGATCTGGCGCGTGACCACCGAACGGGCGACCTGCAGCTGGTTGGCCACGGCAATGAAGCTGCCGGCTTCGGCCACCCGCACAAAGGTCTGCATTGCATCGAGTTTGTTCATTGTTGCTGATTGTGCAACAAAGATGTCCTGATTGGGTGGTTTTTCAAACCGAAAGGGCGGCCTACAGTCCGCCCCCATGAACCCGATCCGCTCCGTCCTGTTTGTGCCCCACGGCTCGCCGATGTTCGCATTGCACCCCGGCCCTGCCGGCGCAGCCATGAGCGAACTCGTGGCCCGCATCCCCACGCCGCGCGCCATCGTGGTGGTCAGCCCGCACTGGGAAACCTCGGTCCCCACGGTGGGCACCGCGACCCGGCTGGAGACCATCCACGACTTTGGCGGCTTTGACCCGCGCCTGTTCGAGATCCAGTATCCCGCCACCGGCTGCCCCGAAGCCGCGCAGCAGGTGGTGGCCGCCCTGCAGGCCGCAGGCTTGCCCGTGGCCACCGATGCCCAGCGCGGCCTGGACCACGGTGCCTGGGTGCCGCTGCGCCAGATGTTCCCCGACGCCGATGTGCCGGTGGTGCCGCTGTCGGTTCAGCACCATGGCGGCCCGCAGCACGCCTGGCGCGTGGGCCAGGCCCTGGCCCCGCTGGCGCAGCAGGGCATCCTGATTGTGGCCTCGGGCAACGTCACGCACAACCTGCGCGACTGGCAGATCGTCAGCACGACCGGTCAGCCCACGCCCGAGTATGTGCAGCAGTTTTCCGACTGGGTGCACTCGCAAATGACTGGCCACCACACCGACGCGCTGCTCAATTACCGCCAGACCCAAAGTGCCGGCAGCCGCGCCCACCCGCGCGACGAACACCTGCTGCCATTGTTCACGGCGCTGGGTGCAGCCGGCGAGGACGCGCAGCCCGAAGCCTTTTTCCGCGGCATCTACGACCATGTGATCGCCATGGACGGGTATGCCTTTATTTGACTTTGCGGGACAGATCTTCAGCTCTGTCACCTTCTGAATGACCTTGCGGGACAGATCTTCAGCTCTGTCCCCAACTGATTAATGAAATGAACACCACCTACACCCCCGTCGCCAAAGGCCTGCACTGGCTGATGGCCGTCCTCATCCTGGGCCTGCTGGCGCTGGGCATGTACATGAGCGACCTGCCCCTGTCGCCGCAGAAGCTGACGATGTACTCGTGGCACAAGTGGGCCGGTGTGACCGTGTTCCTGCTGGTCTGGCTGCGCCTGGCCTGGCGCATCACGCACCGCCCGCCGGCACTGCCCGAAACCTTGTCGCCCCTCTTGCGCCTGGCGGCCCACGCCGGTCATGCCGCACTCTATGTGCTGATGATCGCCATCCCCTTGACGGGCTGGCTCATGAGTTCGGCCAAGGGCTTTCAGACCGTGTGGTTTGGCGTCTTGCCCATCCCCGACCTGGTGGGCAAGGACAAGGCGCTGGGCGATGCGTTGCGCGCTGCGCATGAAGCCCTGAACGTGCTGCTGATGCTCACCCTCGCTGGCCATGTGGGCGCCGCGCTGTGGCACCACTTCGTGCTCAAGGACGACACCCTGCGGCGCATGCGTTGAGACCATGTTGTCATTCCCCGATCCAAACGTCTGTCATTCCCCGGCTTGACCGGGGAATCCATGGATCCTCGGGTCGAGCCCGAGGATGACAAATTCCAAGCGCAAGGATGACAAATCCCAGGCCCGAGGATGACAAATGCAAAACCCGGCGGATGACGGAATCACAAGGAAAAACACCATGAAACACCTGCTCAACACACTGGCCTTCAGCGCCCTGGCACTGAGCGGCGCCCAGGCCGCCACCTTCCAGTCCGTTGTGCCCGAGAACAGCACCATCGGCTTCAGCTACAAGCAGATGGGCGTGGCGATGGACGGCAAGTTCAGGAAGTTCAGCGCACAGCTGAGCCTCGACCCGGCCAAGGCCGACAAGGCCAGTGGCCGCATCGACATCGAACTGGCCAGCATCGACACCGGCTCCAGCGAAGCCGATCAGGAGGTCGTGGGCAAGTCCTGGTTCAACGTGGCCGCACACCCCAAGGCCAGTTTTGTGCTGCAGCAGCTCAAGTCCACCGGCGCCAACCAGTACGAGGCCACGGGCCAGCTCACGATCAAGGGCCAGACGCGTGAAGTGCGTGCCCCCCTCAAGCTCAACCCGCCGTCCACCCTGGTGGGCAGCTTCGTGATCAAGCGCGCCGACTTTGGCATCGGCGAGGGCATGTGGGCCAAGTTCGATGTCGTGGCCAACGAGATCACCGTGAATTTCAACCTCAACCTCAAATGATTTTTCAACCTGGAGTCTTTATGAAATCCCTCAAGCAACTCTCTCTTGCTACCGCCCTCTTTGCTGCTCTGGCCGGCAGCGCCATCGCTGCGCCCGTGACCTATGGCGTGGACAGTAGCCACACCTTCCCGCGCTTCTCGTATTCGCACTTTGGCTATTCGACCCAGCTGAGCAGCTTCAAGAACACCTCGGGCAAGGTCGTGTTCGACGCAGAAGCCAAAACCGGCAGCGTGGACATCACCATCGACATGAAGTCGGTCAACACCGGCTTTGAAGACTTCAACGGCCACATCCAGGGCGAAGATTTCCTGGACACTGCCAAGTTCCCGACCGCCACCTTCAAGTCGACCAAGGTGGTGTTTGAAGGCGACAAGCCAAAGAGCATCGACGGCGTGCTGACCATCAAGGGCGTGAGCAAGCCTGTGACGCTGACGGTGACCAGCTTCCAGGCCATGCCGCACCCGATGATGAAGAAACCGGCCCTGGGCGCCAACGCCTTCACCACCATCAAGCGTTCCGAATTCGGCGCCGGCAAGTTCGCGCCTTATGTGGGTGACGAGGTGCGCATCGACATCGCCATTGAGGCCATCGCGCAGTAAGCAGCTCTGATGCGGATCTGCCGGCCAAGGGCTGGCAGATTTGCCGCGCCTCACGCAATGCACGGCAAGCTATTTCAAGATCAACGCTTGCGCACAATCATCATGTAGTAAGAGCAGGGCAAGTGACCGTCGTTGTTGTCAAACCTGTAGGGTGACTTGACTTCAAAGTACATGGAATCGCCAGCCTTGAGCACGTAGGGCCGCTCATCCACATAGACCGTCAGGTTGCCCTCGCTGACGGCGATGTATTTCTCGGTAGGCACCGCATAGGGCGGCAGGACCCCTGTGGAGCGACCTGGCGGAATTCGGTGCAGGACAACTTCCACACCGTTGTCCAGGTGTGCAGGTGACAGCACCCAGCGTTCAAAACCTGTTTCCGGATCGCGATAGGAAAGCCGTTCGGAGGCGCGAATGACGGCCACATCGGCCTGGTCGAGTTCAGCTCCGAGCAACTCGGACAAAGAACGGCCAAACCCGCTGGCAATCCGGATGACGATCGGCAAGGTGGGACTTTTCTCGCCTCTTTCCACCTTGGACAGCATGGCGCGGCTCACGCCACAGCGCTGAGACAGTTCCTCCAGTGTCAGTGATGCTTTCATGCGCCAGTCCTTGATCCGGGCGCCGAGCGCTGCGCTGATGTCCTCGTCAGAGCGGTCCACCGAAATGACGCTGGTGGTCTGCCGCGCAGCAGCGCCGCCAACTGTTTTGGAGCGTGCAGCGGATTTTGGCGGGGTTTTAGCCATGGTGTTTTTCTCCTGAAGAAGATTTATTTTTGTGTTCATGCAGTGTGAGCCCGCAGAGCGGGTTTTGCCTTCCTAGTGGAAACACCTACAAAAAACACCTTTCACACCACAGGGTACTTGATCTACTATGGGCGACACAAATTCCTTTATCGAAGAAATTTAGTGTCTGTCTTCGATGGGGTCCCCGTTCAATGTGCTGCGTCACACAGGAGGCACGTCAATTGAAAAAGCAAGTGTTCTCGCAACAAGTGGTCGTCTCGATCATCAGTCTGCTGCTCGCAGCCTGTTTTGCGGTTTTTCTTCCTTCGTTCCTCACCGTTCTGAACATGGTCGCGTTGCTGCAAAACGTGGCGATTCTCGGCATCATGAGTCTGGGCATGGCGGTCATCGTGATCGGTCGTGGTATCGATCTGTCCATGGTGGCTCTGATGGTGGTGCCATCGGGCTTGCTGCTGCAGCTGGTGCAAAACGGACAGCCGATGTCGGTGGCCATCGTCGCGGCCGTAGCGCTGGCGCTGGTGTTCGGCTTGCTCAATGGCTTTCTGATTGCCTACATCGAAATTTCTCCCCTGTTCACCACGCTGGGCACAGGAATTTTCCTTGCAGGCATGGGGCAGGCGCTGTTCTTTCCGCTTGATGTGGTGCCTTGGGTGCCCGAGCTGCAGAGCATCGACTGGATCGGCAGTGGTCCGATCCTGGGCATACCCAAGCCCATCATCATGTTCGGTCTGGCAGCGCTGGCGATGACAACCTTCTTGCGCAAGACAAGATTGGGTCAGTTCGTGTACGCCATTGGTGACAACCCCCACGGGGCGCGCACTGTGGGTATTCCCACGCGTCCCATGCTGGTCTTCATGTACACGCTGGCGGCGGTCGTCGCACTGTTTGCCGGTCTGGTGATGGCATCGGCCATCCACAGCATGCCGACGCGCATCTACAACTCCACGATGGTCTACGACGTGATCTTGATCGTGATCATCGGTGGCATTGCCATGACGGGTGGACGGGGCAAGGTCTCCAACGTCATCGCCGGAACACTTCTGATCGGCATCTTGCTCAACGGCATGACGATCATGGATGTGTCGTATTCAGCGCAGAACGTGGTCAAGGGCATCGTGCTCCTGATTGCACTGCTCTTCGATACGTTCCTCAACCCGCGCAATGAAGACACTGCGCAGCAAGGTGATGTCTGACCGCCGTCCATGGTGGGCTGACATCTGCTTTCGTGTGATTGAACATTTCCAGGAGACAGCATGAAACACTTCAAAACCCTGAATCGACGCATGACTTTTGCCGGGCGCTCGCTGGCGGCCGCTGCACTGGCCCTGTGCATGAGCGGCACAGCCTTTGCTCAGCTCAAGGGACTCAACGAACCCGGTCGCGATGAATACGTCAAGACCATGAAGGGCAAGACGGTGGCCTATCTGCCCATCGCCTTGAGCTTTGACCTGACGCGGGGCTGGCTCGAAGGTTTGAAAAAGGAACTGGAGCCCCTGGGCGTGAACATCGTGGTGCGTGACCCGAACTGGGACACCAATGCCGGCGCCCAGGCCCTGACCACGCTGATTGCCAGCAAGCCGGACATCATCATTGCGCATAACCCGGATGTGCAGACTTACGCCAAGCTGTTCCAGAAAGCCGAGGCCGAAGGCATCAAGGTCATCCAGGTCAACATGAAGTCGGTCTATCAGACCGCTGGTTATGTCGGCGCCGACTGGGTGCAGGTGGGTGAGATGACGGCCACGGCCGCCGTCAACGCCTGCAAGGGCAAGTCCAACAAGATCGCCATTGTGCAAGGGCCCACGGCCTCTGCACCCAGCGCCTACACGTTGTGGGGCATCCAGAACGTGCTCAAGAACAACCCCCAGATCCAGGTGGTGTCGAGCCAGGCCGCAGACTGGGATGCTGGCAAGGCCAAGGGCATCACGCAAACCGTGCTGCGCCAGCACCCTGACTTGTGCTCCATCATCGACTTCTGGGATGGCCAGGGCGTGGGTGTGGCTGCCGCGGTCAAGGAAGCGGGCATGACGGGCAAGGTCTATGTCATTTCTTCAGGTGGTGGCGAGCAGAAAGGTGCCTGTGACCAGGTGGCTGCAGGTGGCTACGACATGTACCTGAACTACGACGTGCCGGGCCAGGCCAAGGCCATGGCCGAACTGGCGCGCTGGCTGATCCAGGCAGGCAAGAAAGTGCCAGCCGATGCGAAGGGTTTCAACTATTCGCGGCTGACGGCCATCACGAAGGAAAACGCGTCGATTCCGGGCACCTGCTGGCAGCTCGGAAAGATCCGTTGACCACGGGCAAGCCGACAAAGCAGTTTGCAGTCGTGAACTGACTTTGCGCCCGACCTGAACCGGTCGGGCTGTCCCGCAAATCAAGGCGCGCATGGAGGGCGCCCCGGGCTCATCCGGGGCGCTCAGGGGCAGAGTTTCCATGCGCGAGCACCCAGGAGATCCAAGTGTTAGAAAAGATCATCAAGTTCCGCTACAAATACTGGCCCGATCACTTTGTCGGCGAGATCCTGGCCAAGCGCTGGATGGAAACTGCCGTGCCGGTCATCATCCTCGCGATCACGGTGATCTGGCTCAGTCAGGTCATTCCGGGCTTCATGACACCGACCAGCATTTCGGACATCCTGCGACAGGCGGGCGAGATTGGACTGGTGGTGCTGGGTCTATCCCTGGTGATGATCGTCGGGGGCATTGACCTCTCTGTGGGTTCGATGTTCGCCCTGAGCAATTTGTGCGCGCTGTACCTGATGCATGTGCTCAAGGTGCCCGTGGCGTTGGCTGTGCCGATCACGCTGGCATTCGGTGCCCTGCTCGGTGCGGTCAACGGTGTGCTGATCGGCTATTTCAGACTGCGCGCATTCCTGACCACGCTGATCACGCTCATCATTTATCGCTCGGCCTATGACCTGCTGATCTTTGAATATGCCACCGAAATCTCGGGCAACCTGCCTGAATCGGCGGTCTGGGACTACCTGGGCAACGGTTCATTCCTGGGCCTGCCTGTCGTCGCGTTCGTTTTCTACGCAGTGGCCCAGTTCGGACACATCTTCCTCACCCGCATGAAGGGCGGCTGGCACGTCAACGCCATTGGTGGCTCGCGTCGCTCGGCTTTCAACAGCGGCATTGCGGTGCGACGCACGGTGGCGCTGTCGTATGTGACCAGCGGCGTATTGACGGCCCTGGGAGGCACCTTCTTCGCTTCGCGGTTGAGCTCTGCGGGTGGTGATATCGGTGTCGGTCTGGAGGTCACAGCCCTGACAGCGGCCGTGCTGGGCGGCATCAGTCTGGGCGGTGGCCGAGGCAACGCCACCAAGGCGGTGGTGGGCACCTTCATCGTGCTGCTGATCACGAACGGTTTGACCAATATGGGCCTGGCCGGTGGCTTCAATCGCATGTTCCTGGCGGCAATTCTGATCATTTCTGCGGCGATAGATTTCCGCTGGGTCAAGAACAAGCACCGCATCGTTGCCCGCGCCTACATCACGCCGGGTTACTACGATCTGCCGCCCCCACCGTCGGCCAAAATGGACAGCGGCACGGTATGGGCCCTCAACGACAAGCTCAAGGACGTGTACGTGATCGGCGAGGGCGAGATCGAAGGGGCGGAAGACGTCATTCTGGATCGCCACAACAACCTCTACGGTGGATCGCGTCATGGCGACATCATCCGGTTCTTCCCGCCCGAGTACAAGGAATGGGAGGTCTACGCCCACATCGGCGGTGCGCCCCTGGGCATGGCTTTCGACAAGGACGACAACCTGCATGTGTGCGTCGGTGGCATGGGCGTGTACCGCATCACCCCTGACCGCAAGGTCGAACTGGTGACCGACGAAACCAACCGGAGCATTTACTCGGTCAACGACGACAGCCGCATGCGACTGGCGGACGATCTGGACATCGCACCCGACGGCAAGATCTGGTTCTCCGAGGCCACGGTGCGTTATGAAATCCACGACTGGCCAATCGACGCGCTTGAAGCGCGCGGCAACGGGCGCATCATCTGCCACGACCCCAAGACGGGTAAGACCCGCACCATGATCCGTGGCCTGATCTTCCCCAATGGGGTGTGCATCGGCAACGACCAGCAGTCCATCATTTTTTCCGAAACATGGGGTTGCACAGTCAAGCGCTACTACTTCGATGGACCCAAGAAGGGCAAGATCGAAGTGATGATGGAAAACCTGCCCGGTTACCCGGACAACATCAACTGGGCGTCCGATGGCAATTACTGGATGTCTTTGCTGGGCATGCGTTCCCCTGCGCTTGATCTGGCCTGGAAGATGCCTGGTTTCCGCAAGCGCATGTCCAAGCGTGTGCCGCGAGATGAATGGCTGTTCCCCAACGTGAACGTGGGTTGTGTGCTCAAGTTCAACGACAAAGGCGAGGTGCTCGATGTGCTGTGGGATCTGGGGGCCAAAAACCATCCACAGATCACATCGATGCGCGAGCACCGCGGGCATTTGTACCTGGGGGGGCTGACCAACAACCGCATTGGCCGCTACAAGATTCCCGAAGGCCAGTGCGACCCCGACTATGTCCAGTACGACCGTCGCTGGGGCAAGGAAGCCCCCGGCAAGGGTGCCAAGGCTACCCGCGCGGCCGATCAAGAACAAACAGTCAAGGCTGACCAATCATGATGGAAACCCTCAGAAACCTGCGCGACAAACTGCTCGGTCGAGGCGACGCAGCGATATCGATCCCCACCCTGGACGGTGCCTGCAAGCCCAACCGCCTGCTCGAAGACGCACCGATCGTGGCCACACTCGATGCGCCAGAGGATCTGGCGACCGACGGCAAGACCCTGTATGTCTCTGACGGCCCGCGGGTGCTGCGCCTTGAAGCTGGGCAGTTTGTCGAGCATCTGCGCCTGGAGGGGGTCATCACCGCGCTGGCATGCACGCCGGCAGGGGGCCTGGTGGCCGCGCTTGACGGTCGTCGCGTCAGCATCGTCAGCGGCCCGGGAAAGGGAACGACCTGGACGGGCGCTGAAGGCATCCCGTTTGTCGCGGTCAATGCCATCCACGCCACGCAGGATGGACGACTGCTGGTCACCGATGGGTCGCAAAACCGGCCCTATGAGCAATGGTGCTTTGACATGATGGAACTGGGCAAGACCGGCCGTGTCGTTGCACTGGATGCGCAGTCGGGGGGCGATGGTCGCGTATTGCGCAGTGGCTTGCGTTATGCCTTTGGAACCTGTGTTGCCGATGATCAGATCTGGGTCAGCGAGACCTGGAAAAACCGTCTGGTCCGGGCCGGCGCGGCTGGGCGTGACGAGGTGGTGACCGACTGGTTGCCCGGCTACCCTGGCCGCATCAACCGTGCGGCCGATGGTGGCTGGTGGTTGTGTGCCTTTGCCGGCCGAACCCACTTGATCGAGTTCGTGCTGCGTGAACCCGAATTCCGCAAACGGATGATCAAGGAAGTCGATCCGCGTTACTGGATTGCACCAGCCCTCAGTTCGGGTGATGACTTTCTGGAGCCGCTGCAGGGCGCACACGTGATCACGCGCGGCATCCTCAAGCCCTATGCGCCGCCACGCTCTTATGGTCTGGTGATCAAGCTGGATGCAAGCGGTACGCCTGTTACGTCTTTCCAGAGCCGTCTGGACGGGAAGAACCACGGTGCGGTGGCTGCAGTGGAATGCGATGGCGCACTTTACGTTTTGGCCAAAGGCCCGCGTCGCGTGCTCAAACTCAACATTGGCGCAGCTTGAACAAGGAGACGATCTGATGAGTGACATCATTCTGGAAATGCGTCAGGCGACCAAGAAGTACGCCGGTGTGCCCGCGTTCGAGGGCGTCAACTTCAACCTTCGGCGTGGCGAAATCCATGCCATCGTGGGCGAAAACGGTGCGGGTAAATCCACCCTGACCAAGGTGATGGCCGGTGTGGTGACCCTCAATGAAGGCACCATGCTGCTCAACGGCAAGGAAATCAGTCCCAAAACACCGGTGGAGGCGCGCGATCTGGGCATCTCGATGGTGTTCCAGGAGAACAGTCTGGTGCCCACCATGACGGCGGCACAGAACCTGTTTCTGGGTCAGGAAAACACCTTCAACCGCATCCGGCGCATCAACATCGAGGCGCAGCAGTTCTTCCAGTCCTTGCAGTTCGATGTGGAGCCGACCGCGACCACCAGCCTGCTGGGAGCGGCCAAGAAGCAGATGGTTGAAATTGCACGTGCCGTTCGCAACAACGCGCAGATCATCATCTTTGACGAGCCAACCGCCACACTGACGCCCGAGGAGAAGCTGCACTTCTTCATGCTGATCGAGCACCTCAAAACGCGCGGTGTGACCATCATTTTCATCTCGCATGCACTCGAAGAGGCCCTCCAGATTTCCGACCGGATCACGGTGCTGCGCGATGGCAAGCTGGTGATCACGGACGACACGAAAAACTTCAACCGTGAACGCATCGTCAAGGCCATGGTCGGACGCGACCTGTCACAGACGATCTACGGTCAGCGCAAGGCCGATTTCAGACCTTCTGGCAAGAAAGTGCTCACCGTGCGAAATCTGCGCATGGGGGGGCAGGTCAAGAGCTGCTCGCTGTCGGTATTTGCCGGACAGGTGACAGGCGTATTCGGACTCGTAGGTTCCGGACGCACCGAAACCTTCAAGGTGGTGGCTGGTGTGATGAAGCGCGACTTCCGCCACGGCGGTGACATCATCATCAACGACAAGCCCGTCAGCTATCTGGTGCCGGCGCCAGCGGTGCAGGATGGCATCGCCTACATCACCGAAGACCGCAAGCTCGAAGGCTTCTTTGAGACCAAGTCGATTTCGGAAAACATCTACATGGGCATGCTGGCGAAGCTGCGTGGCAAAAGAAAGATTGTTTCCAAATCCGAAGCCGATCAGGTGGGAAAGAAGTGGGCTGAGCGACTGAACATCCGCACCATCAACACGGATGTGAAGGCAGTCGAGCTTTCGGGAGGAAACCAGCAAAAAGTAGTGATTGCCCGTTCGCTGATCCAGGAGCCCGAACTGATCATTTTTGATGAACCCACCCGTGGCGTGGACGTGGGAGCCATCGAAGAAATCCACAAGACCATCAATGCGCTGGCCGAAGCTGGCAAGGCTGTGGTGGTGATTTCTTCCTATCTGCCGGAAGTCATGTCTTTGTCAGATCGGATATTGGTGTTTCGCATGGGCAAGATGGTGGAAGAGTTTTCGGGCGCCGAGGCGACCGAGGAAAAGATCATGTATGCAGCCATCCATTAAGACTCCTTATTCGTCCTTGAAAGGAATCCGCAGGTGACGACAAGATTCAAGATGCACATAGGTGGCTATGCGGTCGAATCCGAATCCGGCTGTTGGCTTGACAGCCACAACCCTTACACCGGTGAGGTCTGGTCCGAAATTCCGCGAGCCACAGTGGCCGACATCGACCGCGCTGTGCGGTCGGCCCATGAAGCATTCACTCATGGATCATGGCCATCCATGACGGCCAGTGAACGCGGCCTGCTGCTGCACCGGCTGGGGGACGTGATTGCCGCCAATGCCGAGGTGCTGGCCGACATGGAAGTGTCTGACAACGGCAAACTCAAGGCCGAGATGCTGGGGCAAATGCGCTATGTGCCACAGTGGTTCTACTACTACGGAGGTCTGGCTGACAAGGTGCAAGGTGCAGTGACACCCATCGACAAGAAGGGCATGTTCCACTACATCACCTACGAGCCGCAGGGGGTGGTGGCCGCCATCACGCCCGGGAACTCGCCGCTGCTGCTGACCATCTGGAAGATTGCGCCTGCACTGGCTGCCGGTAACACAGTGGTGGTCAAACCTTCTGAATTTTCTTCGGCCTCCATGCTGGAACTGGCACGTCTGTTCTCCGAGGCCGGATTGCCACCCGGCGTGCTCAATGTGGTCACGGGTCTGGGCAGTGAAATCGGTGAAGAACTGGTCACGCATCCGCTGGTGGCGCGGGTGGCATTTACCGGCGGCGATGCGAGTGGCAAGCGCGTCGCCGAATCCGCAGCCCGTTCGCTCAAGCGCGTGTCGCTGGAGCTGGGCGGCAAATCACCCAACATCATTTTTGAAGATGCCAACCTGGACGATGCCACCAAGGGCATTGTCTCGGGCATTTTTGCCGCCACCGGGCAGACCTGCATGGCGGGATCGCGGGTTCTGGTGCATCGCTCCATCCACGATGCACTGGTGAAGCGCTTGCTCACCTTCATGCAGACGGCCAAGCTGGGGGACCCCCGATCACCGGACACCAATGTGGGTCCTGTATCGACACAGCAACAGCTGCAAAAGGTGATGCAGTACATCGACATCGCGAAGAATGAAGGCGCCGAATGCGTACTCGGTGGCCGTCGGGCATCCGGAAGGGACTGCGGCGACGGCTGGTTTGTCGAGCCAACGATTTTTATCGGGGTAAACAACCGCATGCGCATCGCGCAGGAAGAGGTGTTCGGCCCGGTGCTGTCGATCATTCCGTTCGATACCGATGACGAGGCCGTCGCGATGGCCAACGACACCTTGTACGGCCTGGCCGCGGGCTTGTGGACCAGCTCGATGGACCGTGCCATCAACATTCCCAAGCGACTGCGCGCAGGTACGGTCTGGGTCAATGCCTATCGGGTTGTCAGCTATCTGGCCCCGTTTGGTGGCGTGAAGGAATCGGGTCTCGGTCGCGAGAACGGCATGGACGCGATTTACGAATACCTGGAGCCCAAGAGCGTGTTCATCAACCCGAAGCAGGGCGACGCGCCGAACCCCTTTGTGCTGCGCTGAAGCCGTCCCCAAGCAAACAATTGGAGCGCGAGATGAAAGGTGTTGTATTTCTGGGCGACCGTCAACTGGAACTGAGGGAATTCGAGGATCCCACGCCTGGCCCAGGCGAGGTGGTGCTCGAGATCAAGGCTTCCGGCATTTGTGGCACCGACCTCAAGTACTACCGTGCCCCCGGCGGAGGAGGCGGCGCATCTGCCATTGGCCTCAAGGCGAAACAATGGCCCGTGATCGCGGGTCATGAACCCTGCGGTGTTGTCGCTGCGCTCGGTGCAGGGGTAGATTCGAAAGTGGCACGCCTGGGCATGCGCGTGATGCAGCACCATTACCGGGGCTGTGGTTGCTGCTCGCATTGCTGGTCGGGCTGGACGCAGATGTGCGTGGATGGCGCGGAGGTGTATGGTGCCACCGCCCATGGTGCGCATGCGCGGTACATGAAATGCCCGGCCCATACGCTTGTGCCTCTGCCCGATGAACTCAGCTTCAGCACGGGTGCAGCGATTGCCTGCGGCACTGGAACGGCATGGGGCGCCTTGCAGCGTCTGGGCTTGCAAGGTGATCACACGATTGCCGTGTTCGGCCAGGGCCCCGTGGGTTTGGCCGCCGTGCAGCTGGCCAGTCGCATGGGCGCACGTGTCATTGCGCTGGACATCAATAACGAACGGCTGACGCGTGCGCAGCAACAGGGCGCCGATCTGACAATCAATGTCGGCAGTGTGGCGTCGGTGGCCGACGCCATCCGCGATCACACCCGGGGTCTGGGGGTGGATGTGGCACTCGAAGCTTCCGGTGCACCGAGCGCTCGCAGGCAGGCGGTGCAAAGTGTACGGCCCTGGGGCAAGGTCTGCCTGGTCGGTGAAGGCGGTGGCATCGAGCTGGATGTGAGCAGCGAGATCCTGCGCAAGCAGGTCACCTTGATGGGCTCATGGACCTTTTCCATCACCGGTCAGGCCGAATGCGCAAGATTCATCACGGAACGTCAGGTGCCTGTGGATCAGTTGTTCACCGACCGCTGGCAGCTTGATCAGGCGGTGCAGGCGTACGAGGTGTTTGACCAGCAAAGCAGTGGCAAGGGTGTCTTCCTCATGTAATGCCGGCACCCTCCACGAGGTTGAACTGCTGCGCTGTGGCGCAGAGTTTTTTCCGGCCTTGTTGTCCGCCATCGACCAGGCGCACAGCGAGGTCTTGCTGGAGACCTATATCTTTGCATCGGATGAGGCAGCACATCGGGTGCTGGACAGTCTGGTGCGTGCAGCGGCAAAGGGTGTGTCGGTCTGCCTGGTGACCGACTGGGTAGGAACCGGATCGGAGCGGTCGAAGCAGCTTCGCCGGATGCTGCAGCACACGGGGGTCCAGTACCGTGTCTTTAACCGCTGGTTTCTGCGCGGGGCAACGCGTAATCACCGCAAGTTGTGTGTCGTTGACCGCAGCATCGCTTTTGTTGGCGGCATCAACATCATGCATGACCTCGCATCCGAGCACGCGCATGCCTGTCTTTCATCGCCCCGATGGGATCTGTCGGTTCGCATCCAGGGGCCGATCGTGGAAGCGATTCATCAGGAAGCTCACATACAGTGGCGACGCATCGGTCACATGCATCCGCTGGAGCGACTGTGGATGTTTGCCACCCGCATGCGAGGCGCAGCGTTGACCACCACTGCATCGCAGCGGCAGGGCGAGGCGGCTTTTCTTGCCAGCGACCATCTGCACCATCGAATGACCATTCAGAGGGAGTATCTCCGCGCCATTGGACAAGCAAGCCGGAGCCTTCTGTTGGTGACCCCCTACTTTGCGCCAGGTCGAACATTTCGAGATGCGCTGGCCAATGCAGCCCGGCGAGGTGTTCAGGTGACGCTATTGCTGGGCGTGGGGCAATTTACCCTGCAGGATTGGGTGGCGCGCTCGTACTACAGAAAATTGCTGCGCAGCGGCGTTCGACTTGTGGAATACCGCAAAACCCAGCTGCATGCGAAGGTGGCGGTGATCGATGGTGTCTGGTCCACCGTAGGCTCAAGCAACTGTGATGGACTGAGTCTGTTTGTCAACCACGAAGCGAATGTGGTGCTTCACGACGCTGCATTTGCGCGGGTGCTGGAGCGGGAAATCCGCCATGCCATCAGCGAAGCCACTCTGGTGAATGCGAGTGAATTCGAAGGTCTGACATGGCCCCGGCGTTTGCTGTATGGGACAGCTTTTCTGGTTTACCGGGGGTTCATGCGTCTGGTCTCGCTTAACGCCTATGGCTAGCCAAGCCCAGCTGTACGCATCCTGCGCTTTCAGGCCAGAGAGTCTTCACCTGCCTTGACGCGGCTGCCAAATTCCTGGCGAATTGTCGAGCCGTGCTCATTGAGTGCAGGTGCAGCCGCAAAGCGATTGCCGTCCCATTCCACGCCCCAGGGTGAGGTGGGCACATCGATCTCGCGTCCGTGCACCGGCATGCGGCTTGTGCGCAGCTGTGGGTGCTGGATCAGGTCGTAGACCGAGTTGATCTGGCCGAAAGCCGTCTGGGCTTCTGTCAGGCGGTCGACCACGGTGGCGCTGGTCAGGGTCGCAAACACTTCGGCGACAGCACCATCGACAAAGGCGCGATGCTCCACGCGGGCTGCGTTGCCTTGACAGCGAACATCGTCGAGGAGCTCGGGGCGCCGCAGCACCAATTTGCAGAAGTCGGCCCACTCGCGCTCGTTCTGGATCGAGATGACGATGTCGCGGCCATCGGCGCAGGTGAAGGCGCCATAGGGTGCGATGGTCGGGTGCTTGAGGCCCACGCGCTCGGGCGCCTTGCCCCCGTAGCGTGTCTGCAGGTAGGGCACGCTCATGAGTTCTGCGGCCGAGCCGAACAGCGAGACCTTCACGCCCGAGCCCTGTCCTGTGCGCGTGCGCTGCATCAACGCCTGCTGGATGCCGATCAGGGCGTTCATGCCGGCCGTGATGTCGCACACCGACACGCCGATGCGTCCCCATTCGCCAGGTGCGCCACTGATCGCCACCAGACCGCTTTCGGCTTGCACCAGCAGGTCGTAAGCTTTGAGGCCAAAAAATTTACCCTCGTCGCCATAGCCGCTGATGTCGCAGGTGATCAGTCTCGGATGGCGCTCGCGCAACGCAGCCGAGCCAATGCCCAGCCGCTCCGTGGCGCCGGGTGCGAGGTTCTGGATGAACACATCGGCCTGGGCCAGCATGCGTTCGAGCAACTGCAGGTCATCGTCCTGCTTGAGGTTGAGCGCGATGGATTCCTTGCCGCGGTTGATCCACACCCAGTAGGAAGATTCGCCATGTACGGCGCGGTCATAGCCGCGTGCAAAGTCACCTTCGGGACGTTCGACCTTGATGACGCGGGCGCCTGCATCGGCCAGGCGGCTGCTGCAATAGGGGGCTGCAACAGCCTGCTCCAGCGCAACGACCAGGATGCCGTCCAGCGGACGTGCATCGTGGTGTGGTGTGTGGGGGGTACTGCTCATGCTGTCTCCGTGTCTGCGGTGTGTGCGTATGGGCAGGGATTGTGTCGTGCATCGTCCCAAGATGGCATTTCAATTGCACGAAAACTGCATTGCGACCACCGCAACACGCCTGTTGCGACCGCGGCAACGCAGCGTGAACGTTTTTGAAATTGCGCAGCCATGTGGCCTCCAGCACAGTACGCCCCCATCACTCAACCTGGAGACAATCCCATGAAATTCCGTTCGATGGCCCGTGCCCTCACCCTCGTGCCTGTGGCCGCAGCCCTGCTGGCTGGCGCTGCACAAGCGCAAACCCGCGACGTCAAGATCTACGCCTTCGGCGCCAAGAGCGGCGTGGTCCGCATCTTTGGTCTCAACAGCGAAGCCGCCATGAAAGCCGCAGCCGAGCAGATCAACAAGGCCGGTGGCGTGACCTTGGGTGACGGCGCCAAGGGCAAGCTGGTCATCGAATACCTGGACGACCGCTGCAACGCTGAAGAAGGCATCAATGCGCTGCGCCGCATTGCGGCTTCCAACGATGCTTTTGTGGCGGTTGGTCCGACCTGCTCCAACGTGGCCGAGCCGGCCTTTGGCATCCTGCAGAAAAAAGCCGGCGATGCCAGCGATTCCGGTCTGCAGTTCCCGATCTACACCGACGTGGCCGCCAAAGGCGGCCTGGCCGGCATGTCGCAGTGGGCTTTCCGCAATGTGCCCAGCGAATCGAACATGTACAAGAGCCTGTTCGAGTGGATCAAGGCCACCCACCCGGAAGTCAAGAGCATCTGGGGCGGTGTCGAGAAAGACTTTGCCCACAGCAACGCCACTTACAACGTGATGAAGGACCACGCCGCCAAGACCGGTTTTGACGTCAAGGGCCAGAGCGAGTGGCTGCTGGCGGACACCACCTTCTCCACGCAGGTGCGTGAAATGCGCCGCGCCGAAGCCGATCTGGTGGTCATCTCCGCACACCCCTTCACCACCTGTGGCGTGCTCAAGGAAATGCAGCGCCAGGGCGTCAAGCCCAAGATGCTGGTGGGACTGACCAGCTCGTCGAGCATGGAGACCCTGCAGGGCTGCGCTGCGCAGGCCGAAGGCATGATCATCCCGACCAGCTTTGCGCCCGTGACCGCCGAAGCCCGCAATGCCGCCAAGGCCGTGCAGACCCTGGGAGCCAACATGGACCTGCACAACGCCGCCGCCTGGGAAAACATCTTCACGCTCAAGGAGTTGATCGAGAAGGCCAAGATCATGGCCAAGCCCGACACCACGCAAGCGGACCGCAACAAGATGCGTGAAGCCCTGGCCAGCATGAAGGAAACCAACGGCCTGCTGGGCAAGATCGGCCGCACCGACGACCGCGAAGCCGTCAAGCCCTTCCTGTTCGTGCAGGCCAAAAAAGGCGAGTGGGCTGTGGCTCACACGCCCAAGTAATGAATTGGGGACAGATCTCCAGCTCTGTCCCTTTCTGAATGACTTTGGGGACAGACCTTCAGCTCTGTCCCCAACTGAGTAACCCTAGGAGCAAACCATGTCCTGGATTGACCTGCTGGACCTCGTGCAGTCGCTGTTTGATGGCGTGATGTTCGGTGCTACCTATGCGCTGATTGGCATCGGTTTCACGCTGATCTTCGGTGTGATGCACAAGATCAACCTGTCGTATGCGGCTGCCTCGGTCGGCGCAGCCTACCTGAGCCTGCTGGTCGTCCAGATCGCGCCCACACCGCTGGTGTACCTGGCTGCTGCCTTGCTGGGCGGCGTGCTGGGTGCGCTCGTGTACTTCGTGTGCTTCCGCTTCCTGCCGCTCAACCAGCCGCTGGCCACGCTGATGTCCACCGTGGGCATGCTGCTGGTGCTCGAAGAAGCCATCGTGCACGCCACCGCCGGCATGCCGCAGAACTACCCTGCTGCCTTCGCTGGTGTGGTGTTCGACGTCGGTCCCTTCATGCTGCGCGGCGATCTGATGTTCGTGTTTGCGCTGGGCTGCGCCGCCATGGTGGGCCTCAAGCTCATGCTCGAGAAAACCCGCCTGGGTCTGGCCACGCGCGCTGTGGCGCAGCAGTCGGTGGCCGCTCGCCTGTGCGGCATGAGCGTGTCCACCACCAACGCCACCACATTTGTGATCGCCGGTTTCCTGGGTGGCACGGCGGGCGCCATGACGGGTGCAGCCATCGGCGTGCTCTCCCCGCTGCTCACCTTGCCCATGACAGTCAAGGGTCTTGTGGTCACCGTGATCGGCGGTCTGGGCAGCATTCCTGGCGCGATCGTGGCGGGCCTGATCGTCGGTGGCGTGGAAAACCTTTTCCAGTTCCTGCGCGGCGTGAGCGAGCGCGACATCTACGTGATGCTGATGCTGTTCGCCTTTCTGGTGTTCCGTCCGGGCGGCCTGTTTGCCGCGCCCGGTGGTCGAGACTGATTCGGAGTTCGAGCCATGGATTTTTATATTGGCTTGCTGCAAGTCATTGGCGTGCACTCGCTGCTCGGCCTGTCGGCCTGGTGTGTGCTGCACACGGGTCAGGTCAGCCTGGCGCAGGGGGGCTTCTTTGCGATCGGTGCCTACGGCGCCGGCATGCTGACCGCGATGTTTGGCTGGCCGCTGGGCTGGGCCTTGCTGGCTGCCGCGCTGGTGGCCGGCGGGGTGGCCGTGGCCGTGGGTTTCCCGGCCTTGCGCGTCAAAGGCCTGATGCTGGTGGTGGCCACCACGGCGTTTGCCGAAATCGTGCGCCTGGTGTTCTTCAACTTCAAATGGCAAGTGCAAACCCCGCAGGGTCTTGTAGGGCCGGACGGGGGTCTCGGTTTCGGCAACATCCGCTACTTCCCTTCCAACGCCTGGAGCGGTGTGCAGGTGCTGCTGCTGATCTGGGGGCTGGTGGCCCTCGTGATGCTGCTGCTGTGGTCGCTCGACCGCACCCGCATCGGCACCCTCTGGCGTGCGGTGGGCGAGGATGAAGTGGCCGCGCAAAGCGCAGGCATCAGCCTGACAGCAGCCAAGGTCTCGGCCTTCGGCATCGGCGGTGCGATCGCCGGTCTGGCCGGTGGCCTCTTCAGCCACAACACCACCCACATCGAGCACGGCAACTTCACCATCCTGCTGGCCACGTTTGCCATTGCCTACCCGATCCTTGGCGGCCTCAAGAGTCTGGCGGGCACACTGCTGGCCGTGGTGTTCATCCAGGGCGTGCTGATCGAAGGCCTGCGCTTTCTGGGCGACTGGCGCAGCCTGCTGTTCGGTGCGCTGATCCTGCTGGTCATGCTGGTGCGCCCGGGCGGCCTGCTGGGTGCGCCGCTTGCGTTGCCCGGCTTCCTGAGCCGCAAATCCCATCCCGCAGCCGTGATCGCTGCCGAAAGGACCCGCCATGCTTGAGTTGCGCAACGTTTCCCGCCACTTTGGCGGGGTCAAGGCCGTCGACGGCCTGGATCTGAACGTCCGCCAGGGCGAAATCCTGGGCCTGATCGGCCCCAACGGTTCGGGCAAAAGCACCACCGTGAACCTGATCTCGGGCCTCTACCAGCCCAGCGCGGGCGCAGTGGTGTTCCAGGGCGAAGACATCTCCGCACTGCCCACCCACCTGCGCGCGCAGCGCGGCATTGCCCGCACCTTCCAGAACATCCGCCTGTTCTCTCAGCTGACGGTCTGGCAGAACCTGTGGGCTGCCCGGGTCGAGCGGGGCACCGGTTGGGCGGGCTTCAAGGCCCGCTGGCTCGCCGGAGCCGATCAGGGCCGTGAGCAGGCCGAGCAGATCCTGGAGTTCAGCGGCCTGCAGGGCAAGCGCGATGTGCTGGCCGGCAACCTCGCCTTTGGCGAGCAGCGCCGACTGGAACTGGCGCGTGCTGCGGTTTCGGGCTCGCCCCTTTTGCTGCTGGACGAACCGGCCGCCGGCATGAATGCCGAAGAAATCGACGATCTGGACCAACGCATCCGCATGCTGCGTGACCAGGGCCGCACCGTGGTGCTGATCGAGCACCACATGGAGCTGGTGATGGGGGTGTGCGACCGTGTCGCGGTGCTCAACTTCGGCCGCAAGATCGCCGAAGGCCGTCCCGAGGAAGTGCAGAACGACGAACAGGTGCGTGCCGCCTACCTGGGTTCTGACGACAAAGATGAACTGATGAACGCCGCACTGGCGGCCTGAGGACGATATGAATCCCCACGCTCATATTCATTCGCTGCCCCCCGAGGGGGCGCATGCCGCCTTTGAGGCGGCTCGGCAGGAGGCATGACCATGCTTGAAATACAAGGGCTGGCTTGTGCCTACGGCAAGATCGAGGCGCTGCGCGATGTGAGCCTGTCGGCCAGGGCCGGCGAAGTGACCTGTCTGCTGGGCCCCAACGGCGCAGGCAAGACCACCCTGATGATGACGCTCGCGGGCATCTTGCAGCCCACGCGCGGCAGCATCACCTTTGAAGGCGAAAGCCTGCTGGGCCTTTCTCCGGCGCAGATCGTGGACCGCGGCCTCGCCCTGGTGCCCGAGAACCGACTGGTATTCCCGGCATTGAGCGTGCGCGAAAACCTGATGGCCGGCGCTTACCGCCGCAAGGACCGCGCAGCGATTGCCAGCGACATTGAGCAGCAGCTCGAACGCTTTCCCCGTCTGCGCGAGCGCATCGACCAGCTGGCCGGCACCCTCTCAGGCGGTGAGCAGCAGATGCTGGCCCTGGCGCGCGCGCTCATGTCTCGCCCGCGCCTGTTGCTGATGGACGAGCCTTCGGTGGGCCTGGCGCCCAAGGTGGTGGCCGAGATTTTCGGCATCGTGCGCAAGCTGCACGCCGAAGGCACCAGCATCTTCCTGGTTGAGCAGAACGTGCACATGGCGCTCAAGGTTGCGCAGCAGTTCTTCCTGCTCCAGCAAGGCCGTGTGACCTTCTCGGGCACGCCCGCCGACCTGGCCGAAGATGACGTGATCCAGCGCGCTTACCTGGCCGGCAGCGACCACACCCGCACTGCGGCAATCGCCTGACATGGAATTCCTCCAGCGCACACTCGATGGGCTGCTGGAGGCGGGTCCCTACGCGCTGGTCGGCCTGGGGCTGACGCTGGGCTTCGGCATGCTGCGCCGCGTGAACCTGGCCTATGGCGCCGGGGCCATGCTGGGCGCCTACCTGGGCTCCTGGCTGCATGTGCGCATGGGCTGGCCGGCGCTGGCTGTGCTGCCCTGTGTGGTGCTGGCCGCTGCGCTCGCCGGACTGTATGTGCAGTGGCTGTGCTTTTATGACACCGACCGCAGCAGCGGCATGCCCCAGAGCGCAAGCATGCCTGTGAGCGGCGCCGATGCGCGCGAGGTGGTGGCGCTGGCGTCCAGCTTCGCGGTCTGGATGCAGCTCGAACAACTGTGCGTCAATCTGCTGCCGCGCCACCTCAACCCGTTTCCTGATTTTGCGTCCACAAGCGAGTGGACGCTGGGTCCGCTGGGCCTGCGCCCGGATCGTCTGCTCATGTGCGGGCTGGCGGTGGTGCTGGTGCTGTGGCTGGCGCGCTGGATGCAACGCAGCCGCACCGGCTTGGCCCTGCGCGCCACGGCCAACCATCCGCTGGCGGCGCACCTGTCCGGCCTGCGCGTGCCGGCAATGCAGCGGCTGGGCTTTGTGCTGGCCTGCGGCCTCTCGGGCGTGGCCACCTGTGCGGTGCTCGCACTGGAAGGACAGGTCACGCCGATGTTCGGCATGTGGATGCTGATGAAAGGCCTGGCGGCGGCCGTGATCGGCGGTCTGGGGAATTTGCGTGGCGTGCTGCTGGGCGCTGCCTTGCTGGGGGTGCTCGAAGCCCATGCGCAGGCCCTGTTCGGTCCTCTGGGCCGCGATGCCGTCACCTGGGGTCTGCTCTTGCTGGCCCTGCTGTGGCGCTCCGGCAGGCCTGGGCTCAACCCTTCGGGAGGCCTGCATGCGTGATGCGCTGTGCGCCAGCGAGCCGGGCGTTGGTCTGGTCATCCAGATGGTGGTGCTGTGTCTGGTCGCCCTGTCGGCCTGGCTGGTGCTGCGTGTGGGGCGCATCTCTTTGGGGCAACAGGCGTATTTCGGCATTGGCGGCTATTGCGCCGCCTGGCTCACCACGGTCGGTGGCTGGTCCCTGGACATGGCCTTGCTCGCAGCCACGCTGTGCGGTGCAGTCTGTGCCTTGCTGATCTCCCGGCCGCTGCTGCGTCTGCCCGGCCTGCACTATGCCGTCGCCACACTGGCGGTGGCCGAGCTGGTGCGTCTGGGTCTGTCGGGCTGGCGTTACCAGGTGCCGCAGGTCAACGGGCCCATGCTCGGCCCCGATGGCGTGCATGGTTTTCGCGACATCCGCTGGCTGTTCGACCACCAGTTCGGGCAGACCGAATACATGACCATTGCCGTGCTGACCTTGGCCCTGACGGTCACGGCCTTGCTGCTGCTGTCTCGCACCCGCCTGGGCTTGGCCATGCAGGCGGTGGGTCATGACGAGGTGCTGGCCGACAGCCAGGGCCTGCCGGTGCAAGGCATCCGCCTGCTGGCGATGGGGTTGGCCGGCGCGGTGGCCGCGTTCGCAGGCGGCCTCTACGCACACCAGCTCACCTACCTGGAGCCCGCCATCTTCGACCCCATGCTGGGCATCCATGCCGTGGGCTATTCGATGCTGGGCGGTCTGGCCACACCGCTGGGCCCCTTGCTGGGAGCGGCCTTCGACCTGGGCCTGCTCGAAGCCACCCGTCTGTTCGAAGGCTGGCGCATGGTGCTTTTCGGCACCCTGATCGCACTCTTCCTGCGCTGGCGCCCGCGTGGCCTGCTCGACGAGGCCTTGCAGGCGCGTGTGCGCTCGGGCTGGCAGGCCTGGCGACTGCGTCGACCCACCGTTTCTCCCGCTTCAGGCCAGGCCTGAGGCTCCACCCACACCTTGAGAAGGAATCCCCATGAACAAGAACCATCTGCTCGACCAGCGCACCGTCATCGTCACAGGTGGCGCCACCGGCATCGGCCAGGCCTTTGCGGTGCAATCTGCCGCTCAGGGTGCCAATGTGGTGGTGGCCGACATGAACGAGGCCGATGAAACCGTGAAACTCATCGAAGCCCAAGGCGGCCAGGCAATCGCCGTGCGCGTCGATGTGTCCGACCAGGCCTCGGTCGATGCCATGGCCGCCGCTGCACTCCAGCGTTTTGGCCGCATCGACGGCCTGATCAACAACGCCGCCTACTTCCGTGAAGTCAAGCTCACCCCCTTCGAGGAGATCGACCCCGCCATCTGGGAGCGCATCTTCCGCGTCAACGTGCAGGGCGTGTGGAACTGCTGCAAGGCCGTGATGCCTGCCATGCGCGCGCAAAACAGTGGCGCCATCGTGAACATCGCCTCGGTGGTCGCCGTGGCCGGCCAGCCGGGCTACCTGCACTATGTGGCCTCCAAGGGCGCGGTACTGGCCATGACCAAGGGCCTGGCCAAAGAGTGCGGCGCCAGCAATGTGCGCGTGAACGTGATCGCGCCCGGCTTTGTGATCACCGACGCGACGAAGAACCGTCCCGTGGAGTGGCAGCAGAGCTTTCTGAAAGCCCGTGCCATTTCGCGCGAGCAGCGCCCCGACGATCTGGTGGGCACGGCCATGTACCTGATGTCGGACCTGTCTGCCTTCGTGTCCGGTCAGACCATCGTGGTCGACGGCGGCCACATCATGTACTGAGACTCACAACACCAGGAGACAAACCATGCACGACATCATCCTTCACCACTACGAGTTCTCGACCTTTTCGGAAAAGGTCCGCATCGCCCTGGGCCTCAAGCGGCTGACCTGGCGTTCGGTCGACATCCCGGGCATGCCGCCGCGCCCGCTGCTCTCGCCACTGACCGGCGGTTATCGCCGTGCACCGGTGCTGCAGGTCGGCGCCGACATCTACTGCGACACGCACGCCATCCTGGCGGCGCTCGAGCGCATGCAGCCGCAGCCCTCGCTGCTGCCGGCCGGCAGCCAGGGCCTGGCCCGTGGCCTGGGCTTTGCGTGGGAGCGCCAGATGTGGGTGCCGACGATTGGCGTGCTGGTGCATTTCATTGGCGAGCACATCCCGCCCGAATTCATCAAGGACCGCAAGGAAGGCTACCTGGGCATCGACATCTCGAAAGACGCGATGGCACCGCAGTTCCAGGAACATCTGCAGTTTGTGCGCGCGCAGATCGCCTGGCTGGCGCAGGCGCTGAGCGCTCGCCCTTTCCTGCTGGGCGATGCCCCCAGCGCCGCCGACCTGGCCTGCTGGCAAACCATCTTCCTGCTGCGCAAGAACTGCCCGCCTGAAGTCGATGCGCTACTGGGTCTGGACGCCATCCGCGGCTGGTACGACCGCATCCTTGACCTGGGCCATGGCCAGTCCACGCCCATGAGCGCCGAAGAAGCGTTTGACATCGCGCGCAAGGCAAGCCCCGCCGCCGTGACCCACCTGCAGCCCAACGGCGATCCGGGCGGCCTCAAAGTCGGCACCGCCGTGCGCATCACGCCCGACGACAACGCCCGCGTGCCCGTCACCGGAACCCTGGTGGCAGCCGATGGCTTTGACATCGTGATCCACCGCCGTGACGAGCAGGCTGGCGATCTGCACATCCATTTCCCGCGTCTGGGCTACACCGTCGAAGCCCTCTGATCTTTCACCGACCCATTCACACAGGAGACCCCCATGAGCGTTCAGGACACCAACAAGCAACTTTGCCGCGACTACTTCAAGGCCTTTCTGGCCCGTGACACCGGCTGGATGGCGCGTCACATCGCGCCCGAATTCGTGCGCCACGACCCGGGCCTGCCCTTCGAGGTGCGCGGTCCCAAGGGCGTGGCCGAGCTGCACGATGCGCTGCTGCCCGCCTTCCCCGACATGGCGCTGCCGCTGCTGGATTTTGTGGCCGAAGGCGACAAGGTCCTGGTGCGCCTGAAGGTGCAGGGCACACACACCGGCGCTTTCGGTGACATGGCCGCCACCGGCAAAAAAATCGACATCGACGTGCTCGACCTGTTCCAGTTCAAGGAAGGCGTGCTGGTCGAACACTGGGCCTTGCTGGACAATCTGGGCATGCTCAAGCAGCTCGGCGCGCTGCCCCAGTAAACCTCAGGAGACTGCCCCATGCAATTGCTGGCTAACACTACCTCGCCCTTTGTGCGCATCGCGCGCATCGCCATGCTCGAGAAAGGTCTCCACGTGGAGCCCACCATCGTCGACCCCTGGGCCGACGATGCGCGCCTGCGCGAGGCGAACGCCGCCACCCGCGTGCCTTCGCTGGTGCTGGACAATGGGATCCCGCTGACCGAGAGCTTGCTGATCGTGCAGTGGCTCGAAGCCATACGCCCTGCGCCGCAGTGGCCCGGCTTGCTGGGCAGTGATCCGCAGCGCATTGCAGGCGTGCTCTCGCGGGCCGGCATTGCAATGGGTGCCATCGAGGCCTCGGTGCACACCATCATCACGCGCAAGGTCACCGCGCCGGTGCTCTTTGACGAAACCCCGGTGGGTCTGCGGCGTCGCCGCACCATGGTCGAGGGCATGCAGCGTCTGGAAGCGGAGGCGACCGAAATGGGTGGCGCCGATGCAGCCCGTCAAGCTCCGACGCTCGACACCATTTGCGCGGTGGTGCTCTACGACTATCAGCAGCTGCGCTATGGCGATCAACCCTGGCTGCCGGCCACGCCGGCGCTGAAGGCCCTGGCCGAGGCCGTGCGGGCGCGGCCGTCGTTTGCACAAACCCTGCCCCGCATCAGCTGAGTGGGACCGTTCGAGGGGATGGCGCTCAGGCTGGAGCGTCGTCGCCTGCGGCAATCGCCTGCAGGTGCTGGGCCAGCTGGCCCAGCGGCGTTTGCTGCGCCGGCCGGCTGCGCATGCAAATCTGCATGCCGCGCAGCGCCCAGTCGTCAGCGAGCGGCAACACCTTGAGCTGCATGGCTTGCGCGAAGCCACGTGCAGCGGCCAGCGGCAAAATGCCGATGCCCAGTTCGGCCTGCACCGCGCGGCATACCGCCTCGAAACTGCGCACCTGCACCCGCAGTGCCATGGGACGCATGAGCAGTTCGGCCTGCGAGGTCAGCAGCCGTGTGAGTGTGCTGCCGGCCTCCAGACCGACCAGGTCGCGTTCGATCAGGTCGGCAAAGGGCACCGATGGCCCCTGCAGCGGGTCGTTCTGGCGCAGCACGGCGGCCAGGCGGTCGGTGCGGTAAGGCTGGCACCACAGGCCTTCGGTGTCGCCACCATCGACCACCACCCCCAGATCGGCTTCGCCCGAGCGCACGCGGCGCACCACCTCGTCGCTCCAGGACTCTTCGAGCACGATGCGCACGTTCTCGTGCCGGTTCTGGAATTGCGCCACATCGGACGGCAGGAACTGGGCCATGGCCGATGTATTGCCCAAAATGCGCAGCACCGCGTTGCGGCCGGACGAATAGTTGACCATCTCGGCGCGCATGTGGATGACACTGGCGATCACCTCTCGCGCGTGCTTGAGCAGGTGCTCACCGGCGGGAGTGAGCTGCAGTCCACGCGAGTGGCGCTCAAAGAGCTGGGCCTTGAACTGGTGTTCCAGCAGCGACAGGCGGCGGCTGGCGGCCGGCACCGTGATGAAGCAGGCCTCGGCAGCGCGCGTGAGGTTTTGCAGCTCGGCCGCCTTGACGAACAGCGCCAGTGAGTCGATGTCTGGGAGCATGGCCGGATTCTATCGAGCAGCAGCCGGTTTGGCTTGGCTTGCAGATGTTGCAACGCGCCGTTGCCCACTTTCCAATTCACCAAACACCAGGGGCTGCCTATAGTGCTTTCACCTTGCATTGAACCCCCTACACACAGGAAAGCACCATGAAAAACATGTTGATCGGAGACCAGTGGACAGGCGCCAGCGACGGCCGCACACTGCCCGTGATCTCCCCCAGCAACGGCCAGGCCTTTGACGAGATCCCGCGTGGCACGGCGCAAGACGTCGATCGCGCTGTGCAGGCGGCCCGGGCTTCCCTAGCGGGTCCCTGGGGTCAACTCAATGCCGCCGAGCGTGGCCGCATCATGCTGCGCATCGCGCAAAAGGTGCTCGACCACGAAGAAGAACTGGCGCAGATCGAAGCCAAGGACACGGGCAAGCCCCTGACCACTGCGCGCAACGACATCAAGGTGCTGGCGCGCTACTTTGAGTTTTATGCCGGCGGTGCCGACAAGCTGCACGGTGAGACCATCCCCTTTCTCAATGGCCACCAGGTCAGCCTGATCCGCGAGCCGCTGGGCGTGACCGCGCACATCATCCCCTGGAACTACCCGGCTCAGATGCTGGGCCGCACCGTGGCCCCGGCGCTGGCCATGGGCAACGGCACGGTGCTCAAGCCAGCCGAAGACACCAGCCTGTCGGCCATCCGCTTTGCGGAGCTGGCACTCGAAGCCGGCCTGCCTTACGGCGCGCTCAACATCGTCACCGGCCTGGGTGAAGAGGTGGGCGCGGCCCTGTCGGGCCATCCGGGCATCGATTTCGTTTCCTTCACCGGCTCCAACGAAGTGGGTGCGCTGGTGCAGCAGGCTGCGGCCAGGAACGCCGTCAAGTGCGTGCTGGAACTCGGCGGCAAGTCGCCGCAGATCGTGTTTGACGATGTGGATGTCGAGCGTGCCGTACCGATCATCGTGCGCGCCATCGTGCAAAACGCCGGCCAGACCTGCACCGCCGGCAGCCGCCTGCTGGTGCAGCGTTCCATCTACGACAGCTTTGTCGCAAAGGTGGCCGAGGCTTTTGCCAAGGTGCGCGTGGGCACGCCCGAGATGGACCTGGACTGCGGCCCGGTCATGAACCCGGCCCAGCACCAGCGCGTGCAGCGCTACATCGACCAGGCACGTGCGCAGGGCATCCCGGTGCTGGCCGAAGGCCAGATCGCCGCCGACGCACCCGCCACCGGTTACTTTGTCAAGCCCACCCTGTTTGGCCCGGTGCCGCGCACCGCTGCCCTGGCCTGCGAAGAGGTGTTCGGCCCGGTGCTGGCGGCCATGCCGTTTGAAGACGAGGCCGACGCGATCGCGCTGGCCAACGGCACCGACTACGGCCTGCTGGCCGCCGTGTGGACCGAGAACGCCGGTCGCCTGCACCGCGTGGCCAAGGCCGTCAAGGCCGGTCAGGTCTTCATGAACTGCTACGGCGCCGGCGGCGGTGTGGAGCTGCCCTTTGGTGGCACCAAGCGCAGCGGCCATGGCCGCGAAAAAGGTTTCATCGCGCTCGAAGAAGTCAGCACGACCAAGACCCTGGTCCACTATCACGGCTGATCGGGATCGTATGCCTCAACTTCAAGACAAGATCGCCATCGTCACCGGTGGCGCCGCAGGCTTTGGCGAAGGGATTGTCCGCCTGTATGTGCAGGAAGCCGCCCGAGTCGTGATCGCCGATCTGGCGCAGGACAAGGGCGAAGCACTGGTGCGCGAACTGGGCGCAGAGCGCACTGCTTTCGTGCGCTGCGATGTGGCCAGTGGCGGCGACGTGCGGCAACTGGTGCAGACCTGCGTGAGCCGCTTTGGCATACCCGACATCGTGGTCAACAACGCCGGCACCACGCACGCCAACCAGCCCATGCTGCAGGTGGACGAGCAGACCTTCGACCGCATGTTCGACGTCAACGTCAAATCGATCTACCACATGGCCCATACGGTGGTGCCGCTGATGCGCCAGCAGGGCCGTGGCGTGATCCTCAACGTGGGCTCGACCGCCGGCCTGCGACCACGCCCGGGTCTGACCTGGTACAACGCGTCCAAGGGCGCGGTCAACCTGCTGTCCAAATCGATGGCGGTGGAGCTGGGCCCCGATGGCATCCGCGTCAACGCCATCTGCCCGGTGATCGGCGAGACGGCTTTGCTGGAGAAGTTCATGGGCGTGCCCGACACCCCCGAGAACCGGGCGAAGTTCATCGCCACCATCCCGCTGGGCCGCCTCTCGCGCCCGGCCGATGTGGCCAATGCGGCGCTCTTCCTTGCCAGCGACGCGGCCGGATTCATTACCGGTGTGGAGTTTCCTGTGGACGGCGGGCGGACGGTTTGAGGCACACTGTCGGCTTGACCGACAGACTGCCATGATCGACCACCTTGACCACCTGGTTCTGACCACCGCGCGCCGCGAGGCGTGCATCGACTTCTACACCCGCGTGCTGGGCATGGCGCTCGAAACCTTTGTGGGCGGCACGCCGCCCGTCGAGCGCCAGGCTTTCAAGTTCGGGCAGCAGAAGATCAACCTGCACATCCAGGGCTCGGAGTTCGAGCCCAAGGCCCACCTGCCGGTGCCGGGCAGCCAGGATCTGTGCTTCATCGCCAGCGTGCCGCTCACGCAGGTGGTGGAGCGGCTGAACCAGGCCGGCTGGCCCATCCTCGAAGGCCCGGTGCAGCGCACCGGGGCCACGGGCAAGATCCTGTCGGTTTATGTGCGCGACCCGGACCTCAACCTGATCGAAATCTCGCAACCGCTTTGAGCGCGGCGGCCTGGCCGGCTCAGCGCACGCGCGCCAGCAGCCGCTGCGCCTGCAGAACCACCGGCAGGTCCACCATCTTGCCGTCGAGCTGCACGGCCGAGCCTTGTGACGCCTCCATGGCGGCCAGCACCCGCTGTGCCCATTCCACCTGGGCCGCTGTGGGCGCCAAAGTGGCGTGCACCACCGGCACCTGTCTGGGGTGGATGCACAGCTTGGCCCCCAAACCAAAACGCAAGGATCGCTCGGTGTCCGCGCGGATCAGCGCCTCATCGTCTACCGACACCGTGACCCCGTCCACCGCCGGCGCGAGTTGGGCCGCGCGGGTGCACATGGCCACTTTAAAGCGCAGCGTGTCGAGTTCGCGCTGGTCGTCCGAGCACACCATGCCGGTGTCGGCCAGGAAGTCGATGTGACCGATCACCAGCCGACCCACCTGCGGGGCCTGGGCGATCTCGGGCAGGGCCAGGTAGCCGGCTGCGCTCTCGATGATGGGCAGGCTGGGCACGCCTGGCCAGGCCTGGGCCACACGTGCCAGTGTGGCCGCGCTTTCGCACTTGGGCACCATCACACCGGCAAGACCCATGAGGCCCTGCAGGTCCAGCAGGTCCTGCTGACCCCATTCGGTGTCGGGGCTGTTGATGCGGATCACCACCGCGCAAGGGCTGCCCTGCAAGACCCCCCAGTGTTGCCGGATGGCCGCGCGGGCTTCGGCCTTGGCCTGCAGCGGCACGCTGTCTTCGAGGTCGAGGATGACGGCGTCGGCGCCGCTGGCTGCCGCCTTGGCAAAGCGCTCGGGGCGGTTGGCCGGAACGAAGAGAAAGGATCGCGCGCTGGCGAGTGCAGGGGCGAGGGGCATGAAGGGCAGGCCTGGTGTGTGGTTTGGGGGAAGCCGCCGTTCAGTCGGCGAACTGCCCGGCCGCCTTGATCAGCGGGCCGTAGCGTTGCGTTTCCTGCTGCAGCCAGGTCTGCAGGCCGGCAGGGGTGAGTTTGTCGTCGGGCGCGACCACCGAGCCCAGCTCGGTCAGTTTGGCGACCACGGCGGGGTCCTTGAGTGCGGCGCTCAGGGCGCGGCCGAAGGTGTCGATGGCGGCCTTGGGCGTGCCCTTGGGGGCGTACACGCCGTGCCAGACCACCATCTGGAAACCGGTCAGGCCCTGCTCGGCCAGCGTGGGAACTTCGGGCATGGTTTTGAGGCGGCCGGGGGTGGTCACGCCATAGAGCTTGACGTTGCCCGCCTTGATTTGGGGCGTGGTCGAGGTGGTCTGGTCACACATCAGGTCGACCTGACCGCCCAGCAGGGCGTTCATGGCCGGGCCGGTGCCCGAAAACGGGATGGTGGTCATGTCCACGCCGATGGCCTGGCGGAACATCACGCTGCACAGGTGAGAGACCGCGCCCAGGCCGGCGTGGGCCACGTTGACCTTCTCGCCGTTGGCCTTGAGGTAGGGCACCAGCTCCTTGAAGTCCTTGGGCGGGAAGTCCTTGCGGGCTACCAGCGTCATCGGCACATCGATCACCTGGCTGACGTATTCGAAGTCGGTGAGCGGATTGAAGGCCAGCTTGCGGTAGAGCGCAGGCGCCGTGGCCATGCCGTTGTGGTGGATCAGGAAGGTGTAGCCGTCGGGCGCGGCCTTGGCGACATAGGCCGAGGCGATGGTGCCGCCGGCCCCCAGCTTGTTCTCGATCACCACCGGCTGGCCCAGGGTCTTGGTCATGGTCGCGCCCAGCAGGCGCGAGACCACGTCGGTCGGGCCGCCGGCAGCAAAGGGCACCACCAGGGTGATGGGTTTGCTGGGGTAGGCCTGCGCCAGGGCGCTGGTGCCGATGCAGGCGCCCAGCAGGGCGGCCGTTGCGGCGCGAAGGAAGGTTCGGGTGGTGTTCATGCTTGTCTCCTCGTTGTTGTCAGATGGCGCCGGACTGCCGCAGCTGCGCAATGGCCTCGGGCCCGTGGCCCAGCGCGGTCAGTATGGCCTCGGTATGTTCGCCCAGAGCGGGTATCCCGTCCATGCGTGGGGAAAAATCGCTGTGGCTGCCGGGCGGCAGCAGGGCCGGCAACTCGCCCGCGGGTGAGCCGACCGTGGTCCAGCGCTGGCGCGCCTGCAGCTGGGGGTGCGCCCACACGCCCTGCATGTCGTTGACGCGGGCGTTGGCGATCTGCGCCTGCTCCAGCCGCTCGACGACCTGCTCGGCCGTCAGCTCGGCAAAGACCTTCGTGATGATCTGCTGCAGTTCGCTGCGGTGGGCCACGCGCAGCGCGTTGGCCTTGAAACGCTCGTCGCTGGCCAGCGCCGGCTGCTGCAGCACGGTGGTGCAAAACGCCGCCCACTCGCGCTCGTTTTGCAGCCCCAGCATGACCGAGCGGCCATCACCGGCCTCGAACGGGCCATAGGGGTAGATGGTGGCGTGGGCTGCACCTGCACGCGGTGGCGGCGCTGCGCCCTCGAAGGCGTAGTACATCGGAAAGCCCATCCACTCGGTCATGCTCTCGAGCATGGACACGTCGATGCGGCTGCCGCGTCCGGTCTTGCCGCGCTGCAGCAGGGCCGCCAGGATGCTGCTGTAGGCCGTCATGCCGGCGGCGATGTCGGCCACCGAGCAGCCGGCCTTGGCCGGCGCCTGCGGCGTGCCGGTCACCGACAGGAAGCCGGCCTCGCTCTGGATCAGCAGGTCGTAGGCTTTCTTGTCGCGGTAGGGGCCGGGGTGCTGCGGGTCGTCGCCATAGCCCGAGATGTCGCAGACGATCAGTTGCGGGTACTGCGGCGAGAGCGCCTCGTACGACAGGCCCATGCGCGCTGCCGCACCGGGGGCGAGGTTCTGCACCAACACATCGGCCGTGGCCAGCAGCTGGTGCAGCACCTGTTGCGCGGCGTCCTGCTTGACGTCCAGTGTCAGGCTTTCCTTGGAGCGGTTGGTCCAGACAAAGTGCGAGGACAGGCCCTTGACGCGGCTGTCGTAGGCGCGGGCAAAGTCGCCGCTGCCCGGGCGCTCCACCTTGATCACGCGCGCGCCCAGATCGGCCAGCTGGCGGGTGCAGAACGGCGCGGCGATCGCGTGTTCGAGCGTGACCACCGTCACGCCATCGAGGGGTCTGGTCATGGTTGTTCTCCGTCGTGGCGCATGACCATCAGAAGGAGCGCGGCAGCCCGAGGATGTGCTCGGCCACGTAGCTGAAGATCATGTTGGTCGAGACCGGGGCCACCTGGTACAGGCGCGTCTCGCGGAACTTGCGCTCGATGTCGTACTCGCAGGCAAAGCCAAAACCGCCGTGCGTCTGCAGGCAGACGTTGGCCGCCTCCCAGCTGGCCTTGGCCGCGAGGTACTTGGCCATGTTGGCTTCGGCGCCGGCATTCTGGTGCGCGTCGATTTTTTCGCAGGCCTTCCAGCGCATCAGGTTGGCCGCTTCCAGCTCAATGAAAGCGTCGGCAATCGGGAACTGCACGCCCTGGTTCTGACCGATGGGGCGGCCAAACACCACGCGCTCGTTCGCATATTTGGTGGCGCGGTCGATGAACCAGTAGCCGTCGCCAATGCACTCGGCGGCAATCAGCGTGCGCTCGGCGTTCAGGCCGTCGAGCAGGGTCTTGAACCCCTTGCCCTCTTCACCCAGCAGCGCGTCTTCGGGAATCTCGAGGTTGTCAAAAAACAGCTCGTTGGTCTCGTGGTTGACCATGTTCAGGATCGGTCGCACGGTGAGGCCGTTGCCGATCGCCTGTTTGAGGTCAATGAGGAAGCACGACAGGCCTTCGGAGCGCTTTTTCACCTGGTCCACCGGCGTGGTACGCGCCAGCAGGATCATCAGGTCGCTGTGCTGGATGCGCGAGATCCAGACCTTCTGGCCGTTGATGACCCAGCGGCCGTCCTTGCGCACGGCGCTGGTCTTGAGCTTCGTGGTGTCGCTGCCGGTGGTGGGCTCGGTCACGCCCATGGACTGGATGCGCAGCTCGCCGCTGGCGATGCGGGGCAGGAATTTTTCTTTCTGCGCCTGCGAGCCCCCGCGCACGATGGCGTTCATCACGTACATCTGCCCGTGGCAGGCGCCGGAGTTGCCGCCCGAGCGGTTGATCTCTTCCATGATGACCGAGGCCTCGGCCATGGACAGGCCCGAGCCGCCGTACTCCTGCGGAATCAGTGCGGCCATCCAGCCGGCTTTCGTGAGCGCGTCGACGAATGCCTCGGGGTAGCCGCGTTGTTCGTCGACCTTGCGGTGGTACTCGTCGGGGAACTGGGCGCAGAGGTCGCGCACCGCGTCGCGGATGTCCTGGTAGCGGTCGGGTTCGTGGCGCATCGGGGTGTCTCTCAAAGGGGGGTTCAGGCCAGCTCGGCGCTGGCGTCCATGGCCAGATGGCCTTCGGGGGTGACGGCCCACAGCCGCACGGTCTGGTCCTTGTCCATGCGGCCGCAGACGCTGAACGGCGCGGTGTCGAAGATGGGCTTCATGGCCTTGAACTGGAAGCGGCGCACCTGCGCGGTGGGCAGCTGGCGGCGCAGCAGGTCCAGCAGCAGGGTGGCGATCAGCGGCCCGTGCACGATCAGGCCCGGGTAGCCCTCGACCTCGGTCACGTAGCGCCGGTCGTAGTGGATGCGGTGGCCGTTGAAAGTCAGGGCCGAGTAGCGGAACAGCAGCACATCGTCGGGACGGATCTCGCGCGTCCAGCTGGCGTTGGCCGGGGCGGGCACACCGGCTGGCGCGGGCTCGCCGGGGGCGGGCAGGTCGCGGTAGACGATGTCGTGTTCTTCCTGGATGGCCAGACGGCCTTCAGCGCGGATCTCGTGCTGCACATTCACGAACACCAGAGGGCCGGTGCGGCCTTCCTTCAGGCGCACATCGGCGATGCGGGAGGTGCGGCTGATGGCCTGTCCGGCGCGCACCGGCGCCAGGAATTCGAGCCGGCTGCCGGCCCACATGCGCCGGGGCAGCGGCACCGGCGGCAGAAAGCCGCCACGCCGGGCGTGCCCGTCCGGGCCGAGTTCGGACTGCCGGTGCAACGGCAAAAAGTACAGCCAGTGCCAGCAGGGCGGCACCTCGGTGCCGAGGTCGGTGGCGCCGTCGTCGCGGTCGAGTGTGGCACTGAGCGCGCGCAAGGGCACCACGGTGGCCACGTCGTGAATCGACTCGGTGCGTCCGATCCAGCTGCGCAAATGGTCGATGTCCAGCGTCATGGGAGGCCTTTCGGAGCAAAGCAGTGGGCGAGATTGTGGCCAGGGCTGAGGTATCCGTAAAATACTTATTCAAGCTATTGGCTAACTGTTTTTCTTATATAAAACCCCCATGGAACTGCGGCAGCTGCGTTACTTTCTGGGCGTTTGCGAGGCCGGCAGCCTGCTGCAGGCGTCCAGCCGCCTGCACATCGCGCAACCGGCGCTGGGCCAGCAGATTGCCGCACTCGAAGAGGAGCTGGGCGTGAGGCTGTTCGAGCGCTCCACCCGGGGCATGGCGCTCACGCCGGCGGGCCGCACCTTTCTCGAGCACGCCAAGGTGGTGCTCACCGATGCCGATCGCGCGAGGGATGCGGTGCGCCACTCGGCCGCCGAGCCGCAGGGCCAGGTGGTGCTGGGCCTGCCCACCACGGTGGCGCTGGCCGCCACGGTGCCGATCGTGCAGGCCTGCCGCGCGCGTTTTCCGCGCATCCAGCTGCAGGTCATCGAGGCCTACAGCGGTTTTCTGCGCGAGTGGCTGCAGGTGGGGCGGCTGGATCTGGCGCTGCTGTTCGGCGACGAGCCCGACCCGGACCTGCTCAAGCGGGTCTTGCTCGAAGAGCCGCTGGCGCTGGTGGCGCCAATGGGTGCTGCGGCCTTCCCCAAGAGGCTGCGTCTGCACCACCTGGACAAGCTCGAACTCGTGCTGCCCGGGCGCGAGCATGGCTTGCGCCGCATCATCGATGCGGCCTGCGCGCAGCAGGGCATCACCCTGAATGTGGTGGCCGAGATCGACTCGCTGACCAGCGTGAAAAAAGCGGTGGCGGCCGGTGTGGGCTGCACCATCCTCTCGCCCTCGTCGGTGATCGAGGAGGTGGCTGCCGCTCAGCTCAAAGCCGCCACCATCCAGGAAGCCAGCATGCGCCGCCGGGTGGTCTGCGCCACCCGCATCACCCGGCCCACCACCGCGGCCAGCGCCGCCGTGATCGGCCTGGCCACCGAACTGATCCGCGGCATGGTGGGCTCGGGCTCGTGGCCGGGGCAATGGATTGGCGAGGTCCGTACGCGTTGACGCTCAGCCTGCGCGCCGCTCACCGACCGGGCAGTCTTGTTCCTGGCCCTGTATGAGGGCCAGAAACTGCAGGGCACGGTCTTCATCGATGCCGCCCGCGTGACGGGCAATCGGCACGGTCGCTGTGCAAAGGGTTCTGTAGAACTCGAACATCTGCGGCCCCATGGGCCTGATCGCCCCGAGGTGCTTGTCAATCGAGGACAAGTCCCCTCGGGAAACCGGGCCAGGCATGCCCCTTGCCACACCAGCACTCTGGATGGAGCTGAGCGTGCCTTGTGCCAGGGGCAGCAGTGCGCGCAGGGCCTCCTGCTCTGTGGCGCCCCAGGTCTGCCAAAGCCGGATGGCCTGGTCAAACAGGGCGTTGATGAACTGTGACGTGTAGCCTGCGGCCGCATGGTAGCGTGCGCGCATGCCCGCCGGCAGGCGGTTGGCCGCGCAAGCCAGCCGCTCGACCAGCGCCAGAAGCAGCGCCATCAGCTGGTCATCTTCGGCCTCGACCGTGATCGTGCAGCCTGGTAGCGAGCGTGCTGCCGCCAACGGGTCGCCGAAGGTCTGCATGGGGTGGAAACCGCCGATGCAGGCCCCCTGGGCCAGGGCATGCTGGAGCGCCGCCACCTCGGTCACCCCGCTGCAATGCACCACGGCCTGACCGGCATGCCAGTCCAGACGATCGCAGGTCTCGCCGATGACGCTGTCGGGGGTGGTCACAAACACCAGATCACAGCTGTCGGCCACCTGTTGCGCCTGCAGGCATTCACAGCCCGAGATCGGTTGGGCCAGGGCCTGTGCGTCGCTCTCGACCTTGCTGCTCACGGCAGTGACCTTCAGGCCTGCACGGTCCAGACTCCAGGCCAGGGCCTGGCCCAGTCGGCCGGCGCCGATGAAGCCGATGCGCAGTGCATCCGCACTCGTGGGCAAGCCTGAAAACGGGGTGGGTGTCTTCATGCCTGGATCTTTCCGCTCAGGGTCTGGTAGGGGGCCAACTGCGCCAGATCGGGCACGGCGCCCAGGCCCGGGCCGGTGGGCACCGGCACGCAGCCCTCGTGCAAGGGCAGCAAATCGCCCACCACGGCCTCGCGGCCCAGGTTGGGGTGCGCGTCAAACTCAAGCAATCCTTCCCCGCCTGCGGCGGCCAGCACGTGCAGGGAGGCCAGCAAGGAGATGCCTCCGCCGAAATAATGTGGGCAATAACGCTTGCCCGCAGCCACCGCACGCCGGGCGACGTCGTAATTGCCCGTCACGCCCCCCCATTTGGTGATGTCAGGCTGGATCACTTGCAGCACCGGGCTGGCCAGTGTGTGATCGAACTGTGCGCCATGGAAATTCTCTCCGCCCGCCAGCGGGGTGCTTGACGCCAGCGCCAGAGCCTGCCAGTCGGCCTCTGGCGCATCCACGCGCAGCGGCTCTTCGAACCAGCTCAGCTTGAGCGGGGCAATCGCCTGGGCGAAGGCCACGGCCGACGCCAGGTCCAGGTTCTGGTTGGAGTCGCAGGTGAGCACTGCATCGGGGCCCAGGGCCTCGCGCATGGCCTGCAGGTTGCGCACGTCGATCTCGTGCCCGAATCCGGTCTTGAGCTTGAAGGCCTGGAAACCTTCAGCCTGACGGGCCGCTGCAAAGACTTCGGGCTGGTCAGGGTTGATGCCGGTCACATAGACGGGCACGCGACTGACCTGGCGGTCGCTGAGCAGCTTGTGCAGCGGCTGACCTGAGCGGCGTGCCACCAGGTCCCAGCACGCGATGTCCAGACCGGCCAGCACCTGTGCGATCGGGCCAAGCTCCAGGGTTTGCAGCACCAGCACTTCAAGCTCGCGACTGAGTTGCTGGAACATCTGCTGAGGTGATTCGAAATGCCTCCCGATCAGGCGTTCGCCCAGATCCAGCGCCAGGCGCGCCCGGTGCTCGGCGCCACTGGCGGGCCAGTTGGCCCATGCCTCGCCCCAGCCTTCGGCACCGTCGGTATCCACCACCCGCAACAGCACCATGGGGCGGTCGCGGAAAGTGCCAAAGGCCACCTTGATGGGCATCTTCACAGGAACACGGATGCAGAAGGCCTCTATGGAGGCCACTGTCAAGGCAAGAGAGGTCATGGTTGTTTTCTTTCAGGGCTAGGACTTCAGGCGGCGCGAGGGCCGTGCAGGGCAAAACGGGGCTCGGGCAGACCACGCACGCCGGGGCGGATGGCCATCAGCGCGCCGGCCATCGGGTGGGCCTGGCGTTCGGCTTCACTCATGTTCTGGGATGTGCTGGTGATGAACAGGATGTCCAGATCGGGACCGCCAAAAGCGCAGCAGGTCGGCCGGTCCACAGGCAGTGCAATCTCGCGGTCAATGCGACCTTGCGGGCTGTAGCGCAGCAGACGGCCGCCGTTGAACTCGGCGTTCCAGACAAAACCCTCGGCATCCACGGCAGAGCCATCCGGAAAGGCCGGCGGGGTGCTTTCACTGAACACGCGTGCTGCCCCCATGTGCCCGGTTTCGGGTGTGTAGGGGTGGGCATAGATGCGGTAATGCAGCGAGTCGGCGAAATACAGGGTGTCGCCCTGCGGGCTGAAGGCCAGGCTGTTGGGAATGCAGATGCCGTGACGCACCGGCTTGAGCGGGCCTGCCCCTTCCAGGCAAAACAGCGTGCCTTCGGGCGCGCGTGTGATGTTGTGCATGCTGCCGACCCAGAAACGGCCCCGCGCATCGCAACGGCCGTCGTTGAAGCGGTGACCCTCGGGCATCGTCAGGCCAGGCACGAAGGCCTCGAGCTGGCCGGTTTCAGGATCGAACAGTGCGATCTGCTGGGGCAGGGCCACCAGCAGGCGACCATCGTCGACCAGGGCGATCGAGCCCACCAGATCGGGCATGGGCCACGCGTCGACCTGCTCGCTGGCATGGCGCCATCGCCGGATCGCCGGACGCCGGATGTCCACCCAGTACAGGCATTGCTTGTCCTCATCCCACAGTGGGCATTCGCCCAGGATGTCATTGTGTGTGCCGATGCGCTGCAATGCGTAACCCGTCTCAAGCACCGGTGAAGCCGTGATTTCAGTCATGCGGCGGATGCTAGGGCGCGCAGCCCGGTGGGGGGAATCAGTTTTGCGGCAAATGGCCCTTCACACAAACGCAAGGCTGGGCCTTGCGTTTGTGTGAAGTGTGCATTGCCCAAGTTCCAATTCCGCACATGGCGGTGGCGACCTAGCATCCATCCACTTCTAAAAAAAGGATGAGACAAGCATGATCGCTCCCGCTTCGGTGGCCGCAGGTTCGAACCCGTTTCCTGAACTGGCTCCGCAACAATTGTTTTCGCTTCAGGGGCAGGTGGTCCTGATCACTGGCGCCGCTGGCGGCATCGGGGGCGCCCTGGCCCGTGGTTTTGCGGCTGCTGGCGCAAAGCTGGTGGCCTGCGATGTCAATCCCCGCGTGCATGAGCTGGCCGCGCAATGGCGCCAGAACGGCATGGATGTGGACTCGCTGACTTTCGATCTCACCCGTGAAGAAGAGATTGCTCAGGCTTTTGCACAGGTCACCGAGCGCCATGGCCGCATCGATGTGCTGATCAACAACGCCGGCGTCATCGTTCGCACGCCCTTTCTCGAACTCAAGCGCGAGGAGTGGCAAAAGGTCATCGACATCGACCTGACGGCCTGTTTCCTGATGGCGCAGCAGGCTGCACGGCTGATGGTCGGCCAGGGCGGGGGGCGCATCATCCATCTGAGCTCCATCATGAACCACGTGGCACGTCCGAATCTGGTGCCCTATGTGTCCGCCAAGGGAGGCGTGTCGGCGCTGACCCGTGCCATGGCCGCCGACCTTGCCGGGACTGGCGTCACGGTCAATGCGCTGGCCCCGGGCTACACGCAGACCGAATTCAGCCAGGCCAAGGATCCCGAATTCAATGCCTTTGTCTCGGGCTGGGCGCCCGCGCGCCGCTGGGGCCAGCCCGAAGACCTGTGTGGTGCCGCGTTGCTGCTGGCCTCGCGTGCGGGGGCCTACATCAACGGCCAGACGCTGTATGTCGATGGCGGCTTCCTCGCTGTCACCCGCTGAAGGTTCTGCCATGGGAGCTGCAATGACCCTGACCAACAAGACCGCATCTGCCGGGAGCGCAGCCGCACCCGCTGCAGGATTCCATTTGCCGGGCTTGCTGTCCAGCCGCAGGCTGTGGGTCTCGCTGCGATCGTTCGCTGTGTTCTTCGCCTTGTGGTGGCTCTTGCACCTGTGGAACGCCAACCCGCTGCAACTGCCTTCTCCGCTCAAGGTGCTCCAAGCCTTGTGGAATCTGTTGCGCGAAGGCGAGATCGCAGCACACGCTTCTGTCAGCACGCTGCGCATGCTGCTGGCATTGGCGCTGGCCATCGGCGTGGCGGTGCCGCTGGGCTTCCTGATGGGGCTGTCGCGTCGGGCCGAGGAGATGATTGACCCGCTGGTGGAAATCCTCAGGCCCATCTCGGGCATTGCGTGGCTCCCGCTGGCGCTGTTCATCTTCGGTGTCGGCGACACCTTGCCGGTGTTCATCATGTTCTATGTCGGCTTCTTCCCGATCCTGCTGAACACGGTGGCCGGTGTGCGCCAGACCGATGCACGCCTGCTGGCTGCGGCGCGCACCATGGGGGTGGGCCGGCGGGCTTTGCTGGTGCACGTGCTGGTGCCATCGGCCCTGCCCACCATCATGGTCGGCATTCGTCTGGCGTTTGCGGCCAGCTGGGCCGCCATCGTCGCCGCTGAGCTGATCGGTGCGCCCAGTGGCCTGGGTTTTGCCATCGAGTGGTACCGCCAGTTGCTGATGACCCCCAAGGTCTTTGCCTTCATCCTGGCCATTGGCGTGGTCGGTTACCTCTGTGATCTGGGTCTGCGCGCCCTGCAACGCCGCCTGACGCCCTGGGCCGAGGGCACAGGAGCCTCCTCATGAAAACCGCGATGCCCGAACCCCGCATGTCATCCCTCTTGCGCAGCATGGCCTTGCCTGCGCTGCTCGTCGTGCTGTGGCAAGCCTGGGCCATCACGCTGCCCGTGGGCAGCCCGGCCCCTGCGCCCCTGAAAGTGCTTGAGTCGCTGGTTCAGCTGGTTGGCGGCGGTTCATTGATCTCGGCCACTGCGCAAAGTCTGGGCCGCGTGCTGCTCGGCTTTGCCACGGCAGGCGTGCTGGGCATTGCACTGGGTCTGCTGATGGGCTCCAGCCCCGCACTCCGGGAAAACCTCGATCCGATCGTGGAGAGTTTCCGGCCGATTGCGCCCATGGCCATCCTGCCGATCGCCATCCTCTGGCTGGGCACCGGCACACCCACGGCGCTGGCCATCGTGGCCTATGCGTCCTTCTTCCCGGTCCTGGTCAACACCGTTCACGGCGTCAGCCGGGTCGACCGCAAGCTGGTGCTGGCGGCACGCACCATGGGCATGTCGCGTCTGACCATCCTCACCCGTGTGGTCTTGCCGGGCGCCATGCCCTCGATCCTGCTGGGCACACGCCTGGCCATGGGCGTGGCCTGGACAGCCATCATCGCAGCGGAACTGGCCGTGGGCTCCAAATCCGGCGGTGGCAGTTCCGGCGGCATCGGCCAGATGATGTTTGTCTTCTACGCCTACAACATCGACCTCAACGCCATCGTCGTCTGCATGGCGGTGGTGGGTGTGGTCGCCCTGCTGATTGACCGGCTGTTCCGAATGGCCGAGCGGCACCTGATTCCCTGGAGACCATGAGCATGAGTCACAACACCCCATCCCCCAAGCTGCGCCTGTCGGGCATCACCAAAAGCTTTGTCGCGCCGCGTACCGGCCAACAGACCCTGGCCGTGGCCGAAATGAACCTGGAGGTTCAGACCGGTGAATTCATCTGCGTGGTCGGTCCTTCCGGTTGTGGCAAGTCCACCGTGCTCAACCTGGTGGCCGGGCTGGATGTGCCCAGCAGCGGCACCATCGAAAAAGACGGCCAGGCCATCACCGGTCCCGGCGCCGACCGCGGTGTGATGTTCCAGGACTATGCCCTGATGCCCTGGCAGAGCGTGGAAGACAACGTCGGTTTCGGTCTGCGCCACGGCACCCCGGGTCGCCATTTGACGAAGGCACAGCGTGAAGAACGCATCGCCCACTTCATCGAGCTGGTGGGCCTGCGCGGTTCCGAGCGCAAGTACCCGCACCAGCTCTCGGGCGGGATGCGCCAACGCGTGGCCCTGGCCCGCCTGCTGGCCAACGGTCCGGACATCCTGCTGCTGGACGAACCGCTGGGCGCACTCGATGCGCAGACCCGCCACATCCTGCAGGCCGAGCTGCTGCGCATCTGGGGCGAGACCGCCCCGGCTTCCGAGCGCAAGACGGCCATCTTCATCACCCACGACATTGAGGAAGCCGTGTTGCTGGCCGACCGCGTCGTGGTCATGAGCAGCCACCCCGGTCGCGTGCGCGAGGTGGTGACGATCGACCTGCCGCGCCCGCGTGCCAATACGGCGCGCACCAACCCGCGCTTTGGCGTGCTGGTCGAGCAGATCTGGTCACTGATCCGCGACGAAGCGTACCGTGCCATCGGCGGCGATGAGGCCAGTCCCGCCAACCCACAAGAAGTCGCCGCCTGAGCGATCCATCCACCCTTTCAAACCGAGGAGACTCCATGAACAAGCCACTCTTTCCCACATCCCGCCGCAGCCTGCTGCTTGGCGGCGCTGCAGCAGCTGCCGGCCTGTCTGTCGCGCCTGCTTTCGTTCGCGCGCAGGGCACGCGCCGAGCCCTGAAGGTGTCGATCGGCCGTATCCCATGGGCCGCAGGCAACTCGCCGATGAGCCAGTACATGATCAACAACAAGCTCATGGAAAAGCGTGCGGCCGAGCTGGGCTACGACCTGACCATCGACTGGCGTGAATACCCGACCGCGCTGCCCATGGTCGAGGCCATGGTCGGCAACAACCTGGACATCGGCATGTGGGGCAATACACCCATCACGCGCGGCATTTCCAGCGGCCTGCCGATCAGCCTGCTGTGTGTTGGCGAAGGGCATCTGCGTTTTCTGATCACCACACGCAAGGGCTCGCCGATTCGCAACCTGCAGGATTTGCGTGGCAAGACCGTTGGCGTGTCGCTGGGCGGCGATCCGCAGAGCGCACTGTTCCAGATGCTGATGTTTGAACTCGGTGTGCAGGACATCAAGGACACCGGCATCAAGTTCGTCAACATGCCCACCCATGCCCAGGCCGCTTCGGTGCCCACCGGTGTCGATGCCACCTGCACCATCTACCCGGCCTACCTGGCTGCCCAGGCCAGCGGCACCGTGGCCATTGCCAACTCGTTTGGCTTCACCGAAGAGCATTACGAAGGTCCGGCAGGCAAGGGCGCAGGCCACATGCTCCCCAGCGTCAGGAAGTCTCCTTTCTTCCCTGACGGCTACTACCTGCACCGCTCCTTCTGGATCGGCCGAAATGGCCTGATCGAACAACACCCCCAGGTGGTGGTGGCCTTCCTGATGGCGCAGCAGGAAGCCGTGGCGGCGCTCACGGCCATGGACGCCGGCGCCGTCTCGCAACTGGTCAAGGACTACTGGAAGCTGGACGCCGCCCAGGGCGCCAAGGTGGTCAAGGACGACGTGCTGTTCGCACGCGGCTGGTCCTGGCCGACCGAGAACGATGCGCGTGCCATTCTGGAAACCTCCAAGTTCATGGCCGGCAACAAGGTCATCGACAAGCCGCTGGAGTGGGCACAGATCAAGAACGCGTTCTCCCGCACAGCGCCTCTGATCCGCCAGGCCTACGACAAGCTGGGCGCCAAGCCCGCCGCCGCCGAATTCACCCGCACCGATGTGGCCGACCTGCGGGGTCGCCCGGTCTGGGAAATCGACAAGTGGTCTGACCGCAGCTGATTCTTGATTTCAACCTCACTGGAGATACAACACATGAAAGTCGGATTCATTGGTTTGGGCGTGATGGGTGCACCCATGGCCCTGAACATCCTCAAGGGCGGCCACGAGCTGACCGTCTATGACCGCAGTCCCGAAGCCATCGCTCGCCTGGTGCAGGCTGGCGCCCGCGCCGCCACCTGCGGCCGCGAAGTCGGTGCGGCCAGCGAGATCGTGGTGACCATGCTGCCCGAGCCGCAGCACGTCGAGCAGGCGGTGCTGGGCGAGAACGGTGTGGTCGAAGGCCTGCGCGCAGGCGGCATCGTCATCGAGATGAGCACCATCGACCCGGCCACGTCGCGCCGTGTCGGCGATGCGCTGCGTGCGCGCGGCATGGAACTGGTCGACTCGCCCGTGGGCAAGACCAGCGAGCACGCCGTGACCGGTACATTGACGCTGATGGTCGGCGGCAACCAGCCCGCCATCGAGCGGGCCACTCCGGTGCTCAACTGCATGGGCACCGACACCTATTACTGTGGTGGCCCGGGCACCGGCCACGCCATGAAGATGACCAACAATCTGCTGGCCACCACCATCATGGTGGCCAACACCGAAGCCCTGGCGATCGGCGTCAAGAACGGTCTGACGCTGGAGCTGATGCAGGAAGTCATGCGCACCACCATGGCCTGGAACCAGCAGTTCGCCGTGGCCATGCCCAAGAAGGCTTTTCTGGGTGACGACAGCCCGGGCTTTGCCATCCGCCTGGCCTGCAAGGACGTGCGACTGGCCTGTGAAGCCGCCGAGCAGATGGGGTTCACAGCCTCTGTGGGCCGTGGCGCACAGGCGACCATGGATCGCGCCATTGGCATGGGCCTGGGCGACCGGGACACGGCTGCACTCATGTTCATCCGCGAAAAGGAACTGGGCATCGAAATCCGCCAGCAACCGGTGCCGGTCAAGAAGGCCGCCTGATCGGGAATATCCATGCCTGCCTACGTCATCAACGACATGGAGATCACGGACCCGCAACGGTTCGAGGAATACAAACGCCTTTCGCCGCCCACCGTGGCGGCCTACGGCGGACGTTTCCTTGCCCGTGGCGGTGAAGTCACGCCGCTGGAAGGGGGGTGGGAACCCCGGCGGCTGGTCATGCTGGAGTTTCCGAGTGTCGAGCAGGCTCAGGCGTGGCTCGATTCGCCGGAATATGCCCCTGCACGGCGCCTGCGCGAGCTTTCCGCCAAATCGCGCATGGTGGTGATTGACGGTGTACGGCCAACCTGACGCCAGGCACTTTCAAAGACATTGCAGCCCCCACCGGCCAGTCTGGCCTGTGGGGGCTGTCATTGTCAGGCCCGGCCCGGCAGGGCTTCGTGTTCGTCCACCTCGGGCGCATTGCGCAGCAGGGTGTCAGCCTGCCAGGGCGCGATACACGCCGGTGCCGGCATTTCCACCATGCGACCGCGCACCCGGGCCTGGCGTGTGCGCAGCTGGGGGTGGTTGATCAGGTCGAGCACGGAGTTGATGGAGCCGAACGGCGTCTGCGCCTCGGTCAAGCGGTCCGCCACCTGTCCGTAGGTCAGACCTCCAATGACGGCCTGGATCATCTGCTCGATGTCGTCGCGGTGGCGGCCGCGTGACAGACCGTCGGCAAAGCGCGGGTCCTGCGCGAGAGAAGGGTCCTGCAGCACATGCTGGCAAAAAGCCTGCCATTCGCGGTCGTTCTGTACGGCCAGCACCACTTCACGGCCGTCGCTGCAGATGAAGGCCCCATAAGCGGCAATGCTGGGGTGCCTGAGGCCACCCCGCTGGGGTGTGCCCTGACCATACCGGGCCTGCAGATAAGGCACGGCCATCAGCTCTGCTGCCGAGTCGAACAGCGAGACCTGCAGGGCGCTGCCCTGCCCGGAACGCTCTCGCAGCAGCAGGGCTTCAAGAATGCCCTGGGTGGCATTCATGCCGGCAGTGATGTCGCAGATGGACACACCGATGCGCCCCCAGGGACCGGGGGCGCCATTGACCGAAACCAGGCCGCTTTCAGCCTGCACCAGCAGGTCATAGGCCTTGAGGTCGTGCATGGGTCCGCTTTCACCGTAGCCGGTGATGTCGCAGGTGATCAGCCGCGGGTGCTGTTCGCGCAACATGCGCGAACCCAGGCCCAGCCTCTCGGCTGCCCCCGGCGCGAGGTTCTGCACAAAGACATCGGCCTGGGCCAGCAGTTCGCGCATGCGCTGGCGATCGGCTTCACGCTTCAGATCCAGGGCCAGCGATTCCTTGCCCTGGTTGATCCACACGAAATACGAAGATTCGCCGTAGACCTCGCGGTCGTAGTCGCGCGCGAAATCCCCCTCGGGCCGCTCGATTTTGATGACCCGTGCGCCCGCATTGGCCAGGCGGCTGGAGCAATAGGGTGCAGCCACAGCGTGTTCCAGGGAGACCACCAGGACACCCTGCAATGGTTGAAGACTCATGATCCGCTCCTCATGGATTATCCGTGGCCTCGGGCAGATGGCCCCGGCCACACAGAAATGTCAGCAGCTTGGACACCGAAGGCGTGCTGCCACGCTCCTTGCGCAGGCAAAGCAGCATGCGCCGCGTCGCCCAGGGTTCGTGCAGGGGCCGAACGGTCAGGTCCAGTCCCTTGGCCAGAACCTGTGCCGCCCGCTCGGGCAGCAGGCCCAGCCCCAGGCCGGCGGCCACCATGTGGCACACCGCCTCGAAACTGCGCACCTGCACCCTCAGCTGCAGTGTCCGTTCGGCGATGGCGGCCTGCGCCGCCAGCAAGCGGGTCATCGAGGCCCCGCCTTCCAGGGTGATCAGCTCATCGTCGAGCACGTTGTTCAGGCCCAGGCTCGGGAATGCCGCCAGAGGGTGGTCATGGGGCATCACCACCGCCAGTCGATCCATGCAGTAGGGCAGGGTTTCCAGGCCATCGGCGACGGTGCCTTCCACCACAATGCCGACATCCGCTTCGGCCGCCTGCAGGGCGCGCACGATCTCCTCGCTCCAGCGCTCCTCCACGACGACCTGTACATCGGGGTTGTGGTGCGCAAAGGCGGCCAGATCATCGGGCAGCGTGTCAGTGATGACCGAGGTGTTGGCCAGCAGGCGCAGGGCACCCTTGCGTCCGTTGGCGTGATCGCGCATTTCGGCTTGCATCTGGTTGAGCTCGACCAGCAGTGCGCGCGCATGCGGCAGCAGGGAAGCGCCTGCGGCCGTCAGTTCGACGCCGCGGGACGATCGTTCGAACAGCGTGGTGCTGAAACGGTGCTCGAGCAGGGCCATGCGCCGGCTCGCTGCGGCCAGACCGATGTGCGAGGCTTCGGCTGCCTTGGTCAGGCTGCGCAGTTCGGCGGCACGCACGAACAGCGCCAATGAATCAATGTCAGGCAGCATGTTCAGTCTCCAGGCTTGCATCCAGATCGATACAAGCCAGTGTATGAGGTCCGATCAGGAGACTGGCTGGCACTTCGCCCGACGCCCGCCATGGACTGTGGCCGGGCTCATCAAGGTGCTGCAGCCAGCTCTGGGCATCGAGGCAGCGCCACCGGCCGGTCTGCGGCCAGTCAATGCGCTGCGGCTGCGCCCCCAGGTTGGCGAGGAGGACCTGATCGCCCCTTGGCCCCCGACCGGCGATGGCTGCGAGCTGCGGGTTGGAGGACACCAGGCGAGAAAGCGATGGCGTCATGCCCCTCATGACCGTCCAGCGCAGACACACATCAAGCACAGCGGCCGAAGGGGTTGCGCGCCGCGTTCCGCACGACAGCCCCATGAGTCCATCCTCGCCAAGCAAGGGGGGCAGGGTGACCGAGTGGACGCCTGACTGGGCCGCTGCGGCCAGATGCCCGAGCAGCCACGCCGCGCCAAAAAGACCTTGCGTGCGCGGATCCCTGCGGGCCAGTGCAATGCGTTGTTGACCGTCGCTGAAGGGCTGCGGTCCCAAAGGGCTGGCACGCGCCGAAAGCGCGCTGGGCCCCAGGTGCCACTGACGTCCTGGATGCCTTCGCCGCGCCGTCTCGAGCATGGAGGGCAGGCTCCGAAGGCCATCCATCACGGTCTCTTCGTCGGTCCCGTGCACGATGGGGCACACGGTGAACGCCATGAAATCCTCACCTCCACTGACCTCCAGACGGTTCAGCTGGGCAAAGAAATGCGGCGTGCCCCCACCGATGACCGCGCCTCGAAAAATCGCCCTGAGCAGGCTGGCGGTGCGAGGGCCACAGGGCAGGGCTGCCACGCGGGCGGGCGTGATGCCTGCCAAATCAAGCCTGTGGGCCAGCGCCTGCAGGCGCGCCTCTTGGCATTCGACTTGAACGGATAGCTCGGCCATGCACACGTCCAGTCGCAAGTTGCTGCCGGTCCAGTCCAGAAGGCTGCGCGCACCAGCCCAATCCACCTCGGCCTCAACGGTCTGCGACCACAAGGTCAGATGCAAAAAGGCGGGGCGCCAGCCATGCACCGCGTCCCGAAGCCAAGGCGGTGGCGAGCGTGTCATCTCGGGCGTGATGGACAGGCCCAACGCGGTGGCATGCGGCGTGCTGGTGGACAAGGGTGCCACCTGCAAAACCACTGGAGCCTTGATGGCCGGCGCAGCGTGCGTCTTCAGTAAACGCAGGTGCATCTGTCGGCTCAGTGTCTCGCCCTGCCGCAGCAGGTAGGGGCGGGGCATCAGATTGGAGCGGCTGTAGGTCTTGAATGAAGCATCTGCGTTGTTGCGCTGGTCTTCCAGTTCGTGGTCTTCATCGGGCAGCATGGCCTCGGCCCAGCGACCGGGCGCATAGGCATGGCGGATGCCCCGGACACCGATGAAGGGCGGCCAGGCCGCCACCTCGGTGGGCCATGTGGACTGACTGAGGCGGCCATCAACATGTTCGATTTCAACCGGCCCTCCCGCAACCGACAGCGGGTGCATCAGCACCCACCCGCAGCGGTTGGCCAGAAGGTTGTGCGTGGGGGTGGCCTGAGCGTGCCAGTGCAGCTCGCCGGATGCATGGCCCTGCACCTGCAGCCGCAGCTCGATGCGCGCACCCTCTGCAGGTTCGCCAGCCACATCGCTGGCGGCACAGTTAATGTGCCCGAGCAGCTCCAGCTCAAATGCGTCCGTTTGTCTGTGCAGGTGCACGTGCTCGAAAACCGGTTCGGGCGTGCCCCAGCCGGCATCCCGAAACAGGAAGGCCGCTCCATGCCAGACCTCATGCCCATCGGCATGGATCGCGCCGAAGTGCCCGCCGATTCTTTCGAAAACCCAAGGGCCGCAGCACAGGCGTGTGCGCGGTGGCAAGGGCTCGTCGCAACCGTACAGTGCCAGGTGTTGACGCGAAGACATGTGCGCTTTCGCGTGGTGCCTCAGATCGTGCGACCACCATCCACCGGCAATTCCACGCCGGTGATGAAAGATGACGCATCGCTGGCCAGGTACAGCGCTGCCTGCGCCACATCGGCCGGGGTCGACATGCGGCCCAGCGGAATGCCGGCCGTGATGCGCGCGCGCGCCTCGGGGGTGTCCGCCGTGCCCAGGAATTGCTCGATCAGGCCCGTGGCCCCCATGACCGGGCATATGGCGTTGACCCGAATGCCGTCGGGCCCCAGCTCTGCAGCCATCGATTTGGACAGCAGGTTGACTGCGCCCTTGGAGGCGTTGTACCAGGTCAGACCTGGGCGGGGGCGCAGGCCTGCAGTCGATCCGATGTTGATGATGCAGCCGTGGCCTTGCTTGCGCAGCAGCGGGACCACCGCGCGTGCCATGTGGTAGATGGATTTGACGTTGACGTTGAACACCCGGTCAAAGGTGGCTTCATCGACTTCCAGCATAGGCTGGTTGCGGTGCGTGGTGCCGGCATTGTTGACGACCACCTGCGGGATGCCGAATTGCTGCACGCAGGCCTGCACGGCAGCCTCCACATCCTGCGCACGCGATACATCGCATCGCACAGCATATGCTGCCGGTCCCAGGCTCGCGGCGACCGCCCTGGCGCGTTCGAGGTCCAGGTCGGCCAGCAGGACGCGGGCGCCCTCGGCGACAAAGAGTCGGGCAATGCCCTCTCCAAAGCCGGCCGCTGCGCCGGTGACGATGGCAATCTTGTTGTGTAGTGCTTTCATGATGGGCGTGCCTCAAGGCCAGAGCATCTGGTGCTCGACCGAAATGATTGGAGAGACATCCTTGGCGAAATTGGGCAAGTCGGCCAGCAGGGTCTTGCCTTCGGGGCTGGAGAGCGCGCTGGTCAGTGCTTCTTCGGAGTCGAACCAGAGTTCGGAAAAACCGTCGAAGTCGAAATGAGGAAAACGCGCGCGGTCCACCAGGTTCACCGAATAGCGGCGCAAACCGGGCAACTTGACGCAGAGGGCGGCATGTCGCTTGAGCCAGTGCTCGGTGAATTCCTGGTGTGTCATGCCGTCCTTGCGTCGCAGGATGCCCAGACGCTTGACGAAAACAGGTTGAGGGTTCATTGAAGTCTCCATGGAAGTTCAAAAAATTCAGAAGGCGGGTGTGGGGATGGCGGCAAATTCCTCGCGCAAGGCGGCGCCATGTTCGTTGATCCCGGGTGCCGGGGCATAGTCGGCGTCTTCCCACTCCACCTGCCAGGGCGAGGCCGGCATGCGCACCCTGAAGCCGCCAACGGGCATGGGGCGCGTGCGCAGCTGTGGATGCTCGATCAGGTCGTGGACCGAGTTGACGTTGCCGTAGGCGGTTCCTGCCGCCGTGAGACGGTCGATGATTTCGCCACTGCCTAAGCTTCCGAAGACTTGTGCGACCAGGCCATCGACGAAATCCCTGTTCGCGCAGCGGCAGGCGTTGTCACCACAACGTGGATCATGGGCCAGCTCGGGGCGGCGAAGCACATGCACACAGAAGTTGGCCCACTCGCGCTCGTTCTGGATCGAAATCACGATCTCACGGCCATCGGCGCAGGTGAATACGCCGTAAGGGGTGATGCTCGGGTGCTTGAGGCCAACGCGTGACGGCGCCCGTCCGCCATACAGACCCAGCAGGTAAGGCACGCTCATGAGCTCTGCGGCCGAGTCGAAAAGCGACACGCGCACGCCGCTGCCCCGCCCGGTCAGCGCACGCTGCAGCAAGGCCTGATGGATGCCTAGCAGGGCATTCATGCCGGCGGTGATGTCGCACAGCGAGACGCCAATGCGGCCCCATTCACCGGGCGCACCGCTGACCGAAATGAGTCCCGACTCGGCCTGCACCAGCAGGTCATAGGCTTTCATTTCCTGTTGTGTGCCATGCTCTCCGTAGCCGCTGATGTCGCAGGTGATGAGGCGGGGGTGGCGTTGCCGCAGCCTGGACGATCCCAGGCCCAGCCGCGCGGCGGCGCCCGGCGCGAGGTTCTGCACAAAGATGTCGGCGCTGGCGATCATGCGCTCGAGGATTGCAAGATCCGGTGCTTGCTTGAGGTCCAGGGCCACCGATTCCTTGCCCCGGTTGATCCAGACAAAGTAGGAGGCCTGGCCATGCACGCTGCGGTCATACCCGCGCGCGAAGTCGCCCTCGGGGCGTTCAATCTTGATGACCCTTGCTCCGGCATCGGCGAGCCGGCTGGAGCAATAAGGAGCGGCAACCGCCTGCTCCAGTGCAACCACGAGCATGCCGCTCAGGGGCTTGCTGGAGGCCTTGGACGCACTGGCGCGGCGTATTTCAGGGTTGGACATATCGTTGGGCCGCATGCATGAATGTGTGGACCGATTGTGGTGATCGGCGCCCGCTTGTGGAATTGCCAATGTTCAAAGCGAGCCTTGTCGTTCGCGAAACACATGGAGGCCACGGGCCGACGGTCTGGCGTACAACGCCATCAAGGGCCGGGTGATGCAGCCGACGCAGGCGCTGCAGGGCGCGCCGCGCATGGTCACCGGCGTGGCGCGCCCGCTCGCTGGCGCTTACCTGATCGCCTGAACGGCCGGTTGGGCATCCGGCAGGAGTGCCTCGGCCATGAAGTCCACAAAGGCCTGCACCCTCGCCGTCGCCCTGTGCTGGGCCGGGTAGACCGCATAGATGTTCGCATCGGGCGCCTGGTAGGGCGCCAGCAGCTGCACCAGCTGGCCTTGCTGCAGGTGCTCGCGGATGTCCCATTCGGCGCGCAGCAGGATGCCGTGGCCTTCGAGCGCCCACTGCACCGCGATGCCGCCGTCGTTGGTGGTCAGGTTGCCGCGTGTCTTGACCGTCTCGCTGCGGCCCCTTTCGCCCCGGCTGAGCCGCAGCACGCCGTAGGCTTCGTCGCCCTGGCGGATGCTGATGAAGTTGTGGCGGGTCAGGTCGGCAGGCGTCTTCGGTGTGCCATGGCGTGCCAGATACGAGGGGGCGGCGCACAGCAGCCGGCGGTTGTCGGCCAGTTTGCGCGCGATCACGCGCGCATCGGGGGGCGGGCCGAAGCGGATGCAGACATCGAAAGCGTCGTCGGTGAGCGCGGGCGGGTCCACCGACAGCTGCAGCTGCACATCCACCTGCGGGTGCTGCTCCACGAAGTGGCCGATCAGCGGGCCGACGTGGCTGCGCCCGAAACCCAGCGTGGCATTGACGCGCAGCAGCCCGCTCGGGCTGGCCTGGCTGGCGCCCAGCTGCTGCTCCAGCTCGGCCATTTCGGCCAGGATGCTGCGGGCGTGGCGCAGCAGGGTCTCGCCCTCCACCGTCAGGCCCATGCGCCGGGTGGTGCGGGTCACCAGCGGCACGCCCAGGCGGGCTTCCATCTGCGACAGCCGCCGGCTGACGGCGGCCGTGGTGATGCGCATTTCGCGGGCGGCGGCGCTCAGGCTCCCGGCCATGGCCAGGGTGGAGAAAAAGCCCAGGTCGGCGGGCTGGATGCGGCTTGCCATTGTTGATCCCAGGTTAACAATGGTTTGAATGTTAGGGCGTTTGTTGAGTTCTGGCGAATCCACAATGGCGCCATCCTTCACCCCTGACCCCCACGCACCATGAACACCTACCGCATCGCCACCATCCCCGGAGACGGCATTGGCAAAGAAGTCATTCCTGCCGGCCAGCAGGTCATGGAGGTGCTGGCCCAGGCCTGTGGCGCCTTCGCCTTTGAATTTGAAAACTTTGGCTGGGGCGGCGATTACTACCGCGAGCATGGCGTGATGATGCCGGCCGACGGCCTGGACGCCCTGCGCAACAAAGATGCGATTCTTTTCGGCTCGGCCGGCGACCCGCACATCCCCGACCACATCACGCTCTGGGGCCTGCGTCTGAAGATCTGCCAGGGCTTTGACCAGTACGCCAACGTGCGCCCCACCCGCATCCTGCCGGGCATCGACGCGCCCCTCAAGCCCTGAAGCCGCTTCGGCGGCCACTTGCCGCTGCCGCATCGACTCTAAAACCCGATAGAAAACGCTCAAGCCATGCGCCAACCATCACCTG